>Ga0209101_1000923_pt1 | contig 23420 bp, 16 predicted proteins | sample ConPoolayeCmetaG_FD_185481 | JGI IMG/M metagenome (GOLD analysis project Ga0209101, IMG submission 185481) | Hot spring microbial mat communities from California, USA to study Microbial Dark Matter (Phase II) - Cone Pool mat layer C metaG... ...
CAGTACGGCGCCGCGCACACAGCGCACCAGTTTGGTCTCGGCGTAAGGGGGAAACTGAAAGTGCAAGCCGCGCAAGACACCGCGCCGCTCGCTGCGCGAATGGTTTTCCTGTACCCAAGGGCGATGCAGGCCCGCTTGCTCGAACAACTCCACGTCATAAGTGCGCATGAAAAAGCCGCGGCTGTCGCGCAAGGGCGACAGCCGTATTTCCCAAACTCCCGGCAGGTGGCGCGGCTTGAATTCCACAGAAGTAGACTTTTTAGACGCCGACAAAGGTAAGCCCAATCGGGGCGCCGGGCGCATCGAAACGGCGTTTCGACGGCCATCCGGCGTTTGGGCAGTTTACGGGCGCGCGCTATTTCGAGGCGATGCACTTTTGCTGCCCAAAAAGGTAGCCCTATGTCTATCAGACGCTTCGCCCAAAAAGTGTCGATGAGCGGCTGGTGGTTAGCAGCGCCGCTGTTAGTTTTTGCCCAAAAGTCCTCGCTCCACCGCTGCGCTTTGCCCGATGTTTTGCGGGAGGTGTCGGGTATGGTTCGCTCTCCCAGAGGGCACCTATGGTTGCTCAACGACAGCCACAACCCGCCTCAGCTGTTCGGCTTCGACCCCGACACCCGCCGGGTCGTCGAGGTGCGCACCTTGCCTGTGCCCAACCGCGATTGGGAAGACCTCGCCTTGGGCCCGGACGGCACGCTCTACATCGGAGACTTCGGCAACAACCGCAACCAACGCCGCGACCTGTGCATCTACCGCTACCATCCCGACACAGAGACGCTGGACTCTATCTGCTTTTCCTACCCTGACCAGCGCGAGTTCCCACCGGCCAATTACGCCGAGTGGAACTTCAACTGCGAAGCCATGGTTTACCAGCGCGACAGCTTACATCTCTTCTCCAAAGCCGTCTTTTCTGGCCGCCGGGTGGTCAAGCACTACGTCGTGCCCGCCCAACCCGGCGTGTACGTGGCGGAGCTGCGCGACAGCCTGCCGTTGCCCAAACGCGTCGTGACGGGCGCAGCCCTGTCTCCCGACGGCAAAACACTGGCCTTGACCGGTTATATTGTCGGCAGGCGCTGGGGCATCCTTCCTTTTGCTCGGGCAAGTGTGTTCTTCCTGCGCGACTTCCCGGAGGGATACTTTCTGCGCGGTCGGCTGGTGCAGCAAAACCTACCCCAGTTTCCCTTAGCTCGGCAATACGAAGCCATCACTCCCTGGGAAAAAGACAAATGGCTGGTCGCCAACGAAGGGCGGCCGGGTCAAAAACAACGCCTACGAATCGTGTGCCACCCGTGGTAAACCGCCGTCTTTGATACGGGCTTCGCGGCGTACTCCTTAATTCCACCGATTACAGCAACCGAATGCTTTGGGCGGCGTAGTTTTGCCGTCGTCAAGAGCTTTGCCTACCGTTTTTCAAAAAAATCTCTTACGCAGAAAAAACGACATCTTATGAAAAGTTTCCTCGTCGCAACGGCAACCTTCCTGCTGGCCGCGTCGGCCGGTTTTTCGCAAAAAAAAGGCATCTTCATCTCCGATGCCGCCGTGGAGATGGCGCAAAAACTGCAAATAGACTATAAGGGCCTGGTAAAGAAGGCATCGGCCAAGGACACAAAAGCCTTGACGGAGCTGTTCGAGTTCACCGTTTGGCCGGAGGGCGCACTCATCACCGAGCATGTCCAGACATGCCTGGAGCTCATCCCCGTGGTGACCGATGAAGTGTACGCCAAGGCATTGGAAAGCCGTCATCCGGGACTAAAGGCGTTCTTGCTTCGGCACATCCCTGCTGCTCAAGAGCGGACGACAAAGGAGAACCTGAAAAAGCCGATCCAGGAGTGGGCTCCCTACACATGGGAGGCGCTGAACGGTCGGGAAGTAAATATCCCGGAGCCCAAGGCGGCGACGAAGGGCAAAGTACCTTCGCCCGGCGAGATCGATGCCGCCCAGCTGAAGCCCTCTGCCGACAAGGAGGCACCTAAGGCTCCGGCGGGCGCCTTAACTCCTACCGGCGCTCCCGATGCGACCAAGGGCAACCAGTTGACCCCTGCCGGAGAGCGGAGAGGCAATCAGTAAAGACATGAAAATATACACCAAGACGGGTGACGCAGGCCAGACCGGGCTGTTCGGCAGCAGCCGCGTCTCAAAGAGCCATATCCGCGTCGAAGCCTACGGCACGGTGGACGAGTTGAACGCTTTTATCGGTTTGCTCTGCGACTCGTTGAACGAAGAGCCGGTGCGCCGGCAACTGCATGAGGTACAGCACCGGCTCTTCTCCATCGGCGCGGCATTGGCTGCCGACCCTAAAGGCACTCCCCTGGTGCCGGATTTGGAAACAGAGGACATCGCATTGCTGGAAAGGGCAATAGACGGGATGAACGAGCACCTGCCCGAGCTGCGCCACTTCATTTTGCCGGGTGGATTTCCGTCGGCTTCACTCGCCCACGTGTGCCGCACGGTATGCCGACGCGCCGAACGCATCGCCGTCGCCCTGCACGAACGCGAGCCCGTGCCGTCCTTAGTGCTTCCGTACCTCAATCGTTTGTCCGACTACTTCTTTGTCTTGGCGCGCTATTTAGGGCATCGCGCGGGAGCAGAAGAGATTAAATGGATACCGCGCACCGGCCGGCAACCGTAAACCAATATGGCCAAGAGACGGTCTAAAAAAAGCCAGAAAAGAGGCCTGCCCCCCGGCACGTTGGTGTATACCGGCGAGCACGTATCGGTACAAGTAGCCACGCATATCATCTGCTACAACGAGACCGAGCTTCAAGAACAGCGCCGCTACGCCTCCGATGCGCGGCTCGATGCCTCCCACACCCTGTGGATAGACGTGCGCGGACTGACCGATACCGCCCTGGTGGAACGCATAGGTGCGGACTTTTCGCTGCACGCTCTGGCCCTGGAGGACGTGTTGAATACCCAGCAGCGGCCTAAAATGGAGGAGTACAACCAAGCGCTGCTGTTTATTCTCCACAACTTGCACTACGATACGGCCAACCGCACGTTGCGCAGCGAGCAGATTGCCGTGTTCTTGGGGCACGGCTTTGTCATTTCCTTTCAAGAGCACCCCGACGATACGTTTCACAGCGTGCGCGACCGCCTGCGAAAAGGCATAGGGCGATTGCGAAAAAAAGGGCCGGATTACCTGGCCTACGCCTTGCTGGACACGGTCGTAGACAACTACTATATCGTCTTAGACGAAGTAGAAAATGCTCTCACAGAGCTGGAGGACCTCATCTACCAACCCACCACTTCTAACCACATCAGAGCTCGTATCTTCGACGTCAAGCGTGCCCTGACCCATTTCCGCCGCTTCCTCATCCCTTTGCGCGACGCCACTTTACGCCTGTACCGCACAGAAACCGATTTTATCGACGAGGCCAGCCGCCTCTATTTGCGCGACCTGGCCGACCACGTCGTGCAGATCATAGACGGCACCGACAACTGCCGCGAAATCCTCTCCGGCATCGAAGCCCTCTATCAAGCGGAAATCAGCAACCGCCTTAACAACGTCATGCGCCTGCTCACCATCATCAGCACCATCTTCATCCCGTTGTCGTTCGTGGCCGGCATCTATGGCATGAACTTCGACTACATGCCCGAGCTGCGCTGGCCCTACGGCTACTTCGCCGTGCTGGCCTTTATGGCCATTGCGGCGGGCGGCATGCTGTTCTATTTTCATCGAAAACGCTGGCTATAGCGCTTTTCCTTTTTTTGCTGTAAAACCTTCTTATGAAATCTATAGCGGTCTTTTGCGGTGCCAACCGAGGTATTTACCCTTATTTTGCCGAGGCAGCTGCCGAATTAGGTCGGCTGTTGGCGCAACGCGGCATCCATGTGCTTTTTGGCGGCGGCAGCGTCGGGCTAATGGGCGTGTTGGCCGATGCGGTGCTGGCCAACGGTGGCCACATCACCGGAGTGATCACCGACCAACTCCACGCGTTAGAGCGCAGCCACAAAGGTGTTAAAGAAATGCTCGTCGTGGAATCCATGGCCGAGCGGCGCACCTTACTCATCAAGGGTACCGATGGCGTCATCGCCTTACCCGGCGGTTACGGCACCTTAGACGAATTGTTCGAGGCCCTTACCTTGGCCCAGCTCCATCAATATCGGAAACCCATAGGCCTGCTCAATGTGAACGGCTACTACGACCCCTTGTTCCAAATGCTGGACCGGATGACGGAGACGGGCTTTCTAAAAGCCCAAAACCGCCTGCTGTGCACTACGGCGAGCCGGGCGGACGAGCTGTTGGAGAAAATGGCCCGATATGAGTTTGACGCGGCATCTAAATGGCCCTGATGCTGCGCCGCGTGCTTCACATCGCCCTCTTTACTCCGTACTGTAGGGGCTATGCCGGGCAGGAGTTGCACCTCAGGGGAAGGTGTTCGCCTCCATTTTTAGAGCCCGCTCTCATCCGTTATGGCCTCAGATTAAAAGCGCGCCAAAAGTCGAGTGCTGTGCCTCCCGTAAGAGTCGCTCAAACGCACAAAGTACGTGCCCGGCGGCAAGTCCGGCAGAGCAACGGCCATCGAAGTCGAAATCCGCATGTGCAGCCGTTCGCGGCCGTGTACGTCGAGCACGGAAAGGTCGAAGACCTCTGCGCCTTCGTCGGGCAATTGGACGAAGAAGCGGTCGCCTCCAACGGGGTTGGGAAAAAGAGTCCACGTTGGCATCCCTTCTGCAAGGTCTGCTTTTCTTACCGTCTTTTCCGGCTCCGCCCGGTAACAGGTAAGGTGCCACAGCAAGGCGCAAGCACGCATCCAGTACTCGTCGAGCGCACCGGCGTAGGCCGCATTATCGTAGATATTCGTGTGCCCCCCTCCCGGTATCGTCTTCAGGTATGACCAGGTGCCGACCTGCAGGGCGTGCGCATGCAACACGCCGCTGCCCTCCAAATAGGCCAAGCCGGCCGCCACGCCGGTGGTGTACGGCACCGTAGCGTCGGCCGTGCCGTGAATACCGGCTACGGGCGGCTCATTGGCCCGTATCCACGAGCGGCGGTAAAGCCCGCCCGACAGGTTGAGCACGGCACCCACCGCAGAGGAGTACTGCCGATTGGTAGGGCTTCCGCTGTTGCCCTCCAGACCGCCGTTTTGATCAATGAGCGCCTGCATAAAGGCCGGAATGTCGTCTTGCCCATCCAAGAACGCCGCATGCAGAGCGGTCACCGCTCCGGCAGAGTACCCGCCGACGAAAATGTGGTCGGCATCGGCGCGAAATCGGTTGGGTCCTGCGGCGTCCTCTCGAAAGTAGCGCACGGCCGCCTTCATATCTCCGGTTGCCTTTACGGCCGTATCCATGATTTTGGTTGAGTCGGGAAAACCCAACGGAAAAATAGGGTAAAGGCGGTACTGAATGGAGGCCGCTACGTAACCGCGCTTGGCAAGCAACTCGCACCAGCGGGCCATATCGGCCTTATTGCCGAAGATGAAGCTGCCGCCATGGGCCAACACTACTACCGGACGCTTCAGGGCGGAGTCGCCCTGAGGTTCGTATACATCCATCGACAAGGTAATCGTCTGGCCCAGATGGCCTATAGCCGTGGCATAAGGTACGGTCGTCTTTTGAACGCTCTCAAAAACGGGCAATTTGTAGCGCTTATCGTTGCACGATGCGTTTTGGCTCTCGGCCCTACAAATACCCAACAGAAGAATACCCAGGGTAAAAAAACGCACGCTCATGTCGGTTAGAATGATGACAACAAAGAACACTATACACCGCTCAAAAGTACACACAAATGCCCATGGAGCCAACCTCTCAAAAGTGCCAAAAGCACTACCTTTACCTCGTCAAAAGGAGGTAGATGCGTCTTTTTTGGGTGCTCTTTTGGGCAAGCGCATGGGCGCTCTTCGGCTGTGAGGGAGACACCTCGCCGGTCGTGGAGGAAAAGGTAAGGGAGCAGGTGGATGAATTTCGCAAGCGCGAGATAGAGAAATGCCGCCGCGCCTTGATGGCCGAAGCCGAGCATGTGGTCGATTCGCTCCTGCTAAAAGAGGCCATAGCCGCAGTTGAGGACTCACTGCGCCGACAATATCCGCCGAAACCGGTGAAACCACCTCTATTGCTGCCTTTTGACTCGGCCGCCGTTCGGCCGATATTCGACACTGCTCAGTCGATGAAGCGCGTGAAGGAGTAGTGCAGGCAACGCTGCCGCCCCTGTGCGCATCCCCGTACATCGCGCCTATCTATTTGGCCGAACACAACACCGATGCGAGCCGGCTTCTTATGCAGTAGTCTCCTTGTGCTAACGGGTGTGACCCTCTTTGTGCCTGTAGACGGCAGTGCACAGGTGCTCGACAAAGCGGCGCTATCCAACCGGCGCGAGCGCGTCATATCCGCATGGGAACCGCAGCACGTGCTCGACTCCGTGACGCTTTGGCCCTTCCTGCTCGCCGTCAAGGATTCCGCTACTCGGCAGCCCATTGACACCGCCCTGTTCCGCATCATCCACAATCGGCTGCACATCGACACAGCTCGCCTGCGCTCGGCAGCGCCTCAGACCGAGCGCCTGTGGATAAGCTACCGCGTTTTGCCCTACGACCTTTCCAAGCCGGTCTTCCGCCTGGACACCGCGCTAATCCGACGCCCAAACGCTCCCGGCCACATCGCCTACGATTACCGGCCCTTCCAACCCACTACCCTACCCTGGGAGACGGCAGGCCTGCGCTCCAACGGCTCCTACGTGCGCGGCATCGGCCTGGGCAACAACCAAAACCTCACCTTCAACTCCAACCTCAACCTTCAACTGCAAGGACACCTCGGCAGCGACATCGAAGTGATGGCCGCCCTGTCGGACAACTCCATCCCCCTGCAGCCCGACGGCACCACGCGCCAACTGCAAGAGTTCGACCGCATCTTCATCCAGTTGCGTCGGAAAAACCTCGCCCTGATGGCCGGCGACCTGGACCTCGCCAAGCCCAACGGTTACTTTTCCAACTACTTCAAACGCGTTCAAGGTGCCTCTGTGCGTTGGCAGGCTACCGACGCCCGGCATCCCGACGTCCGGGTAGCCTTCTCGGTGTCTCGGGGAAAATTTCACCGGCAGGCCATCGCCGGCCAAGAGGGCAACCAGGGGCCCTATCGCCTGCAAGGAGCTAACGGCGAGCGCTTCATCGTAGTGCTGGCCGGCACAGAAAAGGTCTTCTTAGACGGTATGCTGTTGCGGCGAGGCTTTGAAGACGACTACGTGATCGACTACAACTTGGGCGAGCTCACCTTTACCCATCGCCGTCTGATCACGAAAGACAGCCGCATCATCGTCGAGTTTGAGTACGCCGTGCAAAGCTACCTGCGCGCTACCTCGGCGGCGGAGGTCGAGCAACGCCTGCGCACCGGCCGCCTATATGTGCACGTCTACTCCGAACAGGACAGCCGAACGGCCGGCAGCGCAAACGAGCTGAGCCCCGAACAGCGCCGCCGCCTGGCCGAGGTCGGCAACGACGTGCAGCAAGCCTATATCGTCGCCATTGACACCCTTCCTCCTGAGGCGGCCCTCGACCCCACACGCGTGTGGTACACCGAGGTAGACACGGTCGTGTGCGGGCAGCCGACTACCTTCTTGCGCTACACCACCGACCCTACCCAAGCGCGCTATACGGCGCGCTTTAGCGAAGTGCCTCAAGGGCAGGGTAATTACGTGCAAGAAAGTACCGCCGCAAACGGCAGGGTGTTCCGGTGGGTCGCGCCCGACCCCATCACCTGCCGACCACAGGGCAACTTCGAGCCCATTGCACGCCTCATCGCCCCGGAAAGCCGCCAGCTCTTCGCCGCCGGCGGAGAGTGGAAACCCTCTGAACGCATACACCTGCAGGTAGAAGCGGCGCTCAGCCATCGCGACCCGAACCGCCTTTCCCCCATAGGCGACGAGGAAAACACCGGATGGGCGGCAGTGCTCCGCTGGCAGCAGCAACTGCTGCCCACGGCCCTGCAGCAGGCCGGCTGGAATCTGCTCACCACCGCCACCTATGAGCACACTGGTCGTCGTTTCGCCCCTCTCAATCCCTATCGCCCACCCGAGTTCGCCCGAGATTGGAACGTCAGCCCCTCCGATAACCCTTCCGGCGAGCACTGGGTACGACTCAACTGGGCCTTCCAACGCCGACAATTGGCCCGCGCCGGCTACGAGTGGAGCCTACTAAACCGCCCGGGCACCTATTTTGGCCAACGCCACCTTTTTCAAGGGCAGCTGCAGCACAACGGTTTTGCCGCAAAAATCGAAACCAACCTCCTGCTCGCCCAAAGCCCCGAGGAAAGCATTTACTTCTCTCGTCCTAAATTCGACGTGAGCAAGACCTTCTTCTCCGCAGACAAAAGGCCCCTGCTCACCGCCGGCTTCTACGGAGAGCGCGAGCGCAACGAGCGACGCCTCGCTACGGCCGACAGCCTCGCTCCGAGCAGCTTCTGGTACGATCTGGGACGAGCCTACCTGCAAGGCGGCGGCGAAGGCCAACCCTGGCGGTGGAACGCCGCCTGGACCCACCGAAACGACTACGCACCTGCAGGCAAGGGCTTCTCTCAAAACACCGCCGCCGACGAGGTAAACCTGAACGGCTCCTGGAGTCGCTCCGTTCCCAACCCCAACATGGCCGCGCACACCGTCCAAGGCAACCTCTCCTGGCGCCGCCTGCGCGTCAAAAACCCCGAGCTAACGACCCTGCCCTCACAAGAGACTTACCTGGGGCGAATAGACTACCTGCTCAGCGCCTGGAAAAATGCCCTCTCACTCACCGCCGGCTACGAGGTCGGCTCCGGACAAACGGCCCGAATAGAGTACACCTATCTGCGCGTCAACCCCGGTGAAGGCCAGTACACCTGGATCGACAGAAACCAAGACAGCGTTTTGACAGTAGACGAGATGGAATTGGCCGTTTTCTCCGACCAGGCCAGCTATGTGCGCATCGGCATCACCACCACCGACTACGTACCCACCCAAAACACCACCTACAGCCAAAGCCTGCGCTTTGAGCCGCGCCTATTGGGCACTTCCTCCAAGAAACGCTACCTTCGGCTGCTGTCTAAGCTCTCTTTGCAGAGCAACCTCCAGCTCTCCCGGCGCGTGCTGGCCGGCGCCCAAAAGGAGCAGAGCTGGAACCCCTTCTACCTCAACATCGCAGATACGGCGCTCGTGGCCGCGGCCGTACTGTCGCGCCATGTCCTCTACATCAACCGAGCCGACCCGCGCTGGGACGCTCAGGTGGCGCTCACCGACAATCGGCAGCGCTCCGCCCTTACTACCGGCATTGAAAGCCGACAAACAGCCGAGCTTACCCTGCACACCCGCATCAACCTATTCACTCCATGGACGAGCGAGCTCGACCTGACCAACGGCAGACGCCAAAACAATAGCGAACTGTTTACCAACCGAACGTTTGACATTCGCTATACCAAAGCGCAACCCAAACTCACCTGGATACCCGCCCCCTTCTTCCGCTGGTCGGCCCACTACACCCTCTTGCTGAGCCAAAACACCCTGCCCTCTCGAGAAAAAGCCAGCCAGCACGCCTGGGGCATGGAACTCGGCTGGGCACCCGCCGCCAAAGCGAATAACAGCGGATTCCGCGCCGCTACTCACCTGCGCGCCCGCGCCGGCCTGGTCAACATATCCTATCAAGGCCAAACAAATACCCCCGTGGCATTTGCCATGTTAGAGGGCCTCCAAAACGGAAAAAACTACCTCTGGGGAGGGCAGCTGGAGCGACAACTCTCCAAAACCTTACAAATCAGCATACTATACGACGGTCGAAAAACCGGAGATAACCGCGCCATCCATACCGCCCGAGCACAAATGCGGGCCATGTTCTGAGCCCACTCTTTATCACGTAAACCCCTCGATGCGCCCTTCTTACCCGACATAGTACCGCGCCAAGCAGACGAGCTTCAAGGCCGCAAAACCCCAGACTCCTCCAACGCCTAAAAAACGCCGGTGCTCGATTAAAAATCGAGGTCGATCGAGCGGTATCTGCAGGAAAAAACGGCTATTCATGCTCTTATCCGCTGCCGGGCGGTGCAAGTGGTATTGCGCGCCCTCCAACATCGGCGCTTCGCCGGAGGAAGACCACTACTCAAAGTCTTTGACCTCCGAAGATGGACGGGCGAACACTATTACCGCTCATAAAAAGGCGAGGCGCAGCATCGGTAGCGCAATCTTAAGGCCGCACCGGGTAATCGAAGTGTCAAACGACGCGCGGTAAGTTCGGGCCACTTTTGAGGGTGAAGAGCCCAAAAAACAACTTCCCGGCTCGAATGTCCTCCGCGCTCCTACGGCGATTGCCCATCCGTCTGCTCATATACCTTGGAAAAATGACCGGCTAAAACTCCGAACGGAGCCCACTTCAGCCAGGTGCTCAAACACCACCAATACTCGTACTGATAGCGGCAAAACGTGCCCGGGAGATTTTATCTTCGAATGATTACCAGCGGAAAATCATTCCCGAACCCAAAGCTCGCCGGATATTGCGGCAAGCCCTTGTATTTAGCCGTGAGCTCAGGTACGACGGCCTGCAGGTAAGCATCAATTTCCCTAACCGTAACCCGTTTGTCGCCATTGTCGGCCTTGCCACTGAGGGCCTCCAGCAGGCCGTAGGTGAAGGCGCCATGGCCCAACTGAGCAAATTCACCGGCAAATTGCTCGCTACCGGAGGCCGCAATCCAATGCGTACCGGTTGCCCTGGCCAATTGAGAAATGGCCTTTTCCTCGGCAGCACCGCGCACGGCGCCTTGATTTAGCGCACCAGCGGATTGGCAGGCATCCAACAGGTACAGCTGCTTCTGAGCAGGTATGGCTTTGGCGTACCGGTGAAGTACTTCCGCACTAATACCGCGCTGGGCAAGCGCCTGATCTGCTCCGTATAATTGAGTAACGTCGTGCGGGACAAGGAAAAACTCTCTTCGTTCGTTGAGCACCCCATGACCGGCGTAGTAAAATACGAACACGTCTGTTGGCCGGCTTGTACTTCTCACCCTGTCCAGAGCGCTGAGGATATTTTCCCTATTAGCCTGCTCATCGCTCAAATAGTACGTATTGACCTTGCTAAAAAGACCCGTAGCCGCCTCCTCGAGGACATTTTTAAAAGCGCTTGCATCGGCCGTAGCATAGTTGAGGTTGTATTTAGGGTTTTTATATCGGTTAATGCCTATAATCAGCAGGTGCAGTTGGATGTTCGGAATATCGGCAGGTCGTACATTAGTTGGTTTGTAGTGGACGACGATTTCATCCGGAGCGCTTTCAAGCGACTGTTGGTTAAGTGCAATGGCCCTGAAATGATTATCTCCCTCCTGTAAAATGACCTCGTAGCGCTGGTTTTTTTGTGTAGATGGAGGCTCATCATCTTCAACTATCAAGTTGCGGGCATCTGTGCCTACCCGTTTGCCGTTGTGAAACAGCCGGATCTCTGCTACCCTGTCTTCCGGAGCAGTAGCCTCCACAGAGAGGGTAATTCTTTCTTCGGAAACCTCGTAACGGCGGATGAGGGCCTCATCATCCACTACCAAATTCCGTTGTACGGAGGGTGGGTGGATCTTAACCACCGGTGGTTTTTTGATATTGTTGATCTCATCGGGCGGCGGGGCGTATCCTTGCAGCAACTGGCCTAACAATCGCGGTACGTAGAATTTGGCCGAAAGCGCCTCTAAACCGATGGTTGTCGTTCCTTGAACGTAGTACATCCGCCGCATAGCGCCGGCAGAAGCATCATAGTGCCCACCGGGTGTTATGACGGCCCAATCATCGGAGTTGTCGAACAAAAATATGCGTGCCAGGAGGCGCTGTTTGGCAAAGTCGTACACTTCAAGGGCATTATGATAGGCATCTTCGGCGGCAAACGAGGCATGAGCCACCAGTCCGTAATGGCTGCCGGGCAATAAGGCTGCGCTGTATAGAGTGCCGTTAGGAGTATACTTGCCCAGGGCCTTTCCGGTTTTCAGGTCGTATAGGACAACCTCTTTATGGTGCGTGACCAACATCACACTGCAGTCGTTCGCAACACTTCCCGCCTCCATATGGTTATCCCAATTGCCAGCAGGGTAATCGAGTCGGACCGAGCGCAGGACGGCACCGTTTTTAGGGTCCAGCCAAACGGCTTTTACTTCCGAACCGGCAGCATGGACGGCAAACAGCTCTTTGCCGTCGGGGCTAAATCTGAGGTTGGAGTAATTGACGTTTTCTATTTTCCATATTTCCTCCTCCGTGTTGACGTCCAGAAGTCTTAGCGACCTTCTTAAGCCGAGCAAGGCAGCACACGAGGCTGCCATAAGCCTGCCGTCTGGGCTAAAAGCGGCATCGAGCACTTCTCGGCTGTCGGAGTTGAGGGTAATATTCCCCATATATCTTCCCTTTAGCCCTAACTTTTTGAGCAGTTTTTGGGTGCTCGTTTCATAAATCCAGGCTCCGTCGTTGGTCAGCACCGCAGATAAACTACCGTCCGAAGACAGGACCACCCTAGGCCGGAAATTTTTAATATCGTGCAATACGGTAGCATATTGTGTTGAGGGAAGGCTGTTGAAGGCAAGGGTTTGCTCCCTACCCGACAACACGATTTGTCGGCCGTCATTAGAAACGGCAGCGTGATAGGTAGCCTGAAAGAAGGGCAAGCTGCGCACGGCTAAGCTGCCCTGGTCTATCCGCAAAATCTTCACTTGTCCGGCAGCTGCGTAACGCGTGATGAGGAAACGGGAAGCGTTGGCAGCAGGGTAAATAGAACCGCTCTGAAAAACGGAAGCGCCTACGGATAACACTTCTCGGTCGGATTTCCAGTCGTACAGCGATAATACACTTGCGCCGTTGTCAAATCCGCCGATGGCGATGAGGTTTTCCTCTGCAGATATGACAGCCGCTTTCACACCGCCTACAGGCCAGTTGCCCTGGGCATCCCATTGTGCTTTGTCTACATCCAGAACAGCCCAGCGACTTTCTCCTCCTACCAAAACTTTGTTGCTTTTGGGAAATGCGACGAGAAAGACAACTTTATAAGACACACGCAGTGAAGCCAACTCTCTAAAACTCTCATTTTCGTAGACTTTTACGACGCTACTCCGGCTCGACTCGACGTAAAGGCTTCCTAGCAGCCGATCTTGTTTGGTGTAAACATGACAATTGCCGTCAATTTGAGCGAGCCTGGAGACTTTTCCATCGGCCGTACTGACCCGGAAGGCTTCCTGTAGGCCGGCAGAGATGATAAGGGTACGCCCATCGGGACTGAGGGTCATGGATTTAACCCCACGCCCGACGCTTTCTGTAGAAACGCCTGCAGGGACACTTCCCTGTCTTCCCATCTCGGCGGTGCCCATTTTCGTAAGGACCGTACCGTTGGTGGTCACTTTCCAGAGCGACAACTCGGTGTAGGAGCCGCCAGCTATATAAAGGGTTTTTCCGTCGTGGCTAAAAACCGCAGCAGAGTACTCGTGCTCTTTCGCGCGATCGGCGGCCGGCATGCGCTCCGAGCGCCTGACGGAAAAGGTGACCGGATTTACCCATGCTACCCGTGTCAAATCTGCCACGGCAAGCAGGTTGCCGGTAGGCGTCCATGCCAGTGCACGAGGTGTGAAGTAATCGCCAAAAGTGAGCTTTTTCACCAGGCGACCGGTGCCGGGCTCCCAAAACTTGACGTCGTCGTCCGAGCCGTTGGTGACCAGATACTTCTGGTTACCGCCGGTAAAACAGATATCTTCGATGCCGTTTTTGTCGAGGTTAGGCACGGTAAGCACCGGAGCAGGTGTTTGCGCCGCAGCAAAACCCAAACCAAAGGAAAGGGTAAAGCACCAACAAACAGGCGCAGCCATCGAATAGGTTGTTCTCATCTCTTACGTGATTTTTAAAATCGCGCGAGGAATACGTCGGGAGTATGCACCGACCGAACATTAGCGGATGATTACCAACGGAAAGTCGTTGCCAAATCCATAGCTGGCCGGGTACTGAGGACTACCCTTGTATTTAGCCGTCAACTCAGGAACGACGCTTTGCAAGTAGGCATCAATCTCTTTTACGGTTACCCTCCGGTCACCGGTATCGGCTTTTCCTTTTAAGCCCTCCAGCAGAGCATAAGTAAAGACGCCGTGGCCTAATTGGGCAAACTCACTGGCAAATTGCTCACTGCCGGAAGCCGTCAGCCAATGGGTGCCGGTGGCTCTGGCCAGTTGCGCAATGGCTTTTTCTTCGGCCGCACCTCGCAGGGCGAACTGTTCGATAGCGCCGGCAGACTGGCACGCATCTAACAAATACAGCTGCTTTTGCGCCTTAATTTCCTTAGAAAATTGCTGCAATTGGGCAGCACTAAGCCCTTTTGAAGCCAGGGCCTCATTGTTGCCGTACAGTTGCGTGACATCGTGCGGTACCAGAAAGAATTCTCGTCTATCGTTTAATACGCCGTGACCCGCGTAATAGAAGACGAACACATCCTTAGGTTGTGCAGCCGTCTTAATCCTCTCGAAAGCCTCGATGATTTTAGTTTGAGTGGCGTGTTCGTCCACAATTAAATCCACCTGTATGCTCTTGAAAATCCCGCCACTCATCTGCTGAATTTGCTCTCTGAAGGCGCCGGCATCGGCAACGGCGTAATTGAGGTTGTATTTAGGGTTCTTGTACTTGTTGATGCCGATAACCAGCCCGTACAGATTGATGTCGGAGACGGTAGGTGGGGCAGGAGTAGGTGCGGCAGGAGTATAGTTAACGATTAACTCGGCAGGGGCGGACTCGGTGCGCTGGGAATTTAATGCAATGGCTTTCAGGCGATTTTCGCCGGGGGTCAAGGAGATGGTGAACGTCTGAGACTCCTGTTGCTTTTTGTCGTCTTCTACTACCAAGTTTCGGCTTGTTGCGCCATAGAGCTTGCCGTTGTGATACAGGCGTATCTCGTCGATCACGTCGTCTGAAGAAAAGGCTTCGACAATGACGGTTACGGGAGTTGAGGTGGTGTTGTGGGTGGGCACCTCATCTTCTACCACCAAGTTGCGCTGCTTGTCCTGGTATCTTAACTTCACCGTCGGAGGCTTTTTGAGGAATATGATGTCGTCCTCTTTTTTCTCCGGTTCCGGCTTTATTCCATTTATAATTTGGGTTATCAATCCCGGCGTAAAGTATTTCTCATAGAGTTGCTCCAGAGGAATGATCTCCTTTCCCTTAGTGTAATAGAGCCGTTGCAAGCCACCGGGGGAGGCGTCAAACAGGCCGCCGGGTGCTATACACACCCAATCTTCGGTGTCGTTAAAGATGTAGAAGGTGGCCAAGCGCCGCGCTTCTCGAGTGTTCCAGAGCATAATCCTGCCGTCTTCCCCTACCGAAAGGCCGTAAGTGGGGTCGGCCGGAAAGTATCCCACGCTCCAGAACAGAGATTGGCTCTCGTTGAATTCGCCGGGCACGCGTTTACGGGCGGCAATGTCGTAAAAATAAACCCGGTTGCTTTCCGTGTAAAACACCTGTTTATTGTCGGGCGAGAAGGCGAGCTTGATGGCTGCATACCGGTTTAGCCCGCCGCCCAAGTCCTGCGTTCGGAGGGTGGCACCGTTTTTAGGATTCAGCCACTTGAGCAAAAGCTCATTGCGACCGAAGCAAAGGATTCCCTCGGCAGTTTGCCGAAAATGCGTATTCTTGCCGGGAACCGACCATAAAATAGCACCGGTAGCCACGTCAAAACAATAAGTTTTGTACTCTCCGCCTTCAAATCTACCTACTGCCACAAATTTGGTGTCGTTGTCAATGAAACTCCCCCAATCTTCGGGCTGCTGCATTTCCGATTCTTTGCCGATGCGCACGTCTTGCAGTATGCGCATGTTGTCCACATCCACGATATACGTACCCGTTACCGAAACCAAACCCGCCAGATTTCCTTTTCTGTTGAACGCCATACTGATGATGGTACGAGATATTCCCTCCTGTTCGGTAAGAAAAGCCACACTTTTACCGGATTTGTCAGAGGTCAAAAATTTCTGTAAGATGAATCTATTTCCAAAATGAAAACGGTACTGGCCGTTGGGTGTGTAAGCGCTCTCAGTGTTTTGGGCTTGTACTTTTTGAAACTTAAGCACACGTCCCAGGGTAACCTCTCGTTTGTCTCCCATTTGAAAGCGAAACCCAGAAGGCGATAGGCTGACAAACATAGGCGTAATTGCCGAAACGCCGATTTGCCTGACTTTCCTGTACTCCTCAATATTCCACTCTTCTAAGCGATTAGACGGAAAATGAATCATGCGATAAATGGTACGGACAGTGCCGTTCTGGACTTGCCCGATGGCAAAGGCCATGGCGGGCATGTATTCATGGTAATACTTGTGTGTTTTTACGATGCTTTTTGCCGACAAATCCAGCACCGCGCTGATTTCCGACTGACAGAGCAGAAGGCGATTTTTATCCAACCAGTAGTAATGCCGGTTGTTGTAAGGGATGGCCTTGGTATTGCCAGAGAAGGCGCTTTCCACGACAAAAGTATTGGGGTTGAGCAGGCGAAAATCCCAATCGTTATTCTGCTTAGCGACAATCTCCAATATCCTATCATCAGGGGTAAACAAGTACTGATTATCCCTCGACGCCTCGAAGGTCTTTACCACTTGCTGCGTTTGCAAGTCTATCACAAAAACGGTGCTCTGTTCTGGGTGGACAATAGCCAACGCGCCACTGTTGCTGAGGCGCAAGGTGAGGCGGCCGCCTCGCTTAAAATCGGCCGTAGAAAACAGCACTTTTATCTGATGCGTATGCGGCTGTATGGAAACCAACCGAAGTTCTTCTCTTAGGCTTATAGAGGCATACAAGGTTCCGTCCTTCGCATAGGCGATATTGCTCACCCCCTGGATGATGAGAGAGTCTTGCAGATAAAAGGCTTCCAGGTCAAAAAAATATATGCCGTTTCTGCGCAGCAGCGCCACCGTGCGCTTATCCGGCGCCTCGGCGACTTGGATAAAGCCGGGTCGGAGCGACTGCAACATCTGGCCGCTTTGCGCCTTCCAAATACTTCCGAAATCCGCATCGCCCACAAACAGATATCGGTTTCCCTGAACACTCTCGACCACTAAAGGTCTGCCGGCAATGACGGGAAGGGTCAATACGGGTTCCTGGGCAAGAAACCGGCCGGCCAACTGAAAACAAAAAGCGAAGAAAAAAACGAATCTTGCGGCGTATCTCATGGCAAATAATTTTAATAAAAGAGGAAACGCTACAAAAAACGACCTACTAATTGTGGGAAATCTCCACCATGAGCGGCACCACTTTACCCTGTACATTGCCCTCCACGTCAAAGCCCACCTCATGTAGGCGGTATTTAACCTGGCCGGGAGGTATGAGCTTTTCGCCTAAGGCCGCGCGGATTTTTGCAGATAGCCCGCCCTTCATCTCGTTCATTTTTTGCAAGATGGCATGGTGATCGAGCTTCTCTGAGGAAAAAAGAATGAGCATGTAGTCCGTACCTTTATTGTCGTCGAGCCTTACGACTTTGGTCTCCGAGGGAAAGGCAATCTGGCTGTTAGGGCCAACGTGAGGAGACATGCCGTCATCAAAGGGAAGTAATTTGTTAACCTTGCCGGTAAGGTCGGTTGCAAAGGCATAGATGTAGGATTCCGTGTTGGTAGTCAAGTAGAAGCGAAAGCGGGTTCCACTGGCATACTCGCGGTCCATGCGATAAGCCACGAGGTCTTCTTTATAGTCCTGCACCGGCGCATCGTCTTCGATAATGAGATTGCGCGTGAGCACCCTGCTCACCGGCATGGGTTCGCCCGTATTCAATCTAAACTCCACCACGCCGGAGAGTTTGGTAATGGTCGGAGGCGCAGGAGATGGAGTAGGGGTTGGTTTGGGCGGCTCCGGTTGAGACAGGGGCCTGGGATAGGCCTGCAGCGCACCGATAGCGTATGTGGCGTAGTCCTGATATCGGATCCAGACGTATCCTTTATCTGCCCAGTTCGGCCCCCAGGAATTCAACACGCGGAAGGCCCCACCGTTCCGGTTATCGTCGTACCCCACAACGCACATGGCATGCCGCCCGTGTTGCCCGGATGGCCCGGTATCAGAAGAAGCCGGAATCCAGACAGGGCCGGAAGTGTAAAAACTCTCCGGCACAATGAAACAAAGCACTACCGGATAGCCTTCGGCGATGGCTTTCTTGGTGGTTTGAATCTTCACCTTAGGGTCTGTCTCGTCCGGCAAGAAGAGAATTTGGTAGTCTTCCAGTTTAAAATCTAAGGCATTTTTTCGGGCCAAATCGCTAATGCTGCCGCCACAGGAGTACGGCAAAACGGAAAGCATAGGGCAACCGTCATTCTTCATGAGCTCCAGAGCCAATATCGGGTTAGAGCCGTTCTGGCAGTCGTGGTCGTCCTCATCTTTGATCTGCTCGTATATCCAGGTGGGCGAATGTACCAGCCGATCGATCTCTGCTTTCTGGGTAATGCCCTTTTGCTTGGCGGTTAAAATGGTGCGGGTATGATAGGCTACGGCAAAGGCCACACAGGTGCCGTAAGGCCCCTGATCGCCGGGCGTAGGACAATAGCTCTCAAGTGAAAAAGAAGAGGGAACCGACGCATAGCTGGAAGCGGTCAGCTTCATCTTGTACGGCGTGCCGCGATAGCTGGGCACGTCAAAGACCAAGCCCGTGGCCCTCCGCTGGGCATAAGTGTAGGTCTGAGAAGCGCAAAAAAAGAAGAAGAGGACAAGTAAGGCCGGCATTCTCATAGCTGAACCACGTTTAAATAAATTTCGCAGAACTTTTTAAACCGTCACTATTAAGCGGATAAATCAGATAAAAAAAGACAAAAGTTTAGAATTTTGAGTAAAAGACGACAAATATACGTTCACTCTATGAACATCGAAACCGTTTTGGGTGCAACGCTAAGCAAAATGCTCGAAGCAAGCAGCGGACGGCGCAGTTTTTTACAACGCATAAGACTCGCTTGGCACCAGGCTACCGAGAACCCTTAAGTGAAGTGCTACAGCCGTAAATGGATAGTGCCAAACTTTGGATAATATTGATTGCTTATAAAAATTTGAAAATTAATTTTTTAATCAAAAACTCACCACTCGAAACTAACGCTACCCGTAAATAGGATTAGCGGCCGCTATGCGCCGGCAGATAGGGATAAGCGAAGGGATAGAGACCCATCGTCCGTGTAACGGGCCGAATTAACCGGCGATCACCGGTAAAGCCCTGAAGACATGCTTTTGAACGGATTAGGTTTTGTCACCCGGTGACCGTATCGGGTACCGCGCTTTCTCAAGATAAGAGCGGTGGCGGTATCGATTTTTTTTTCTAATTTTTTGGCGAGGAGGTGTAAAAATGTGTTGTAAAGACACAGCAAGATATCCTATTTTTGTCCATCCCAATCAAATGATGTCGTTTATGCTCATCTACATCCCCCATATCTCCGTTGGCCCTGGCAGTCGGCTCAAGTCTTGGCCGCACCGGTCGGTACCACGGCCCCGAGACAGGCCTCACTACCTGGCGCAACCGGATTAAAGAACACCACAGGGCGCTTGTCCTCGTTCGGCACCATACGGGCCGAGGCAGTGGAGAAAAGCGCCCAGGCGGTGTACCGTGCCGTAGCGAGCCGCCTTATAAAAACATACGCCCGGCACCCACGCAAGCCGAAAAGTGGTTCAAGAAGTAGGCAAAAAACCATCTTAAAACGCCATGAAGTATCTGATCCTCCTCCTGACGGGAACCTGGCTTTCTCTCTTGCTCCGACAAACAGAACCCGTAGCGCCATCTGTAGAGATAAAAGGCACCGCCGACGGCCACCTGGTCGCCATAGTCAAAGACCATCCCTCTTACGCCAATACTCTCTTCGCCTTACAAACACTGAGCGAACTGAGCAATTTTAAGCCCGTAAAGATAAGCGATGCAACTGTAGAGATTTCCGACGGATGTGTTCGATTCTCATCCGCCCAAAGAGCAATTGTCTTCAAGTTGATAGACAAGACGTGTTCTTTGACCGGAGAGAGCAAAAACCTTACCGCCTACGCAGGCTATGGACTGATAACACAAACAGACCAGGAGAAGTATAAGGCAGTAGTAAACTTTGCCGGCCCCGTACTTCCGCCTATTGAAGAGATTCTAAAATGTAAATGCACCCAGAACGAACCTCAACTGCTTAAATCGTGCTTAGCCGGTGGAGAGGGTGCCACCGAATGCTCATACGGAATGGAACACAAGACAACAGTATTAGGAATGGGAAGCGGTGTCGCCACCAGATGCAAAGCCTCTTGTGCACAAGATTATTACGCCTGCTGCTATTGGGAGTTGTAAGTTTAAGATAGGCGGGAAAGTTCGCCTAATTTACAAGCGCAGCGTTTGTAGAAAATTGGGCTGATGGCCTCGGCATTGTGGTAGCCATCGAACCGTTTAAGATGCCGATAGAACCGCATGCTTTTTCGAGGAAAGAAGATGCTTTGCGAGAAAACGGGACAATGTGTTGCAGTAAAAGGTTGTCAAGGCGCTCTACACCGATAGCCATGTCGAAGGTCTACTGTCGTATGAATAAGGTATAAAACCAGTTGCGAATTTCCACTACCGAAAATTGACCGGCTCTTGTATCTCGAGCGGAGCGGAAAATGAAGACGCTCTGCTCGTTTTATTATGTGTGGTGCTACTTTGTGGTTAATCTCTCCTCTATTGTTTCGCAAAAGGGAGACTTTTCTTGTAGAAGACACAAAGAGGCGGCAAAACATTTCGGAGTGTACGGCGCGAGACGGCATTGGTATCTTTAAAGGAAAAAACGGGGCCTCATAGCCTCGCTGGGGCAATGTTCAGCGCGCCCGTCGGTGTCAGGCATTGGCCATCGAATTATACAGATTTTCAGGAGTTTACGTTAGTTGTCTATGGCCTTCCATATACCCAGCTCTTTTATTTCAAAATTACACTCTGTTAAGAGAGTGCTCCCGGGAGTAAAGCATACGCCACTGAGCTCGACGTGCTGACCGACATAACGATTATGGGAATTGTTCGATCGCCACTCACGCCCTACTAACGGTTCTACGTTGCCGGCAACCGGTGCATTTTCGGCCAAGACGTGAGCCGGTAAGCGGGCGCCTTCGTGTAGCCGAATAATCGGGCGGGCCGAGTCATTCACATATTCCACTTGACCGTCGAACAATCGGCCGTTAGTGATTTCCATAGACCTGACAAACCGGACGTCTCCCCAACCGTACCCGCGCTCTCCTCCCAGCTGCAGGCGGCTTAGTGCCGATTGCCAATCCAATGTACATTCGCCTTCCTTTTCAAACACGTAGCCTTTTAGAAAGACGGCTTCGGCCGTATCTAATGTGTAAGGAGAAATGAACTCGGCCTCGCGCAGCATGCCCTCGTCGGCCGACTGAGCCGGGTAAGAAAGAGCCGTCGCCTGGTAACTACTGAGAAAGCGGTAACAGAAGGTGCTTTCCTCTTCCCAAGGCCATGCAACCTTGTAGGCGTCGTCGGAGCCCCATTGCAGTGCCGGATAAAAGTAGCTAAAGGCTAAACACCGATGAACTTTCTTTCCCAACTGCTCGTATTCATCAGGGCCGGCAGCTAAGCCCTTTTTACCGGCCTCGTCGCGCGTCAGGCGCATGGTCAGCGCGCCCCATAGTACTCGCCCTGTGACGTACGGACGGGTGCGCAATAAATTACCTACTTTACTCCAACCGATGTGCAAAGGAGAGCGCAGCCGGAAGACTACTTCGTGGGCTTTCCAAACCATAACCGTTCTATTTACACGCTTTTGCCCCGTAGCGAGCGTAAATCAGCATCTGTTCCAAGGTTTCCTTAGCCAGCAGCAAACATTCCAGGTTCACCACTACCTTATTATTGATATAGTCCAGCACTTTCTCAGCACTGATACCACTGGGTTTGCCCCACCCAAAGTTCAACTGATTCAGCAGATCAAGCATTTTGTCTACCACCACTTTTCCTTTCTCGTCCTCTTTGGCTAACAAATAGAGAAAGCACGCATAAACACCATTTTCTTGCAAAACACCCAGGGCTTTTGTTACGGTATTTTCCATATCCTTGATTTCCGAACCTTCAGGACGACAATTGATAACCTTTTGGGCACATTCTGCTGCCAGCCGATCCAAGTTTTTTTGTGTAGCATCGTTCATTACAGAGCCTCCTTGTCGTTTTTAATTTTTTTGTTGTACTCTTCATCGATAGGATTGCCTACTATCGCCATCCGGCCGAAGCCGCGCGTACCCATGCCGCCGATGCCCAGCCACTCGATCAACTGCAAGCCGGCCTCCACTACACACAGAGGGTCCTCCCACTTGCCAGCCGGCAAAGGCTTGCGTTCGGTAGTTGTTTTTTGTCGGGGAAAATCGTTTCGGTAATCATCCAACACTATCTCGGCGGTGAGGAAGGTAGCGCGAGGGATGGCCTCATAGGTGAACAGCGCTCCTTCTTCGGCTGCACCTTGTTTCGGGTCGATGGCTACCGAAGTGCGCACCTCCAGGTTGCTGTTGACTACGTGGCCGAAAAGAGATTCTCCCACCAGCACCAGCCGCTTGCACACGGCTTTCCATCGCTCCGTTTCTTTCCATTCTTTCGGTGCGGTCACCGTCACCTTGCCGGCCACGTTGACCATGAGCCAGCCTAAGTTGAGGGATTTGTCGCGTTGCCAAGTCGGCAAAACGTCGCCCTGTTCCGGCTCTTCTAAGACCTCTCTACCGTCTTTCTGAATACTAAAGCCGGCTTCCTTCAGTCGCCTCAAGGTACTGACCCACACCGGCCCGACCATAGAGTGCACCGGGAAGAGTAGCACGTGGGCGTCGAAAATATTGACTACTCCGGAGTAGGCCATCGTTTTCTCGTCGTCGCCTTTCTTTTCCTTCTTGGTATAGCCGAAGGTGTAGCAGACCGGATTTTCTTCAGGCTTTTCTACTTTGTCGTGGCTCTGGCCTGCGGCTTCAGGCGTTCCATACAGCTGTGCTGCATAAGAGCGGATAGCACCGTGTAAGCTGGTGCCGGGAATCTTGGGTACGCGCGTACCCGGCTCGCGCACGATGCTGTTGTCTACCCGTCCCAGGCGATAGCCACCGGTGCCGATGTGCACCGGGTCGGTAGTCATTAGTAAATAGCGCCGTCGTTTGTAAGCTGTCATTTTGACCTCCTTATTCTTTCAAGATTTCCATATGTAGTTCGGCCAGATCGGTCAGCTCGCCGCAGACGCCGGCCTGGATGAGCTTATCGCGCCACTCCTCGGGGATTTTGCTCCACGGTTGGCCCTCCGGCCAGGCCGCACCGGCCAGGGTATCGGCTACAAATTGCTTAAATACATCGTCTTCTACAGACCGACCTTGTTGGTCTTGCCCGTGCCAAGTTTCGCGGGTAGCCTCTATAGTGCGGATGACCTGTTGACGCTGGGTTTTGGTGAGATGTTTCATGTATTTCCAGAGTTCCTCCAGGCGATCCAGGTCTTCCAGGTAGAAAGGCCGGGTGCGCCGCGGGCGGCGGCCGTCTTCGTCGTAGTAAATGTCGAAGCGGCGG
>Ga0209101_1000924_pt1 | contig 23414 bp, 17 predicted proteins | sample ConPoolayeCmetaG_FD_185481 | JGI IMG/M metagenome (GOLD analysis project Ga0209101, IMG submission 185481) | Hot spring microbial mat communities from California, USA to study Microbial Dark Matter (Phase II) - Cone Pool mat layer C metaG... ...
ATTTCTGCGGTTCATCGGACACCTCCAACCTGAGATGCCCTATTATCGCATAAAAATGCTCAGCGGGAAAGTCGGAGGGCGAAATCTTTGGGGTTGATGGCGGGCTCTTGTTCTGCTTCGAACACCCCCATAACGCCAGATTTGCCTTTTTCGGCACTTTGCAGTATAATGTTTATCAATCCGCAAATTTTGCGCATCTGTGGAGGTGAGGAGCGATGACAAAGCGGCGATCGAGCCTCAGTGGGCGCGGGGCAGAGATCTTGTTTGGCGAGCCTGTGGCCGTCGGAGTCGAGCCGCGCGGTCCACTGCCGGAGCCGGTGGGCCCTGAGCCGGTCATCGGTTCGACAGACGAGCCGGCCGGCCTCTCAGCCCCTCCGCCCACAGGACCAGCCGCTGCCGACGAGGAGGCCGGGCTGGAGCTGGCGCTATTTGAAGAGGCTCAGGACGGGAAACCGGGTCCAGGGAGAGAGGAGGATCTGTCAATCCTGGAAGAGCATCCTCCCCCGACCCCAGAGATGGAATCGGCCTTTTTTTCTGAAGCGGTTGTTGCCGAAGAGCCGCCGGAGCCGGTGGCCGACGTGCCCATCCCCACACTGGAGGTGACGATGGAAGAAAAGGATGCAAGGGAAGAAGCCGTTCTGTTCGAGGCACCGCCCCCCGAGACCGGTGATGTGACCAGCGGGGTGTTGCCCCCCAGGCCGGTCACAGGGTATATTGACCTGGGGGGCCTGGGGCCTGTGCTGGATGTGCAGGGCGGTGGGCCCCAGGTGAAACCGCTCGAACTGCCCGACCGGCCGCTGACCGAGGAGGAGAAGCAGCAACTGCTGGACCGGCTGGGCGATGCCCGCATTCAGGAACTGGACCGGCGGATCGGCGAAATCTATGACCAGGTGCTTTCCAGGGTTGGGGAGAATGAAGACCTGGCCACCGAGTGCTACAATCAACTGCTCAAGGCGCGAGATATTCTCCTGCGCCGCGACGCAGCCCGCATCCCGCAGGCGGAGTACTATATGGAACAGGTGCGCGCCCGCCTGAAACGCGCCGCCGAAAGTGAGAACGGAGCCAAAAAGTACGCCTGGTGGATCGCCGGTTGGGGATTGTTCTGGTTTGTGGCCTATATCACCGTGCTGATCCTGCTCAACTATAGCTGGTTCCGAAAAGCCATCATCCCGACAGGCACGGCCGATTCTCTGTTGAACATGGACATCTTTTTACCGGCCATGGTGTGGGGGGGGATCGGCGGGGTGGCCTGCGTCTTTTACAGCCTGTTCAAGCATGTCGGCCAGCGCGACTTTGATACCCAATACAACCTGTCCTATGTCGGCAAGCCATTCCTGGGCGTGATCCTGGGAGCCACCGTATACATGGTTGTTCACCTGTTGATCATCACCCTGGGCATCTTGCCGGCCGGGTTGCAGGGCGGAGAGATCAACACACCGACCGTTGCGCCCTGGATCATCTACCTGCTGGCCTGGGCTTCCGGCTTTAAGGAAAACCGCATCCTGGACCTGGTGGATCGGGTGATGAAGCGCATCTTTTCGGGCGAAGAGGCCGCGCCGGCCGGGCCTGCGGCCGGGCCGACCACACCGCCCGCGTAAGGGTGCCTGGCCGATTTGCAAGATTTCCGGGTTGTGGTATAATAAATCTGCCGTTGGGCGGTTAGCTCAGATGGCCAGAGCGCCACGTTGACATCGTGGAGGCCACAGGTTCAAGTCCTGTACCGCCCACCTGCCGGGGGATGGTGGAGAGCAGGTGGTTGTCCGCCGCCCACCCCAAATGAAGATTCAACACGTTGACCAGGACGAGTAGACGGCGAAAGGCGCCAGAGAGTGCGGGTCACCGGCTGCAAGCCTGCACCGTCGGAAACCGTCGAAAACCCCCTGGGAGTGGGTCCCTCAAATTGTCCCAGACAAGAGTATGGGACTCCGGGTGGCACCCGTTATCCAGCCCCACGAGGATGATGGAGGCTGCTTACCTCCATCATCGAACCTGGGTGGAACCGCGTGAGCCGGCCTCTCGCCCCATGGGCGAGGGGCTTTTTTTGTCAGAGTGGCCATCACGACCTGCCCTGAGGGCTCGCGGCGGGTCACACCTGCCGCACAGACCGGCTTTGAGCAATCATAACCAATGACCAGATCGGTGAATGGGAAGGATAAAAGAGATGGAAACGGAGAAAAACAACCATGATGAACAACTGTATAGACTGCGGCACTCCACGGCCCATGTGATGGCCGAAGCGGTGCTGGAGATGTTCCCGGAGGGCAAGCTGGCCTTCGGCCCGCCCATCGAGAACGGCTTTTACTACGATTTCGACCTGCCCCGGCCGTTGACGCCCGAGGACCTGGTCGAGATCGAGGCCCGGATGAGAGAGATCATCAAAGGCGATTATCCCTTTCTGCATCGTGATGTCAGTGTGGACCAGGCGCGGGCGATCTTTGGCAACCAACCCTACAAACTCGACCAGATCGAGAAACTGGCCTCCGGCCAGGAGGATGAACATGGGGCGGCAGGCGCCGAACCGGTCAGCAGCCTGTCTATCTACTCCCACCACCACTTTACCGACCTGTGCCGGGGTCCGCACCTGGAACGTACGGGGCAGATCCCCCTGGATGCCTTCAAGCTGCTGAATGTGGCCGGGGCCTACTGGCGCGGCGACGAGAAACAGCCGATGCTGCAACGCATCTATGGCACAGTGTGGGAGACAAAAGCGCAGCTTGAGGAGTATCTATGGCGGCTGGAGGAGGCTGCCCGGCGCGATCACCGCAGGCTGGGCAAGGCCCTGGACCTGTTCAGCATCCAGGAAACGGGCGGGCCGGGCCTCATCTGCTGGCACCCCAAGGGGGCACGCATCCGCCGCATCGTGGAGGAGTTCTGGTACCAGGAGCATGAACGGGGCGGGTATGAAATCGTCTACACGCCTCACCTGGGCAAGGCAGAACTGTGGTCCATCAGCGGCCACCTGGACTTTTATCGTGAGAGCATGTATGCGCCGATGGATGTCGAAGGGCAGGAATATTTTGTCAAACCGATGAACTGCCCTTATCAGATCTTGATCTACAAGTCACGTCGGCGTTCCTACCGCGAGCTGCCGCTGCGGTGGGCGGAACTGGGCACGGTCTATCGCTATGAGCGTGGCGGGGTGCTGCATGGCCTGTTGCGGGTGCGGGGCTTTACCATTGACGATGCCCATATCATCTGCCGGCCCGATCAGGTGGAGGAGGAGATTTTGGGCGTCTATGACTTTAGCCTGAACATGTTGCGTGCCTTTGGATTCCGCGACTTTGCCGTGTATCTGGCCACGCGCCCGGAAAAGTTTGTCGGTGTGCCGGAGCGGTGGGACCAGGCCCAGGCGGCCCTGAAGAGAGCCCTGGAGCATCAGGGCCTGCCCTATCAGGTAGACGAGGGAGGGGGCGCTTTCTATGGCCCCAAGATTGACATCAAGGTCAAGGACGCCCTGGGGCGCGAATGGCAGACGACCACGATCCAGTTCGACTTTAATCTGCCGGAGCGGTTCGAGATGACCTATGTGGGGGAAGATGGGCAGGAGCACCAACCCTATGTGGTCCATCGGGCGTTGTTGGGATCGTTGGAGCGCTTCTTTGGGGCCATGATCGAGCACTATGGCGGCGCCTTCCCCGTCTGGCTGGCCCCGGTGCAGGCCACAGTCATCCCCATTGCCGACCGGCACAACGCCTATGCCCGTCAGGTGGCTGCCCGGCTCAGGGCGGCTGGGCTACGGGTGGAGGTGGATGACTCCAGTGACCGGATGCAGGCCAAGATCCGCAACGCGCAGTTGGAAAAAGTGCCCTACATGCTGATCATCGGCGACCGGGAGATGGAACGCCAGGCGGTGGCGGTGCGCCTGCGCAACGGCCAGGACCTGGGGCCTCAACCGCTGGCCGACTTTATCGCCCTGGCCCAGGCAGCCATCGCTGAGAAGCGCGAGCTGTAGCTCTTCCAGCCCGGAACAGTGCAGAGGTCCGGCGGGCACAGGATAGGCTTGCTTTCTGCGTCTCAGTCGAGTTACTTACCCTGTCTTTTATTTGACCGGGCCGCACTTTTCAGGTATAATGAGGTCTGCACCATAGGGGTCAGAGACCCCAGATATGAGGGAGGAGTAGAGATCAGCAGAGATAGAACGCGCATCAACGAGGAAATCCGGGCTCCACAGTTGCGGGTCATTGATTCTGATGGCAGGCAACTCGGCATCCTGCCGCGCCGGGAGGCACTTCGCCTGGCCGAAGAACGCTCTCTGGACCTGGTAGAGGTTGCTCCGCAGGCCGAGCCGCCCGTTGCCAAGTTGATGGACTTTGGCAAATACCAGTATGAACGGGCCAAACGGGAGCGGGAGGCCCGCAAAGCCCGGAAGGAGATCGAGGTCAAAGAGGTTCAACTACGGCCCAAGACCAGCGAGCACGACATCGCTTTCAAGCTGCGCCAGGCGCGGTCATTCCTGGAGGCCGGGGCCAAGGTCAAAGTCCGGATGCGCTTCCGGGGCCGGGAGATCTACAACCTGGATATTGCCAAAAAACAGTTCGATCACTTTGCCGACCGGCTGGCAGACATCGGCACCATCGAACAGATGCCGACCTTTGAGGGGCATACCATGTTGATGATTGTGGCTCCCAACATCCGGGGGAAATAAAATCGGCCCGGAGCTTGGGGTGGGCCTGGAATCCATCCAATCAACAATCGGCTCCAGCTACAGAATTTTCTGAAACGGTATTTTGGGAGCAAAAGTGCCTGGCCCATGAACAGATCCAGGGTAGATAGTTCAAAGGATGTTGTCAACTGTTGCCCCTGGTAGGGGCAATCGTTTTGTGAGGAGGATTGATGCCCAAACTCAAGACCTACAAAGCCGCAGCCAAGCGGTTCGAGTACACCGGTTCAGGGAAGCTGATGCGGACCAAGATCGGCAAGAGCCACCGACGACGGATGAAGACCAAGCGGGTGAAGCGGATGTTTGACGAAATGCATGAAGTCACCTCCGCTGGTGCTAAGAGGCGACTTCGCCGCCTGGCTCCGTATCTCAAGCAGTAGTGGATGGCTGATCTCCGACCAGGAGATTAGAGATTGGAGATTGAGGAGTAGAACGTGCCAAGAGTAAAAGGGGGTCCCCGGACCCGGCGACGACATAACAAGGTTCTCAAGTTCACCAAAGGGCAGATGGGGGGCAAGCATCGCCTGTGGCGACGGGGCAACGAGGCGATGATGAAATCGTTGTGGTATGCCTATCGCGACCGTCGCGACCGGAAGCGCGATTTCCGCCGCCTGTGGATTGCCCGCATCAATGCTGCAGCTCGCCGGGAAGGGCTGTCGTATAGCCGGTTGATGCACGGCCTGAAGGAGGCCGGCGTCGAACTGGATCGCAAGATCCTGGCCGATATGGCCGTGCGCGACGAAGCAACCTTTGGCCGACTGGTGGCCATGGCAAAGGGGCAGTAGTCGTTTGGTGATCACCAGCGCCCAAAACGAACGGGTCAGGTATGTCCGGTCCCTCGCCCGGCGGCGGGTTCGCCAGCGGGAGGGCCGTTTTGTTGTGGAAGGCACACGGCTGGCCGATGAGGTGGTGAGGGCGGGCATCAGGCCCGCTCTTGTTTTGTACACCCCGGCCTGGGCGGTGACACCGGCCGGGGAGCGCCTGTTGCCCGCCTTGAGCCAGGCCGAGGAGGGAGCCTGGCCCGTCAGCGACGCGGTGTTGGCCGCCTGTGCCGATACCCAAACGCCCCAGGGGGTGGTGGTGGTCGTTCCGGTTGTGGAGCTCCCTGCCCGGCCGGGCCTGATCCTGATCCTGGATCGGGTGCGCGATCCCGGCAATCTGGGCACCATCCTCCGTTCCGCCGAGGCGGCCGGGGTGGGGCAGGTTCTCCTGGCGCCGGGTACGGTGGATCGCTACAATCCCAAGGTGGTGCGTGGGGCCATGGGGGCGCACTTTCGCCTGCCGGCCTTTGACCTGAGCTGGGAAGCTATCGCCGGGCGGGTCGCCGGACGGGCTGTATGGCTGGCCGATGCGGCCGGCCAGGTGACCTACGATGCCGTGGATTGGACGCGCCCGGCGGCGCTGATCATCGGCGGAGAGGCGGCTGGAGCCGGCCGGGAGGCGGCCGCCCTGGCAGGCGGTCGGGTGTGCATCCCGATGGCCGGCGGGACAGAGTCACTCAACGCGGCCATGGCCGCGACCGTCATCCTGTTCGAGGCGGCACGGCAAAGGCGGGGGGTGGGGCGATGAATATCCGTTCGGTGACCTGTTTCGTCAACGTCGGCGATCCGGCCGGGCAGGCCGGGATGCTCCGCCAGGCCGGTCAACTGGCCCGTGAGGCCCGGACCGCTCTGGAAGCAAGCGGCTTCCCGGTGCAGACTGTTCGCCTGGCCACACAACCCCTCTCCCACCTGCCAGGCGACCCCCTGCGTCTGATGGCCAGCCTGTGGCCGCAGTGCCAGGATGCCGGCTTTGATTACCTGTCGCTGGGACCGGTCCTGGCCGACGCTCCAAAGGCCGACCTGTCCCTTTTGGATCTCCTCCCTGAGCTGATCCGCAGCAGCGAAGCGGTCTTTGCCGGCGTGCTCGTTGCCCGGCGAGGGCACGGCCTGCACCTGGCAGCCATCCGGCGCACGGCGCAAATCGTTCACGAAATCGCTCAGACCACCGCCCAGGGCTTCGGCAACCTGCGGCTGGCCTTGCTGGCCAACGTCGGGCCCCACACCCCTTTTTTCCCGGCTGCCTATCACGACGGCGGGCCACCGGCCCTGGCCCTCGCCACCGAGTCGGCTGACCTGGCCGTGGCTGCTTTCTCCCAGGCAGGATCGTTGGAGGAGGCCCGCACCCGGCTGGTCACGGCGGTTCAGGAAGCGGCAGCCCGTCTCGTCGCCGTGATCGAACCGCTGGCCGGGCGTCACCACTATCGCTTTGCCGGCCTTGACTTTTCGCTGGCCCCCTTCCCGGAGGAGGCGCGCAGCATCGGCGCAGCGATGGAGCGCCTGGGGGTGGAGCGTTTCGGCGCAGCGGGCACGCTGTTCACCGCCTGGTTGCTCACCGACTGCCTGAAGCAGGCCAGATACCCACGCTGCGGTTTTAACGGGCTGATGCTGCCGGTGCTGGAAGATGCAACCCTGGCCGTTCGCAGCCACGACGGTCTGTTCACCATCAACGACCTGCTCCTGTACTCAGCGGTGTGTGGCACCGGTCTGGATACTGTGCCCCTGCCCGGCGATGTGAGGGAAGAGGAGCTGGCCGGCATCCTGCTCGATGTGGCTGCCCTGGCCCTGCGCCTGGACAAGCCGCTCACCGCCCGGCTGATGCCGGTTCCCGGCGCCCAGGCCGGTGATCTGACGGCGTTTGACTTTTCCTACTTTGCCAACGGGCGCGTGCTGGGTGTCAAAGGCTTCGGCAGCCGGCATCTGTTTGAACGCGGGGACTGGCTGGCTTTGACGGGGGCGGAGTGAACCCTTTGCCGGCCGGCATTCAGCACAAGAAGTAACACCCGCCCGCAGTTTATGACCGCCATTGGGACGCGGTCTGGCCCGGCGGTTGTCTCCCCAACCGGCGAGAGGGTGCCGATTATGCGGCGTTGGCGGCTGCACAGGCCGCGCACAGCCCCGGAATTGAAAGATGGTCCAGCGCGGGCCGGAAGCCGTACTCGGCCTGCAGGCGCGCGCCAAAGTCCTGAGCCGTCTCCAGTTCAGCGCTGAGGACCTGACCGCAGGCTCGACAGATCAGGTGCAGGTGAGGGCCGTGGATGCCGAGAAGCTCATAGCGCCGCTGGTCATCGCCGGCATCCACGCACGAGACCAACCCCAACTCCTGGAGCAGGTCCAGGGTGCGATACACGGTTGAGATGTCCACCGCCGGGTTGACCTCCTGTACCCGGCTATAGATCTCATCGGCGGTGATCAGCCCCTCCACGCCGTGCAACACCGACAGAATGATCTTGCGTTGTGGGGTCAGCCGAAAGCCACGCTGGCGCAGTTGGTGGACAAAGATCTGTTCGCAGGCCAAGCGACACCTCGTGGTTGGGTTTATCCTGTACCTCAGAGGGCAGAAGTTACGCAGTTGTCCCGGCAGGCTTACCACAAAGGCACCAGGACACGAAGAATGACCAGGAAATCTTGGTGCCTTCGTGTCCTGGTGGTGAACATGCCATCCATTGTGTAAATCCTGTCAGATGAGCCGTGCTGGACTCGAACCAGCGACCCGCTGCTTAAAAGGCAGCTGCTCTGCCTGCCTGAGCTAACGGCCCATGTCAGCTCTATTTTACCATTGGCTTCTCGATTTGGCAAACGCCCAGGCCGGTCAGGCATTCGCCATCAGCTTGTTGGCTCGCCTGCACCCCGTTGCTCTCGCTTGAAATCCACAAACCGATATCCAACCCCCCGTTCGGTCAGGATGTAGCGTGGATTGCCGGGGTCGGGTTCGATCTTTTGCCGGAGATAGGTGATATACAGCCGCAGCAGGCCGGCCTCGTCGCGGTACTCATAGCCCCATACTTTCGACAACAGCATCTCGTGGGTCATCACCCAGCCGGCATTGTTCACCAGATGGTAGAGCAGGCGATACTCGGTCGGCCGCAGGCGGATCGGCTTCCCTTCTACGATCACTTCCCGCTGCCGAAAGTCAATCTCCAACCGGTCGTCAATGCGGACCGTGGTCCTGGATACCGGCGCGGGCATCTCGGCGCGGCGCAGCACGGCGCGGATGCGGCTGGCCAGCTCCCTGGGGCTGAACGGTTTGGTGACATAATCGTCGGCACCCAACTCCAGACCCCGGATGCGATCCTCTTCCTCTCCCTTGACGGTGAGCATGATGACCGGCACGGTGGAGATTTCCCGCAGCCGCGCCAGCGTCTCAAAGCCGTCCATGTCCGGCATCATGACATCCAGCAGCACCAGATCGGGCAGGGTGTCACGGACCTTTTCCAGCGCCTCCAGCCCATTTCTCGCTTCCACAACCTGGAACCCTTCCAGTTCCAGGTTCATCCGCACAAAGCGGACCATGCGCGGTTCGTCATCTACAATCAGGATCAGCTTGTCGGTCGCTGAACCCATTGGACCCTCCAGGCCCGGTCAGGCTCTGGGCTGCCGGGGGCTATTTTCTCGGCAGCGTAAAGATAAAGACAGACCCTCGCCCTGGCGCGCTCTCCACCCACACCCGACCGCCGTGGGCTTCGATGATGGCCTTGACCAGGTATAACCCCAGTCCGGCCCCCTCGGTGCGGCGGTGCAGGCCCGATTCGACCCGGTGGAAGCGGTCGAAGATGCGCTCCTGTTCCTCCGGTGGGATGCCGATCCCCTGGTCGGCCACATAGACCGTCACCCCGGTGTTGTCCACCCGGCCCCCGACCCACACCGGGCCGCCGTTGGGCGAATATTTGACGGCATTGCTGACCAGGTTGGTCAACACCTCGCGCAGCCGTTCCGGATCGCCCCATACAGGCGGAAAGTTGGGCGGGAAATCGAGTTCAAAGGTGTGAAGATCGGTTTGGGTGCGAAAGGCGTCCACCACCTTCTCCGCCAGGCGGGGCAGGTGGACATCGGTCGGCTCAAGCTTGAGACCGCCGGCCTGGATGCGGCTGGCCTCCAGCAGGTTGTCAATCAGATGGGTCAGGTGATCCGCTTCCTCGGCGATGACCCCCAGGCTCTCCCGGATCGTGGCCCGGTCCCAATCGGCATCCTCGCGGCGCAGAGTCTCGGCATAGCCCTTGATGAGGGCGACCGGCGTCTTGAGTTCGTGCGACACCACCGACACAAAGGTAGATTTCAGTTCCTCCGCCTGGCGGAAGCGGGTGATGTCCACCACATTGAGGATGATCCGCGTCAGGTTGCCCTCTTCGTCATAGAGTGGGGTGGCGGTGATCCCCACTGTCAGGGGGGGGCCGCTCCGGCGCACGATATCCCCTTCGACATAGGCCCGGGCCTCGGCAGCAGAGGTGCGGTGGAGCGGCAGTTCGGGCAGGGGGCGCGGCTGGCCCTGACGGTCGCGCAGCGCCAGGACCTCGCCCACAGGACGGCCCAGGGCTTCTTCGGCCCGCCAGCCGGTCATATGGGTCAGGGCCCGGTTAAAGACCTGAATCCGGCCGGTTGCATCCAGGATCAGAATCCCTTCGGCGCTGTTTTCGATGATGGCCGACAGCGCCCGCCGTTCCTCATTTACCTGCTGGTACAGCCCGGCGTTGCGCACGGCAATGGCTGCCTGGTCGGCAAAGGCCGCCAGGAGCATCCGGTCGTTGGCCGAAAAGGCCCCACCCCCGATGCGAAAGATGTAGATGGCCCCGATCAGGTCCTCTTCGATGACCAGCGGCAGGGCCACCACCTGGCTGAGGGCCAATCCGGCAGCCGCAGCGACCATCCCCAGGCGCATTTGCAGGTCAGGGATGCGCCAGCGGGAGAGCAGGCCCTGCATTTCCTGCACACCTGGCAGGTCGGCCCACAGAGGCTGGAAGAAGCCGATCAGGCCGGGCGGCAGGCCATAGCTGGCCCGTACACGCAAGACCCCATCCCGCCCGCGCAACACAATGAGGCCCGCCTGCCCCCGCAGCAGCTCCACCGCGCTGCGCAGCGTCAGTTCCAACAGGGAAGGCAGGTCCAGCCGGGAGGTCATGGCCCGGCTGATCTGCAACAAATAGTCCCGCTGGCGAAGCTGATAGTCTTGCATTCAGGGTTCTATACCGGGCCGGCTCCAGCCGAGGCGCGGCAGAGATAGAAGGAGGGGGTGCGCAGCGCCTGGCGCTCGTAGAGGCTACCCACCGTCTGGATAAAGGGGTCCACGAGGCCGTGTTCCACCATGGCCACGACGCAGCCGCCAAAACCGGCGCCGGTCATCCGTGCTCCCCAGCACCCGGCCTGTTGTTGGGCCAGAGCCGCCATCAGGTCCAGCTCTTCACAGCTCACCTCATACAGGTCGCGCAGGCTGGTGTGGGAGGCATTCATCAGCCGGCCAAAGGCTGCCGCATCGCCCCGGCGCAAGGTCTGGACGGCGCGCAGGGTCCGGTCATTCTCATAGACCACATGGTGGCACCGCTTGCGCAGCAGCGGCGGCAACCTGGCAGCCTGGGAATCGAACCTTTCTACATCCAGGTCGCGCAGGGCCATCACCCCCAACCGCCGTGCTCCTTCTTCGCACTGCGCCCGTCGCTCGTTATAGGCCGACTCGACCAGACCACGCCGCCGGCCTGTGTCGCAGACCACAACCGCGGCGTCGGGCGGCAGGGGGACCGGTTCCCAGGTCAGGTGGCGGCAGTCTATCAACAGGGCGTGGCCTTCCTGTCCCAACAGGCTGATGAGTTGATCCATCAGGCCACAGTGGGTGCCGGCAAACTCATGCTCTGCCTGCTGGCAGAGGCGGGCCATCTCCAGCAGAGGCAGGTCCAGGCCGAACAGGTGGTTGGCGGCGACCGCCACCGCCACCTCCACCGCCGCCGACGAACTCAGGCCGGCGCCGATGGGCACGTCACCGCCATAGACCAGGTCCAACCCGCTCAGGCGGTGTCCGGCCCGTTCCAGCAGGGCCAATACCCCCCGCACATAGTTGGTCCAACGCGCCTCCGGATCGGGTTGCAGGTCATTGAGGGAAAAGGTCGCCTCGCGCTCCAGTGTGCAGGCCAGCAGGCGGACCTGCCGGTCGTCGCGGCGGCCGGCCGCCAGCCACACTGCCCGGTCAATGGCCATGGGCAGCACAAAACCATCGTTGTAATCGGTATGCTCGCCGATGAGGTTGACGCGGCCTGGTGCCCGAAACTGTCCCTGGGGTGGATATCCGAACTTTTCCTGAAACAGGAGAGCGATCCATTCCTGGAAATTGGGTTGGTCTGAAATTTTAGGCTCCATACTTGGTCAGGCGGAGGGCATGGCCCATGGCCAGCGGCAGCTCATCGCTGGCGGGAAAGAGGCCCAGGCTGCCCCGGCTGCAGGCCCGTTCGCCGAACTCGGCTATTCCGTCAGGCAGGCAGTAGCGGCTCCAGAGCAGCGTGGGGACCGGATGCCAGGAATGGCTCCTGAGCAGCGAGGGGGTGGAATGGTCACCTGTGACGATGAGCACGTCGGGATTCAGGGCCAGGATGGCCGGCACAACCACCTGGTCCACATGGGCGATCACCGCCGCTTTCTGTTCAAAGTCGCCATCCTCGCCGGCTGAATCGGTCTTTTTGACGTGGAAGAAGAAATAGTCATACTCGTCCCAGTGGGCACGCAAGGTCTCGACCTGATCCTCGACCGTCTCACCGGCCACGGGCAGCACCTCCATGCCGACCAGTCTGGCCACCCCTCTGTACATCGGATAGGTGGCGATGGCCGCTGCTTTCAGGCCATAGACTGTCGTGAACCTGGGCAGGCCGGGGTCCCGGGCGATGCCGCGCAGGTTGAGGGAGTTGGCCGGCGGATGGGCCTTCAGGAGGTCCCGGGCAGCGGTGAGCCACTCGTTGAGCAGGGCCGCTGTCGGCGCGGAGGCTTCGTCGGCGGCGCGGGCGGGCAGGGGCGGCACGCCGAGCTGCTGTGGGTCGGTGTCGTAGATGTTGGCCTGGAGCGTCTGGCCGGCGGTGGGACGCAGCACCAGCACAAAGCGATACTCTTTGACCGTCTCGACAAAGGTCTGTACGCTGGGCAGCCTGATCTCCCGCAACAGGGCGACCAGCTTCTGGTTGACCTCGGTGGGGATGCGGCCGGCACGCCGGTCGGTAATCAGCCCCTGTTCGTCCACCGTACAAAAGTTGCCCCGCGCCGCCAGATCCTCCGGCTGCAGGTCAAAGCCGATGCCCAACGCCTCCAGCACACCCCGGCCGATGTCGTAGGTCAGCGGGTCGTAGCCAAAGAGGGCCAGGTGGGCCGGGCCGCTGCCAGGGGTGATGCCGGGCCGCACCGGCACGGCCAGCCCCAGTTGCGACCGGGCAGCCAGGGCATCCAGGTTGGGGGTAGGGGCGGCCTCCAGTTCGGTCTTGCCGTCCAGCTCACGGGGCAGGCCACCCAGTCCATCCATCACCAACTGCACGATCCGGGTCTTGCCGGGGATGTGTAACGATGTCATCAAGTTAAAATCTGCCATCATAGCCTCAACAGGAATGCGGAATGTGGAATGCGGAATGCGGAATGCGGAATGCGGAATGCGGAATGCGGAATGCGGAGTGTGGAATGCACAATGCACAATTCCCAATTCGCATCCGCCACCCTCTCGCAGGTTAGAAAGTCATCGCAGCGCACTTAGATTGCGCCCAAATCTGCAGGAGGGCAGGCAGTACCAGGGAGGAATGAGAATTGTGCATTGTGCCTTGTCGCTTGTGCCGTGTCAGCGGATCGCCCGCTCCGTCTCCCGGTCAAAGAGATGAATGTTGTCCATGTTCACCACCACGTCCATCTCCCGACCGACACGCGCCCGGGTTCGGGGGTCGGTAATGGCGATGAACTGCTTCTGGCCGGTGAGCAGATAGACATAGATCTCCTTGCCCATCAGCTCAGTCACATCCACCCTGGCGGTCAGCGGCTCGGCGCGGATACCGGGAGGGGAGAACTCCCGGTCGTGGATGTCCTCCGGGCGGACTCCAAAGATGACCTGCCTGCCGGCATAGGCGCGGGCGACCTGTGCCTTCTCCGGCGGGAGTTTGAGGCGGAAGGTCCCCCCATCCACATACAGGTCCCCGTCCTGCTCCACCAGCGTCACGTCGAAAAAGTTCATGGCCGGGCTGCCGATAAAGCCGGCGACGAACACATTGTCCGGCCTGTCGTACAGGTTCTGGGGCGTGTCAATCTGCTGCATGATGCCATCCTTGAGCACACAGATGCGGGTGCCCATGGTCATGGCCTCGGTCTGGTCGTGGGTGACGTAGATAAAGGTCGTTTCCAGGCGTTGGTGCAGCTTGGAGATCTCGGCCCGGGTCTGGACCCGGAGCTTGGCATCCAGGTTCGACAGCGGCTCGTCCATCAGGAACACCGCCGGTTCGCGGACAATGGCCCGGCCCAGGGCCACACGCTGGCGTTGGCCACCGGAGAGCTGCTTGGGCTTGCGGTCCAACAGGTTCTCGATGCCCAGGATGGCAGCCGCCTCCTTGACCCGCCGGTCAATCTCGGCCTTGGGGGTCTTGCGCAGCTTCAGGCCAAAGGCCATGTTGTCATAGACCGACATGTGCGGGTAGAGGGCATAGCTCTGGAACACCATGGCGATGTTCCGGTCTTTGGGCGGCACGTCGTTGACCACGCGATCGCCGATGGAGATCGTGCCTTCGGTGATCTCCTCCAGGCCGGCCAACATGCGCAGGCTGGTGGATTTGCCACAGCCTGAGGGCCCGACAAAGACCAGGAACTCTTTGTCTTCGATAAAGACATTCAGGTCCTGCACGGCCACGACGTCGCCAAAACGCTTCCAAACATGATCATAGGTGATACTTGCCATTGTCTGCTTGACTCCTTGCGATAGAATGTTGCCTCGAGACAAGGGAGACAGAACTTTTCGGTCACGCCCCGTTTTGAGTCACAGGGGGCATGGGCTCACAGCCAAAACCGCTCTCCGTTGTCCCTAAAACAGTTGAATTTGAGTGGAATGCTACGGATGCGTAGCGCGTCTCATGGTTCGATGCTCATCCCCCTCCTTTCAAGCCGGCCATGGAAGACTCACTACCCCCGGCCCCCCAGGCGTCAAGGTAAGCGACCAGGTCGCCCCTCAGGGGCCTGCGGCCAGGCGTCCACGCCGGTGGACGGCCGGGTAGCCCGAAATTGACGCCTGTGGCCCCCGGCCCCTGGGTCTTCCCGTCCGGCGGTGGCTGTGCAGGGGCCAGGTTCCTGGCCACGATTATACCCCATTTCTCTTCAGGGTGCAAATTGATCAGGCCCGGCCCGACACAGCGCATCTGGAGATTTTGCGCCACGCCTGGCTTGAGGTACAATAGAGGCGCCCACCTTGGGCCTCGAATCTTCTAGCAACGGAGCGAATCATGTGCGGCATCTTTGGCATTATCACCGCCCGGGAGCAGACCCTCGGTCCTGTCCTGATTGCCAGTGCGCGACGGTTGTCTTATCGTGGCTACGATTCGGTCGGCTGTGCCACCGTGGCCGCCGACGGCACCATTGATCTGCGCAAGGATGTGGGCCGGATCGAAGAGGTCAGCGCCCGGCTGGGCTTCGCCGAGATGCATGGCCAGCGGGGCATCGCCCAACTTCGCTGGGCTACCTTTGGCGCACCTTCGTACGAAAACGCCCAACCTCACCTCGATTCGGACGGGGACCTGGTCGGCGCCCACAACGGCAATGTGGTCAACAATGTCCAGATGCGGGAACTGTTCCTCCGCGAGGGGTTGACGGTGCGCGGCACCAACGATGGCGAGACCTGTGTCCACGCCGTGGAGCGCCACTTTGACCGCAACGGCGGCGATATGCTGGCGGCCATCCGCGCTGCCTATGCCGATCTGGAGGGCGATTATGCCTTTGTCATCACCCACCGCGACGAACACCGGCTCTATGCCATCAAAAAGGGCAGCGGCCTGGTGGCCGGCCTGGGGGAAGGCTTTACCTGCGTTTCGTCCGACCTGCCCAGCATCCTGCCCCTGACCCGCCGGGTGCTCTACATCCGCGACGGAGAGATCGTCGTCCTGACGCCGCAGACGGTGGAGCTGTATGGCGTCCACGACGGCGCGCCGATTGAGCGGCAGGTCGAGTGGTATGACGGCCCTATCGAAGTCGCCGAGAAGGGGGGCTATCCCCACTTTATGCTGAAAGAGATCCACGAACAGCCGGTGGTCGCCGGGGAGTTGCTGCACCTGCTGAACAGCTCCCCTCACGTGGACCGTTTTCTGGAGGCTCTGTCTGCAACCGATAGCCGTCCGGTTTACCTGGTGGGCTGCGGCACCAGCTACCACGCCTGCCTGCTGGGGGCTTATTACTTTAACCAGATCGCCAGGCGGCCGGCCGTGCCGGTCCTGGGGCCGCAATTGATCGAGCAGTATGGCCAGAGTGTCGGGGGGGCGGACACGGCCGTTTTTGTCAGTCAGAGCGGCGAGACCAAGGATGTGCTCAACGCGGTCAAGGTCATGCGCCAACGGGGCGGGCGGGTGCTGGGGGTGCTCAACGTCCTGGGCTCGACCCTGATGCACCATAGCGACCTGTACCTGCCGCTGGCCTGCGGCTATGAGATCAGCGTCCCGGCGACCAAGACCTTTGTCAACCAGGCGGTGCTGTTCCTCTACCTGGCCTATCGCCTGGCCGGCCGCCCCGTCAGCGAACTGGATTGTTTGCCGGCGCTGTTGGCCCGGAGCATTGACAGCAGCGACGAACCGGCCCGGCAGGTGGCCGGTTATCTGGAAAAGTGGCCGGCCCTCCACTACCTCGGCTATGGCCTCACCCATCCGATCGCGCTGGAGGCGGCACTCAAGTTAAAAGAGATCACCTACGCCCATTGTGAGGGGATGTTCAGTAGCGAGTTCAAACATGGCCCCCTTTCTGCGGTCCACGATGGCTACCCGGTGCTCTTTATCACGGCCCCTGGCGATGAGATGATGATGATCAATCATGTCAACGAGGTGACAACCCGTGGGGGGCGGGCCATCGCTCTGGCGGCCGAACACCCGGCGCTGCGGAAAAATGTCCACGACTACCTGGTCATCCCCGATTGTGACCGCTTTCTGGCCCCGCTTCTGCTCACGCCGCCTGCCCAACTGGTGGCCTATCACCTGAGCGTGGCGCGGGGAATTGACCCCGACTTTCCCCGCAATCTGAGCAAGACGTTGACGGTGGACTGAGTGGCACAGGCTAAGACGTGTACGACCGGGCCGCGCGGGCGATGGGCACGGTAAAGCGGAAGGTGCTGCCGACACCCGGTTTGCTTTCGACCATAAACTCGCCACCGTGGAGCGCCACCAGGTTGCGGGTGATCGAGACCCCCAGCCCGGTGCCCGGCTGGCTGCGCACCAGGCTGTGATCGGCGCGGAAGAATTTCTCCTCCAGACGGGCCAGCTCCTGGGGCGACATGCCGATGCCGGTATCGCTGACGCTGACCAGCAGATGGTCCGGCGGGATCTGGCCCTGTTCCCGCCCGTCCACAACAATGCGGATGGTGCCGCCGTCGGGGGTGTATTTGTAGGCGTTGCTCACCAGATTGGTGAGGATCTGCACCAGCCGTTCCCGATCGCCGAGCACCGGTGGCAGGTCGTCCGGCACTTCCACCTCCAGCCGGTGGTGCCGTGCCTCGATCTCGGTCCGGGTGTTGGTCACCGTTTCCTCGATCACCTCCCGCAACTGGACGGCCGCCAGCTTTAATTTAATGCGTCCCGCCTCCAGGCGTGAGATCTCCAACAGGTCGTTGACCAGCTTGCCCATGCGCTCTATGTTGGCGTTGATGACCTGGACAAACTGTTTCTGAGTGTCGTTCAGTTCCCCACCGACCCCCATCGTCAGCAGCCGGGCATAGCCCTGCATGGCCGTCATCGGCTGTTTCAGTTCATGGGCCACGAAATCAATGAACTCCGATTTGGCCTGGTTGGCCTGCTTCACCCCTTCGTAGAGGCGGGCATTTTCCAGGGCGATGGCCACTTCACCGGCAATGGTGGACAGGAGGCGTTTGTGCTCTTCTCCATAGCTGTTGGGGGCATAATCCTGAAGCGCCATCACCCCCACCAGCCGGTCGCCGGCCAGCAACGGCACCCCCAGCCAGGAACAGGTCAGGTCGCCAATCGGGATGCCCTGCACCGGGCTGGAGCTGGCCTCTTTCTGCCAGTCGTGGATCAGGATCGGCTGCCGGTGGCGCACGATCCAGGCCGAAAAGCCCGGCTGTTCGGCCAGCCGCTGACGGAACGGTTCCAGCCGTTGACCGCGATCCACATAGAGAGGAAATTCCAGAGCGTCGTCCACCTCGTCATACAGGGCGATGAAAAAGACGGGAGGGTCCCACACGTCGCGCAGGCACCGGTATACCGCCTCCAGCACCTCCTCCAGTGTCAGATGAGCACTGACGGCCAGGCTGATGTCGTACAGCAATGCCATCTCCTCAGCTCGTTGCTGGCTTTGGCGGTAGAGGCGGGCGTTTTCGATGGCGATGGCCGCATGGTCGGCCAGGCGTTGGACAAAGGCCAGGTCATCCTGGTCAAAGGCGGCCAGTTCCGGGCTTTCGACATTGATGATGCCGATTACCTGCTCTTCGCGGCGGATGGGCACGGTGAGTTGGGAGCGGGTGGCCGGTTGAGCGGCCCGATAATCGGGGTCCTGGGACACGTCGGCCACCAGGGCCGGCTCGCCGGTGCGGATCACCCGGCCGGCGATCCCGGCGCTCAGGGGCCACGGCTCGGTACGATACCGCTCAAATTCAGGGGTATACCCCCGGCTGGCCAGCAACAGCAACCCCTGGCGGTGTTCGTCATACAGGGCAATCACCCCTACCGGCGCTCCTGTGCCGCGCAGCGCCCAATCCAGTGTCATATCCATGACCCGCTCGAACTCCAGGGTGGCGTTGAGTTGCCGGTCTATGCGCTGCATGGTCGAAAGCTCTTCCACCCGCCGGGCCAACGCCTGGTCGGTCCGGGTGTAGAGGCGGGCGTTTTCGATAGCTACCGCCGCCTGGGCGGCAAAGTTGGTCAACAGGCTGGCTTCACTTTCCCGGAAAGGAGAACCATCCCGGTGGTTGATCACCTCGATGACCCCGATCACCCGGTCGCGGCTGATCATCGGCACGCACAGGATGCTGCGGGTCATAAACCCGATCTCCTGGTCCAGCTCCTGGTTCCAGCGGGGATCGGCGGCCACATTGTTGACAATCTGGCTCTGGCCGGTCTGAGCCACATAGCCGGCGATCCCTTTGCCCATAGGATGTCGGCGGCCGGTCAGGCTGTGGCTGATCGGGGTGCCCAACGTCACCTGGAACACCAGGTCGCCCCTCTCTTCGTCCACCAGCAACAGCGAGCCGGCTTCTACATTCAACAGCTCGATCACCTTGTTCATGATCAGGTCCAGGACGACCGGCAGGTCAAGGGTGGAGTTGATGGTCCGGCTCACCTCATTCAGGGTGACCAGCTCGGCGGCGCGGGCTTCCATCTCCTGATACAGTTGCATCCGGTCTATGGCCACGGCTGCCTGGTCGGCGATGGCCGCCAGGAGCTGGACCTGTTCCGGCGCATAGCGGTAATCCGGCTTGAAGCTGGAGACATTCAGCACCCCCAGCACCCGGCTACCGGTGATGAGCGGCACCCCCAGCCAGGCCCGGCCCGGCACGCCGGTGTGGGGGATGCCCCGGCGTTGACACTCGGTCAGGTAATCGTCGGTGACAACGGGCCGGCGTTCGAGGATGATCTGGCTGGTCAGCCCGGTGCCCAGTGGCCAGATGGAGGGTTCAGGTTGACGGCGTTGCCCTTCCTGGACGTAATAGGCGAAGCGGAGCTCCTGAGCGGTCTCGTCGTACAACGCCACGTAAAAGTTGTCCGCCTCCATCACCCGGCAGGTCTGCTCGTAGATCAGGGCCAGCAGGTCTTCCAGGTCACGGCGGAGGTCCACCGCCTGGCCGATCTGCCGCAGGGCATCGAGTTGGATGACCCGCCGTTCCAGGTCGGCCAGGAGCTGCGCGTTCCGCAGGGCAATGGCTGCCTGGCTGGCAAAGAGGGTGAGCAGCCATTCATCCTCCTGGCTGAACAGCCGTGCCTGGCCGATATCGAACACATCCAGCACGCCGATTACCCGCTCGTCCCATTTCAGAGGGACCCCCAGGACCGAGCGGATGGGGAGGCCGGCAAAGGCTGCCGCCCGGCCGTCGAACTCCTGATAGTTCTCCACACGCAGTGGCTGGCCGGCAAGGGCCACGCGGCCGGCCACCCCCTCACCCCAATGCAGGGTGGTGTTGGCATAGCCGTTGCCCAGGCCATAGCTGGCCACCAATCGGAGCTGCTGTGCCTCTTCCTCGGCCAGGTAGACGCTGCCTCCTGTGGCGTTGAGCAGGCGCACCGCCCGTTCGGTGATTGATTGGAGCAGGAGCGGGATCTCCTGCCGGGTCGAGATCTCCACCGCCGTCTGCTGCAAGGCGATCAACTCCTCGGCCCGGTGACGGGCCTCGGCCAGCAGCCGGGCGTTGTCCATGGCAATGGCCGTCTGGTCCACCAGGGCGGCCAGAAAAGCCAGGTCATCGGGGCTGTATGGCTCGCCGGAAAGCCGGGGGCCCAACGCCACCCAACCCTCCAGCCGCTTTTCCGGGGCCCGGCCTTTGCCCCTCAGCGGCAAGAGCAGGACCAGGCCCAGGGAGCACAGCCTTTCCCAATCCTGGTCAGACAGTCCGGCGGAAAAGGGTCGGCCTGTGCCTTCCGTCAGATACACAGGGCCATCCTGTTCCGTCAGCCATTGGACCAGGCTGGCATCCTGGTCGAAGCTGACCTCCTGGCCCTCTGGGGGCACAAAACGGCTGGCCTGGTGCAGGCTATAACGGTCCTGGAGCGGATCGTACAGAAAGACCAGGACCGGGGCGGAGTGGCTGATCGGTTCGATCTGCGCGATCAGTTGTTGCAGGATGGCCTGCACCTCCAGGGGGGTGGTCACCAGCCTGTGGCTGAACTCTTGCAGGGCCTGGCGGTAGCTCACCCGTTCCCGCCCCAGCAGGCGGTCGGCCAGCCGTTCGGTCACCTGGCGCAACGGATTATAGCTGAGGATCAGAAAGATGACCAACAGGGTCAGGAGCAGAGGGTGGCCGCCGGTGATATCCATGCCCAGGGCCTGGCTCAAGACAGCCAGGGCCAGGAAATAGGCCCCCGCCACGCTGGCGATCAGAAGGGCATAGGCCAGGCTCCGGCTGACGACCACATCCATCCGCAACAGCCGGTAGCGCAGGATGGCATAGGCGATAAAGGCCGGAAAGGCGACCAGAGGGGGCAGATACAGGGCCGTCCTGAACTGAAGCCTGACCGCCAATCCGGCCAGAAGGAGATAGATGGCGATGGGCAAAAAGGCCATCAGGCTGCCGATCAGGATGAGGCGCACCTGACGGCGCACGATCCCCGACAGGGTGCGCGCACGGGTATGGAACATCAACCCCAGGAAGGTCAGGAGGGCTATCGTTAGAAAGCTGTAATTCCCTCGCCAGAGGGGAATATAAGCCCAGGCATCGCCCGGGGTGTACAACCGCCATTCGGCCAGGGCAGCCAGGAGGATGGCGAGAGGATAGGGAAAGAAGCGGATGACAGGCCAGCGTCGGGTCAGAGGCCCCTCTTCGGGAAAGACCATGGCCAGGTGGATGAGGGCCGCCCCGGCCAGAGGCAAGGCCGCTGTCCAGAGGCGCACGAAAGCATAGGTGGTGTTCAGGTCAAAGAGGGTGCTGGTGCCCAGCGCGACAAAAGCACAAAAGAGGCCAAAGCTCTGCCCGGGCCGTTCCCGGCCACGGTGCAGAAAGACCCAGATGCCGATGGTCAGGTAGATCAGGCCCACCACGTAGGGCAGCCAGAACATGGTGATCCAATCGCCGCGCGGAAATCGTTGCAGGGTGGCCGATAGTGAGCTGGGGGCTGAGCCGTCGTGATAGTGGAAGGTGAGGAGGACCTGCTCCCCGACCGCCCGGTGCTGTAAAAGGCGGTTCAGAGTCGGACCGTCAGAGAGCGGTTGGCCATTGATGGCGACCAGCCGCCCGTCGGGGTTTGGCGGCGCCTCGACCCCCCAGGCCGGGTTGCGTATGCCGCTGACGACCAGGGTGTGTTCGACAAAGAAGCCAAGGAAGGGCTGTTGCCTCCACCGCCAGGCGATAAAGGGCACGACCAGTTCCACGGCAACCGTGCTGGCCAGGATCAGGACGATCCCCCAGTAGCTGAGGCGTTCGTAGGGTGTCGGTTGGCTTGCAGCCGGTGAATGGATCATGGTTTGTAGCGCGTATGTCACTTTTCCAGCGATTTGGCCATCTGATACAACCTCAGGTCCAGGCACCTGGGTTGGCTGACGACCTCGGCCAGCGGGGTGAGGACGATCTGGTTGCCGACCAGCCCGACCATCATGCCATACTGGCCGGCCAGCAGGGCCTCGACTGCGGCCACGCCCAGCCGTGTGGCCAGCAGCCGCTCAAAGGCGGTCGGCGAGCCGCCGCGCTGTACGTGGCCCAACACCGTGGTCCGCACCTCAAAGCCCAGCTCCTCCTGCCGCTCACTGAGGTAGGCTGCCACCGCCTCGATGCCCGGCCTGTAGCCTTCGGCGACGACAATAATGCAGTGCGCCTTGCCGCGCAGGTAGGCATCCTTCAGGGCATTGGCCACCTCCGCCGGCGAGGTCTCCACCTCCGGCAGGAGGATCATCTCCGCCCCACCGGCAATGCCACTCATCAGCGCCAGATAGCCACATTCACGGCCCATCACCTCGATCAGAAAGGCGCGTTGGTGCGACGAGGCGGTGTCGCGGATCTTGTCAATCGCCCCCAGCACCGTGTTCAGGGCTGTATCCACGCCGATACACATATCGGTGCCGGGGATGTCATTGTCAATTGTGCCCGGTACCCCCACCACCGGGAAGCCGAACTCCTCATGCAGCTTCAAAGCTCCGCGGAAGGAGCCATCGCCGCCGATGACGACCAGCCCGTCAATGCCATACTCGTTCAGTTTGCGCATGGCGGTTAGCCGGCCCCGCTCCGTTTTGAACTCCTCCGACCGGGCGGTGCCCAGGATGGTCCCGCCCCGGCCCAGGATGCCTCCCACCGAGCGGACATCCATCTCGTCAATCTCGCCGTTGATCAGGCCGGCATAGCCATATTTGATGCCCATGACGCTCAGGCCGTGGGAGATGGCATGGCGCACCACAGCGCGGATACAGGGGTTAAAGCCGGGGCCATCGCCCCCGCTGCTCAGCACTCCGATTCGTTTCATGCTCCTTCCTCGTTCAAGCAGGATAGACCAACCGCCCCAGGCCCCGTTCCTACTGTTGGACCAGATCCAGAATCTGGCCGTCGGTCAGAGAGACAAGCTGGTCAAAGCGGATGGGAAAGACGGCGTTGGCACTGCCGGCGGCAGCCCACACCGTCTCGAAGCGGCTCAGGGTGCGGTCAATCAGGGTGCGCAGGGGCTGGCGGTGACCCAACGGCGGCACACCCCCCACCTCAAAGCCGGTGTGGGCCAGCACCTCGTCGGGTTGGGCGATGCGCAACCGCCGCTTGCTGAGGCCCAACGCCGCCCGCAGCCGCTTCAGATCAGCCCGTTGGTCGCCGGCGACCAGCACCAGCAGGGGCGCGTCGTCGGCCAGAAAGATGAGCGACTTGACGATGCTGCCCAGGGGCGCGTTCACGGCCCAGGCAGCGGCTTCGGCCGTGCTGGTGTCGGCCGGCAGCTCGCGGACCAGGTCAGGCTCCAGTCCGGCTGCCGCCAGAGCCTCTCTCACTTGTTCAACAGGGTTCATCGGCCATCACCGTCATCTCACACCAAGACACCGGGAGCCGGAGGACAGGTCGCTCGACAATGTGAAATTAACGTAAATGGTGGTCAAGGCGGACCTCACCCCATCCCCCAACC
>Ga0209101_1000925_pt1 | contig 23409 bp, 17 predicted proteins | sample ConPoolayeCmetaG_FD_185481 | JGI IMG/M metagenome (GOLD analysis project Ga0209101, IMG submission 185481) | Hot spring microbial mat communities from California, USA to study Microbial Dark Matter (Phase II) - Cone Pool mat layer C metaG... ...
GGCCGAAAAGAAGGCCGCTGAGGAAAAGGCCGCCGCTGAAAAGAAGAAGGCCGAGGAGGAAGCCGCGAAGAAGGCCGCCGAGGAAAAGGCCGCCGCCGAGAAGAAGAAGGCTGAAGAGGAAGCCGCGAAGAAGGCGACGGAGAAAAAGCCTGAAGAGAAAAAGTGACCCAACAGGCGAGCCAACGGCCTGTGCCACATCCCCTCTCCCGTGCCGTGGGAGGGGGGAGGTGGGAAACGCGGCTCTCCGTGCGGCCACCCCTCAACGCCGACCGCCTGGGGGCCTTTTTGCCCCCGTGGTGTGATCGGGAATTCGCCCAAATCGAGCCACGTGGGGCGCTCGCCTGCCCTGGTTTGCGACTCGCCGCGGATCCGCCAACTCAGGCCCGACAGCCGCAACCATCCAGCAAATCGGCAACGTGGGATTTCCCGCGGAGCCGGGGTTGCCTCTCGCCTAAATAAGATGGCGTTGGGCGAGAGGTTCTTTTCTGCGCGCTTGTCGATCGAGGAAGCTTGGCCTATGCTCGCAAGGCGTCATGACGAGCGGTTCGTTTCGCCCACGCTAGTGTGGAGATTCAAGCAGCCGTTGATCTGAAGTCGTCGAAAAGCACCCTTGGCGACGAGGAAGGGGACCGATGAAATTCGGCATTTGCAATGAGACGTTTCGAGACTGGCCGATCGACAAGGCCTTCGACTTCGCCGCAAGCTGCGGTTACGCGGGGATCGAGATCGCCCCGTTCACCCTTGCCCAATACGTGACCGAGATCACGCCGCGGCAGCGAGAAGAGGTGTGCCGGGCCGCGGAGGCGGCGGGCCTTCAGATCATCGGGTTGCATTGGCTCTTGGCCAAAACCGAGGGGTTTCACGTGACCAGCGCCGACGCCGACCAGCGACGGCGGACCGCCGATTACCTTGCCGAACTTGCCCGCTGCTGCGCCGACCTGGGCGGCTCGTTGATGGTCTTCGGTTCCCCTCAGCAACGCAATTTGCCGCCGGGCGTCCATCGGCAGCAAGCCATGGGCCACGCGGAAGGCGTCTTTGCCAGACTGCTGCCGACGCTCGAGCAGACAGGCGTGACGGTGGCCGTGGAACCGCTCGGGCCTGAGGAAACCAATTTCCTCGTCACCACCGCCGAGGCCGTGGAACTGATCGAGCGAGTCGGCTCGCCCCACGTCCGCCTGCACCTCGATTGCAAGGCCATGGCCACGGAAACCCAACCCATCCCGGATATCATCCTCCAGCACCGCAAGCTCCTGGCGCATTTTCACGCCAACGATCCGAACCGGCAAGGACCGGGCTTTGGCTCTCTGGATTTCAAACCGATTCTCCGCGCGTTGGGGGAGATCGACTACTCGGGCTGGGTGTCCGTTGAGGTCTTCGACTACAGTCCCGGGATCGAACGTCTCGCGAGAGAGAGTATCGAATACATGCTCGACTGCCTGGACCAACTTGCGGAATGATCCTGCCTCCTCGCGGTGGGCACCGCGTGGGAAAGGGGCCATTCTACTTTTCCGGCAAAAGTAGAATGGCCCCTTTTCCGCACGGCGTGGCCTGGGACGCTTGGTTGAATTACTTTTGCAAGCCTCTGAAAAACCTTCACAAGGGCATCTTAAGCTACCCATAAGAGTTAGTTCGCCAGCGGCGTTTCTGTCTATTTGCGTAATTTTTTGTTAGACAACGAGTTATGGGAGTCCACTTTTTCTGATTGGAGCGGAAAAACGGTTTATGCAGGACTGGGCATGGCAGTTGCTTAAAGATTCCGACGGTGCGATTGATTTTTGCCGCAAAAAAATTGGGAATTTCGAGGCTCACGGATTTCCCAAGGCGCAGTCCGCAAAACCTGCTAAAATAGACCTTTGTGACCGGGTCGGTTTGTTTGGGCTGCTTCGCCTCGGGGTCATGGGCCGAGTTGGCGACGAACCACCCGACACACGGAAGCGTAGCAAGAATGAACACCACGTTCGAAAAAACTCACCTCCCGCCCGATGGCGTGCAGCCGGCGGAAACGGCGACCGACGAAGACCTGCTTTTGGCCTATCGCTCGAGGGGGGATCGCGCGGCGTTTGAACAATTGGTACAGCGGTACGAGACGGAACTGTACAGTTACTTGAGGAATTACCTCAAAGACGCGCAGATGGCCGAGGATGCCTTTCAAGCCACGTTTCTCCAGATTCATTTGAAGTGCGAGCAGTTCGAGCCTGGGCGGAAGGTGCGTCCCTGGCTTTACACGGTCGCGACTAATCAGGCGATCGACGCCCAACGTCGCAATCGCCGGCATCGGATGCTCAGCCTGGATCGGCGACGGGACGACGAGCGGCTTGACAACAAAGACCGCGGCGCGTTCGTCGACCTGCTGGATAGCCAGGATTTGGATCCCGTGGAACAGTTCACCCTGGAGGAAAACAACCAGGCGGTGCGCGATGCGATCGATCAGCTCCCCGAGTCCTTGCGCCGCGTGGTGTTGTTGGTCTATTTCCAAGGGTTGAAGTATCGGGAGGCGGCGGAGGCGTTGTCGATTCCCGTGGGAACCGTCAAGAGCCGTTTGCACACGGCCGTCGCGAGGTTGAACGAATCGTTAGCTTTGAGCCAGTTTTTCGCTCATGGGTGATCGGAAGTTAGAACAACAGTTGCTTGGTTACCTGGTCGGAGCGCTGGACGAGCGCGAAGAGGACCGGCTAAAGCGGCGGTTGGCCCGCGATCCTGGCTTGTCGGCTGTCTTGACCGAGCTTGAGGAGCGCCTCGAGCCATTGCGGACGGCGCCGCGAGTTCACGCCCCCCCGCCGGGTTTGGCGGCGCGGACTTGCCAGCGAGTGTTTGCCTTCAGCCAAGCCATGGCGGCCAAGAAGAGCGAAGGGGCGGCCTCGCGCCTCCAGCAGCGTAAGCGGTGCCTGGCGATGAGTCCCGTCCCTGCGCCGCCGGTCACCACGGCCGCTTGGGGTTGGAGCGACGTGGTGGTGGCCGTCGGGGTGTTTTTGGCCATTGCTGGATTGTTGTTTCCGGCGATCCACCGCAGCCGGGTCAACATGCGCCTGATGGCCTGCCAGAACAATCTCCGCCAATTCGGACTGATGCACGCCCAGTTCGACAACGCCTCTCCCGCCGCATTCGTCCACCCGGCCGTTGTCAATCCTTGGATAACCGTGGAAGTACCCCACCAATCTGTTGCCCGGCTAACCGGCGGGGTTTTAGGACAGCCGCCCCAGCCGCTCAACACGGCCCATTTTTCCAGCTCGAGTCAGTCCCTCGACCAGCCCCTGGTTTGCGAATCGTCGCCGCACGGAAATGACTTCCGCCAGTATGCTGGGCCGGTTTCAGACGGGTCGGCCATCGCCCGTCCGGCGGAGGCGGTCTGTTCGATGCCGCATCCAGGCCTGCGTCAACTGGTCGTCGGCCGAAACCTGCTTCTGCCGGATGGCCAAGTCAGCTTCGTGGTCGTCGGTCCGCTTGTCGACCCCGTCGCCACGGCCCCAGGAATGCCTGCGCCGCCGGTGGCCACGTCGCTTCCCGGCGGTTTGGCCCCAAACGATGGCCAGGCGGGGTTCGTGCCGATCGTGCTTTTCACCCACTAGCGACCGTAGCGGCTCTCTCCAAGCCCTGGTCGCTTCTTCGCGCCACGCGGGGCGCGTTACGATCATGGCAGTTCCTCGCGGAGCCCCGAGCGCAGCCTGGGCCAAAGCTTGTCTTGAATCCCGGAGCGCGGGCGTCTCGCCCGTCGTGACCAATGCGTGCAGGATGCCCGCGCTCCACGGAGGAATCGGCCTGAAGGCCGTCCGCGAATCTGGGAGCGCGGGCGTCTCGCCCGCAATTCACCAACGCAGCGAGAAGCCCCGTGAACGGGGCTTGAGGTTCCCCACGGGACCGAAACCGCGACCCGGCGTGAAACGCCGGGCCTCCAGACCGCCTACAGCGGAGAAGGCCCGTCAACGGGCCTTCGGTAAGGTATCAGAACCAATCCCGCGATAGCGAGAAGGCCCGTCAAGGGGAATTCGCGAAGGAATCGGACCTAATGCCGCGACAGCGGGGAAACCCCGTCAGCGGGCCTTGGCCTTGCCGATTCCCCAACGTGGCCCGCGGCCACAACCAAAAAGTCGTACACGTTTGCAACCTGGGCAAAGGCCTAAAGTTGCTCGGAAAATGACTGATGTTGTACACTTGTGACCAACGTGCGCGCACAGCGCCCGCATGTTACGAACTAAGACTACATTCCACGAGATGAAACACCCATGCACTGGACGAAGCCTTCCGCCAAGTCGCTCTTACCCGCCGTGGCCGTCTTTGCCTGGAATTTGTGCTGCCTATGGTTGCCTGCCGCGGCCGGCGACCAAGAATTCGTGGCGCCGTGGGGCCGGGAATTCTTTGTTCCGGAGGAAGGTTGCCAGTGGCAGGTTGCGGGACTGGGGACAACGGATCTGCCTCGCAACGCCCATTACCTGGCCGGCCCCCGTCCCGGGCAAGACTGGCGAGACTGGCTGGCGAAGTTGCACGCCTATCGCGAGGCGATTTGCAGCCCGACACCCGATCCCGCCCGGGATGAGATCGTGATGCATTTCGACGGCGTTCGGGCGTGGGTTCGCGTGGACCGTCGCTGGGCTTGGGCGGCGGACCTGGCCGCCGGCGAGACGGTGCGCCTCCGCGGCGAGGCGCGATGCCTGGACGGCAACGGCACGCTCTGCCTGGCCCTGGACTGGTGCGACCGCGGCGCGGGCGCCGACGGAGCTTGGAAGGGGTGGTCCACGGTGCTGGCTTCCACGCCCATCGCCCGGGATAACGCATGGCATCGATTCGAGCTGTCCGCCAAGGTCCCGGCGTTCGATGCGGCGACGCTTTGGGCCCGGCCCATCCTCGGCATGGATGGGACCTTCGACCCAAGGCCCGGTTCGCTGCTGCTGCGCCACCTGACGATCGCCGTGCCGAACACTCCCGCGCGAGCGAACCGGCGGCCGCTTGCCCCCGGTCGAGGTGACGGAGGGGCAAAGCCGGGAATCGACGACAGGCTCTATCGTCGGCCGGATTTGGCGTGGATGACGCGGAACTTCGTCTGCGGGTTCGTGATGGTCTACGACCGCTCGTTTTGGGATCCGGAGCATCGCGAATATCGCGCTGGCCCGCTCTGCGACGAGGCCCAGCGCGAGTTCGGCGGATTCGATTCCGTCGTCCTCTGGCACGCCTACCCGCGAATCGGGGCCGATCCGCGGAACCAGTTCGATTTTTTCCGCGACATGCCGGGCGGGTTGCCGGGCGTGCGTCGGGTGGTGCGCGACTTCCATGAGCGGGGCGTAAAGGTCTTCGTGCCCTACATGCCTTGGGACACCGGCACCAACCGAGAGCCCCACTCCGACGACCAGGCCCTGGCCTCGCTCGTGGCCGCCATCGAGGCCGACGGGATCTTTCTGGACACGATGGCCGCCGCGCCAACTGGACTGCGCCAGGTCGTGGACGGGGCGCGGCAGGGCGTGGCCTTGGAACCCGAGGTGCATCCCGCCGTCGAGGAACTCGGCGCGTGCAGCGGCTCGTGGGCCCAGTGGCTGCAAGAGTACCCGGAAATCGGAGTGCTGCATTTGAAATGGCTCCAGCCGCGGCACATGCAGCACCAGGTCCGGCGGTGGGACAAGTCGCACCGCCACGAGCTGGCCGCGGCGTGGCTCAACGGCAGCGGCATGTTGGTTTGGGAGAACGTCTTCGGCTCGTGGAATCCCTGGAACGCCGAGGACCGCGCCGCCTTGCGCCGCATGGCCCCGGTCCTTCGCCATTTCGCCGGTTTGCTCGCCGACGGCCGCTGGCTGCCCTATTTCCCCACCCAGGTCGAAAAGGTTTACGCCTCGTGTTGGGAGAACGAAACCGGTCGTCTGTGGACGTTGGTGAACCTGTCGGGCCGGAAAGTGGACGGCGCGATGATCGAGGTCGAGGACCAAAACGAGCAGTTCTGGGATTTATGGAACGGCGAGCGGATCGAGCCTCAACGCGACGCCAACAAGGTGCGCGTTCCGTTGTCGCTCGATGCACTGGGGGCGATCGCCGCGATCAAGCAAGCGAAGGCACCTTTCCCCGCGGGCGGCAAAGCCCCGGCGGCCGGCGCGGCGATCGAGGCCGGATTGGAAAATGCTTTCCGACTCCTCCCCTCGCTCCTCGAAAGCCAACGGCGCGAGGCGCGCCGGCCCGTGCCCCGACCAGAAGACGATCGGCATATTGCGGCCCGATCCGTCGTCGATCCCCTGCCTCCGCCGCCCTGTCCGCCGGCCGACGCTCAAAATACCGCGGGGATGATCGCCATGAAGCCGGCCACCAAGACGTTCGTGGTCCGGCACATGCGACGTGAATGTGGCTGCCATCCCGATCCCGGCACGCCGCCATCGCAATGGGATCGGTTCCTCCGAGGCTCGCCCCACGAGGAAACGCTGGAACACCGCGTCACGGCGACGCTCGGGCGGTACTGGATCGATCCCAAGCCAGTGACCAACGCCCAATTCGAGGCATTCTTGAAGGCGACCGGCTATCAGCCCCGATGCCGTGACCGGTTCCTGCACCACTGGGGCGGCCCGACCTGCCCCGCCGATGTCCGCGACCAGCCGGTCGTGTACGTGGACCTGGACGATGCCCGGGCCTACGCCGCTTGGGCGGGAAAGCGCTTGCCGACCGAATGGGAATGGCAGCACGCCGCCGAGGAATCCAAGAGCCAGTCCCTCGGTTTTCAGCACGCGGAGGTCTTTGAATGGACCGAGAGCCAGCGCAACGACGGCCACACGCGGTTCGTCATGCTCCGCGGCGGCTCGGCCTATCAAGCAAAAGGCTCGATCTGGTACTTTCCCGGCGGCCCACAGCCGATCGCTTCTCACGCCAAGTTCCTGCTCATGGATCCAGGGCTGGACCGGTGCGCGACCATCGGATTTCGATGCGTGGCGATCCCGTGAGACGCCGCGAAGACTTGTCGCTTTGCCGTGGGCTTGTCGGGTTTCCGGGTTCCGCGTCGGGGGTGGGACCGGGAGGGGCCTTTCCGTCGCTCGCCTCCACGCCCCGGAGAGGCTAAACTGATTGTAACCGTTCACGGGGACTGTCCCCCTTGGGGCCTGTGAACGGGTGCAACTGATCTTTGCGCGTTGAGCACCGACCGCTTTGCAGGGGACCGTTCATGACCGCGCGCGCCGACCTGGTTCGTCAAGCGATTCGTTTCCAAGGCCCAGAGCGGATTCCCGTCTGGTACGTCAACTGCGACCAAACGGAAGGCGACGTGATCGTTTACCACCTTTCGCTTGACAAGGAGGGCCAGCCCGGGACCAACGAATGGGGATACCACTTGGAAAAACTTGGCGACGGGACCATGGGCCACCCGACGAGGCCCTCGCTTCCCGATTGGGAAACCGCCGAGGCCCTGCGGCCCCCGCCGCTTCGCGAAGACGCGCGTCTGGCGGCCGCCGGGGACTATTTCCAGCTTTGCGAGGACCGCTACCGGCTGGCGAGCCTCGATTTGTCGGGCTTCACCGTGTACACGCTGATGCGGGGCTTCGAGAACAGCATGACCGATTTCCTGGTCGAGCCGGAACGATCCGCCCGTCTGTTGGACAAGATCTTCGACTGGGAATGCGACGTGATCGAGATGGTGGCCCGGCGGGGATTCCACGGCATTCATTTCGCGGACGATTGGGGCACCCAAACCGGGCTGATGATCTCGCCCGCCCTGTGGCGCAAGCTCTTCAAACCTCGTTACCAGCGGCAGTTCAGTCTGGCGAGGCGAGTTGGGCTGGAGAGCTGGTTCCATTGCTGCGGCAATTTGACGGACATCGCCGAGGATTTTCATGAAATCGGAGTGGATGTGCTGAACATCGCCCAGCCGAACGTGGTCGACATCAAGCGGGTATCTGCCCGACTCCGTGGCAAACAGTGTTTCCTGATCCCCCTGAGCTATCAGACGGTTTCGATCACCGGGACTCCGGAGGACATCTACGCCGAGGCGGAACGGTTGTACGGCTTGCTCGGCGTCAACCGCGGAGGATTTATCGGTTACGTGGAAGAATACGGCTGCATGGGGATGTCGGAGGAGAACTATCGGGCGTGCGGCGAGGCCTTCCGGCGTCTGCGGCCCGCCACGGAAGCCGAATTCAACCCGACGCCCTCTTCCCTGTCTGCTTGCTCTTGAACATAATGAGTGCGCACCCGGCGGGAATGGCACATGAATTCCAAGCAGCGCGTCCATGCGGCCCTGCGGCGTCAACCGGTGGATCGAATCCCCATCTGCCTCACGTTCCATCCCGATACGGTCTCCGCCTTGGCCAGGCTGTTGGAGGTTCCCCGGCAATTCATAGCGGACATCTTCGACAATGACGTCCGCATCGCCTGGGTGAATAACGACTACTTCGCGCTCGGGGTCCTTCACGACCAGGAAGGGGAGGAATATACGGACTTTTGGGGGATTCGCTGGGTTCGCCAAGGTTCGGTCAATCGACTGGCTGAATATCCCTTGGCGGAAATGACGCCCGAGCAAGTCCGCAAGTTCTGCTTCCCCTTGCAACACGTCGAGGAATTGCTTTCGCGGCTTGGTCCGTTGGTGTCCGGCGCGTATGAGCATTTCGTAGGTTGCGACGTGTCGCCATGCGTGCTGGAGATGTATCGGCGGCTCCGTGGGCCGGACCGGGTGGAGGCGGACCTGGAGTCGGAACCTGCCTTGATCGAAGAGATGTTGGACCGTTGTGCCGCCTTCGCGGCCCTGTTGGCCGAGCTGGCATGTCGCCGATTCCCGCTAGATTGGCTGCTGGTTGGCGATGCCGCGCCGCCGCAAGATTTCCACTCCCTCTCTCCCCATCTGTGGCGTCAAAGGGTGAAACCCCATCTTCAACTGGTCTTTGACGTCGCCAGACGGCACCGGCTCTGGATCGGCTATCGCGGCTGCGGCGATCTTCGCCCGATTTTGCCCGATCTGATCGAAATGGGGCTCGATGTGCTTCAACTTGCGGCGAATGCGTGCCCCGACGTGGACCCAATCGATCTGAGCCGCGAGTTTGGGGAAAAGCTCGCTTTTATCGGAGGTCTGCCGAACCATGTACTTGCCCACGGCAGCACCGACGACGTCCGCCGTTGCACTCGACGGCTCATTGACGGGATGACGAATCGCGGGGGCGGCTATGTGCTTTCCCCCTCGGATTGTATGCCAGCAAACACGCCGCCGGAAAACATCTTCGCCCTCTATGCTGAAGTGGGGCTGAGCCGGGAAGAAATCCAGGACAGGGCCGCCGACATTCGGGCAAAGCACGCCCAGAGGTGAATCAGAGCACCGAGAGGGAGTCGAACCCTCAATTGCAGCTTGGGAAGCTGCCGTGTTGCCGCTACACTACCGGTGCGTTGCCCTTCGGGAAGCTGCTCTCCCTCATAGCTCTATTATCCTAGCCGACGCTTTTTTCCGCGTCAAGTTGGGTCCGAACGTCCGCAAATTGCCCAAAACCCCCAAAACTCAATGATCCAAGGATTGCAGAACGTTCCAAGTCAGGCGCGTCATTTGACCCTGACCTTCGCCACGCGGTAATAGCCCGACTCATCACGCCGATCAGCCTTCAGGGCAAACTCCACAACCCTTGGTTTGGGGGGTGCCTTATAAAACAATCCGATGGAGACGTGGTACTCTCCGGGTGGGATATCCGTGGGGAGGGATAGATTCTGGCGGACGACAATCGGCTGGCCGGGGAGCCAAGATTTGCTAGTCGAGCCAATAGTGGCCGACCAGTCGGCCCGCTCGCCCGAGAGCCTCACCCGCAGGTCGTAGGCGTGATAGGGCGGCGCCACGCCGCGATTCTCCAGCGTCAGCTCGATCGGGAGAACCGCGCCGGCGGATGTTTCCCCAGGCATCGCGATGCAAGAGGGAAACAACCAGTAACCGCAGCGATTGAGCATTTCGCGGGTGAACTGGGGATTGTCGGCCAGCCACTCCCGGGCATCGCCGTGGTAGCCGATGTACGTCGCGTGGAGCAGGCCCAGGGCGCCGCGAAAGTAATCGGGTCCCTTTTTGCCCGCGCCGTGCTTGGCGACCAAAGAATCGGCGCGGCCTTCCCAGTTCCCCAGCCTCTTGACCGCGCCGTAGTGCTCCAATTCAAAAACCGTGGGCGTGTTCCGATAGGCATCGGCGAAAAACTCGGGGCTACGCACCGTAAACGTGCCGCTGGTCCCGGCGAGGTAGCCGTTGACGAGGATGCTGTCGTCGCGGTAGCTGATGCCATGGTCGATGATGTAGCGGTGCAGGGCCTGGCGCTGGGCGGGATCGGTCAGGGCGTAGACGAAATCATCGGAGACCACAAGCTGGGCCCGCCGAAAATGCTTCAGGTGCAGGTCCACGTGCTTCTTCCGGGCTTCGAAGCCGACTTCCTTGCGACTGCCAGCCCAACTGTGTCCCTCGCCCCAGTCGCCGACGCTGCCAATGTCAATGTAGCGGACCCAGGGGCGATCGTCGTATCTGGCGGCGAAGGCCGCAAGGAATCGGTCAAGCTTCGCCAGGAAGATGGGATCATCGAAGGCGGGTTCCCAAGGGCCGTCGGGACCTGTCGGCTTGCCCTGGCGATAGAAACCGCCCTGGGCGCCGGCCTCCATGACCCAGCGGGGCGTGGCAAATTGCTGCTCGACGCGATCGGTGCTGGTTTCCTTGCAACTGATGCGAAAGGCGATGCCCAGGCCCGCCGCCGTCCATTTGTCGATGATGCGGTCGATCACGCCCCAGTCGAACTGGCCCTCCCTTGGCTCCAGGTAGGCCCAAGCCAGGCGGATGTAGAGGTGGTCCATGCCGGGAAAGTTCAGCAGGTCCTCATCGCGCGCGATTTTGTACTTGTCGATGTGGTTGTCGGGGTAATGGTGGTACCAACCTTTGTGTGGATTGGCCAAGGGGCGGTCGGGATCGTGCAGCGAGGACAGGTCGTGGCGCGCAAGCGGCTGGGCCGCGGGAACGTTGTCGCAGAGCAGGAAGACAGCAATCGCCAGGAAACCAAGTCTCATGAGCAACGTCTCCGTGCAACAAGATCGTCAACGACGCGGCCGCCTTCCACGGGAAACGGCTTCAGCAGGGAGTCATCGCCGCCGGGCCGCGCGAGGCCGAAGGAGGCAGGCGGCGAGCCTCCCGGGAAGGCGGTCCTGGCCGCTGGTCCGGCGTCGTTGGCCCCGAAGCGCGGCCGCTCACTTCCATCGCTTGGCCACTTGCGTCTTCATGAACTTCAACGCGTCGGTGGCGAGTTGCCGCTCGCTTTTGTACATCCGCCGCCAGATTTTGGTGGCGGGAACGAGTTTCTCCAAGGCCAGGCCGAAGGCCTCGACCACCATGATCCGGTCGTAGCCGATCTTGTGCAAGGCGTCGAAGTTCTGCGGCCAGCGGACATTGCCCTTGCCCGGCGTGCTCCGATCGTTCTCCGAGATGTGGACGTGCACCAGGCAGTCCTTCAGGGCGAAGATGGCCTTGGTGATGTTTTTTTCCTCGATGTGGGCGTGAAAGGTGTCGTACATCATCTTGCAGTTGGGGTGGTTCACGTCGCGGCAGAAGCGGGCCCCGTCGGCGGCGGTGTTGAGCAGATAGCACTCGAAACGGTTGAGATATTCGACCCCCAGCATCACGCCCACCTTGGCCGCATGTTCGGCCACCTGCTGCATGCTATCGACCGCCCATTTCCATTCGTCCTCGGTCGGTCCCTGCCCGCTGAACACCCCCAGGGCGGAATGGAACGGTCCGGCCATCACCTCGCAGCCGGCCGCCGCACAGCAGTCGAGGTTCCGCTTGTTGGCCTCGATGCCTTTCTTTCGGATCGCGGGATCGGGGCTTATGGGGTTTTCGGCCGGGCCGCGGATCGCCGTTCCCGTTCGCGACAATCCCAACTCATCCAGCCGTTTGCCCCATTTCGCGTAGTTGTCCAGATTGTCCAAGTCGAAGCACGGCAACTCCACCGTGTCGTATCCGATCTCCTTCAATTCGTCGAGCAAGGGCAGCATCGAATCGCTGAGGGTATCGGTCCACATCAAAAGGTTCATTCCGAAACGCATGGTCGACTTCTCCCTGGTCAATTCAGTAAACTCGGTAGGAACTTCAATCCACTTGCCTGTGCGGCGTATTGTTCGTCGGGACCGCGACCTCGCCGGCGGACGCCTCGGAGGATGCCCCGCCGCGGCGTCAAGGAGATCCGAGGGCGACTTGCTTGAACCCGGCGGCCTGGTCGGGCCGTCCGAGCAACGCGGCGGCGCAACGATCGACCCGGCCGCGCAGCCCTGGCAACAGATCGACGAATTCCGCCGGCAACTCGGCCAGGCCTATCCTACGCATCACCTGGTTGAGCCGCCTAAGCAGTGTCGCATTGTCGAGGTAATCCCACAAGATCCTCTCTCGGCAAAACGCGGCGATCATTCCCGCCAGCCGCCGTGTGGGTTCTGGCGCCAGGATGTTGACCTTGGCCTCCACCTGAACTGGATCGACCTGGTCCAGGAGCTGGTAATACTTGTCCAGTCGTTCGGGGCTGGCGGCGATCAGCGTGGCATCGAGGAGCACCTCGACGAGCAAGTGGCCGAGGAAGGCGGGCTGCATCCCCGATGGCTCTTGCAAGAAGTCGCGGACCGCCGCGGAAATCGCCATCGACGACTCGACAAACGCCCGGCTCTCGTGGAACCGGGCGTCGTCGTCCAGGTGTTGGCCGATGCCCCGGGCAACGGCGTTGAGCAGGGGGTCTGGGGCATCCATCGCCTGGGCCAGGTGCCGCCTGCGGAGCCGGACCCGGCGGTCGGCCACGGTAAGCCAATCGGGCACCGCCGTCCCGGCGACAAAATAGGGATCGTCAAGAAAGTGAATCGCGTGGGCGAAATAGTTCATTTTTGAGCGTCATCCCGGCCGGATTTTGCGCCCTAGGCTCTTCTGGTTTCCAGGCAATGGACAGGCTCGACCGCGAGCAAACGCTCAAGCGAACACTTCCACGCTCAATCCCAACATCTCGCCCAGGATCTTGAGTTCCTTGGCGTAGTCGCCGTAGACCCATTGCAGGTGGTTGCCATAGATCATCCGGCGGCGAAGGAATTCGTGGCTTCGGCCCTCGGGCGGCTTGATCACGGCCTCGACGGAGCAGCCCAGCAGGTCCTCGCCCCAACCGCTGGCCCCGACGAGCGTGCCCTTGAGCACGAGCAGCCGGGTGGCGGTGGGGTCGACGCGGGCCACGGTGACCGTCTTTTCCTCGTTCTTCATGAAATCCACCACGACCTTGGCGCCCCAGCCTTGCTGGACAAAGCGCCCCAACTGATAGGGCAGGTCGGGCTTGTCCAGACCGTTCATCTTCATGCTCGGCGCGCTGTGGTTGATGCGGAAAGTGCCGCCGGGTCTGGGGTCGGAATTCCCCTGGTGGCACGACTTGTTCGACACGCTCATCAGCAAGCGGATCGCCAACAGGCTCCCGAAATCCGCCTCGCAGGACGAGGCGATCCCCTCATTGCCAAACAGGGCGTGCAGGAGGCAGGGCACGACCAGCCATTTCTGGGGCAGCAAACTGGGACAGAACTCGAAGCAGTCGATCGTGAAGGCGTTGCAGCCATGCCGGGCCATCAGGTTCCGGATGCACTGGTCGAACAGTGCGCCGCGGACCACCAGATGAGGTTCGAGCCACGCCTTGTCGGCCTTGCGCACCAGCTCGGCGGCGTCGCGCTCCGCTTTCTGGCCCGCGGCGCGATCGCCCAAGAGCCGTTCCATTTCCTCGGCCATCTCGCGGTACTTGATCTTCTTGACCACCACGCCGAGCCGCTTCTGGAGGTCCTCGAAGTCCCAAACGCTGTCGGGCGAGAAGGGCGGTACACCATCGGTCGGATACAGCACCCTGGTTTGGCGAAACACCTTCCGGGCGCGCAGCAGCGAAAGCAGCTTCGCCAAGCCCAGGTCCTCGCCTGCCAGATAAATCTCGTTCCCCCTGGCCAAGGTGTAGCCGGCAATGCTGATGTTCCGGCAGTTCAGGCCGTCCAAGACGATCGGCTTGCGGAACTTGTCGCCGATCTCGAAGGAGGAGCGGGCGTTGCCCGCGGGGATGATGAAGAAGACATCCGTCTGGTCGGCGTCGGGGGCAAGTTTGGCAAGTTGATCGGGCGTGAGCACCCAGTTCTCGGAAAAGGTAATGTGAACGGGTTCGAGCAGGCGGACGTCCTCGGGCCGGCCGAGTCCCTGGGTCTTGAGCTGCTTCGACCAATCGGCGAACCACCGCTCGGCATTGGCCTTCTCGATCGCCGGGCTGGCGGAAACCCACCGACATGGCCCCTGCCACTCGGCGGAGTGGATGACGTTGGCCATCACCGGTTTGACGTTGAGTTTGATGTCGCGCGGGTGCAAGGCCATGTCGCTTTGTTTGGGCGTGGCTTCCTTGGCCGCGTCCGCGGCCAAAAGCAATCCCTCGGCCGCCGCGCTGGCCACCGCCGACCCCAGTCCCGTCGCCAAAAAATCCCGTCGGTTCATCATAGACCTCCCTCGTGACAACCGCTTGCCCCAAAAAACATCCGCCACTGGCGCGCCGCGCGATAAGTCGGCACAGCAAGCCATGCACCGCGGCGTCTCAAGCCCCGGTTGCTCGCCGCCGGAAACGTCTCTGATGGTAATGTTGCACCGGTCCAGAAGTCAAATCAGTAAACTGGGACGGGGAAAACAAGAGAACCCCTCCCACGACCCGGCCAGTTGCCACTGTACTACAAAGCCCAGGCATTGTGAAAATTTTCACAAAGACATCACGCGGCAAAGGCGTTAAGAGCCTATCCTACAACCTCCCCTCTCCCGCTTGCGGGAGAGGGGAGAAGGTAGGCTCTTAGTCCCCGAGGGACGACCGAACGGCAATCGGCGCGACCCTTTGGTGTGTCCAATGGGGATTGCCGCCCCCCGTGCCCGCATGTTGCACGATGATGGTTCACTATTGAGTCGTGGGCGCGGCCCGCGCTAGGCTCCCCTGACAACCGCAATTCGTAACCGTCGCAGGAATGTATTGCGGGCTTGGGAGCCTGACGAATTCGGGGGGCTTTGCTGGGCGGCAATACACATCAGGCATCAGGCTGCCGCCCAACCTCGGCCATCACCGCCGCCCCACTCCCCGGAAACGTGTCGCTTCCTCGTAAAACCAGCGGCCAGCGGCAGGACCTGCGATTCGCTCGTCCTGTCACTTCCAAGCTGGCGCGGGCCCTGTCGCCCCTTGTCAGTCCGCGAGCTGAGGATCGTTCAGCGTGGACGCGATGGCGGCCTCGGGTCAGTCTTCCGCCGGAGGCGATTCCGTCAAGGCGACGATGATCAGCCCGTGCCGATTGGCGAAATCGACCACTTCGGGTTCGTCGACGATGATCGTGCGGTGGGCCTCGACGGCGAGGAGGCGGGCCTTGGCATCGAGCATGGATTGGAGGGTTCCGAGGCCGATCGTCGGCACGTCGAACCGCATGTCCTGCTGAGGCTTGGCGACCTTGACCACCGTGAACCCGCCCGAGGGACATAGCGTCCCCGCCCGGCGAATGCAGGCGTCCGTCCCCTCGATCGCCTCGACGGCGAGCACGGCCTGGGCCTTGACGGCCACGCTTTGCCCCACGTCGAGCCGGCCCATTTCCTTGGCGAGCTTCCAGCCGAAGGCGATATCCTTTCGCTGCCAGGCCGAGGGACCCCGGCGGGTCAGCACGCCGGGTCTGGCCAGCAGATTGGGGGCGAAGTCGGTGGGCGGCCGGAAGCGGATGCCGTCGGCGGCGAAGGCGTCGACCATCATGGTCAGCAGGCTGTCGTCGCGGCAATCCTTCCGCCGCGTGAGAAAATGAGGGATCGCGGCACGAAGCATCCGCCAGTCGGGCAAGGCACGGAGCCACATCCAGGGCTGAAACAGGACGGTCTTGTGGATCTTGCCCGCCATGACCGCCTCGGTCACGTGCCGCCTTTTGAAATAGCGGATCGCCCTCCCTAATTTGCCTAGTCCAATCCACCGAAACTCGTGACACCGCTCGGCCAGGGCAGGATCGGCATGGCCAGCCAGCCCCAGGCAGTACGTATGGAAGCCTGCCCGCCGCAGCGATTCCGCGATCACCAACGGATAGCGTCCCCAACCGGCCAGCAGACCGATGCGTCGAGTAGAACCAGCCTCCGGCACGATGGGGTTGATGGGATCATCCATGATTCGACGGGAACACGCCGTGAAAACGCAGCCGACCTCGCCACTTTGCGTCCGCGCCGGGCCTGGCGATCAATCGTGGATCGTTTCTCCCCGCTCGCGGAGCAGACGTTCGACGGCGGCCTGAAGCTGCTTCAATTCGCGGCGCATTTCGGGCAGTTTGCTGAGGGCGGCTTGTTTGACCATTTGTTCGCGTTCGGGGGTGGCGGGGATTCCGACCATGCGGGCGTTGTCGGGCACGTCGTTGATGACTCCGGCCATGGCCCCGAGCACCGCCCTGTCGCCGATACGCACATGGTCCCGCACGCCCACCTGGCCCGCCATCACCACATGGTCGCCGGTGGTCGTGCTCCCGGCGATCCCCACTTGAGCGCACAGCATATTATGCCGGCCGATGCGGCAATTGTGGGCGATCATCACCTGATTGTCGATTTTCGTGCCTTCGCCAATCCGCGTGGAGCCGTAGGTCCCGCGATCGATCGTTGTGCCCGCCCCAATCTCGACGTCGTCCTCGACCACCACGTTGCCGAGCTGGGCCGAGAGGCGGTGCCGGCCGTTGACGCTCGAATAACCGAAACCATAGGCCCCGAGGACCGCGTTGGCGTGGATCACGCAACGGGCCCCGACCATTGTGTTTTCGTACAACACCGCGTTGGGAAAGATCGTCGCGTCGGGTCCGATCCGCGACCCAGCCATGATGTGGACGCCGGAGTGGATCGTGGCGTTGTCGCCGATCTCCACGTCGTCGCCAATGGTGACAAACGGATAAATATCGACGTTCCTCCCGATCTTCGCGGTGGGGCTGACGACCGCCAGGGGGCTGATCCCCACGCGTTTGCAAGGCCTGGGCGGGCGAAAGAAGGCCACGAGCTTGGCAAACGCCTGATGCACGTTTTCCGCCTGAATCACGGGAATCCCGTTCGGGGCGAACGATAAGGGGACCACGGCCGCCGCCGCCCGGCTCTTCGCCAGGCAACCGTTCTTTTCCGCCGTGTCGATGAGGGTGATTTGCCCTGGACCTGCTTCGTTGAGCGGGGCTGCCCCCGATACCACGACGCCTCCATCCCCAACCACACGACCGTCCACCATGGCCGCAAGCTCGGCAAGGGTCGCTTGCATGTGTCCGTCCTTTCGACGAGAGTCCGCTCCTTGGGTTCCCCCTGATGGTGGGATTGGGGGCGCTGCCGCAAATCTTACCCAATCTCCGCAAACCAGACAAGGCCAGCCACGCAAGGATTCGATTTGTGCTGCAGGCGACGAGGGCGCGACACCTTCGGCAGGTAATTCCGGGGACAGTATGCCTAATTGTGCATCAATTAGGTATACTGTCACCGGAATTGGGCCTTCCAGCCCATGTGTGCCCCGGCCAGCACCGCGATTCGTTGCCTCTGCGACTTTGCGACGTTGCGGCGGAGCGTATGCGCGGCGGATTGAAGAGGCGGTACTGGCAGATTAGAATGGGCGGCTCTTCCAAGCTGGTTTGGGGACCAACGAAGACGGCCCGGCCCAAAGGCATCCTTTGCGCTTTATGCTGGACTTTCCACGAAAACACGATTTTTTCGTCGGCGTGGACTCGGACGGCTGTGCCTTCGACACGATGGAGTTGAAGCACAAGGAATGCTTCATCCCGAACACTATTTTTTATTACAACTTGCAGGGAGTAAGCAAGTACGCCCGGGAGGTGGCGGAATTCGTCAACCTGTATTCGAAGAGCCGGGGTATCAACCGATTTCCCTCGTTGGTGGAGACTTTACGTTGGCTCGGGCACCGGCCCGAGGTCAGGGCCCGAGGGGTTCGCATCACCATCCCGGAAGGGTTGGCGGCATGGATTCAGAAGGAACACCGTCTTGGCAACCCGGCGTTGAAAAAGGCGGTCGAGGAGTCGGGCGACCCGGACTTGCAACGGGCGCTGGCATGGTCGGAGGCGGTCAACAAGTCGATTGAATGGATGGTGCGGGGCGTGCCGCCGTTTCCCTATGTGCGGGAAAGCCTGGAGAGACTGTGTCGCGTTGCCGATGTCCTGGTGGTCTCGGCCACGCCGCAAGAGGCCCTTCGCCGCGAATGGGAAGAGCACGATCTGGGGCGATATGTCGCCTTGATTTGCGGTCAGGAGTCGGGCACGAAGAAGCAATTCCTCCAGACGGCGTCGCATTACGCCCCGGGCCGCGCCCTGATGATCGGCGACGCCCCGGGCGACTATGAGGCGGCCCGGGCCAACGGCGCATTGTTTTTTCCCATCAATCCGGGAGCCGAAGAGGCAAGCTGGCGGCGGCTCTTCGAGGAGGGAATCGACCGTTTCCTCCAGGGCACATTCGCGGGCCAGTACGAGGAGGAGCTTCTGGCCGAGTTCGATCGTCGCCTGCCGGCCAGTCCACCGTGGCCGGTGGAAGATGAAGCATGAGAGAGGAGAGTCTTCGAGCGAAATTTGTGCGCGCCGCGCGGATCTTGCACGGTAGTGTACGCCGACTTGGCGTTTTTTGTGGAACACAATGACACTTGAACCAGTTTTGTACAGGCATACGGCCTTTCGCCTCTTTGGTTGCGGCCATGGGCCGCGTTAGGGATGAAGGAATCAACCATGAGTCAACAGTGCGATTTCGGTTTGATCGGCTTGGCGGTGATGGGCGAGAACCTGGCGCTGAATATCGAGAGCCGGGGCTACTCGGTGGCGGTCTTCAACCGGACGACGAGCAAGGTGGACGAGTTCATGGCCGGCCGGGCGAAGGGCAAGAGGTTCGTCGGTTGCCACTCGGTCCAAGAGCTTGTGGCCAATCTTGCCCCGCCGCGGAAGGTGATGCTGATGGTCAAGGCCGGCCCGGCCGTCGATGAGTTCATCGAGCAACTGATCCCTTTGCTTTCGCCCGGCGACGTGATCATCGACGGCGGCAACACGCACTTCGCCGACACCGAGCGACGGACCAAGTACGTGGAATCGAAGGGGCTGCTGTACATCGGCACCGGCGTTTCGGGCGGCGAGGAAGGGGCGCTCAAGGGGCCTAGCATGATGCCCGGCGGGAGTCCCGCGGCATGGCCGCTGGTCAAGCCCATCTTCCAGGCCATCGCGGCCAAGGTGGGGCCCAAGGGCGACATCCCTTGCTGCGATTGGGTGGGACCGTGCGGGGCGGGCCATTACGTGAAGATGGTCCACAACGGCATCGAGTACGGCGACATGCAGTTGATCTGCGAGGCCTACTGGATGCTCAAACAAACCCTCGGCCTTTCCAACGAGCAAATCCACCAGGTCTTCGCCCGCTGGTACGAAGGAGAACTGAACAGCTACCTCATCGAGATCACTCGCGATATCTTCACCGTCCAGGACGAGGAAACCGGTCAATACCTGGTCGATTTGATTCTCGACGCGGCGGGGGCCAAGGGGACGGGCAAGTGGATGAGCCAATTGGCCCTGGACTTGGGCGTGCCCAGCACGCTCGTGACCGAGGCCGTCTACGCCCGCTCCCTCTCGGCGATGAAGGAGGCCAGGGTCCGCGCCAGCAAGGTGCTTGCCGGCCCGTCGGGCCGATACGGCGGCGACCGGGAAACGTTCATCGAACAGATCCGCCAGGCCCTCTACGCATCGAAGATTTGCAGCTATGCCCAGGGCTTCGTCCAGTTGCGCGCGGCGGCCGCCGAGCACGATTGGCCGTTGGATTTCGGCTCGATCGCGATGTTGTGGCGGGGCGGTTGCATCATTCGCGCGGTGTTCCTCGAACGGATCAAGGAAGCGTTCGACGCCGACCCGAAACTGGAAAACCTCTTGCTGGCCCCCTATTTCCGCAACGCGGTCCAGCAGGCCCAATCGGCGTGGCGCCATGTGGTGTCCACGGCCGTCGAGCTGGGCGTTCCCGTGCCGGCGTTCTCCTCGGCCTTGGCCTACTACGACGGTTACCGCTCCGAGCGATTGCCGGCCAACTTGCTTCAGGCCCAACGCGATTATTTCGGCGCCCACACCTACCAGCGGATCGACAAGGAAGGGGTGTTCCACACCGATTGGCTTCGGGCGAGGAAGGCGCCCTAGAACGGCCTTTCCGCCGCGTGGCGAGGGCAACTGCGCACTTCAAACATCGAAGAGGATTCCATTTCCATGTCGGCCGAGTATCTTCATCAATTGTTTGGACTGGATGGCCAGGTGGCCGTCGTGATTGGCGGCGCCGGCGTGCTGGGCGGCGCGCTGTGCGAGGGCATCGTTCGCGCCGGGGCCCACGTGGTCGTCGCCGATCTGAGCGACGAAGGCTGCCAGCGACGCGTCGAGGAACTCAAACGGTTCAGTCCCCAAGCCAGCTATTGCACCGTGAACGTGACCTCGCGGGAGTCGATCGAAAACTTGCTGGCCAAGGCCCTTGAAATCAAAGGCAGGGTCGAGATGCTGGTCAACTGCGCGGGCGTGAACGCCGGCAGCGCGTTCCTCGACGCGACCGACGCCGATTGGGACCGCGTGATGACGATCAATCTCAAGGCCGTGTTCCAGGCCTGCCAGGTGTTTGGCCGGCACATGGTGGCCGCGGGCGGGGGTTCGATCCTGAACATCGGCAGCGTGACCAGCCATTTGCCGCTATCGCGGGTCTTTGCCTACAGCGCGTCGAAGGCGGGCGTGGTCAACCTCACCAAAAACGTTGCCCGCGAGTTCGGCAAACAAGGCGTGCGGTGCAACGCCATCTGCCCGGGCTTTTTCCCCGCAGAGCAGAACCGCAGGCTGCTCGACCAGGAGCGGATCGACAACATCATGCGTCATACGCCGATGGGCCGTTTTGGCGAGCCGGAAGAGCTGATCGGGGCGGCCCTGCTGTTGCTGTCGCCCACGGCCGGAAAATTCATCACCGGGGCGACGGTGAACGTGGACGGCGGCTTCACCGCGGCATGGTTCTGAGCGGCCGAACGAACCGGCCGTCGGGCCAACGACCCACGGTCGCCCCGATTCGCTTCATCGCGATGGGGATCGAGGTTCGTTTTGGGGCTTGCTCTCGGGATGTCCTGGAGCGGTTAGTGTCTTGGTCGTGGCGGCTGGAGTTTGCTTTGCGGCCTCCGCGGCCAGTGGCGATTCCCCTATCGGACGCAGCACGAAGACCACGCGGCGTTTGATTTCGCCCGAGCCGAAAGGCTCGACGCCGCGACGGTCGGCCCCCTCGACGGCTTGCCGCGGAGATTGCGAATCTTTGGCGGCCTCGGGCGTGGTCGGCTGGGATAATGCCTGGGTCCCCAGGGCGGGCATGGCCTGAACGGCTTTCTGGGCCATTGGCCTTCCCAAGCCTTGGGCTTGTTCCTGCCGGGCCGCTCCGCCCGACTGCGATTGCGCATTCATTTGCCGGTCACTCGGCGCCGCGTCGCTCGATGCCGCGTCGGCCATGACCGGCGGACGCTGCCCGACGGGCGAGGGCAAGGGGCGTTGGGCGGCGCCGGCCGATTGGGCTTCGCCGGGGCGATCTTGCACGGCGGCCTGGAACTGCTTCGCCGGACCGCCGGTTTCGGATTCGACCTTCTTGACTCGCCTTGCCGTTGGGATTCCAGGGGATTCGCCCGCCGGGAGACCGCCTTTGGGCTTCAGGTCCGACAGGGCCTCGTCGGCAAGCAGCCGTTCCACTTCCCCCTCGGCGTTCGGCCCAGCGACTTGGGACTGGACCAGGGACCGGACCAACTCGGGTTGCGACCGCAAGTCGGCAAGCGCGGCCTCGAGCTGCCTTGTCGTGGCCTCGGCGCGGAGACACACGAAGTCCCCCGAATCGATGGCCCTTGCCTTATACAGGGATTTCCCAGCCGGTTTGGCTTCGCCGGACTTGGCGGCATTTTCGTCTTCCACCCTCATGGCCGATCTGGCCTGAGCGAGTTGGCCGTTGGCGGCCTGTTTTCGCTCGCGCTGAAGCTTCGCCGAGGCCAACACCGCGATCTCGCGCTTGGCGAGCACTTGCTCGACGAAAGCGATGGCCGGCGGCGTCACGTCGCAATAGACGATCGTCACCTCGGCCGAGGCTTTTTCGGCTGTTTGATCCAAGTCCGCCTTGGCAGGGCGAGGTTGCTCGGCGGGGGCGCGGGAGGCTTGCATCCGCATCGCGGCCATGGGGGCCGGCGGGGCGTCCTTCCGGGTGGCGGCAATTTCCGGGGCCTCCGCCTCGGGCGGTGGCCCAACGCCCGAGGATTTCAACATCGGGACCTTGGCGGCCATGCGGAGGGATTCCCTCGCTGGCGCCAGTTTTTCGCCCTCGGCCTGTCCCTGCGCAGGCCCGATCCCACGCTTCTCGGCGAGTCGATCCGCGTCCATCTCGGCCCGGGGGCCGATCGCGGGAGGTTGGGCGGGTTCTCTCGCCGTCGGGGCCAGGGCGACGGTCTTCTCGCCGGGCGCTCGATCCCGACGCCGCCCTTGTTCCGGCTGGAGCACGACCAAAAGCAGACTGACGGCCACGGCCACGCCGGGCCAGATCCAGATTCTCGGCCGGCTCCAGCGGCGGACGAACGCCCGCCACTTCGCCGACGCCCCCCCGGGCAATTCGAGATCCTCGGCGGAATCGCCTTCACCGGACAACATCCGCCGTTCCGCCAAGCGCAGCACCTCTTGGCTCAAGTCCACGTCGAGTTTCTCCAGCGGCAGCCCTTGGAGCGTGGAACTGAGCGAGCGGAGGTCGTCGACGAGTTGCCGGGCGGCCGGGCTGGCAGCCAGCAACCGTTCCACCTCCGCCTGTTCGGCGGCCGTCAATTCGCCGTCGACATACGCGCTGAACAGTTCGTTTTCCGGCACGTTCCTCATCGCATCAGTCATCCACGCTCAAGACTTCCTTGAGCTGATCGCGCAATTGCAGGCGGGCACGATGCAGGCGGCTGCGGACCGTTCCGACGGGCAAATCGAGGATCTCGGCGATGGTTTCGTAGCAGCAACCGTCGATTTCCCGGAGGATCACCACCGCCCGATGTTCTTCCGAAAGCGCGGCAATGGCCTGGCGGACCTGCCGGCGGCGTTCCTCTTGTTCGATTTGCTCGCTCGGCCCGGCGCGGCGGTCGGCCGGCTCGTGGCCCCCCGCCTCTCGGGTTCGTTCCACCGAGACCGTTGGCCGTTTTTTTCGTCCGCGGCTGATCGCCACGTTGAAGGCGATCCGGTAAAGCCAAGTGTAAAAGGCGCTGGTCTGCTGAAACGAGTCCAGTTTGACAAACGCCTGGACAAAGGCCTCCTGAACCACGTCGCGGGCGTCTTCCCTGGAACCGACCACGTGAACAAGGGTATTGTACAGCCGGTCCTGATACTTATGGACAAGCTCCCCAAACGCCGCTGGCTTGCCGTTGAGGGTTTCGGCGATCAATTGAGCGTCGTCGTTCACGGTCGCTCCACGGC
>Ga0209101_1000926_pt1 | contig 23382 bp, 20 predicted proteins | sample ConPoolayeCmetaG_FD_185481 | JGI IMG/M metagenome (GOLD analysis project Ga0209101, IMG submission 185481) | Hot spring microbial mat communities from California, USA to study Microbial Dark Matter (Phase II) - Cone Pool mat layer C metaG... ...
TCCCCATGCCCGCCCATCCCTATGCCCGTAGAAAAGTCCCCAAAGCCCGAAATGGCATTAAGACCCTGAGTCCGGAGTCCTGAGTCATGTCATAAGAGTCCCCAGAGCCCGAAAGGACACCAAGACTTAGGACTGGAAGACTTAGGACTGGAAGACTTAGGACTGGAAGACTTTGGACTGGGAGACTTTGGACTGGGAGACTTTGGACTGGGAGACTTTGGACTGAGAGACTTTGGACTGGAGGACTTTGCGGGTAGAATAGTCTCCAGAGCCCAAAAGGGTATTGAAGAGAGCAAGAGAGCAGGAGGAAGGAGGGAGGAGGCAGGGGGCGGTAGAAGAGGAGGCAGAAAATGTTCGGACTACCGGTTGATCCAGGTTACGAAGAAGGCATCATATATCTGGTCAAGGGTCTCATCGTGATTGCTGTGGTCACTGACATCATCCTGTTATACATCGCCTGGCGTCTTCGACGCCAGGGCAGATAGGGGAAATGACGGGAGGAGCCAATGAGTAGAAAAGTCCTCAAAGGTGACTGCCTGCCCATGCCGAACGGGCGATTAATCAATCGCCCCTTCTTTGCCCGCCTGGGGTCTTCGGCCAGCGGGCGGCCTGCGCCGCCCGCTGTTTGCGCGTCGGCGCAGGCCGACGCCCGGCACCGCAGGTGCCCGCATGAGGCCGATTCGGCACACGGGGGCAGACAGCCGGGCAGGTAATTACGATTTATGCACGATTAAGGGGTATCTATTCAGGCGCCGACTGAAGTCATCCTTCCCGAGCCTGCGGCCGATGGTCGGCCTTCGCCGACCATCTCTTTGGGGATGCCCGTGGAAGGGTGTCGGCGAAGGCTGACACCCGGCACAAAGTGCCCAGGGAGGACGATTTCAATCGGCTGAACAGTTACGATAAGGATAAGAATCCGGCTTTACTCGAGAATTGTCAGCGCCGGGATTCGGTGTATAATCCTGAGAGCCTATCCTGAAGCGGCATGGAGATGCCGCCTGTACGTTTTTTCGAACAGGTTCTAAGCGCCTGATGCACTGTTCGTTTAACCATACCTGTGCTTTCCTGACTGCATCTTTTGGTGCCAGTTTTTGCCGGGCGATTTGCGACGGGTCACGCACGGAAGGGGTGTCGGCGAAGCGCCCGGAGAAGGCGCTTTCAATCGGCCTGAACGGTCACCGGGCCGCTCTGAGACTCTTGCGAAGCTGCTGAACCATGCGACAGGCAGGAAATACACGACTCAAGAACAGGAAAACGGTCGGCGCCACCGATTCCCGGCTCGTCCATCTTGTGCGCAGTGCACTGGTACATCTTTATGACCACGCCTATCTGCAAAACCATCCCCTGGTAGAAATGCTTGATCTGGATGGTGCGGATCGGGTAACCCGTGTCCAGGGCGTCCGCCGTGCTTTGCTGGAGTGCATCGAGGTGCTCAAGCCTGAGAGGCGGGAGCAGGAGAAGGGGGAGGCCGCCCGAGCCTATGCCATTCTCACCTATCGCTATGTGGATGGCCTGTCCATAGAAGAAATCGCCGACAAGCTGGCCCTCAGCAGGCGGCAGGTGTACCGTGAGCACGGCAAGGGGCTGAAAGCGGTGGCCAGCCTGCTGCAGGACAGAGTGCGCAAGAGCGTCTCCGCCGCTGCCCAGCGAGAGGATCGCCTGGGTGCGATTCGTGCGGAGGTGGCTCACCTCAAACAGGCCGTGCAGCCTGAGTTCCTCAACCTCTCCCGCATCCTGGACGAGGTCTTCCGACTGCTCGGCCCGTTGATGCAACAGGCTGGCGTTCAGGTAAGGATGGCTTCACCGGAGACATGGCCCTCCATCGTGGCGGACCGGGTGATCTTAAGGCAGACGTTGATGAACCTGCTGAGTTATGCTCTGCACCTGGCACGCACAGACCTGGAGATCAGCGTCTGTTATGAGGTGAAAGAATTGCGCATCGAGGTATACGAGGCTGCCCCCGGCAGTACAGGGACGGCGGCATTGGCGCAGCCATCATCGTTAAAGCCCGATGAAGTCAGCCTGCTGGTGGCGCAGGCGCTCGCCGAAGTCCAGAGCGGGCGTCTCGAAGTGGAGTACGGAGAGCACGGTGGTTTGAGGGCCTGCCTGGTGCTCCCCACATCGGAGCGCAAGACGCTCCTGGTCATAGACGACAACGCCGACATCATCGCTCTCTTCCAGCGCTATCTGGGGGGACATGACGTGCGCGTGGTCGGGGCGACGGACGGGGAACAGGCATTGCGGCTGGCGACAGAGCTGCGCCCGCAGGCGATCACGCTTGATGTGATGATGCCCACTCAGGACGGCTGGGAAATCCTGCAGCGGCTGAAGAACACTCCGGTCGTGCGCCGCATTCCCGTGATCGTCTGTTCCGTTTTACACGAGCCGGAACTGGCCCTTTCCATGGGCGCCAGCGACTACATCACTAAACCCGTGCAACAGGATGAGCTTCTGGAGGTGCTGTTTCGCTGGATGGGACCACTACGGCCGCTCGTGTAAGTGTGGAAAGCAAAGCACGCAGCGTCTCGACTATTTCTGTGAGTGACAGCCCCGTTGCACGTGCCAGGCGAACCTCCCCGGTCAGTGGCGCTGCTTCCTGGTCAATACTGCGCACGGAGACAATAATAGTCTCCGTCTTAAGCGCTGTTCCATCCCTCTTCATCGCTTCCAGCAGCTCGTAACCGTTCATCTCGGGCATTACCAGGTCGAGGAGCATCACGTCGGGCCGCTCAGAACGCAGGATTTCCAGCCCCTCCTTGCCACCGAAGGCCTCAAGTACGCGCAGCGAGGGGTTGATCACTTTCAGCATGCGCGCAAGGAGACGCACGACGTGAGGATTGTCGTCCACCACCAACACCGTGCCGGGCGGCGTGGACAGGCGCGCCAACGCCGCCTCCAGTTCCTCTCTCGTCACCGGTTTCGGCAGGTAATCTGAGGCACCCAGGTACAGCCCCAGGCGGTGCATACTGGGCAGTGGGCAGGTGATCATGGGTATTTCGGGGGGCAAACCCAGTGTTTGCTCCAGGTCATTGTGGTATCTGGTCCACTCTTCATCCACTATTACCGCAGCCGGGTACAGCTCCCGAACTGCCGTGCTGGCCTGCTCTAAACTCGCAGCCAGTTGAAACCGATACCCCTGGACGTAACGGTTGAGTAGTGAGAGCACCCGCTCATCATCGTGCAGTACAAGCACCAGTGGGCAGGTATCGGAGGCACGTGCCTGCGCAGTGGAGACAACTCTGGCATACTGAACCTGTCCTGTGGCCGGCAGGGGCAGGGTGAAGTGTACTGCCGTGCCGCGTCCCAGTTCGCTTTCGATCCACATTCTGCCACCGTGCATCTCCACGAAGCGCTTGCTGACAGCCAGGCCCAATCCGCTGCCTTCCCGCGCCTGGTTATCCTCGAGCTGACTGAAGGCCTCGAAAGCCCTGGCGATCCGTTCGGGAGAGATGCCTCGCCCGGTATCCTCAACCGTTACTCTGACTTCCCCCTGTTCTATCCGTGTCTTTACTTTAATCCCCCCTGTGTCTGTGAAACGAGTGGCATTGGTGAGCAGGTTCAGCAGCACCTGTCGGATACGCGTGCGGTCCAACGGCAGCGGGGGCAGACAGTCGGGCATGTCCAACTCGAGTTTCAGCCCGCGCGCCTCTGCCAGGCCGCGTACCATCCCGGCGGCCTCTTCTATCACCTGGCACAGGTCCGTCTCCTCCTTTATCAGCGGCATGCGGCCTGCCTCAATCCGCGACAGGTCAAGCACGTCATCAATCAGGTCCGAGAGGTGGCGGGCACTCCGGTAGATAGCCATAACGTCCCCACGATACTCTTTGGGGAGCGGCACCCCACCGTAACTTTCCGGTGCCGTGACGATCATTTCACTGAACCCTGTGATCAGGTTCAGCGGCGTGCGCAGCTCGTGGCTGACGCTGGCGACGAACTCGGACTTGAAGCGGTAGGCCCTCTCTGCCGATTCCTGTGCCAGCATCAGGGCTTCGTTGACGCGTTCCAGGCGCGCGTATGCTTCATCCAGGCTCTTCAAGATGCGTCTGGCCTCGGCGCGGCGTTTGCGTGCCTCCTCGGCGTGTTTGCGGGCCTCGCGTGCCATACTGAGCGCCCACTCGAGTGCCGTGAACAGCCTCCGCGAGCTGAGCCACGAGGTCAACGCAGTGAGCAAAAGAAGCGATAACGGCCCGAAAGACTGTACCAGCCAGCCCGGCCATTTACCACCCTGGCTGAACCGTATCAACACGGCGCTGACGAGCGCCATTATCCATCCCAACTGGGGGTTGCCCAGAACAAACGAGACCGGCACGAGCAGTGTATACAGATAGAGCGCGGCCGGGGTGCGGAAAAGCAGGACAATAACGGTCACGGTGATGGTAAGTGAAGCCAGGTAGACCCCGACGGCCAGCCGCAGGTGACGTCGTGCCAGCCTGTGGGCACCCCAGATTGCCAGCAGCGTCTGGAGAAACACGCCCAGCGCGTAGAATTGATAGGCCTTGATGAACAGCATCACGAAGGCTGTCCAGACCCATACCAGGGCGCCTGTACATAGCAATACAACGTTCAGGGACTCCCTGGTTAAATCCTCAAAGATCTGGGTGATCTCCGCACTCTTTCTGCCTCTGAATCTGCTTTTTGTCATTCCGGCCAATCTTCCAGATCGTCGGGCTCGCCTATTATGAGGATTTCTCTGCCGTCCTCCAGGCGCACCATACGCCCGACCTTTTGCTCAAACTCCATTATGGCCTCGGCCGGGCGTCCCGAGCGGCTGAGGTGCGCAAAATCCTCGGGCGTGAAGGGGGGCGTTTCCGGGGTATCCGGCAGAGTGAGCACATTTTTGATGAACAGGTCCCGTGCGCGCACCAGGTCGCGTGGCAGGCGGATTTGCTCATGCCGATTGCATTCCAGAGCCTGGAGGATTTCCAGTTTGACCTCAGCCGGATCGAGCGAGCGGATGGGAAACTGATTGGCCCAAAAATCCACAAATTCCCGCCGCGCTTTTTCCGGTGTGCGCTGGGGGAACACCATGACATCTTTGACGGAACCCTCCCAGGGAGGATTGTAGTCTATCAGGAAGCTCAGGCCCTGGACCCGGCTCCGCCTCCTGTCAGAGTACCAGAAGAGCATGATGATGCCCTGTGAGTTATCTGAGTACATATATGCTTTGTGAAATTGGGACACTGACCTGGCTTTCTCCACGTAGGCGACGTCAACCCCGGCGGCTTTCAGCCAGGCCAGGGCACGCTTCTGCTCCTCTTCGGCGATTTGACGCTTTTGTACCAGCTCTAACAGTGGTTGCAGGTAACCCTGCTCACGCAGCCACACGGGTACCACGGTGTCCATACGCTCCTGAACCGGCGGTGGAGCATCCCGACAGGCGCTCAGGAACACCGGCAGGAATTCGGTGGCCCTCAGCCCTTTAAACACTGCGTTCAGATCCGCTTTGAGTGCGTTATATTCTTTACGTGTCAGAGCCTCGTTGCTCAGAAATCCGTCCAGGCGTGGGCGAAGCAGTGCCAATGGTGAGAAACTGGAGAGGTGATGCTCTCCTTTTCTGTCTCTACGCATTTTTTTCATAAGAAATTCCCTCTAGCATCAGATTTGCACGCGGGTGTGAGATACGCATAACTGGATTCCGCGCGTCGTTCCTGCCGGACGTGCCCGCCTGACTTTCCTGCCGGACGTGCCCGCCTGACTTTCCTGCCTGACGTGCCCGCCTGACGTGCCCGCCTGACGTGCCCGCCGGATCACAATCCGGCGGCGGCGGTCCGGTCGGCGGCCAGCACACGGCCCGCGTGGATTATGATCCACGCGGCGCATAGCCAAGAGATTGGCCAGAGCCTTGCGCCTCAGAATCAGTTATGCGAATGTAACTACCCAGGCTCTCTGACCGAGCCACCCAACCCGGCGGTTATTTGGCCGGATTACGGCATCCACTTCCCATCGTGGCGACGTCGGGTGCGGTATGGAGACCGGCCCGAGCCGGGGAACTGGGTAGTTACATGCGAATAAGAAAGCCTGCAGAAAGGTGATGCTAGTATGAGTGAATCACCTCGATGCGTCACCTTCAAAGAGCACATCGGCGTAGCGAAGCAGTAACTCACTGCGTTGGGGATCGGTCTGCTTCGCTTCCAGGTATTTGAGCAGAAGCTCACGGTCGGTAAGTTCTTCCGGGGTCAGGGTGCCCAGGCGCACACGGACCGTGCGCTCCACATCCCGGTTGACCGCACCGATGAAGTAAGCGCCGGCTTCGGTGAGCATGGCACGCACGTCCCGGTCGCGCACCAATGCCTCCTGTTCAGGCTTGAGCCTGAGGTTCAGCCGCACCACGGCACCATTCAGGTTATGTGCAGCGACAGCCTGTTGGATGGCCATCAGTGGATCGGCGGCCTCGCGTATATCGGCTGTGATGGTGATAAAGGGGCGGGCACTGAGCGGGATGAACTGCCACGTCGTGTCCCCCCGTGCCAGCTCCACCTGGCAGAACCCCTTGGGCTGCCCCTCCTCGCCGAAGTCAATGCGCTCCATACTGCCGGCATAGACGATGTGAGGGTATCCACCCTCATTCAGGCTCTGGTGCAGGTGTATGTGGCCCAGGGCAACGTAGTCCCAGGCCGGATCGGCCAGCGCGGACTTGAGGATCACTGCATCCCTGCCGATCATCACGCTGCGCTCGGAGCCGTAAGTTGCCCCGGAGACGCTGAGGTGAGCGGCCAGGACCGCCGGTATCGAAGGGTCCAGCTGAGCCATCAGCGCCTGGATGTTGTCGGTGACAACGGTCTGGAGTGCCCGGTCCAACTGCTCGATAGAAAGGCCCCGGTATTCCTCGTGAACGAGAAGCCGTTGCGCGGCCGGATAGGGGAGTGTGGCGACCTGAAACGGGCCGTGACGAGTCTCGAAGCGGTGGATCTCTTCCCTCCACCCCACCACGACGTTAGGCACATCCAGGGTGCGGAAGATCTCCACGCTGGAGGCCTGCTGCACCATGGCCGGCAGGTCGTGATTGCCTGCAAGCAGGAGCACGGGTATACCGGCATCGGCCAGCCTTTTGACGCGGCGCGCGAAGGCACGCTGGTAAGTGGGGGTAGGAGTGCGGGTTTTAAAGGCATCACCGGCGAAGATGACCGCGTCAACCTCATGTTCCAGTGCATATTCAATCAGCTCGTCGAAGCGGCGCAGGAAGTCAAGCACACGCTCGTTGACACCCGTGGCCGGGTCGAGCCGACCGTAACTTTCGACGCCGATATGAAGATCGGCGAAGTGGAGGAGACGAATCCGATGCATGGCCTACTCCTCGTCACCCCCAATAATCACGCGGCGTGTACGGCCGGCGGCCTCGGGTGGACCGATGTAGCCTTTCTCCTCCAGGATGCGCATCAGACGTGCGGCGCGTGGGTGGCCAATGCGCAGACGTCTTTGAAGGAGCGAGGCGGAGGCACTGCCCACTTCCCTGATAATGGCGATCGCTTCCGGCAACAACTCGTCTTCCTCCTCGTCCAGAGTGACGGAAGAACCGCGCTGCCCTGGCCGCATCAACCGCTCCCAGGGGGCTTCCTCCTCAAACTGACCGACCTGCTCGCGCCAGAAGTTTACCACCCGATCCTCTTCTTCCTCGGAGACGTAGCAGCCCTGGACACGCACTGGATAGCCTGAATCTGGCGCCAGGTAGAGCATATCACCCCGTCCCAGCAACGTCTCCGCGCCAGGCATATCCAGGATCACCCGCGAATCCACCTGGCTGACGGTCGCAAAGGAAATACGAGCCGGGAAGTTAGCCTTGATCAACCCGGTGACCACGTCAGTGCTGGGGCGTTGCGTCGCCACGACCAGGTGGATGCCAGTGGCACGGGCCATCTGGGCGATGCGACAGATGGTGCGCTCGACCTCCTCCGGGGCAAGCATCATCAGATCGGCCAGTTCATCTATCAGCACCACAATACGTGGCAGGGTGGGCTCCCCTTTCTGTTTCGCAGTGCGGTTGTAGTCATCAATGTGCCGGGCCGCGGCTCCAGCGAACAGCTTGTAGCGGCCATCCATCTCCCAGGCAACCCAGCGCAATACTTTCACTATGCGCTCCAGGTCCACCTCCACGTGACCATAAAGATGGGGCAGCCCGTTAAAACGCACCAGTTCCACCATCTTGGGATCAATCAGCACCAGACGCAGTTCATCCGGGGTGTTGTTGAAGATCAGGCAGGTGATAATGGACTTGATGCAGACCGATTTCCCCGACCCGGTGGTGCCGGCGATAAGCAGGTGTGGCATCCTGGAGAGGTCGGCGACAACAGGTTCGCCGGCCACATTATGGCCCAGGCAAATAGCCAGGGGTGAATCGAGCCTGTGGAATTCCCGCGATTCCATCACTTCGCGCAGGCTGACAAACTGAACTCTACTGTTAGGCACCTCGATGCCGACGTAAGGGCGGCCGGGAACAGGTGCCTCGACGCGGACACGCGGGGCCGCCAGTGCCAGCGCCAGATCATCAGCAAGGGCGCTGATCTGGTTGACGCGCACTTTCCGACCGGCCGCTCCACCTCGCTCCAGGTAGCCCGGCGTGACGCCGAACTGTGTTACCGTCGGGCCAACGCGGACTTCGGTGACCTCCACAGGCAGGCCGAACTGTGCCAGTGTCTCCTTGATGATGTTCGACTTGCGCAGAATTTCCTCGTCGCTCATGGAGGGGCCTTCGGGCTCGTTCAACAGGCTGATCGGCGGCAGGGCAAGCCTGGGTGGCCTGGTGTAGGGACGGCTTTCCGGTGAGACCGGAGCTGGCGGGGGAGGAGAAGCTTGTGGCGTCGGGTATGTCGGCTCCGCCACAAGAGGGCGAGGGGCTGTCTCTGATTGTGAAACCGGCGGGTGGGAGCGCGGACGGGCGTGTGCCTGGGGCGTGAGCCTTTCCTCTCTTGCAAGCGGATGGGCTGTGGAGGGCCTGGCAGGGCGACGGTGTCTGTTCTGTACCACCATCTTGCTCCACACAGCTCCACCCAGCCTCCGCAAATCTTCCCAGGTTAAATCGAAGGTCCACCCCAGACCCAGCGCCGTCAGCGCAAACAGTACCAGGATTGTCGCCGGCCGCCCCAGATAGGTGGAGAGGACGGTTGAGATGGCCCAGCCCACTATGCCACTGCCCCATGCTTTTCCCACCGGCTCCCATGCACCGACAGGGGCGGAGACGGTATGGGTGAGGCCCAACAGGCTGAAAAGCGTTACCTCAGCGCCGACAAGCGGACGCCAGCGAATGCTTACCGGCCGGTCAAGCTGGTGGCGCAACCACAGCAGTCCTGCCAGAAGGATGGCCACGCCGGTCGGGTAGGCTCCCCATCCGAGCAGGAAGCGCAGGCGAGCCGTCCACGGATCAACCCACCGCCCTCTCGTCGCTCCCAACAGCGCCAGCAAGATGATCACCCCGAGCGCGATCACCAGCAGCGCAACGATCTGTTGGAAGAGTGGGCTGCGCAGGATGGCATACCACTTGATTTTTGTGTCCCTTTTAGCCACTTGCAGGAGACCCGTTTTGCAACTATCCAGCGTAGGGGCGCAGCGCCTGAAGAGGCCGATTTCAATCGGGCGGCGTCCAGCGCGTAACTCGAAGTGTCAATCATTATGAACCATATCCCTTAAAGTTACTGCAAATTGAGGCCTGGCAGTACAGCCCGGGTTTTTATACTGTCCGCATACTCAAGGCGATCCTGCGACGCTCTGCATCAATGCTGAGGATACGCACAGTAATCTGGCTACCCTCTTCCACCATGTAGCGCGGGTGGAGCGCACCATTCTCCCTCAATTCCGAGACGTGGAGCAGCCCCTCCAATCCCGGCTCTATCTGTACAAATGCCCCGAAATCCGCCACTTTGGTAACGACGCCGTTTACAAGCTGGCCTGGCCGGTACCTTGTTGCTGCATTAACCCAGGGATCAGGCTGCAGCCTTTTGATGCTCAATCTGACCCGTCCGCGCTCGCGGTCCACATCGAGCACGTACACATTCACGAGCTGGTCCGACTCCAGCACCTCGGACGGATGCCTGACCCGTCCCCACGCAAGTTCGGAGATATGGACCAGCCCCTCCACACCGCCCAGGTCCACAAAAGCACCGAAAGAGCAAAGGGAGGTCACCCGCCCCTGGCACACATCTCCAGGACACAGGGCATCCCCGGGCTTCTTATGGCTATCCCCATCTGGTTGCAGAGGCTGCTCCGAAAGCACGAGCCGATCCTGTTGAGGGTCCAGCTCAATGATTCTGAGGCTGAGCTGTTTACCAACCAGGCTTTGCAGCTCGACACCCCGGTCAGTCCTGGCGGCCAGGGAGATGCTTTTGATGTGTGAGGCCGGGACAAACCCCCGCAACCCATTCCATTCGATCACCACACCCCCACGGTTCCACCCTACGACCGAAGATCGGATGATTTCCCCCCTCTTCATAACCAGGCGGGCTATTTCCCAGGAGTCCGTGTGCCAGGAGTTGTCGCTATACGTGTTTTCCAGATTCCACGGCAGCAACTGGGCTTCGGCGGGCGCAGCCGGGCCATGCTCTCCGTCGCGCAGAAGCGCTGCCCAGTACCCCTCGTCCGGCGGAGCATCTGCCGGAATCCATTCTTCTATCGGCATCAGAGCCTCCGTAGAGTCAGACTTTCGCGGGCCTGGCCCAAACCGATTATATGGCAGGGTCATATGGTTGTCAACTACTGTTGGCCCACCAGTTGCTCGATCCCGGCACGGAACGTCTCCTCCATGTTCTTTCCGTAGCCCAGCCAACTCTGCCGGATCTTGCTATCACCGTCAATCAGGTAGGTGGTTGGCAGCCCGCCAATACGGTAAGCATTGCACATCTGACACTCCTCATCCACCAAAACCAACAGGTCTACGCCCGACCTTTCCAGCGTCTCTTCTATTTCGCTGGCCGAAGAGTACACGCAGACGGTGACTACGGCCAGTACCTCGTCCTGGTAATCCCTGTCCAATGCCGCCAGTACCGGCAATTCTTCCAGACAGGGTGGACAGGTAGTGCTCCAGAAGTTGAGCAAGACAAGTCCGCCGGAAAAATCGGAAAGGGAGATTGTCTCAGCGGCGGTACTGGTAAGCGTGAAGGGCGGAGCGGCTGTCCCTGCTTCCAATGGTTGAGGTATTTTCGTGGAGACGCAGCACGAGAGGGCCATCAGAACGCAACTCAGTATCACCGGGTACGGTTTCATATTTTGCCTCCTGCGTACCGCCTCCCCCGGACCGTCACGTGGAGTTGAAATGCGGCCAGGTGTAACTGCCTGCCCCTGCCGACTGAAGTCGCCCACTTTGAGTCTTCGGCCAGCGGTTGGCCTGCGCCGACAGCTGTTTCCGCGTCGGCGCAGGTGCCCGTAAAGTTCGATTTCCAATCGGCACACGACGGCAGGCAGCCGGGTAGGTAATTACGGCCAGGGACCGATTTCATCCAGGTGGCTGGGGGGCGGGCTTTTACTCCTCTGCTCCGTTACTCAGTTCCTCTTGCTCCATCTCGATCAATGCCCGGGCCACGGCCTCAATGGCAACACGTTGCTTGCGGTACAGGTCCGACTCGCTGATCGCCAGCCGCTGAGCGATTTCGCGCACCCGCCTTCCCTGGAGGAACTTCAATTCGAGAATGTTGTACAGAAGCCACTCCGGTCTGGTCATCTGCCGCTGGCCCTCCGGACGCAGCCGCTCAATGGCCTGCCTCAGCACACTTTGCAAACCATGGAGCACATTTCCGTTGTGTTCCTGTGTGGCACGCTCCACCACGTGGAGTGAGCGGAGAGGACTGGCCATCAATTTGGGGCCGCCCCAGTAGTGGTCGAGCGCATCCCGGACCCACTCGCGGAACTCTGCATCTACACCCGGGCTTAAACCAGCAAGTGCCCGTTCCCCGGTGTAATGCACAATCCCACGACGGCGCTGAATCTCCTCGATCTGGGGGATAAGCCGCTCTAACGCTCCGAAGAGGCGCTGCTGAAGCTGACGGTCTTCCAGGGCAGCCGCGGCCTGAGCAAGTAATGCCTCTATGCCAGCCCACTCCTCCTGCGCCAGCTCCGGCTGTGCCGACCGCGCTGTGACGCCCACCACACCAGTGACGCTCTTCTGGTCGCTGGTGCGCAGGGGAAACAGCCAGTAGCCGTTCCACAGGAATATGTCGTAGGGAACGGGCTGCGTCTCCTGTGCTGACTGGCTGTCCAACTTTGTCTGCCATGCCTGAGGGGGCAGATGATCAGCGGTGCCAGGCAAGAGTGAGCCACACACCACCTCCAGGCGGGTCACACCGTTCTCTGTGACCGCCACGAAGGCTGTTTCTACCCGCAGCAAGTCGCACAGTGCGGTGAGGACATTTTCCAGAAACTGGCGCAGGTCGGTTGTGGTGAGCAGACGGTTGCCCAACTCCTGGAGCCAGGCGATCTCCGGCTGGTCACGGCGATAGAGCAGGCGGTCTATGAGTGGTTTGGCAAGTTCTATGCCCAGTTGCATCAGGATGATCACACCGACGACCCCGAAGAGCATCAGCCGCCGCCCGGGCAGGCCAAGCCACCCCTCCACCTGAGAGGAAGCGATGATGACAATGACGGCCAGGGTTGCGACAAATGGGCCGCGCAGCAGGAAGCGTGCCAGCCTGTGCTTCACTACCCGGTCAGGGGTCAGGGTGCCGAAGAAGGCCACGCTATAAGAGAGGGTCACCAGCATTAAACCGACGCCGATGTTGCTCAGCACGAGCAGCAGCCAGAACGCCATTTCGCTGGTAGAAATTGGCCAGCCAGCGACAAGCAGATATGGGAAGACGCCGGCTGCTGGCGCCGCGAAGGCCGCCAGCAAATAGTTCATGCGCCGCCGTGAGGTTGAAGTAAGGCAACGGCGGCGGGCCCACAGAACATTGGCGGCCCCCCACCCGACAGCGGCAAAGAAGTAGACGGCGAAGAGAGGGAAGAGTGGCCCCCTCAGCAGGTGTGGGACGTGGTGTTCTATCTCCCCATCGCGTACCACCAGGTCGCTGAAGGCCACGCCTGTAAGCATGAGCAGGCTAAGCAAATAACTGACCCTGACGAGCACACCCCGCCATTTGTTGTGCACGCCGGTCGTGATCAACAAGGCGTTTGAGAAGGCCAGATACGCGGCCGGTGCAAAGGCGATCCCCACCCACTGGAAACGCAGCCACGGTATGGCGGCCTCCGCGTCCGTGACGCCGGTCAGGGCCAGGTCCACGAAGTAAACCACGATCACACAGGCCAGCAGGATCACGAAGGAACGCGCCACATTGTGATGGGGGTTATATACGGCCAGATAGAGCAGGAGCGCGCATGAGAAAATAACAATGCCTGAGGTCAGTACGACATTGATCCACTCAAGCAATGCCAGGAGTGTCGCTGTAGATATGAAACCCATGGCCGAAATATCTCTGCTTACCGCAAGGAAATGCCAAAGAAAAGAGCGATATCCTGAGCCGGCCAGTAGTGATCTGCGTAGCCGCAGAAGGTAAGCCCGCGCGATTTGCAGAAGCGGATCGCCGGATAATTCTTGGTCTGGACCTCGAGCAGCAGCCTGCCCAGCCCCTGGTTACGCCCCCACCATGCCGCAGCTTCCAGCAGGCGGGTGCCAATGCCCCGCCGCCGCAGAGGCCGGTCCACGATCAGCCCCTCCACCCAGGCAATGCCGTGGCCAGCATGCGCGGTAATGGCGACGTAGCCACAAATGTGCTTCTCTTCTTCGGCCACCAGCAGCGCGTCACAGTGCTGCCAGGCCATCAACAGACGTTCGCCCTGCAGCGGATATTCCACGTGCACTTCGCGGGGGAGACGTGCCTCCCTGAATGTGAGCGTGAGGAGGTGATCGCCCTCCCCGTCCCGTACATCCACCTGCCATACCCGATCGGTTGTATAAGAGTGATCAAGGGCACAGCAGGCTTCAAAGTCTCTGTACTCTGCCGGACGGATACGCATTTACTGTGCTCCCTGGCTCATTCTACCACACGCTACCAGCCAGGCAAGACAGGTGAGCTTAACCACAATCGTAATTATTCAGCCTGCCCGTGCTGTGCCGGGCGGACCACAGTCCGCCCAGACCAGACTTTGCAGACACTGGCTACACTGAGACGCCCCCAGGTGGCTCAGGTGCCATCTGCTCCGCCGCACTGTGGTCCGGCGGGCACAGGCTGAATCAATACCCACAATCTTTACCGGCGTAGAGCCTTCAGCCGGATTTTCCGCCTGAAGGCTCGATTCCCGGGCGTTATCTGAGAGAGGTTGAGCTTAACCAATCCCTGATCGTGGCCTCGATTGTTTCGGCCTCCGTTGTGGCCGCGTCATACCAGTGGATGGCCGGGTCGGTGAGACGGAACCAGTTATATTGATGGCGAATGAAGCGGCGGGTAGCCCGTTTGATCTCGCTCACGACGTCCTCGATCGTGGCACGCCCCTCAAAATAAGGGCGGAATTGAGCGTATCCCAGGCTGGACATCGCCGGCAGATGCCAGCCATAGCCCGCTTCTACCAGCCGTCGCACTTCATCCTCCAGGCCGGCAGCGATCATCTGCTCGATGCGCCGGTCAGCACGGGCATAGAGGAGTTGACGTTCCATCGTCAGCCCGATTTGTAGAATGGCATAGGGCGGGCGATGCTTACGCTGCTGCTCTGAGACAGGGCGGCCGGTGATCAGACATACCTCCAGCGCACGGATGACGCGGCGCACATTACGCGGGTCAATGCGCTGTGCAGCAATGGGGTCGAGGGCAGCCAGGCGCGCATGGAGTGCCGCGGCCCCTTCCCGTGCTGCCTGGGCTTCGAGCGTGGCCCGTAGCTCTGGGTGGGGAGGAACTTGCGGGATATTCCACCCCTCAATCACGGCGCGCACATACTGACCGGTACCGCCGACAAGCATGGGCAGCCGGCCACGGGTATGAATGTCGGCGATGGCGGCACAGGCTCGCTGCTGAAATTCGGCCAGCCCAACCGTCTGCTCAGGGTCTGCGATATCAATCAGGTGGTGAGGAACACGGGCGCGTTCCTCAGGTGTGGGCTTGGCCGTGCCAATGTCCATCCCCCGGTAAAACAGGCGCGAATCGGCAGAGACGATTTCTGCCTCCAGCCGCACGCCCAGGTGAAGGGAAAGAGCCGTCTTGCCTACGGCTGTTGGCCCGACGATGACAAGCAGGGGGGTCGCACGCGGTTGCTGTCCATCAGGTGAGGCTCTCATACACCTCTATCCTCAGCACTTTCCCCGTCCGGTCCATTTCTATCGCTACCAGCCCGGTGCTCCAGTCCGTATCGTTGGGGTCAATCCCATGCCCGGCCAGATAGGTCAGCGCCACCTGGAGCATCCGTTCCAGCTTGGCCACTCTCAGCGATTCCTCCGGTGTGCCGAAGTCATCTCCGCGCCGTGTGCGCACCTCGAAGAAGTACCAGCCATTCTCCCTGCAGGCAACGATATCCACCTCGCCCACCCGACAGCGCCAGTTGCGCTCCACGATCTGGTATCCCTGACGGACCAGCATTGCAGCGGCCAGCTCTTCTCCTTGTTTTCCAAGGCCTGCCCTGGGGTCACCCGTCCGTTTTGCCTGCATAAGCACACCAGTTCTTCAACACACACTGTGCGCATCGCGGCGCGCGGGCACGGCACACAGCTCGCCCATGTGCGATCAGGTTGAGGTGAAAGGCATAGTACGCCTCTGGCGGGACAAGTCGCTCCAGCAGCAGGTGAGCCTGTGCGCGGCTGGTATGCTCGGGGATCAATCCCAGTCGGCGGGTGACTCTGTGGATATGGGTATCCACCGGAAAGGCCGGCCTCCCCAGTGCGAATAGAAGGACGATGGCAGCGGTCTTGGGGCCCACGCCAGGGATTCCCAACAACCAGGAACGCGCCTCCTCCAGGTTCAATTCCTTCAGGAAATCGAGGCTGATCCTCCCCCGCACAGAGGTGATGTGGCGCAGGGCGTTCTGAATGCGCGGCGCTTTTGTAGGGGCCAGACCCGCCGGGCGGATTGCCTCGATCAATTCCGGGAGCGGAGCATCGCGCACTGCTTCCCACGTAGGAAAGCGCTCAACCATTTGGGCAAATGCCAGATCCCGGTTTTTGTCGTTGGTATTCTGGGAAAGGATGGTTGATACCAGGGTTGCGACCGGATCGCGGGGAGACCACGGATGGTCGCCATACTCGGCCAGCAGCCGCTGATGAATTTGAAGCGCGATAAGGGTGTTCTGGTCTTCCATAGGATGGCAGTGGGCTGGTAGACTTGCCGGCAGGCTTCAGAGCTGCGGAAGAAGTTCGGACAGATCAGTCATTCAGCCCGGTGAAACAATCTGGCGGATCGTCAGACTCCAGTTATCGTCTGAAGGGTTACGGATAGACTTAATTATACCTTTCCCGTGTCGGGGTGCAACTGGTCGTGTTATAGGGCGTTCGAAGCAGAAGCGATTTGGGCTACGCCGATACCGCTTTCCCAGCCTGGAGTCGGGTAGGTAGGGGTACCTACCCCTACTTCAGCCGATTTGAGTCACTTCTGCGCCGGCTAAAGTACCCCTACCTACCCGCTTCCGTCCTCGAATTGGGATTTGCTTCGAACACCGAGCCGCAGGCGAGTTGCCGTAGCAGTCGTTTCGGGTATAATCTACTCAGGCGGACCGGAGGGCTGAAGCAAGCCTCGCCCCAACCGATGTACAGCGCCAAAAGAGGGCAATGCCTCCTGTGCAGCCCGAACATCATCAAGCGTTTTGCAACTTTCAGGCAGTGACTGCAGGGACAGGTCGGTCTCGTCAGTGTTTTTGGGCCGCAGGACTTCCGGTCAACACAGGCCAACACCTGTACAAAGCGCCCCAAGATGCCGGTTACAACGGGCCTGAAACCACGCAGTTCCAGGGAGGGCTTTATGTCGCATCAGGCAACAGTAGGAGAGCTATTTGAGCTTGCCATAAATATTGAGAGAACCGCACAGGATTTGTACTGCGCACTGGCCAGCGGATTTGCCCACTGCCAGGAGGTGGCCGCATTCTGGGAAGCGTATGCACTTGAAGAGGCCGATCATGCGCTGTGGCTGGAAAAAGTGCGCAACGAGCTGACCCCTGAACAATTGAGCGAACCGGCAGACCCCGGCATAGTGGAGGAGGCCCGCAGGATACTCGGGGTTTCCGTAAATGACATACTGAAACGGATAGAAAACCTTGAGGATGCCTATCAACTGGTGCACGAGTTTGAAAGCCCTGAGACAAACACCATCTTCGACTTCCTTATCACTCACTTCTACATAAGGGAGGATGCGCAATCCTTCATGAGGAACCAGTTGAGGGAACACATAGATAAGATTACGACAGGATTTCCCATCCGCTTCAGCAGCCCGGCTGCGCGACGGGAGGTTAAATTGCTCAACAGGGGGTAAAAATGAATACGGCGAATCGTGTGATACTGGTCGTCCTGTTGCTCATCGTCATCACACTGTGCACACTTATTCTGATCGTACCTGTCCCGGCTCTGAACGCCCTCTCCACAACAGCGGGTAACCTGGCACGCTCGCTTGAGAGCATACCCTGGTATTTGCTGCTGCCGGTGGGTTTACTTGCTGCGCTGGTAATTGATATTATCCTTGCTCTCCTTATCTATCTGGAACTGCGCCGCCCATACAAAGCTATCCGCGTTGCGAAGGCAGCAGGAGGAGAGGTTGAGCTGGATATGGCATCGGTGGCCGACCGGCTGCGACATGAGTTGTGTGCCCTGCCTGGTATACTGAGCTGCACAACCCATCTCTCCAGCCAGCGCAAAGGCATCGCTGTCAGAGTGAATGTGGAGACCGTCCCGGATGTCACTGTACCGGACAAGTCGGCGGAGATTCTGGAGGCAGCACGGCGGGTACTGGAAGAGGACCTGGGGCTGAAGCTTGCCCGCCCCGTGAAAGCCAGCCTGCATATCGCCCCCTCTCACAAGATCGGGGCCCCAGCACACCAGCCGCCTGTCCTCCAGGCTGCACCCCCCGGTGCAGAGGAGTAGCCTTAATCTGGTGAAGCCATGGCCTCGTGCCAGCAACGGCTGGTTGTCATCACCCACAGCACGCCTGACAAAAGGTGAACATAGAGGGTGTTCAGGGGGTAAGCACACCGCTGATGTTGATTTCCTGATCGCTGACCTGTATGGCTGTGATGGTGACGTGGCCGGCTTCTTCGGGTATACCCTGCATCAGCGCGTCATTCAGCGCCTGCGTGGCCTCCTCCAAAGCCGCTGGTGGGAGCGAGAAGGGGCCGACTTTAGCATCTATAACAGTGAGCCTGACCTCTCCGTCCACAGCCGCAGCGGAGAAGGCCACCATACCTGGTAAAGGCGGCATTTCATTCTGGGTCACTGTCGCGTAGAATTCGATGCGGCCGTCACGGAACAATACCTGCGGGTCGGCGATCGGAACGTTCTCTCCTTGCCTGGCAAGCAATTCCGCCATCAAAGCGGTCATCTCTTCTTCAGTGATGGTGACTGACACGGAGCCATCCGGGCCTGCCTGAAGGCTTTGTTCCAGGCGCTCTTTCAGGTGCTCGACGGCCTCATCGGATGGGGTAACCTTGTAAGGAGGACGTGGTCCCATGAGCGTCGAACAACAACACAGGAGCTGGGCCAGGATGGCCAGACAGGCGCACAGCAGTAGAAGGCGGTTTTGCATGATCACCTCCCAGAGAGGACTGGTTTTCAGGACAAAGAATATCCCAGATTATACCACAGGCGAAATTGGAAGGAAGTGATAACGGTGCTCTGAGTATAGAAGCTCAGGTAGAGAGCCTGCTCTTCGTGGCTGAGGGGCCGGTATCTATCGAGCGGCTGGCCGAAGCCCTGGAGACCACACCTGCCTGTGTGGAAGATGCCCTGTCGCGCCTTGAGGCTGCTTATGCTGGCCACGGATTGCGCCTGCAGCGAGCCGGCAACCGGGTGCAGTTGACGACGGCGCCCGAAGCAGCATCACGTATAGAACGCTTTCTGGGCCTGGAAGTCCGCCTCAGGTTGTCGCAGGCTGCGCTGGAAACACTGGCGATCATCGCCTACCGCCAGCCGATCACCCGCTCAGAAATAGAGGCCATCCGGGGCGTTAACTCCGATAGCGTCCTGCGCACCCTGCTGAGCGCCGGGTTAATCGAGGAAACGGGCCGGGCCGTGACCCCGGGACGGCCAATCCTTTATGGCACAACCTTCGAGTTCCTCCAATACTTTGGACTGTCCAGCCTGGAGGAGTTGCCGCCCATAACGGCAGATGATGAAGAGGCTTGAGCTGCTACCTGGCATAGTGATATTTGTGGCAGGCCTGGCGCTCGCATTGTCCAGACCGGCCTGGTTAACACCATCTTCCGCCCAGGCCTACGACCTGCGAGTGCTCCAGGTATGGCCTGACCGCTATACGGGTGTCACCTCCATGCTCCTGGAAGGTTCAACCACCTACACCACGACCCCTACACTTCCCCTGGGCGTGCACCGCCACCCTGCTGGCGATGTAGTGTGGGCACGTACCTATCTCCATTTTCCGGTGAACGTTTTTCCCGCCGGCACCGATGTCCGGCGGGCGACGCTGTACATGTACGTTGACAGTGCCTCTGGCAGCGGCGAGACAGAGACGGGCATCTACCGGGTGCTTGAGCCGTGGGAAAAGGCCGCCTGGATGAGCGACCCCGCCACATGGCCGGCCCTGCTCCCTTCGCCTATCTCGGTCGCGAAGGTCCGGTGCGAAGTGGTGACAGCGCCCCTTACCGTTCCCGCTCCAGCAATGACGCCCATTCCCGTTGCCACGCCCACGGCTGTGCTGACACCCACATCTCCCCTCACGCCGGCGTACACGATCTCCCTGAGTCAGGCGGAGGGGACATGGCTGAGCTGGGACGTCACCATATTGATGCGCGCCTGGCTGAACGGAGAGATCGCTAACACGGGATTGGCCATCGCAACCGCTCCAGACCCTGCTGCCACGCCGGAGGAAGTGGGCGATCTGATCGCGGCCCGCCTTCCCATCTCCGACGCTGTAGCTACCAGGCCATACATCATCGCCGAATTCGATGTGCTACCTGTCACCCCTACCCCGCCGCCCTCGCCGCTGGGGGAGGCCCCACGGACGCTCCTGCCCGCTGCAGGAGGGAGAAGCAGGCTCGCAGGGTGGATCGTCACAGGTATCGGGGTGGTTTTACTCATACTGGCACACAGCCGCCAGCCAGGAAGGGGGAGAGAATAGCCATGGATGAATTCGGGCACGAGACTCTACCCGCTGCACCGCCAACATCCCCACAGCCGGACTGGCGAGAGCGTCTCCGCCAGTGGTACAGGCAATATCTGGCTCAAACCTACTGGCCTGCCACGATAGCCTTTTTGGTGTGCGCCGGGATACTCGGCGTATGCCTGATCGTCTACGCGCTTGCCGGGGGGAACTCTGCCCCGCAGCCCACGCCGACAGCGATCCTCTCCGTTCGACTCTCGCCTGAGGTAGCCGTCCCAGGAGAGCTGGTCGTTGTCACAGGCAGCGGCTGGCAGCCCGGGGACACTGTTTTCGTGCGCATGAGCAGCCTGTCGGGCGAGCAGCGCCAGCTACCCCTCGCTTATGCAAAGGTAGCCGGGGACGGCTCTTTCACCGCTCCCTTCCTGTTCCCTGTAGAACCGCAGTGGACATCCCTGCCCTATGTTCAGATTACAGTGCAATCTCTGGCTACAGGCCAGGCAGCGAGCCTCATGCTTTATCTGGCTTCCACGGATACCCCAACCCCGACGGCGACACCGACGCCGCTACCCCCGACCCCGACGAGTGCCGCTCCCGTCCCTGCCACACCCACTTATACGCCGGGTCCTGCCGAGGGATGGCGTGGCGAATACTACAATAATCCTGACCTGACAGGTAGACCGATCCTGGTACGCACCGATGCGGCCGTCAATTTTGAATGGGGCACGGGAGCACCGGCTGAGGGCCTCCCGGCTGATGGCTTCTCCATTCGCTGGGTACGTATCCTCCCCTTCCGGGCCGGACTGCACCGCTTCTCCGTGCGCAGCGATGACGGCGTGCGTATCTGGCTGGACGGAGAGCTTATCCTGGACAGATGGCAGAGCGGCTCGCCTTACACGCACATAACAGAGAAAATGCTGCTGGATGGGTATCATGACCTGCGCATCGAGTACTACGAGGACAGAGGATCGGCACGAATCCACTTCTGGTGGGAACGTGTTGAGGACTTCCCCCAGTGGCGCGGTGAATATTTTCCCAATCCCGTCCTGCTCGGAGCCTCGGCATTGGTGCGCAACGACGCCTCCATCGTTTTCGACTGGGGGGAGCTGGCCCCGCATACAACACTCCCGGCGGACGGCTTTTCAGTGCGCTGGACACGTACGGTGTACTTCGACGAAGGAAGCTACCAGTTCTATGCCCTGGTGGACGACGGAGTGCGTTTGTATGTGGACGACGAGCTTGTGCTTGATGATTGGCGGGATGGTGCACAACGCCAGGTAAAGGGAGAACGCTACCTTTCAGCGGGCAATCACAGTCTGCGTGTGGAATACTACGAGCGCAGCGGACTGGCCCTCATTCAGATCTGGTGGGAACAGCCTGCATCTTACCCGGACTGGCGCGGTGAGTACTTCCCGAACCGGGGGCTGGAAGGACGCCCCACACTGGTGCGGAACGATGTAGCCATTGACTTTGACTGGATGTGGGGGGCCCCGGAGGGGCTGCCGGCCGACAACTTCTCGGCGCGCTGGACTCGCACGGCCAGCTTCGACGCGGCTACCTATCGTTTCCACCTTATCGCCGATGACGGCGCCAGATTATGGATTGACAATCAACTGCTACTTGATGACTGGCGCGATGGCGGCGCCGAGGAACTCACCGCCCAACTTCCAATGGTCCGCGGTACCCACACTCTGCGTGTGGAATTCTATGAACACACCGGTATGGCCCAGGTACGCTGCTGGTGGGAGCAACTCCCCTCACAGCAATTCCCGGACTGGAAGGGGGAATACTGGCCGAACCGGGACCTGAACGGCGAGCCGGCGTTGGTGCGTAACGATCGGCAGATTCACTTCGTTGACTGGGGGAACGGTGCGCCCGCAGCCGGGTTGCCCACCGACAACTTCTCCGCACGCTGGAGCCGGCAGGTAAACTTCGAGCCGGGTATATACAGATTCCGTGCCCAGGCCGACGACGGGATACGCCTGTACATAGACGGCAACATAGTGCTGGACGAGTGGCATACCAGCAGCGGAGAACAGGAGTATCTGGTTGAGCTGCCTCTCACCGGCTCACACTACATCGTGGTGACATACTTCGAACAGGAAGGCAGGGCGCTGGTCAGGCTCTGGTGGGAGAGAAAGGGCGATATACCAACCCTCACTCCCACTGTCACCATGACAGGCACACCCGCACCGACGGCGACCTCGACGCCGCTGCAACCCACATCAACAGCCTCACCCACCCCCACTCCTCCACCCACCTTAACTCCCACAGCCGCGCATGGTGGCGTGCGCATCAACGAAATCATGCCCGTCACCGTGTCGTCGGACGCTCTCACCGAGACGTGGGTAAGCGAGTGGATCGAGCTATACAACACCGGCCCGACCGCCGCAGACCTGAGTGGCTGGTCACTGGACGACCGGGAGGGTGAAAGCACCCCTTATTATATACCGGATGGAACATCACTGGGGCCAGGGGCATTCCTGGTCCTGTACGGCCTGCAGACGGGGCTTATCCTGGACGATGGTGGAGACGAGGTCCGCCTGTTGGATTCGTCCGGCATGATCACGGACAGCGTTGCTTTTGGACCATTGTCCCAAGGGAGCAGTCTCTCCCGGGACGAACAAGGGCTGTGGCATGTGGACTGGCCGCCCAGCCCTGGTGGCCCCAATCTGCCCACGGAGAGAGCAGCGGAGGAGATGCCACCGGCACTTCTGGAAGCGCGAGGCAGCCAGGAAAAACAGATCAGCACCGCACACAAAGTACTGCCCAGGAAAAAGCGGCCTGGTGGGGATTGACCTGTGTGTGCAGACCGATGTTGCCTGGTTTGGATCCGAAGTCCTGAGTCCAGACTATGGGAGTCAGACCAGCACTTTTTGAATAATGCTCGGGGATCGAGCCTTCAGGTGGAAAATCCGGCTGCAGCTTCCACTCCAGCGCTGATTTGTTGGTCCTGACATCAGGTTTGCACGCGAGTGTGAGATACGCATAACTTGATTCCGCGCGTCGTTCCTGCCTGACGTGCCCGCAGGACGTGACCGCCGGACGTGCCCGCCTGACGTGCCCGCCGGACGTGCCCGCCGGATCACAATCCGGCGGCGGCGGTCCGGTCGGCGGTCAGCACCCGGCCGGCGTGGATTGTGATCCACGCGGCGCATAGTCCGGTCGGCAGCCAGCACCCGGCCACGTGCCCGCCGGACGTGCCCGTCTGATGTGCCCGCCGGACGTGCCCGCC
>Ga0209101_1000927_pt1 | contig 23377 bp, 19 predicted proteins | sample ConPoolayeCmetaG_FD_185481 | JGI IMG/M metagenome (GOLD analysis project Ga0209101, IMG submission 185481) | Hot spring microbial mat communities from California, USA to study Microbial Dark Matter (Phase II) - Cone Pool mat layer C metaG... ...
GGCCCGATGCGGCTCCGCCGCGCGCCACAACCCTCCCGCGGGCGGGGGGGTAGGGAAACCCGGTTTCCCCATCCCTCTGCTTGAGCGGCACTACGTTTATGGTCTTTGAGAAATGCATCCGGTATACCGGGCTGGCCGTGGGGCTAATGGTCTTTGAAAAATTCATCCGCTATGCCAGTCTAGCCGTCGGGCTAAAGCCCTCGGCTACGGGATGCGAAGCCCGCCTGCGCGGGCTAGAGCGGAGTATGTATGCAAAGACCATAAGCCCCCGGCCAGGGGATGGGAAGGCCGCCGGCGCGGCCTATACCCGTTTAATGGAGGAGGGAACCCGGCTCCTCCCCCCAGCGGGGGGAGGCTGGGAGGGGGGCTGAACGCGGCGAACGGTGGTCACCTCAGCCGTCCATGCGGCTGTGCCGCACACCGCCGCAATGAACATACGGTTGTTCCCGGGAGGGCTGCGCCCTCCCAGACCCTCCCGCGGGTGGGGGATGGGGAAACCCGGTTTCCCCATTCCCCTGCGCAAGGGCGAGGCCCTCCCGCGGGCGGAGGGATGGGGGAACCTGGTTCCCCCATGTTCACGTTAGGATGCCATGTGAACACTTCCAGCGAACGCTAAGACAATGTCTATGCAAGGTCTAACCCTGGTGCTTGCCGACGACCACCACCTGGTGCGCGAAGGGCTGCGCCTGCTGCTGGAGACGCGGCTGCAGTGCCGCGTTGTCGGCGAGGCCGCCACCGGCGCCGAAGCCGTAGCTCTGGTGCGCGAGCATCGCCCCGACATCCTGATCGTCGATCTGAGCATGCCGGGGATGAGCGGCATTGATGTAACTCGCACCGTAGTGTCGCAGGTGCCGAAGACGCGCGTGATTGTGCTCTCCATGCACGGCGACGAACCGCACGTCCGCGAGGCGTTGCGGGCCGGGGCGATGGCCTACGTGTTGAAGGAGTCGCTTGCCGATGACTTTTTGCATGCCATTGCCCAGGTGGCCGCCGGGCAGCGCTATCTCAGCCCGCGTCTAGCCGAGCGGGCGATCAGTTCCTTCGCGGGCGAGCCTACCGGCGCCACGACGGCAAACGCGGAGCACCTGAGCCCCCGCGAGCGCGAGGTGCTGAGCCTGGTTGCCCGGGGTCTGACCAGCGCGGCTATCGCCGAGCGCCTGGGCATCAGCGTGCGTACCGTGGAGTGGCATCGCGCCCGGTTGCTGCATAAACTCGGGCTGCACAGCGTCGCCGACCTGGTGCGCTATGCCTTCCAGCATGGCCTGGCGCCCGAGACTGAATAGTACTACGTTCGCCCAGGACGCGCATATGAAAACGGCAGACCAGTTCACAGCCGAATTGGCGCCGTGGAGCGTATCGGTCGCCGAAGCCTACGCCGCGCTCGGTTCCGGCCCCGGCGGGCTTTCGGCCCCGGAGGTCGCGGCGCGCCTGCGTCGCTACGGTCCAAACACCCTCCAGACAGTCAGGGGTCGGCCCCTGATCTGGACCTTCATTGAGAACTTCACCCACCTGATGGCCATCCTGCTCTGGATCGCCGGCGCGATCGCCTTTCTGGTACGGTTGCCCCAACTCGGCGTGGCCATCTGGACGGTCACGCTGATCAACGGGTTGTTCAGTTTCTGGCAGGAGTATCGGGCCGAGCGGGCCGCCGCGGCCCTGCGCGCGCTGCTGCCGGCCAGGGCGCGGGTGCTGCGCGATGGCGCTGTGCAGGAGGTGCCGCGCGATGAGCTTGTGCCCGGTGACCTGCTGCTGCTGGCCGAAGGCGACCTTGTCGCCGCCGACGGGCGCCTGGTCGAGGCCGCCGAACTGCGGGTCGATCAGGCTACGCTCACCGGAGAGGCGCGCGCCGTTTCCAAACACGCCGAAACCTACGCCGGCGGTGAGACCGGCCCCGCGTTGCCCAATGTGGTCTTCGCCGGCACCACGGTGGTCGCCGGCAGGGGCAAGGCGCTCGTCTTTGCCACCGGCATGCGCAGCGCCTTCGGGGCGATCGCCCGGATGACCCAGAGCGTTACCGAGACCCCCAGTCCCCTGCAGCAAGAACTGGCGCGTCTGACCCGGATCGTCAGCGCGATTGCTATCGGGGTGGGGGCATTCTTTTTTGTCCTTGCGGTCAGCGTGGTGCATATCGCTCCTGTGGAGAGCTTTATGTTCGCCATGGGCATGATCGTCGCCTTCGTGCCGGAAGGACTCTTGCCCACCGTCACCCTGGCCCTGGCCATCGGCGTGCAGCGCATGGCCCGCCGGCACGCCCTGGTCAAACGCCTCTCCTCTATCGAGACCCTCGGCTGCACCCAGGTGATCTGTACCGATAAGACCGGCACCCTGACCCAGAACGCGATGACCGTGCGCTACCTGTGGGCCGGTGGTCGGCAGTTCGAGGTGAGCGGCAGCGGCTACGACCCCTCCGGCGGCATCAGCGCCGATGGCCAGCCCTGCGCCCCCGCTCCCGGCGACGATCTGTACGACCTGTTGGGCGCCGCGGCGCTCTGCAACGATGCCCGGCTCCTGCCGCCGGGGAGCGCTCCCGCCGGTCACGGCAACGCGAGCGGCTGGAGCATCCTCGGCGACCCGACCGAAGCGGCGCTCCAGGTCGCGGCGCGGAAAGGCGGGTTGGACCCGGAAGCGTTGGCCCGCGCCGAGCCGCGCATCCACGAGTTGCCCTTCGAGTCGCGCCGCAAGCTCATGAGCACGGTGCATCGCGCCGCCGGCGCGCGGGTGTATACCAAAGGCGCGCCCGACGATGTGCTGGCACGGTGTACGGCCATGCGCCTCTGCGGTCGAGATGTCCCCCTCGATGAGCGGCTGCGGGCCGAGGCGCGCGCGGTCAAGGATCGCTTCGCCCGCAGCGGGCTGCGGGTGCTGGGGGTTGCGCAGCGCCAGTTGCCGGAGGACCAGCCTCCGCACGAGGCCGAAGCGGTCGAGCGTGGCCTGACCTTCCTGGGCCTGGTGGCGATGTACGACCCGCCCCGGCCCGAGGTGGCCGCGGCGGTTGCCAGGTGTCACCGGGCCGGCATTCGCATCGTGATGATCACCGGCGACGATGGGCTGACGGCCACGACTATCGCCCGGCGCCTCGACCTGGTGCGGCAGGAGCATCCGCACCTCGTGACGGGGGTGGAACTTGACACGCTCCCTGACGCGGATCTGGAGCGGATCCTCCGCGAGGAGGTGATCTTCGCCCGCGTCGCCCCCGAGCACAAGCTCCGGATCGTCGCGGCGCTGCAGCGCATGGGCCTGGTCGTGGCCGTAACCGGTGATGGGGTGAACGACGCGCCCGCGCTCAAACAGGCCGACATCGGCGTGGCCATGGGCATGAGCGGCACCGACGTGGCCCGCGAATCGGCGGACATCATCCTCACCGACGACAATTTTGCCACCATCGTCCACGCCGTCGAAGAGGGACGCACCGTCTACGCCAACATTCGCAAGTTTGTGACCTACATTTTCACCAGCAACATGCCTGAAGCCGTGCCCTTCGTGCTCTTCGCCTTGAGTGGCGGGCGCATGCCACTGGCGTTGACGGTGATGCAGGTGCTGGCGATTGACCTGGGCACCGACCTGTTGCCGGCTCTGGCCCTCGGGGCCGAGCCGGCCGAACCCGGGGTCATGGATCGCCCCCCACGTCGGCGCGAGGAGCACCTGATCACCCGCGGGCTGCTCCTGCGCTCCCTCTGTTTTCTCGGCCTGATCCAGAGCGCGGCAGCGATGCTGGCCTTCTACACGATCTACTGGGGCGCCGGTTACGCCGGGCAGTGGCTCGATCTGCCCGGCAGCGGCCCTCTCTACCAGATGGCGACCACCATGACCCTGGCGGCGATTGTGGCAACCCAGATCGGCAACCTGTTCGCCCAGCGCACCGAAGCGACCTCGATCCTGAGCGTCGGGCCGGGCCGCAACCGGCTCATCTGGATCGGCATCGCGGTGGAACTGACGCTGATTGTCGCCATCGTCTATCTGACCCCGCTGCAGTGGATCTTCGGCACGGCGCCCTTGCCCGCGGCGAGCTGGCTGGTGTTCCTGGCATGCACCCCCGTGCTGCTGATCGCCGACGAGGCGCGTAAGGCCGCGCTCCGTCGCTACCGGCGGCGCCGGCGGGCAGATCTGCCGGCGCCCGGAGTCTTTTCTGGGAGGTGAGCAATGCGTGTCATCATCCTTGGCTGTGGCCGCATTGGCTCGGGACTGGCCGCGCGGCTCGGCTACGCCGGCCACAGCGTCACGGTGATCGAACCGGTCGCTGCGGCGCTGGCCCATTTGCCCGAGGGTTTTCACGGGCGGACCTTCGTCGGCGACGTGCTCGACCGGCGGCTCCTGCTCGAAGCGGGCATTGACCACCAGGACGCCCTCGCCGCCGTGACCCCCAGCGACGACGTCAACATCGTCGCCGCCCGGCTGGCGCGTCTGGTCTTCCGCGTGCCGCGCGTCGTGGCGCGGGTCTACAACCCCCGCGCCGCCGAGGTCTACCGGCGCCTCGGCGTGCAGACCGTGTGTACCACGACCTGGGGCATCAGCCGCATCGCCGAACTCTTGAGCTACTCCGAACTGGAGCCGGTGGCAAGCCTGGGCAGCGACGTAGATATCCTCGAGGTCGCCGTGCCGCCCTTGCTGGTGGGGCGCCCGGTCAGTGTCATAACCGCGCCCGGCGAGATCCAGGTCGCGGCGATCAGTCGCGGCGGGCGCACCTTTTTGCCCCAGCCGGCCACGCGCCTCGAAGCGGGCGATCGGCTGCACCTGGTTGTGCTGGCGGCGGCCACCGATCATCTGGCGGCCCTGCTCCGGCAGTGAAGGAGGCTGGCCATGCGTGTGCTGATTGTCGGTGGCGGGCAGGTAGGGTCGTACCTGGCCGGATTGCTCCTGGAGCAGCGGCATACCGTGACCATCATCGAGCTGCATGAGGCGACAGCCGTGGCCTTGCGCCACGCCTTGCCCAACGTCGCCGTGGTCCACGGCAACGGCACCGATCCGGGGGTGCTGGAGCTGGCCGGCATTCACAATGCCAATCTGGTTGCCGCCGTCACCGGCGCCGACCCGACCAACCTGGTGATCACCAGCCTGGCGCGCTTCGCCTTCAACGTGCCGAAGGCTGTCGCGCGGGTGAACAATCCTCACAACACCTGGATGTTCATCCCCGAAATGGGCGTGGACCTGGCCCTGAACCAGGCCGAGGTGCTGGCGCGCCTGATTACGCAAGCTATGCGGTAGGAGCGCGCGTGAACGAAAGGAGATCTCCCATGAGCAGCGTCCTCGATCAAGTTATGGACATGCTGCGCGAAGCAGCGGTTCCCTTTGAATTGATCCACCATCGCGCCGATTATACTGCCCAGGAAACCGCGCAGGACACCCACACCCCGGGGCGCCGGTTCATCAAAACCGTGGTGGTGCGGGTTGATGACGACCTGGCGCTGGCGCTGCTCCCCGCGCCGCGTATGGTGAACGTCGAGGCCATCCAGCAGGCCCTGGGCGCCTCCAGGGTGCGTCTCGCCAGCGAAGCCGAGATCGTCGAGCGCTTCCCTGCCTGTGAGGTGGGCGCCTTGCCGCCCTTCGGCTCGCTCTTCGGTGCGCCGGTCTATAGCGACCTGCCCCTGGACGACGACGAACCGGTCACCTTCACGGCAGGGACGCACCGCGACGCCATCCGGATGCGCTACGGCGACCTGCGGCGCCTCGTTGGCGCCACGCCGCTCACCTTCGCCGAATAGCCAGGTAGTTGTCTTTTCGGCTTCGCCGCACCTCCGACGGGGATGGGGCAACCCGGTTTCCCCATCCGTAACTGTTCACACCCGGGGTAACACACACGCCTGGGAGCGCGGGCGGGACGCCCGCGTCGCGTCTCCGCGGGCAAGCTGCCCGCGCTCCCAGGAGACATGTGAACACTTACCCCCATCCCCCGGCCCGCGCCAGGGAGCAAGTTCTCCCCGATCACAACCCGTACAATTACGGGTCTTTAACGTGCATCACCACGTATGGCAGTCGCCCCCTCCCTGCCCTACACTTAGGATGTCAGACAGTATGCGTTGCCTACCTGCTGTTCCCCTGACGGACGCGGACGGGGGCGAGGATGCAGCCCTTCCCGCAAAAACTCGTCACAACCAGGTTGGCAAGTCAATGAGCGCCATACCCGCCTGCGCCCTCAGGCGCGGTTCAGGATAGCGTAACGTAAAGAGAGGAAAGCCTTGGATCGCTACACGTGCCTGCGCGAACTCCTGCCGGTGATCGAGACGGCGTTGGCGGCCAAGGGCTATGTGGCCAGCGCCGCGCACCGCTACGCAGTTGATGGCAGGCGCGTCACGGTGATGACGCGCGGCGCAGCGGTGATCACCCTCCACGAGGACCTGGGGCGCGACATGGCCGACATTACCGTCTACGGCAGCCCCGAGACGGGCGGTATCGGCGTGCTGGAAGAGTTGCCACCACCGTTCCCCTCGGTCTCCGGTCAGGCGCTGATGCCCTGACCCTGCGCCAGGTTGCCATCCCACGCTCAGCGGGTCGCTGCCCGGCTGGAGCGCGCCGGGGATGGCTGATGGCGCGCCACGCGGCGGTTCGCCGTGCTCCTCGCGAAACCGGCTCCAGGGCTCTCCTTGCGGTGAAGATGTGCCCCGGTGGGTGGAAATACCGGGAAATCCGGTTCTCCGTATCCCTCCAACCGGCGGGCAGAGTCGTGGGGAAACCCGGTTTCTCTACCCTCCTCCACCTGGCGTTGATGATCTTTAAGAATTGCATCCGGCTGGGAGGGCGCAGCCCTCCCAGACCCTCCCACTGGGTGGGGGGCTGGGGAAACCCGGTTTCCCCGGCCCCTTGCGTGAGGGCCAGGCCCTCCCGCGGGCGGGGGTATGGGGGACCCAGGTTCCCCCCTGTTCACGTTAGAAGCGGGTGCTATTCGGCCGCGAACGCTGGATCATCAACCGATGCTGAGAGAGGTGTTGTATGGCAGGGTTCCAACGCTTGCATTCCTGGATCCTGAGCCAGGGACGCCGTTTCCACGATCGCACGGCAGCCGGTCGCGCCCTGGCTGCCCGGCTCGCCGCCTATGCCGATCGCCCTGATACGATCGTGCTGGCCCTGCCCCGTGGCGGCGTTCCCGTTGGCTACGAGATTGCGATGGCCCTGGACGCCCCGCTGGACCTGATGCTCGTGCGCAAGCTTGGGGTGCCCGGCGAGGAAGAACTGGCCATGGGCGCCATCGCCGAAGGCGGGGTCCGGGTCCTCAATACGGACGTGGTGCGCGGCCTGCGGATCGACCCGGATACGATCGCCCTGGTGGCCGCTCGCGAGGGCCAGGAACTGGAACGCCGGGGGCGCCTGTACCGTGGAGGGCGCTCCGCGCCCGATCTGCGCGACAAGACGGTCATCCTGGTAGACGATGGGTTGGCGACCGGCGCGACGATGCGCGCCGCGATCGTTGCCGCTCGCGCCCAGGCGCCGGCGCGTATCGTGGTGGCCGCTCCGGTGGCGGCGCGCGAAACGGTGGCCTTGCTCGAGGCGATGGTTGATGAGGTGGTCGTGGTGCATACCCCGGAGCCGCTCGCCGCTATCGGCCTGTGGTACGAAGAGTTCCCCCAGGTGAGCGACGACGAGGTGCGGGCCTTGCTGCAACGTGCCGCGGAGCGACCGAAAACGGTGTAAGGTGCCGGTTGGAGGGGCGCGGGGAAGCGTAGTCTCCTCGCGCCCCTTCTTCCGCCCGCGACGGCAGACTCCTGCTGGCGGCGTCAGGGCGCGTCCCCGCCCCGGGCGGGCCAGCGGGATCGCGGCGGGCCAGGCCCTCCGCACCGCTCCTCAACGGTTTCGTGCCAGGCCGCGCAGCCAGACCATGCCTGAGCGCCCGGATGGGCGCTGCCTGCGGGAGGGTGGCTATGATGACCTGCCACCAGCGCGATTATCGCGGCGCGGGCGATCTCGACGCCGTGCTCGCCCTGTGGTGCGCCGCCCGGGCAATCGATCAGGGCGATCCCTGGCCGTCGCTCGATACCTTGCGCGCCGAACTCGCGGCGCGCTCACCGGGAGCGCCGGACGCGCAGGTGTGGGAAGACGCCCACGGCGACCCGGTGGGCGCCGCGCTTCTGCTCGACGAATGCATCCTGGTCGCCTGCGCCAGACCTGGCGCGGAGACCGAGGCTCTCGCGGCGGCGATGCTCGCCTGGGGGCTGCAGCGTGTCGCCCGGACCGCATGCGGCTCTGGCGAACGTCCCTGCCTGTTCGTCCCCGTCCGCGGCGACGATCGGCGCTTCATCGCGCTGCTGGAACGCTCCGGGTTTCGGGCCGATCCCTGGCGCACCCTGCGGATGCGGCGCTCGTTGCGCGACCCGATCGCCGAGCCGCAACTACCGCCGGGGATGCTGATCCGACCCGTTGCCGGCCCGCGCGACGTCGCGGCGGTTGCCGCGCTGCACGGCGCTGTCTTCGCCGGCGGCGCCGGGGCTCTCGACGAACGCGCGGCGCTGATGCGCGCGCCGGGGTACCAACCCGCGCTGGATCTGATCGCCGTGGGGCCCGCTGGCGCCCTGGCCGGCTACGCCCTGGGTATGACGGCGCCGATGGAGCGTGAGCGTCTGGGGCAGGCGACGGGATGGATCGAGTTCGTTGGCGTGGAACGTTCCCAGCGCGGGCGCGGCCTGGGGCGCGCGCTCGTCCTGAGCCTGTTGCATGCCATGCGTGGCGCGGGCCTTGACACTGCCCTGCTCAGCACCGGCGCGGCCAATCTGGCCGCCTGCCGCCTCTTTGCCGCCTGCGGCTTCGCCCTGTGGCACGAGATCCGCTGGTACGTGCGGGAGGCCAGCGCTGAGGAGGAGGTGCTTGCCCATCCAACGGGTGCGCCCGGGTATGCCAGAAGGGGGCGCGGAACCCTGGTTTCCCCTTACGTTACGGACGCATGCGCAGGAGGGTGGGAAACCGGGTTTCCCTACCCCCCTGCGACCGGCTCTGCTCAGGTTAGGCGGACATGCGCGTGGCGCACAATGCCGCAATGAACATACGGTTGTTCCTGTGAGGGCGCAGCCCTCCCAAACGTTCCCATCGGGTGGGGGGATGGGGAAACCCGGTTTCCCCATCCCCCCTGCTCGAGCTGCGCCCTTCCGAACCCTCCTACGGTCGGGGGCGTGGGGAAACCCGGTTTCCCCACGCCCCCGCGATTGGTTATGCTCAGATTAGAGCCTATTCTTCGTCGTGATACTTGAAGGAGAGTTTGATCTTCGTGCGAAAAATGATCGTCTCTCCATCGAGATGGATATCCTGCGCCACCACCTCGGCGACGCGAATGTCTCGCAAGCTTCGGGCTGCCGTCATCATCGCCACCGTCGCGGCCTTCTCCCACGACTCGGGGCTCGTGCCGACAATCTCTACCACCTTGTAGACGCTCTCAGCGCTCATGATCCGCTCCTTTCATGCTGGCTTGCAGCGCACGCCGTTGGGCTGCGACGGACCTTGAGAACACGGCACAACAACCTTCTGCCCCCGGGTTGTTACCCTCCACGATACATCAGACGCGGCCAGATTGCAAGTGTGCCCCGAGTCACCCGGTGTAACGGTTTCTCGACGCTTGCCGCCGGCTGACGCCGCGGGCCTGTTCGGAATCTACCAAAGCGTCATCGAGACGCCGCAAGCTCGTGCGCGCTGGAGCGCTTCCTGTTGCATTGAGCGGCAATCTACAATCCGCAATCTAAAATCTAAAATGGTATTATCAGGCTATCCGATGGCATGCCGGGAAGTCCAGTTCTCCCGGCTCTTCCCCGCAAGCAGGGGCGTGGGGAAACCGGGTTTCCCCACCCCGCTCCGATACGGGCGTGGCGCCCGCTCTGGTCCTCACGCAGAGGTATGGGGAAACCCGGTTTCCCCACCCTCCTCCAACCGGCGGTCGGCGGACAGCGCGACCGTCGCGCGCCAGTCTTCAAGCAACGCGCCTAGATCGGCATAGATCGCCGTTGGGCGCACGGGGCCAGCTTCGGCCTCGGCGCGGGAAGTGACGCCGGTCAGCACCAGCGCGGCAGGCATGCCCGCCGCGGCGGCCCCGGCGATATCCGTGTCCAGCCGATCGCCAATCACCAGCACCGCCGCCGGGGGCGCGCCGAGGGCCTCGGCGGCCACCTGAAACATCGTTGGCGCCGGTTTGCCGATTACCAGCGGCTGCGTGTCGGTGGCGGCCACCAGGGCGGCAGTGATCGCCCCGGCGCCGGGGATCAGCCCCTCTTCCGAAGGGAAGGTGCGGTCGGGGTTGGTAGCGATGAAGCGCGCCCCGGCGCGGATCAGCAGGGTCGCCACCCGCAGGGTATCGTAGGTCAGGGCGAAATCGGCCCCCTGCACCACTAGCTCTGCTGCGCGCGCATCCTCGACAAAGTGCCCATCGTGCAACAGCGCCGCGCGCAGGCCCTCCATGCCGACGATGTAGACCCGCGTGCCGCGCGGGTACATCGCCCGCAGCGCGCGGCCCGTGGCGATGGCCGAGGTGATCACCCGCCCGGCGGGGACGTTGAGACCCATCCGGGCCAGTTTGGCCTCGTACTGCTCCGGGGTCATCGAGGCGTTGTTGGTGATGCAGGCATAGCTCAGGCCCCGCGCGTCAAGGAACGCCAGGAGCTCCCGCGCCCCCGCCAGGGGCTGGTTGCCCCGGTAGAGCACGCCGTCCATATCGAACAGGACGGCCTTGATGGTGGTGAATGGCATCATAACCTTTCTCGCCCGAGGGCGGGTCCGCAAGGGCCTGGCCCGCATCTCATACCGATTCCACTTGATGGCATCGCATTGGCTCAGCTCCACACCTCCACAGCTCTCCAGCTCTCCAAAGCCCTGTGTGGAGCTGTCGAGCTGTGGAGATGCGCAGGACCATGCGGGATTGCCAATTCCACTTGGTATCACATCCGTTCGGGGGCGGCGATCCCCAGCAGCGCCAGCCCGTTCCTGAGGGCCTGGGCCGTCGCCGCGACGAGGGCAAGGCGAGCGGCGCGCAGGCCGGGCGTGTCGGCCTTGAGCACCGGGCACTGCTCGAAAAAGACGCCGAACTCGCGCGCCGTGGCATAGCACCATTCGGCGATCACAAAGGGCGCGTAGCGCGCGCCGGCCTCGCTCACCGCCTCGGGCAAGCGCGCCAGGTGCTTGATCAGCCGCGTTTCCGCTGGATGGGTCAGCAGCGTTGGATCGGCGCCCTCCGGCCCCACGCCGCTGTCTTCGACCGCCCGGCGCAGGATCGAGCAACAGCGGGCGTGCGAGTATTGCAGATAGGTGGCGCTGTTGCCCTCGGTCGAGAGCATGCGCTCCCAGTCCAGACTGATGTTCCGTCGCGGGTCCTGGTAGAGGTCGTTGTAGATGACCGCGCCTACGCCGACCGCCTCGGCCACCGCGGCCTTCTCGGCCTCCGGCAGGTCGGGGTTCTTTTGCTCCACCACGGCCCGCGCCCGCGCCACGGCCTCGTCGAGCAGGCTCTCCAGGTAGACCATGTTGCCTTTGCGCGTGGAGAGGGGTTGCCCGTCAGGGGTAGTGACAATGCCGAAGGGGATGTGCACCAGTTCGACGTCCTGGGCGTAGCCCATGGCCCGCACGATGGCGAAGAGTTGCCGGAAGTGCAGTTCCTGGCGCCCATCTACCACGTAGATAATCTTGACCGGGTCGAACGTTTCCAGCCGGAACTTGACCGTCGCGATGTCGCGGGTCATATAGACCGTGCCGCCGTCATTGCGCTGGATGATGAAGCGCGGCAGGTTGTCGAGTTCGGCCACCACCGAGCCATCGGCGTCGCGGAAGGCGGCCCCGGAGCGCAGGGCCTCATCAATCACGCTGGCCAGCATCGGCTCGTAGAAACTCTCGCCATAGGCATGATCAAAGACCACGCCGAGCCGCTCGTAGTTCCGCTGCGCGGCGGCGAGGGTCAGATCCACGCACCACTGCCAGATGGCGCGCGCCTCGGGATCGCCCCGCTCCAGCGCCAGCGACCAGCGGCGCGCCTCGGCCTCCAGGTCAGGGTCGAAGACCGGCAGCGGGCGGCCCTCGACCACGGCCCGTTCGCGTTCCTGCTCCTGGGCCTTCATCTCGTTGTTGTAGCGGGCGTAGAGCAGTTCCAGTTGCTCCATCGCCGCCTCGCCCTCGGCCTGCGGGCGCCCGTAGCGTTTGATCGAGGCGATCACTGTGCCAAATTGCGTGCCCCAGTCACCCAGGTGATTGTCACCGATCACCTGGTAGCCCAGAGCGCGCAGGAGGTGCACCAGGCTCTGGCCGATGATGGTCGAGCGGATATGGCCGACGTGCATGCGCCGCGCGATATTCGGCGCCGAGTAGTCCACCACCACCCGTCGTCCGGCGCCCGCCTGGTGGTGGCCGTAGGCCGCGCCGCGGGCCTGGATCGCGCTCAGCACCGCCGCGGCCAGGCGTTGCGGATGCAGGCTGAAGTTCAGGAAAGGCCCCACCGCCTCGACCGTGCCGATCAGCGTGTCGGGGCCGGGGCGGATGGCGGCGGCCAGTTCGGCGGCGAGTTGCGGCGCCGGCACCCCCAGGGCCTTCGCTGCGCGAAAGGCGGGCAGGGCCAGGTCGGCGGGAATGTTCGGTTTGGGCGTGGCCAGTTCGATGGTCTCCGCGGGCGCCCGGCCCGTGGCCGCAATCGCCTCGCGCACCTCGCGGGTAAAACGTTCAAGCGCATAGTCCATGGTCTTCTCCACGATCCGCTCTGGTACGTGTTCATTCCTAACGTGAACATAGGCTCTCGAAGAGGGGTGTGGGGAAACCGGGTTTCCCCACGCCTCCGCCCCGCAGGGATATGGGGAAACCGGGTTTCCCCATTCCCCCCACCCGGTGGGAGGGTCTGGGAGGGCTGCGCCCTCCCAGGAACAACCATATGTTCATTGCGGCGTTGTGCGGTGCGAGCCGCATGGACGGCTGGAGTGACCACGCGCCTGGGAGCGCGGGCGTCCCGCCCGCGTCGCGTCGCCGCGGGCAAGCTGTCCGCGCTCTCAGGAGACACGTGAACACGTACCCGCTCTGGTCCTGCAACGGCACGTCGCTCCGACGGAGGTGCGGGGGCCGCAGACTCCGAAGTCGCTCTGTGGCGTCCCGGCGGGGTCCGTGGCCCTTCCGAGCCTCCCCTTCAGGGGGAACGGTTATTGTCGTATGCAGCGCGGCGGCGGCGTTTCCACTCTCAGCGGAACGTGTGGCTCATCGGCGTCGTCGCCTGATCGAGGGGCGCGTACAGTTCCTGGTAGGCCCCCCAGAAGCCGTAGACGGCCCGCACATAGCCGCGGGTCTCCCCAAAGTCGATCTGCTCGGTGAAGCGATCCGCATCGGCCACGCGACTCCCGCCGGCCCAGCGTTGCGCGTTGCCCAGGCCGCCGTTGTAGGCCGCCAGGGCCCCCTGCACGCTTCCCTCCATGTCGGCGAGGCGCCGGCCCAGGTAGTAACTGCCGAAGCGGACACTCACCGCCGGCCGGTAGAGGTCGTCGAGGGTAAAATCGCTGACCCCCAGGTTCTGGGCGATGCCCTGGCCGGTCTCGGGCATGACCTGGGCCAGCCCGCGCGCCCCGACCCACGAGGTGGCCCCGGGGTTGAAGAGGCTCTCCTGGCGCAACAGGGCGTAGAGCAGGCGCGGGTCGAGGCTGTTGGCCGCCGCCTCGCGGCTGACCAGGTCGGCGTAAGGGGTGGGGAAGATCAGGCGCCGCAGGGCCAGCGGCGCCTGTGCCGGATCGGGGGCCAGCGCGGCCAGTGCTTCGGCGGCCAGCAGCGCGGGGTAGGTCGCGCCGCCCTGATGGGCGGCCTGCGCCAGGCGCACCAGCGCCCAGGGCTGCTGGCGCCCCTCGTCGAGGCCCTCGCGCCACTCGTTGGTCGCCTCGACCTGCAAACCCACCTGTTCGAGTTGCGCGGCGCGCGTTGCCCGTTCGTCGTCGGGCAGCGGCGCCGGCGCGCCGGCCCAGGAGGTTACCCAGGTCTCCAGTTCGCTCCACTCTTCCGGGGCAATCGGCGCCCCGATGGGCAGGGCGCCGGCGGGCCGTCTGCCCAGTTCCTCCGCCGCCCGCACGCCCTCGTAGCTGTGGGGCGCGGCGGCGATCGCCGCGGCAAAGAGCGCCTCGGCGGCCGCGGCATCGCCCTGGTCGCGGGCCGCGCGGGCGGCCCAGAAGGCCCCCCGCGCCCGCCACCCTCCCTCGCTGTTGTCGGCCAGCGTCTGCCAGGCGGCGCGCGCCTCGGCGATGCGCCCCGCTTCGTACAGGCCCAGGCCGGCCCGGTGCAAGGCCACGCGCCCCTCGGCGCTGGCCGGGTAGCGCCGCCCCAGGTCGAGACGCGCCTGCAACGCGCCTTCACTGTCACCCAGGCGCTCACGCAGTTGCGCCGCCCGATCCAGCGCCACCGGCGCGCGCGGGTCGTCGGGATAGGCCGCGGCGTACTCCAGGTAGCCCTGGATGGCCCCCGCGACGTTGCCGGCCTGTCCCGTGGTCTGGACCCGGTCGAGTTGGGCCTGGCGCCCGGGATCGCTGGTGGGATCGAGGGCCGCAGCTTCGGCCAGGGCGGCCAGCGCCCCCGCCATGTCGCCCGCGGCGCGCAGGGCCAGCCCGCGCAACCGGCGCAGTTCGATTGCCGTGGCGAGGTCGGCTTCCGCGGCGATCGCCCGCTCGAACTGCGCGACCGCGTCGGTCCAGCGCCCGGCGGCCATGTAGATCCGCCCGGCCTCGGCCGCGCTCACCTCCGTGGCGCCCGTGGCGAGCAGATGATCCACCGCGGCGGCGGCCTCGGGCGTTTCCGGCGCGCTCGCCGCCAGTTCCAGCCGCCAGCGTCGCGCCTGCTCGCCCTGGCCCTGGGAGTCGGCCAGGGCGATCGCCCCGGCCAGCACACGGGCGCGGTAGGCCGGCTGGCGGGCCAGGGCCAGCAGTTCGGGGTAGAGGGCCAGAGCTTCGGCGGGGCGACCGGCGGCCACGAGCTGGGCGATGGCCTGTTCAACGGCCCCTGCTCGCTCCCCCCGCGGGATGGCGCTGCGCGCCGCGACCAGGTAGCTCGCGGCGGCCTCGGCGCGCCGCTCCAGGACCTGCTCCTGCGCCGCCTGGCGCAGGGCGGCGTACGGCGCGATGGGCGTCTCCAGGGCGCGGTACGCCTGGTACGCGACGATCGCCGCGGCGTGATCGCCGGCCGCCTCGTGGCCGCGGGCGATCCAGAAAAGCGCTGGCGGGCGCAGGGGATGCTCCGCCGGCGCCGCGGCCAGAAACGCGCGTAGCATCTCGACCGCCGAGGTCCAGCGACCGCGGCGGGCGAAACTCTCGGCCAGGTAGTAGCGCGCCGCCAGAGCCTCGGCAGCATCCGGGTAGCTCCGCAGCAGGGCGCTGAGATCGGCGCCGGATGCCGCGTCATCGCCGATGGCCCGCGCCGCCAGGGCCCGCTGGAGCAGCACAGGGGCGGGAGGCAGGGCCTCGGTCGCGGCGTCACGGGGCGCCGGAACGGCGGGCGCGTCGGGGGAGGGGACGGTCACCACCTCGCAGGCGCTCAAACTCACGACGAGCAGCGCGCCGAGCAGAATCGCGATGCTTCGACTCATGGATTGCGATCGATCCGATCCTCGCGCCAGCGGAACACGAACTGCTTCTCGGCCGTCCGGTCGCGGCGGAAGCGCCAGAGGCGCGTGGGGCGACCGCGCCCCTCGCGGACAACGTTGGTCTCCTCCAGCAGATTCGACTCCTTGATTTTACGGTAGAAATTGCCCTTGTCGAGCTTTTCGCCGAGGATCTGCTCGTAGATGTGCTTCAGCTCGAGGATGGAGAATAGCTCCGGCAACAACTGGAAGGCCAGGGTCGTATACTCCAGCTTGGAGCGCAGGCGCGAGATGGCGTAGGCCAGGATCTGTTCGTGGTCGAAGGCGAGCTGTTCGGGCAAGGCGCGCACCGGCCACCAGCGCACATCGGTGCTCTCATCGCTCACCGAAATCTTCTGCGCGTCGGCGCGCACCAGCGCGATGTAGGCCACGCTGATCACGCGCATCCGCGGGTCGCGCCCCGGGTCGCCGAAGGTGTACAACTGCTCCAGGTACACGTCGCGCACACCGGTCTCCTCTTCGAGTTCGCGGCGCGCCGCCGCCTCCAGCGACTCATCCATGTTGATGAACCCGCCCGGAATGGCCCAGAACCCCTCGAAGGGCCAGTGGCGTCGCTGCACGAGCAACACGTGCAGTTCCTGGTTGATCAACGTGAAAATGACCACGTCAACCGTCACTGCGGGCCGTTCGTAGCGCGTCGGATCGTATGCGTGCTGGCTCGTTTCAGCTTCCATGGCACGCCCTCCTGATAGTGTATAAATAACACTATCATAGAACACGCCGGCGTGGGTGTCAAGCCGGGCGCCTGACGTGAACATGGGGGAACCAGGTTTCCCCATACCCCCGCCCGCGGGAGGGTTTGGGAGGGCGCAGCCCTCAAGCGGGGGTGTGGGGAAACCGGGTTTCCCCGGCCGCGCACCCCGTGGGCGGGCGGCGCCCGCGGGCAGGGGTGTGGGGAAACCGGGTTTCCCCATACCCCTAACGTGAACATAGGCTGCTCACCTACGCGCATGCGGCGCTGAACCCCCCCTCCTAACCTCCCCCCGCTGGGGGAGGAGCCGGACTCCCTCCCCCCAGCGGGGGGAGGGCTGGGGAGGAGGGCCATCACCTTGCCCGCGGAGACGCGACGCGGGCGGGCCGCCCGCGCTCCCAGGCGATGTTCATCGGGCGTTGTGCGGCGCAGCCGCATGGATGGCTGGAGTGGCATCAATCAATCAACCCATAGGCTGCGGCGCCGACCAGCGCCGCCCGGGGGTCGAGGATGACATACACCGGCGTGCGCTCCATCATGCTGCGGAAGCGGCCCTTGTTCCGCATCGCGTCGAGCAGGCGCGCGGTGCGTATCTGGGTGAGGATGCGCGGCGGGATACCGCCCCCCAGGTACACGCCGCCGGTGGCAAAGACCTTGAGCGCCAGGTTGCCCATTTCGGAACCGAGAATGCCCAGGAAGCAGTCGAGCGTGGCCGTGCAGAGCGGGCAGGGGGTGGCGGGATCGAGTGCGCCGTCAACGATCACCGGGGTGGGATCGCTGGCCACCGCCAGCGCGGCGGCGATCTCCGCCGTCTCGCGCCGGAAAACGCAGTCGCGAAAGAAGGCGTAGAGGTTGGGGATGCCCAGACCGGAACACAGCCGTTCGTAGCTCACGTGGTTGTGGTGTTCGAGCATGTACTGGAGCAGTTCGACTTCGAGCGGCGTGGTGGGGGCAAAGCTGGAATGGCCACCCTCGGACGGGTGCGCGCGGTAGTGCCCGTACTCCCACGTCAGGTAGGCCTCGCCCAGGCCCGTGCCGGGGGCAATCACGGCGATGGTGCCGTGGGGGTCCGGGGCGCCCGGGTTCAGGGTCTCCAGGTGTTCGGGCCGCAGGTAGGGCACCGACTGGGCGAAGGCTACCAGATCATTGATCAGCGTCACCGGAACGCCGCCGAGATGCGCGCTCACCGCGCGTCCATCAATCACCCAGGGCATATTGGTAATCTCGGCCCGCTGATTGATCACCGGGCCGGCCACGCCGAAACAGGCGCCCTCGAGGGAGGCCGGATGCGCGGCGAGAAACTCGCTGACGATCTCTTCCAGGTTGCGGTACTTGTTGCTGGGGAAGGTTGCCGTGGCCAGAAAACGCTGCGGCCCCGAATCGCGCGAAACGAGCACCAGGGCGGTCTTGGTGCCGCCGATGTCGCCTGCAAGAAACATGCCTCTCTCCTCTCGCCCCAATACCGTTCAGCTTACAGGACCTGGGCGGTAGAGGGGTGACGGGGAGGCGCGGCCTCCCCGTATTCTCCTGTTCCCCGTCCGCGGCGGGGGCGCTGCCGGTGGTCACCGCGCCTCTGGCTGCCCCAGGGCGACGGCGTGACCCCTGTTGCCTGACAGAGTACCTGTTCACATCCGGGTTATGGTCTTTGAATACATCATCCGCTCTAGCCCGCGCAGGCGGCCTTCGCATCCCCTGGCCGAGGGCTTATGGTTTGAATGCATCATCCGCTCTAGGCCGCGCAGGCGGGCTTCGCATCCCCTGGCCGAGGGCTTATGGTCTTTGAATACATCATCCGCTCTAGCCCGCGCAGGCGGGCTTCGCATCCCTGGCCGAGGGCTTATGGTTTGAATGCATCATCCGCTCTAGGCCGCGCAGGCGGCCTTCGCATCCCCTGGCCGAGGGCTTATGGTCTTTGAATACATCATCCGCTCTAGGCCGCGCAGGCGGGCTTCGCATCCCCTGGCCGAGGGCTTATGGTTTGAATACATCATCCGCTCTAGGCCGCGCAGGCGGGCTTCGCATCCCCTGGCCGAGGGCTTATGGTTTGAATACATCATCCGCTCTAGGCCGCGCAGGCGGCCTTCGCATCCCGTAGCCGAGGGCTTTAGCCCGACGGCCAGATGGCATAGCGGATTAATTGTTCAAAGACCATAACCCACGCGCCTGGGAGCGCGGGCGTCCCGCCCTCGTCGCGTCTCCGCGGGCAAGCTGCCCTCGCTCCCGGGAGACATGTGAACACTTCCTTGACAGAAGGTGTTGCCTCGCGCGCTACTCCCCGAGCGCCGCCCGCAGCGCGCCAATCGCGCTGGCGATGCTACGCTCCGGCCCGAAAATCGCCGCGCCGGCCACGGCCACCGTGGCCCCCGCATCGCGCAGCGGGCCGATGGTCTCGGGATTGACCCCGCCGTCAACCTGGATATCAATGTGCTCCAGCCGGCGGGCGCGCAGGAGTTGCCGCAGCCGGGCCACCTTGTCGAGGCCGCCGGGAATGAACGTCTGGCCGCCAAAGCCGGGGTTCACCGTCATAACCAGCACAAGATCCACCTCGGGCAGGATCTCCTCCAGCGCGCCGAGGGGGGTGGCGGGGTTGAGAGCCACGCCAGGCCGCGCGCCGAGGGCGCGAATGGTCTGCACGGCGCGGTGCAGGTGCGTGCTGGCCTCGACGTGCACCGTGATGCGTTCGCAGCCGGCGGCAACAAACGTCTCCAGGTAGCGTTCCGGCTCCACAATCATCAGGTGGGCCTCGAGGACGGCGTCATAGCGCGCGGCGAGGGGGTGGAGGGCCCGCGCCACCAGCGGCCCGAAGCTGATGTTGGGCACGAAGCGCCCGTCCATCACGTCGAGGTGCAGCCAGCGTATACCAGTGGCCAGGGCCGCTTCGACCTCCGCGCCGAGGCGCAAAAAGTCAGCGGTGAGGATCGAAGGAGCGAGGATCATAGCCTTTCGTTTCTACCGCGCAGGCTTCCCGCGGCTCCTGCACAGCGCTTCCCTGGGGGCGGGGCTGGCCCGCAAGTGCCGGACGCCATCTTCGCCGGCGACGATCACGTCGGTAACCAGATCGAGGAAGAGCCCGTGCTCAACGATCCCCGCCCGCCGTTCCAGCGCGAAGGCCAGGCGCTCCAGGTCATCAATCGGGCCGAAGGCGCAATCGAGGATGTAGTTGCCCTGGTCGGTGCGGAAGAACGCGCCGCTGCTCGTCCGCCGGAAGGCCACCTGTGCCCCGAGGCCGGCGACAAAGCGCGCCGTTGCCTGGGCGCCGAAGGCTATCACTTCCAGCGGCAGCGGGAAACGACTGCCCAGGGCTGGCGACAGCTTGCTTGAGTCTACCACAATGACCTCGCGCCGCGAGGCCTGGGCGACCATTTTCTCGCGGAGCAACGCCCCGCCGCCACCCTTGATCAGGTTGAGGTACGGATCGACCTCATCGGCCCCATCAATGGTCAGGTCCACCGTTCCGCACTCATCGAGGGTGGTAAGCGGAATCCCCAGGGCCTGCGCCTCGCGTTCCACGCTATCGGCGCAGGCCACCCCCACGATATCGCGCAACTCACCCATCTTCAACAGGGCGGCGATGCGGCGCACGGCGTGAACGGCGGTGCTGCCGACCCCCAGCCCCACCACCATGCCCGGTTCGACCAGTTCAACCGCCCGTTCGGCGGCTCGCCGTTTCAGTGCTTCCCTGGGATCGCTGTTCATAACGCGCTCGCTTTCGTGGGAGGGCAACGCCCTCCCAAACCCTCCCGCAGGGCGAGGGCAGGGGGAACCCCTCCCCCTGCGGGAGGGCCAGGCCTTCCCGCGGGCGGGGGCGTGGGGAAACCTGGTTTCCCCACGCCCTCGCATACGAACAGACAGGATGAACATAGGTCTTCTTGGGATGGCGCAGCCCTCCCAAACCCTCCCACCGGGTGAGGGGAGGGGGAAACCTGGTTTCCCCACCCCCCTCTCCGCGAGCGTATGTTCACGTGAGTGAGCGACACAATACCAACCCTCACGGCGCGACCGGCGTGAGCGCGCGCTCCTCGTGGCCCGTCAGACCGGTCACTTCGCGGATGCGCGCCTCATCGAGGGTCTCTTCGGCCAGCAAGGCCCGCGCCAGCGCGTCCAGACGGTCGCGATGCTCATTGAGCAGACGAATGGCTTTCTGGTAGCTCTCATCCACGATCTTCCGCACGGCTCTGTCGGCGATCTGGGCCGTGGCTTCGCTGTAGGGCCGCTGCGACAACCCTGCGCCCAGGTAGTTGCCGCGGCTGGTATCCAGCAGTTGCACCTGGCCCACTTCGTCGCTCATCCCGAAACGCATGACCATGGCCTGGGCCAGATTGGTCACTTGCTGCAGATCATTCTCGGCGCCGGTGGTGACGTTCCCGTAGACCACGAGCTCGGCGGCTCGCCCGCCCAGGATGGTCACAATGCGCGCCCGCAGGTACTCCTCGGTGTAGTTGTAGCGGTCGTTGATGGGCACCGAGAGGGTCACCCCCAGCGACTGGGCCCGCGGCACGATCGTCACCCGGCGTACCGGGTCGCTCTCGGGCTGCAGCAGGGCCAGCAGGGCGTGACCGGCCTCGTGGTAGGCCACGCGCTCGCGTTCCTCGGGGTGCAGCAGAATGCGCCGTTCCAGCCCCAGGTAGATCTTCTCCAGCGCGTCCAGGAAATCGCGCATGGTCACCTGGCTGCTGCCGCGTCGGGCTGCCATCAGCGACGCCTCGTTCACCAGGTTCCGCAGCTCCGCGCCCGTCGCTCCCGGCGCATTCTCGGCGACCCGCTGCAGATCCACATCGGGAGCCAGCGGCACGTCGCGGGTATGGATCTTGAGGATCTCGGCGCGGCCGTTCTTGTCGGGTGGCTGCACCACGATGCGCCGGTCGAAGCGCCCCGGGCGCAGCAAGGCCGGGTCGAGCACATCGGAGCGGTTGGTGGCCGCCAGCACCACCACGTGCGTCTGGGCATCGAAGCCGTCCATCTCGGTGAGGATCTGGTTGAGGGTCTGCTCGCGCTCCTCATTGCCCCCCAGTTCGCCGCCGCCGCGGCGCCGCCCGATGGCGTCGATCTCATCAATGAAAATGATCGCCGGCGCCGCCGCCCGCGCCTGCTGGAACAGGTCGCGCACCCGGCTCGCCCCCACGCCGACCACCATCTCGATGAACTCCGAACCGCTCATCGAGAAGAATGGCACATCGGCTTCACCGGCCACGGCGCGGGCCAGGAGCGTCTTGCCGGTGCCCGGGGGCCCTTCGAGCAGGACGCCGCGGGGGATGCGCGCGCCGAGTTTTTCGTATTTCTCAGGGTTCTTCAGAAAATCAACGATCTCGACCAGTTCCTGTTCCACCTCATCGATCCCCGCCACGTCCTCGAAGGTAACGCGCTGCGCCGTGGAGGGGTCGTAGCGGCGGGCCCGCGCGCGACCCAGGCCAAACATCCCGCCGGGGCCGCCCGCGCCGCTCAGCGCGCGCGAACTGAGCCACAGGAACCCGCCGATCAGCAGCAAGGTCGGCCCGAAGGCCAGCAGCAGCGTCCACAGCGGTGAACGGGCCTGTTCGAGCGGCTCGGCGGTGATCACCACCCCGTTCGTCTCCAGCAGGGTGATCAACTCCGGATCGGGAATGAGCGCCGGCTTGATCGTGGCGAACCGACGGTAGACCCGCTCTCCGGCGGGGGGCGGGTCGTTCGCTGGCGTCAGCACCACCAGCCCGTGCGGGCCTTCGCTGGCCGTGACTGCCTGGCGGAACTCGCCCTGAATGTCCTCGCCCCGGCTGGTGATCGCCACCACGTTCCCGGCGGCGACCTGTTCTTTGAAGACGGTGTAGGGAATGGTGATATAGTTCGGCTCGGCGGGAAAGAGCCAGTTGATCAGCAGATAGTTCAGGACCAGGAGCACGAGAAAGGTGATCCAGAAACTCCCGCGCCGGGCGGATTGCCACATGGGCTGCTGATTGGCCCCCTGTCCGGGCGCCGGTTGCGCGGCAGGGGGCGTGCCGCGGGGAAGTGGTGCCATAGCTGTCCTCATCAGAAATGCCAGACGTATGCGCGCGAGGTCCATGCCTTCCCTGAACCTCTCGACCGGCGGGCCTGAGTGTGGGGAAACCCGGGTTCCCCGTCGTTGTTTTGGAGAGCGAAAAGCGCCCACAATGAAAAGAGGTCGTCCTGGGAGGGCGCAGTCCTCCCACATCTTCCCGTGGGCCGGGTTCTGGGGAAAGCCGGGTTTCCCCAGACCCCCGCATGCCTCCCATTGAGGCAACCTATGCCAGCGCTTCCTTGCTCATTATACGCCGGAAGTAACGCAATGACGCGTACCTGTTCACGCTTGGGGGAACACCCGCGCCTGGGAGCGCGGGCGTCCCGCTCTCAGGCGCGTCTCCGCGGGCAAGATGGTCGTTGAATAAATATTCCGCTATAGCCCGCGCAGGCGGGCTTCGCATTCCGTAGCCGAGGGCTTTAGCCCCACGGCCAGCCCGGCATGCCGGATTAATTTCTCAAAGACCATGATGCCCGCGCTCCCAGGAGCCATGTGAACACGTGCAGCGACGCCCCTGATTGCAGGGAGTGCCGGGACTGTGGTACACTGCCTGCGGTTTTCATCCGCGACGTGGAGGTTTGCCCGGTGACGCAGGACGATCAGCAGACGCCCGAGCGCGGCTCAGAGGGCCGGATCAGCCGTGATACACTGCTCTTGCTCGGCGCCCTCACCTTTCTCATTCTTGCCGTCGCTCTGACGTTCCTGTTTACGCCCAACACTGGTACGAATATCGGTCAGGTCCCCGCTACCGCAACTCCCGCTCCTGCCACCGAGGCGGCGCAGTCGCCGGTTGCTCCCCCGGCAACCCTCACCGCTGGTCCCGAAGCCCCCTATCCCAGCCCTGAGGTGATCGGTCAGGCGCCGACGGCGTCCCCCCTGGTTCCTACCAGTCAGCCAGGGGTGGCCACAGCGAGTCCGGGCGTTCCCGAGGAGCCGTATCCCGGCCCGGTCGGGGAGGGCACTCCCCCACCCCTGCCGACGTTCAACCCCACGGTCATCCAGCCCACGGCGCCCCCGCCGCCTACGCGCGCGCCTGAGGTTATCCAGCCTACTGCTCCGCCACCGATCCAGCCGCCTCCCACGGCGCCGCCGCCCCCAACGCCAACCTCCGATCTGGCCCTTGATGTTACCC
>Ga0209101_1000928_pt1 | contig 23365 bp, 16 predicted proteins | sample ConPoolayeCmetaG_FD_185481 | JGI IMG/M metagenome (GOLD analysis project Ga0209101, IMG submission 185481) | Hot spring microbial mat communities from California, USA to study Microbial Dark Matter (Phase II) - Cone Pool mat layer C metaG... ...
GACTTCGGGGGGCTGGCGGGCGGGGCAAGCTACCCGGCACGGCTACATCGTCATCGCACCCCAATGGACCGTAGAACACCAAAAAGAGTATCGCTACTCCGCCCGCGAACACGCCGCCGTGCTCAACACGCTGCGCGATGCCTGCCGCCGACTGGCGATCGACACCGATCGGGTGTTCCTGTCGGGACACTCGATGGGCGGCGACGCCGCCTGGGACATCGCTCTGGCCCATCCCGACTTGTGGGCCGGGGCAGTGCTGATTTCGGCCCAGTGCGATCGCTTCTGCAAGATGTACCGGGAAAACGCCAAATATGTGCCGCTATATGTCATCCAAGGGGAACTCGACGGCGACAAGATGGTCCACAACGCGGTGGAACTAGACTACTATCTGAAGTACAGCGGCTACCAATGCACGGTGGTGGAATATCTCGGCCGGGGGCACGAGCACTTTTACGAGGAAATCTTGCGCATCTTCGACTGGATGGCCCGCTTCCGTCGCGACTTCTTCCCCCGAAAACTCGAGTGCTACACTTTGCGGCCGTGGGACAACTTTTTCTATTGGGTGGAAGTGGCCGGTTTTCCGCCCAAGGCCATCCTCGATCCGGCCGACTGGCCGCCGCCCCGCGGCACCCGGGCGATACCGGTCCGCGGCGAACTTACGGCCAACAATGGCATCTTCGTTCGCAGCAACACCTCGCAGGTGACCGTGTGGGTATCGCCGCGGATGATCGACTTCCAGCAGCGCTCCAATGTGGAGATCAATGGCCAGCGGGTGAACATACCCAATCGCTACATCGAGCCTGACCTGCGCACGCTGCTGGAGGATGTGCGTTCGCGGGGCGACCGGCAGAATCCGTTCTGGGCACGAATCGACGTGCCGCCCCGCCCGCAGTAGCTTTGCCGCCGCCGGCCACTACTGGCGTTTGCAACGCTGTCTGGAGCTAAGTATGCTAGATTGCTCGCATGTGTCGCGGGCATACTACCGCCGCAAAATAAGTGGCCCAGCCGTCTGTTGCACGCGATTTGGCCCCGCTCGCCACACACCGGCAAGCAGTTCACGGCAATCGTGCGGGCCGCGGCCGGGACGAACTATCAACTTTTGACGTTGGCAATACCTGGGTACACGAACCAATAAGAAAAACCTCATATCAGCCGGTCAGTACGTTTGGCGAAGATCGATAAAGGTTTTCTGGAGGGAAGCACAATGCCAGCACTGCAAGAGCGTCACCGCGCAGGTATGTTTGCCACAACGGCGGCGATGTTGGCCGTGGTCGGCCTGGCGGCCTGCTGCCAGGCCGCCGAGTGGAAAAGCGGCATCGTCTGGCCGGAACCTAAGGTCATCGACCCGGGGCCGCCCGGCGGGCCGCCTTCGGATGCCATCGTACTGTTCGATGGCAAGGACCTGTCGAAGTGGCACAACGGCGAGAACTGGATCATCAAAGATGGATACGCCATCGCCAACAAGACGGGAATAACCACCAAAGACTCGTTCGGCGATTGCCAATTGCATATCGAATGGGCTGCACCGGAGAAGATCGAAGGCAGCGGTCAAGGGCGCGGCAACAGCGGCGTCTATATGATGGAACGATACGAAGTGCAGATTCTCGATTCGTACGACAACCCCACTTACTACGACGGACAAGCCGGGGCCATCTACAAGCAGCAGCCGCCCATGGTCAACGCTTGCCGCAAGCCGGGCCAGTGGCAGACGTTCGACATCATCTTCACCGCGCCGCGATTCGACAAAGACGGCAAACTGCTCCGACCGGCATACATCACCGTGCTGCACAATGGGGTGGTGATTCACAACCACTTCGAGCTACAGGGCGGTACGTTCTGGGATCGCCCCCCATCTTACACCCCGCATCCGCCCAAAGCTCCGTTGCACCTACAGTTTCATGGCAACCCGGTGCGTTTCCGCAACATCTGGATCCGCGAGCTGAAAGAGATAACGCCCGTCAAGCCCGACAACCCTGGTCAGGGCAAAGGTTCTTAGAAGTTTCTTAGAAGTGTTCACGGTCGGTGCCGCTGGATCGCCGATGCAACAGGGCATCCGCACGCGCGGAATGCCCAGGAATGGTCAAATAGTCAATCAGCAAAGCCGGTGGGACTTGCGGCGGTAGGCAATAAAGTTATAATTCATTGCTCAACCATTTGGGGGCGTAGCTCAATTGGTTAGAGTACCGGACTGTCGATCCGGTGGTTGCGGGTTCGAGTCCCGTCGCCCTCGCTTGGGGCAACCGTGGCCTGGGGGCGGGCGCAAGGCGGCTCGATGCGCGGATGTCGCGTTACCAGCTATTCGATCGCAGGGCGATCCGGTTGATGGACGTCTCGCAGCGGGGGCACGACATGCGGGCCGACGAGTGCCTGCCGCTGGCCCCGCCCGCTAGTCTATACCAGCATCCCGAGTTCCCCGACCTGATCAGCCGGATCCAGACGGCCATCGCCAGCCAGCGGCCGGTTATCGTTTTCATGGGCGCCCACCCTATCAAGCTAGGGCTGTCGCGCCTGCTGGTCGATTTGATCCGGCGGCGCTGGGTGACCCACTTGGCGCTGAACGGGGCGGGAATCATTCACGATTACGAGCTGGCCACTCTGGGCGGCACCACTGAAACGGTCGCCCGATGGATCGCTGTGGGCCAGTTCGGCCTGTGGCAGCAGACCAGTCGGCTCAACGACATCGTAACGGCTGCCGCCCAGCGGGGCGAAGGGATCGGCGAGGCGGTCGGGCGCGTGTTGCTGGAGGAACATCCGCCTTGGGAAGAGCTGAGTCTTGCGGCGGCGGGCTATCGGGCGGCGGTGCCGGTGACGGTGCATGTGGGCATCGGTTGCGACATCGTGCACGCACACCCCAACTGCGATGGGGCCGCTTGGGGGCAGGCCAGCTACACCGATTTTCTGATCTTCGCCCGCACCATTCAGCAACTGGAAGGCGGCGTGTTGCTGTGCATCGGCAGCGCGGTGACCGGGCCTGAGGTTTATCTGAAAGCCCTGTCGATGGCCCGTAACGTCGCCCGGCAGCAGGGCCAGGAAATCCGTCGTTTCACCACGGCGGTGTTCGATCTGGCGCCGCTACCCGAAAACTGGCGCGACGGACCGCCCGGCAAAGAGCATCCGCAGTACTATTACCGTCCCTGGAAAACGATACTGATTCGCACCATCTCCGAGGGCGGCAAGAGCTATTACTTCTGCGGCGACCACCGGCAGACGATCCCCACATTGTGGCAGGCACTGGTGGCGGCAGAGCGACAATCGCCCACAGGCCAACAAGATGTGGCCGAGGTCACAACGGGCCGATAGTTTCTGCGAGCCTGAGTTCACCGGCCGCAGGCTGGGCGGGGTGTCGGCTTGGCCCCGTGTTGCTGACGAGCATACCCATCGATAGCAAGCCGGTGGCTGCCGTGTGACGCAATCGGCCCCATTTGCACGGGTTGCTATGGCTGCGTGACAGGCCCTTCAGTTGCCCAGCAATCGCTGCATTTCGGCGATCAGGGCTTTGACGGCTGCCACGCTGCGCTGGAAGGCGGCCCGCTCGTCTTCCTCAAGCTGCAACTCGATGATCTTTTGCACGCCGCCAGCGCCCAGGATTACCGGCACCCCCACGTAGCAACCGCCGACGCCGTACTCTTGCTCGCAGTAAGCCGCGCAGGGCAGCAGCCGCCGGCTATCGCGCAGCACGGCCTCGACCATCTGCGCGGTGGCAGCCGCCGGCGCGTAATAGGCGCTGCCGGTCTTCAGTAGTTTGACGATTTCAGCCCCGCCGTCGCGGGTACGCTGGATAAGCTGCTCCAAACGTTGGGGCGGTATCAGTTGCCGGATGGGAATTCCCGATACCGACGTGCAACTGACAAGCGGGACCATCGTATCGCCGTGTCCGCCCAGCAGCATCGCCGAGACATCGCCCGGGTGAACTCCCAGTTCCATGGCAATGAAGGCGCGGAAGCGGGCAGCGTCGAGCACGCCGGCCTGGCCGATTACCCGCCGGGCAGGAAATCCCGTCACCTGCCATGCACAGTGAACCATCGCATCCAGCGGGTTGCTGACGACAATCACCACAGCTTGCGGACTGGTTACCCGAATGCGCTCGGCCACTGCGGCGACGATCCGGGCGTTGGTGGCCAGCAGGTCTTCGCGGCTCATGCCTGGTCGGCGCGCGACTCCGGCGGTGATGACCACCACGTCGCTGTCGGCCGTCTGCTCGTAGTCGGTCGCGCCGCGGACGGAAGCGTTGAAACCGACGATCGGGCCGGCCTGGGCAAGGTCCAGCGCCTTGCCTTGTGGCATGCCTTCGGTTTCGGGGATGTCCAGCAGCACTATCTCGCCCAATTCGGCCGCCGCACACCACAAGGCCGTCGTAGCTCCCACGTTGCCTGCACCAATGATGCTTATCTTCGCCGTTGGCATTTATGATCCCTTTTGGCTGTTCGTGCTCCATTCAACCGCGGACAATCACTGGGGAAATGTTATTGCAAATCGCGCCAACTACCAAGTCCCGCGTACAAAAAAGGCAATCTGAAGGCAATTAAGCGATTTCAGGGAAATCAAGTCTTACGTCGGCCGATGTTTGTGCCGCGCGGATTGCAAGGCGATCTGGAGGGGCAGGCTCCGTGGTGGCCTTTCGCGCCACGCCAACCAACCACACTGTGGGCCGTCCCGCAACCGTCTAACGGGACGGCAAACAAAGCAAGGGCTGAGTCGCACCAGGGGCTTTGAAGAGCCAGCAGGCGGTTACTGGCTTCCGGAGCCAGAGGGTTCCTCGGCGGGAATGGGCGGCAGGGCCTCGGGCAGTTGGCTGCCCCGGGTCGGCCGGCTACGGCTGCTCCACCACATCCCGATCAGAAGTCCCAACACCACCACAAAAAAAACAGTTCCCAGTGCCACTTCCAGCCACAACCTGCGCTCGGGCTGGGGGGCGGGCAGCCAAAGTACGTCGCGGCCGATCAGTAGCGGGGCAATCTGCGTTTGGGTGGGATTATCGGTGCGAAGCTGCCCGCGGTCATCCAACGCCGGCACCTGAAACGCCCAGTTCTTCAAAAAAAAGCCCGCTATGCGCACCGCCTCGCCGTAGCGCGCCGCCCCGTCGCTGGTGGGCATCCCTTCGGGAAGCTCGCGGACGACGAAAGTCAGCGGATAGCCTGCCGAGTCGTCGGTATAAACTTCGATCTGGTAATAATGGTCGATCTGGTAGCGCTGCCGGATGTCTGCGTCAGTCACCAGTATGCGCTGCACGCGACGGGCAGTGCCCTGTAGCACGTAAAGTTTGCCCCGGTGCTTGTACCCCTCGTTGAACAGCGGCGCCACGGCGAAGTACTTGTTGCCGCGGCGGTCGGTGCGAGCCTCGGGCGGACTGGCTTTGGAAAGCAGCGCTTCGGCCTGGCGCAGCAACTGGCCCGGCGCGGTCCGGCCCACAGCCGACAAAACCTGATAAAACGGCTCGCGATCGCTGGATTGGAAAGGACGTTTTTCGGCCACCTCGTCCAGCAGCCCTACGTCCACGCCCAGATTCCCCAAAGGTGTATCCGGATGCCATGCCACCCGCGCGGCAACGAACACCGGCATGGGGCGCTCGGGCTGCTCGCCTGCGAGCTTCATGAACACGCCCTCGGCGCTGGCCGGCTCGTCAAGCGCTTCGGCTTTCAGCCATGCCTGGGGCACACGTTCGGCCAGGACCAGTGCCGGCTGTCGCTGCGGGCCGAGCTTCAATTCGACAAGGTAATATTGGTCTAATTCAAGCCGTTCGGCGTCTTCCGGCGGAGGCGCCACGCGCGTGACCTTCTCCGCCCGAGCTTGAAGCAGGAACATCTCCCCGCGATGACTCGCCGGGTCGGCCACCAGTTGTTCGATGCGCCAGTCTTGCCTGGCCCAGCGCAACACGTCGGCCTTCGCAAATCCGCGCACCCAGAACAGCACGTTGAGCATCGTCTCCAGATCGTCTCCTCCCACCGGCACGCCATCGCGCAGCCGATTGAACTGGCTGGCGTCCACGCCGTGGCGTTCCAACAGGTCGCGTGAACCGGTAATCGGGCCGGTGCGTACCACGGGGTTGTCTCGATCGGCCACGGACTGACCGTCGGGGCCGGGCGCTAGAACCGGCGCATCGTCTGCCGCCGCCCAGGCCGGAGCTTCACAATAAGCGCCAACCAGGAAGCGAAAAACGGCGGCCAACAGGAAGACTACCGCCGTCAACACCGCTGCCGGTCGAACTGGCAAGCCGTTGTGTCGGCCGTCAACCGCTGCGGTCCGAGCGGCCCACCCGGTACACCCGCATACTTGCCGGTTGCGTGGGCCGCCGGTTGGGATCAAGCCGGCGCGATGTCGCGACGCACTGCCGAGCGCCTTCCGACCAAGTCGAAACAGACCTCTGTACGGAGCGGGCATGAGTGAACCGTCGTTGTTTGAAAACGGGTGATTCCGTTATCTGGCGCCGCTGTACCGCCCAGGCGATCCAAGACGCACAGTAACAGGCCGCGGTATTATGAATCCTCTTTCAGCGTATGGCGCTCGCTGCTCTCCGGCTGGACGAGTTTCTTGAGAGCCGAAAAATCGACCTTCTCCATGGCGTCCGCTGGGGCGCTTCGCCGGGTGCGCAGGATTACCACAGCGACGAAACCCACACTAATCAGCAGCGCCCCGCCTATCACCAGCACCCAGGTGGAAGTATCCGGCGGCTGCGCGGGCGACAGCACCGGGCGCTCGTGCCAGACGACGTTCCGGGCAAGCACAGCCGGCGCCGTTCTGGGACGGTCCTGCGCCGCGTATGCCAATCGCTTGAAGAAGAACCCGGTGGCTTCTACTTCCTCGGCGATCGTCATGCCGGAGGGGAAACCCTGGGGTAGTTCCAGGACGTACAGCACCATGGGGGAATGGGGGTTATCGTAGGGAAACAACCAGGTAAGGTAATAACCTTCGATGCCCGCATCGTTGGCCGCCGCCCGCACGTAGTGCGCACGCCGCATCACGCCCTTCACTTGCACGATCTTGCCGCGGTACTGCTCCGACTGGCGGAACAACTGGGCGTATGTGGGCCGGGCAAAAACAGCCGCTTCCAGCTCTTGTGGCTTGCTGTTGCGCAGCACCGACAGCAGATTGAACCAGGCGTTTGTTTCTTCGGGCCGGAAGATGGCGTCGTCGCGGATGTGCTGGAGATAGCCGGGCTTGACTCCTGGAAAATAGCCCGCCGCGTCGTGGGCCTGTTGCTCGTCGGCCTGCGGGGGCTTGGTTCCAGGAGCGACCACCATTGGCAGCGCGTCTTCCTTGTTTTCGGGCGGATCGAGCCGGTTATCGATCGACATTCCCCCGCCTTGGCCCAACCACCCGCCGCCCGCTTCCAGCCACTGTAGCAGCGCCGCGCTGCGCAAAAGCTGTACGGCAATCAGCACGACTCCGCAGCACAGTATCAGCAACAGCACTGTGCGCGTCCTTTGCCGTGCTGCCTCTGTGGCTGCCGCCGATGAGCCGCGGAAATCGAGCATCGAACTTTCCCCGACCGACTTGCTTCTACGCGAGTGCGATTCTGCATGAATTCTATCGCCCCGTCATATAGCTCACAAGGCGATATGCTTTCCACCAATCGCTCAGATGTCTTTACACCAACGCCTGAGCCGAACAGTGCGCGCCGCCCAAGACTATTCGCCGTTGACGCCCGATGATATTCCGCTGTGGATCCCCGACCGATCGCACCGCCGAGCTGTCGCCAGGCGTGGCTGCGTCAGGATAGCTGTTGCGTCACAATAGTGGCAATCGTAGAAGCATGTCTTATAATTCACTATCCGGTTGTGGGGAGGCCATGTTGATCGAGTAATCTGTGCCGCGTTGATATTTGCCAGGCGATCAGATGGGCATTTACGATCGCGACTACTATCGTCGGGAACAGCAATACCGGCTCAGTCTGGGCACCCCGCGTTCGGCGGTGGTCACCATAATTATTATCTGCGTCGCCCTTTACGTGATCGACGCCTTCATGCCCGCGACGCGCGGTGCGCGGTGGCTTAGCGACGCGCTGTCGGCGCACGTCGGTACGGGAGTAAGATGGCCCGATACGCTCTCTCGCCCCTGGTTGTGGTGGCAATTTGTTACCTACGGTTTCGCCCACAGCCCGGAAAACCTCGGCCACCTGGTTTTCAATATGCTGGGGCTGTGGTTCTTTGCCAGCGAAATTGAGTCTCTGTACGGACGCAGAGAGTTCCTGCGGCTGTACTTGTTGATGATAGTGCTGGGGGGCGTGCTGTGGGCGATAAGCGTGTATGCGTCTGGCTGGTTGGGCCGCCACGAGCGAGTGTTTTCCAGCAGCCTGTACGGGGCTTCGGGGGCGGTAGTGGGGATGATCGTGCTGTTCGCCCTGAACTTTCCTAGACGAACCGTCTTTCTGATGTTCTTGTTTCCCGTGCCCGCTTGGGTGCTGGGAGTTTTAATTGTGGCTGGCGACCTGCTGGGTGCTACCGGCTGGACGCGCGATACCAACGTGGCTTACGTGGTGCACCTGACTGGTGCGGGTCTGGCCGCCCTTTATTACTTCCGCCGCTGGAACCTGGGCCAGTTAGATCCGGTGGATTGGCTGCGCAGTCGGCTCCGCCGTCGCCCCCGACTGCGGGTGCATCGCGCCGACAGCCCAGAACCCAGCGACGAGGAGGTCGATGCACTTTCGGCCGAAGTGGATCGAATTCTGGAGAAAATCTATCGGGAAGGCGAAGCAAGCCTGACTCGCAAAGAACGTCGCTTTCTGGAGCAGGCCAGCCGCCAGTTCCAGCGACGCCGCCGCTAAGGGTGCCAGGCTGTGCAGTGAGCAAGCAATGCCCTATACTCGCGTTGGGAGGCCGCCGTCGACCGCCTGTCGGGAACCATTAGCTACCTGCCATACTCATAACTGACTGCCATACTGGCGTCGATGCCTTCGGTTATCCTTTCTCTTATCCTTCCTCCGATTACGTTATGAGTGCATCGAACTACCGCATTCGAGCGGCGGTTGCCGTGGCGTGTGCCTTGACGGCTGTTGCCGCGTGGACTGCGCTGTACTTGTCGGCGATTGCCTCCGACTGGCCGCAATGGCGCTGCGACGCGGCGCGAAGCTCCGCTACCCAACAGCCCTTGCAATTGCCCCTGCACCTCCAATGGTCGCTGCACTTGCCGCCGCAAGACACAGCCTGGAAAGACGAAGAGGTGATGAAGTTCGACCGCAGCTACCAGCCGGTCGTCTTGGGCCAATTGCTGTTTATCGGCTCTACGATCAACGACTCGTTGTCGGCTTACGATCTCGGCTCCGGCCAGTTGAGGTGGCGCTACTACACCGAGGGGCCGATTCGCACTGCGCCTGCGGCGTGGCAGGATGCGGTGGTGGTGGCCTCCGACGACGGCTGCCTGTACTGTCTGGCGGCACAAGACGGCAGCTTGCGCTGGCGGTTCCGCGGCGGACCGACCGATCGCCGGCTGATCGGCAACCAAAGGCTAATCTCCACCTGGCCTGCGCGCGGCGGCCCGGTAATCCAAGACGGCGTGGTTTACGCCGCTTTTGGCGTGTGGCCTTTCATGGGCACCTTTGTACATGCCGTGGAAATCGCCACCGGCAAGCCGTTGTGGACCAACCACAGCACTAGCTTCACCTGGCGGTTGCTGCCTCATGCCGGGGCGATGGGCTTCAGCGGCCTATCTCCCCAGGGGCATTTGGCCATTGCCGACCAACTGCTCATCGTTCCCGGCAGCCGTTACCAGGCAGCCGTCTTCGATCGTAACGACGGCCGCTTCCTGTTTTACGCCGAGGCACTGGGGCCGGAAGTCAGCACCGCCGGCCAGTACGCCATCGCCGGTGGGGAACTCGTCGAGCTGAAAACCGGTCGCAAAGTGCAGATGCAGGGGATCAAGTCGTTTGGCCGTGTAGTACTGGCCGATGACATCTGGGCCACCGAGGCCGGACTGATCGACCCGAGACAACTGACCGTCGCCGCCGAAACCGTCAAACTGCGAGAGTCTTCGGCCAAAGATGCGCCGCTGGTCAGCCGGACCGTGCTTCGCGGTCGGGCGCCGGTGCAGCCGGCTTTCAAGGGCACGCCGTGGGCAAAGGCCGGCCCGCATTGGATCGTCGTCAACGGCAATGCAATCCAGGTGTTCGACCATGGCGACATTTCCGGCGCGCCGCTGTGGCAGCAGACGGTCGAAGGCACGGTTTCCAGCGTTGCGGTCGCGCAGGGGCGGTTGATCGTGGTTACCGTGGAAGGCGACATTCTTTGCTACGCCCCGGTAGAGCAACACACTGCGGAGCAAAATCCTTACCAGCAACACCCTGTGAGGCGAACTCCTGCCGAGCAACACGCGGATCGCGCCCCGCCTTTGATGGAAAACCGCCAGGCTGCCCCGCTTGCAGAAAGGGCAAGCCTTTCCGCGCACAGTGCTGCCCAGCGGCAAGCCTCCTGCGGCAATGGCAATTGTTCCGCGCCACCGGCCGAAAACTGGGCCGCTTGCGCAGATGAGATACTCCAACTTTCTGGCGTCCGCGAGGGTTACTGCCTGGTATTTGGGCTTGCCGACGGCGGCCTGGTCGAGCAGTTGGTCCGCCGCAGCCAGTTGCACGTGATCGCCGTAGATGCCGACCCGCAGAAAGTGCACTGCTTGCGGCAGCGTCTGGACGCACAGGGGCTTTACGGCACCCGGGCGGCGGCGATCGTGGCCGATCCGCTCAGGTTGCCGCTGGCGCCTTACTTGGCCAGCCTGATCGTCAGCGAGGACGCGGCCTCGGCGGGCTTCGAGTGCGGGGCGGACTTCGCCCGCAAATTGTTCTGGCCATTGCGCCCTTACGGCGGCGTGGCTTGCCTGGCAATCAGTACTCAGCAACACGCGCAGCTTGGCCAGTGGATAAAAGAAGGCGAGCTGGCCGGGGCTGAGCTGAAGCGGCAGGGAAGCTGGTCCTTGCTTTGCCGCCCTGGGGCGCTGCCCGGTGCGGCCGACTGGTGCGGCCAGAACGCCGACGCCGGCAATACGCGCTTCAGTCGCGATCGGCTGGTGATGGCGCCGCTGGGGGTGCTGTGGTTCGGCAACGCCCTTTCCAACAGCTTGATTCTGCCGCGCCATGGGGAAGGTCCGGTGCAACAGGTCGTCGCCGGTCGGATGTTCATCGAAGGCCCGGATGAGCCTAGCGCCGCCGACGTTTACACCGGCCGTCTGCTGTGGACGCGCCGCTTTCCCGGCTTGGGAAAACTCTATAACTCCACCAGGCACCAGCCGGGGGCGCACTCTATCGGCAGCAACTACTTCGCTGTTACCGATGCCGTGTACGTGGCTTACGGGCAGGTGTGCCACGAGCTGGACCCGGCTACCGGCCAAACCCGCAAACAACTGCGACTGCCCATGCTTCCCGGCGACGAAGAGCCATACCAGTGGCAGTTCCTGCTTGTGTACGAGGACCTGCTTGTAGCGGGGGCTTAGCCGGTCGTGGATCAATCGCAGTTCCTCAAGGGTGCGGTGATGTACAGCCCAACCTCCAGCAGGAGGCTGGTAGCGTTCGACCGTCGCAGCGGCAAGGTGTTATGGGCGCGCGACGCCGCCGACAGCTTCCGCCACTACGGCGTCTGTGCCGGCGCGGGGAAGGTCTTCTGTATCGACCGCGCCTCTACCGAAGCGGTACTACAGGCCGCGCGACGGGGAGAAAAGGTCAAGGAAACCCCCCGAACCCTGGCGCTGGAGGCCCGCACAGGAAAAGTTCTTTGGCAGACCCAGCGCCACGTGGGCCAGCAACTGGTTTACGTGGCCGAGCACGACATTCTGCTGTCGCAGGCCGCGCTGCGCGGCGCCGACGGCACTGTGGTTTGGGAAGACCGTGCCGCCGCCAAAGCCATCTGGGACGGGAAATGGGGGCCGCTGGTCGGCAGCCAGTGGATTTTCTCGCAGGGCGCGGCAGCGTACGAGTTGCTTACCGGCCGCCAGCGCACCGTGCTTTCGGCGCAGGGCAAACAGGTTCCCTGGCGATACCAGAAAGCCTATGGCTGCGCCCCGAAGGCGGCCGGAGAGCACCTGATTACCTTTCGCTCTGGCGACGCCGGCTACTACGACCTGAAGCACGACGGCGGCACAGGAAACCTGGGCGGATTCCGCTCCGGATGCACTCCCAATCTGATTATCGCCAACGGTGTGCTCACCGCGCCGGATTACACCCGCACCTGCACCTGTGCTTACCAGAACCGGGCCTCACTGGCTTTGGTCCACATGCCAGAGGTGGAATACTGGACTTTCGGGGCTATTGCCGGGCCGGGTGCTGTGGCGCTGAACTTCGGCGCCCCGGGCGACCGCCGCGCTGCCGACGGCACGCTATGGCGGGCTACGCCTGCACATGCTGATCCCAAATTGGCCCCCAAACTCCTCATCCCAGTCACTCCCAAAACAGCGCGATACTTCTACCATCATGTTTCCCGCGTCCAGGGCGGCGAGGGGCTGCCGTGGGTGGCGGCATCGGGAGTGATGGGCATCGACAGTGTGGAAGTGCCGCTGGAGGCAGTCCCGGCCGATGCCCGGCTCCGCATCCGTTTGGTCTTCCTGGACCCGGAGTGTACTGCCCCAGGTCAAAGAATCTTCGATGTCCAGATCGACGGCCAAAAGGTCATTCAGCGACTGGATATTGTTAGCCACGCTGGCGGGCAGTGGCGCAGCCTGGTGCGGGAAGTCCGCGGGCTGCCGGTTCCGCTCCGCCCAGACGACCGCCCGGCCACACTGGAACTGAAGTTCATCCCCATCGTGGGCCAGCCACTACTGTGCGGAGTCGAGATCATCGCAGATCAGCCAGATCAGCCAGATCAGTCAGGTCGCACGGATAAGGCTGAACAGCTTCAGCAAACAGATTAGCCTGTTACGGCGAAACTTGTGCGTGTTTTGCGCGCATGTTTTTGGGTCATTTGGAGGGCTACGCTCCGTCGTGGCCGTGTGGCCAATGCCAAGGGACGCGACGGAGCGCGTCCCTCCAATGGCCTCCATTTGGTTGCGGCCATAGGCCGCTTTGGGACTTTGTCGGCCGATCTGCCCTGGGTGCAACTGGCCTCGGGGGTAACTTGCCCGCTTGCCGCAGCGCTACGATCCCCAGATGGGATAGCCTGCTCCGCGGATGGGAAAACCGAGCCGTTTATCGGGCAGGTAGTTGACCAGCGGCAATCCTTCCCGCCAACGCCGCAAGTTCTCGCAGAACAGCTCGGTCATACGATCGATCCGCCAGGCCGCCTGACCGCCCACGTGCGGGGTAATGATCACGCCGGGCAAGTCCCACAGTTTGCTTTCTGGCGGCAGCGGCTCAGGTTCGGTCACGTCCATGACGGCACCGGCCAGGTGGCCGCCCGTAATCGCCTCGACCAGATCGTCTTCGACCACCAATGCGCCGCGGGCCACGTTGGCCAGCACGCTGCCGCGCTTCATGCGTGCCAGGAACTGTCTATTGACCATGTTGCGAGTCGAGTCGTTCAGAGGCAAGGCGAGCACCAGGAAGTCCACCTGGGGCAGAAGCTCGTCCAGCCGATCGGCCGGCAAAAGTGCATGCACATAGTCCGGCTTTTCTACCGGAAACATGTCGGTGGCCAGAATGCGCGTGTCGAAAGGGGCCAACAGCCGTGCGATCCGGCGGCCTACGCCTCCAAAGCCCACTATGCCTACCGTGCTGCGGGTCAGATCGCGCGTGGGCCGGCGAATGAACTCCCGCTTCCGCTGGGCATCGAAAAACACCGGCAGGCTGCGCGTCCAGGCCGTCAGCAGGGCGATGGTGTGTTCCGCCACCTGGTCGGCCAGAACTCCAGAGGCGCTGGTGACCACGATCGGAGAGTCGATCACCGAGGGCACTAGGCAATGGTCCATCCCAGCTGCAGAAGACTGTATCCACTGCAAACGGCCTTGCCGAACCACGCCGTCCCAGTCGATCGGCACTTTGGCATGACCGCAAAAGATGTCGGCGTTGAAGATTTCGGCGGCGATCCGCTCCTGTCCGGCATCGACTATCTCGGCCCAAGGCGCCGCGGCGGCGATCTGCTCGACATGTTTGGGTTCGACAGGATAACACAATACGATTCGCGGTTTACTCATGGTGCTGCATTGCTTCAGGACAGACTATCAACGGCCCAATCTAATCATTTCCTATTGCGAAGTGCAATCCGGGTTGGTAGCCAATGGGTGCTGGCGCTACTAGCTAAGCCGAATGTCATCGGTTAAAATTCTGTCAGGCAAACGGTTGTATCGGGCGCCTGCCCGAACCGGCCGAGTGTGTCCGCTTTAGCTTCATGCCTTGTGGGGGAAGTGGTGTTGGTTGCTCCCGCAGTTTGTTGCCGCAGGTATTGCCTTGGCGGCGCGTCTTGACGCATCCAGGAACCTTGCCACCCGCCACGGGCGTGTGGGTGGCGCCTTCCAACCATGAGTGGAAGCAAGCAACAGTTTACAGTGCACAGCCTTGCGTCTTGGCCGACGGCCAAAGACCCAGATTGAGGAGGAACTGCCCTGAACAGCGACAAGTTTACCATCGGCTTGGCAACCGTTGTGATGTTGGTAGTACTGCGGCTGTGTCTGGGCTGCCACTTCCTGTACGAGGGAGTGTGGAAGATCAAGCACAGCGACGAGTTTTCGGCCGAGCCTTTCTTGACTCAGGCCAAGGGACCGGTGGCGAATCTGTTTTACGCCATGGTTCCCGACCTGTACGGCCGCCAGCGGTTGAAAATCGTCGAGTCCCAGCAGCAGGGCAAGACGGTAAAGCAGTTCGACATCCAGCCGCTGCGCGAGCGCTGGGAGCAGTATCGCCAGGAGTTTCTCAGCTTCTATGAGCCTGGTCGTGGCGCCGATGAAGACGCCCGGGCGGCCTTCGAGGAACTCAAGAAGCAGACCCAGTTTGTGCTCGATCGGCACTGCCAGTCGGCTGCCGATTACTTGAACAGCCAGGTGGAGGACATCGAGGCGTATTTCGGCGCGCTGGAGCGTTTCGAGAACGACAAGGAGGCCCATCAAGGCGCGCCGTTCCAGAAGCAGCGGCGCTGGAATCAGATGTTCCAGTTGCGCGCTCAGGCGGCCGGATGGATCGCGGAGCTGGAAGGCCGCGAGGCGCTGCTCAAAAGCGCGCTGCAAGAGTGTCTGCCCAAGTCGTGGGCCGACGAGAAAGGCCCGCCGCCCCATAGCCGTAATCCGCTGCGCTGGAACCGCATCGAGCAGATCAACTTTGCCGTCACTTACGGTCTGACGGCCATTGGCTTTTGTTTGCTGTTGGGGTTGTTTACGCGACTGGCGGCCTTGGGCGGGGCGCTGTTCATGTTGTTCGTGATAATGACACAGCCGGCCTGGCCTACAATCTTTCCGCCCGATCCGCCGGTGGTCGGCCACGCCCTGCTGATAAATAAAGACTTTATCGAGATGGTAGCGCTGCTGCTGGTGGCTACCAGCGCGGTTGGCCGCTGGGGCGGGCTGGATTATCTGGTGTATCACTTGATCGTCGATCCGTTTTTGTCCAAGCGGATAAACAAGACCGGCCAGATGGGCAACCTGGCGCGAAGGTGACTGGCAGCTACAGGGGGCTGCGGGCGCGTCGGCGGCAACCGGAACGTTTCTCCCGCCTGGCGTGTAGTGCAAATGTGTGGCATACCCGCAACCGGCGCTGAAAGCCGCCCCGCCGACGGAAAATCAAGCAATCGGCGACCACATTTCACACATGACCAAAAACGGGGCTGGAAAGCAAAAGTAAGGCGAGGATACGCAAGTTATGAGCACTGCGCAACATTTCGGGCCAGGGAATGATGTTACGCGCCGCGATTTCATCAAGGGCACCATTGCCGCCGGAGCAGTCGCCGGGGGGAGCCTCGGCGCGTTCTACTTCGGGTACAGCGCATCGCTGAGCAACCCGGTTCGCGTTGGTGTGCTGGGCACTGGCGACGAAGGGTGCGTGCTCATCGGGGCCATCAATCCCGAGTTCATCGAAGTCCGCTCGATCGCCGACATCCGCCCGTTCAGCATCTACCGCGCCTTCCACGGCGAGGTAGGCGTGGACGCCCGGCCTGGGCTGCTGAAAGTTTACGGCTGGAAGAGCGAACACGAGGCGCGCAAACACGTCAAGGTGTACGACCACGATAGCGGGGGCTACGAAGAGCTTATCCGCAACGCGAAAGAGGACGGCATCGAAGCGGTGATCATCGCCTTGCCGCTGCACCTGCACGCCCCGGCGGCCATCATGGCCATGAATGCCGGGTTGCACGTGATGACTGAGAAGCTGATGGGGCATACCGTCGGCGCGTGCAAGGCGATGGCCCGGGTGGCCAATCGCACTTGGGAGCATGGCAAGGGGCTGTATCTGGCCACCGGCCACCAGCGGCATTACAACATCCGCTACTTCGAGGCGGTGGAGATGATCCGCAGTGGCAAGATCGGCCAGGTGCACTTCATCCAGGCGCAGTGGCACCGGGGGAACATCCCCGGCACCGATAGCTGGCAGCAGCCCATGCCCAAGGATATCAAACCCGAAGATGCCCAGGCCAATCGGCTGTTGGAAATGCTGGAAGCCGCGCAGCGCGAGCTGGCAGCCGCCAAGACGGCCAAAGAGATCGAAACTGCCATGGCCAAAGTCGCTCTGCGGAAAGCGCAAATTGCAGACGCAGCGATAAAAGACAAGGCCGCCCAGTACGGTTACACGCATAAGACCATCAAAGACGCCCAGGGCAAGCCGCAACCTCGTCCGCCGGCCGAGGAATTGATCCGTTGGCGCTTGTGGGATCGCACCGGAGCGGGTTTGATGGCCGAGTTGGGCAGCCATCAGCTCGACGCGGCCAGCATCTTCATCGCCGCGGCGCACGGCGGAAAGAAACAGTATCCGCTGAATGTGGCCGCCGCCGCCAGCCGCTCGATCTTCCCGCCCGACCGCGACGTCGAAGACCACGTGTACTGTATTTTCGAGTTCCCTGCCCCTGGGTACGATCCGAAGGACATCAACCACGGGGCCAAGAAGAAGATCGGCGTGCAGTACAGTTCCATCAACGGCAACGGTTTCGGGGGCTACGGAGAGATCGTCCACGGCACCAACGGCGGATTCGTGCTGGAACGGGAACAGACGCTCAGCCCCTTCAAAGGCGCCGAGGTGCAAGCCACAGTGGCCAGCGGGCCGGCATCGGTCGGGCCGACCCTGGACACCCAGGCCAGCGCCGCCGTGGCGGTGGCAGCCGGTGCGGCGGGCGGCCCGGTCAGCCGGGGTTATCGTGAGGAGTTGGAACACTGGGCGTGGTGCATTCGCCACCGTAGCAGGGAAAACATGCCCCGCTGCCATCCGGAAGTGGCACTGACCGATGCGGTAATCGCCCTGACGGCCAACAAGGCCGCCCGGGAAGGCAGACGCATCGAGTTCAAAAAGGAATGGTTCGATATCGAAAGCAACCTGACGCCCGACGACAGCGAAGACGAACTGAAACGTTATGGCGTGTAAGGCGGCGCTGTTGTGCGCGACGGTGTGGCGGTGGGGAATTACCGTTACTGCCATTACCGCGATTGCCCTACTGCGGCGCGTGACTCATGCGGCGACTGGAATAGATTTCAAACAGATTCAAGCAACCGACAGGCAGACCGCTGCACCCGGCAGCGCTCAACATACCGGCAAAGTCTGACAGGCCAGCGGCTACAGGCAGCCGGCCGGTGAAAATGGAGAAGGCAAAAGATGTACTTGACTCCCGAGGAAAAAGCGATCGGCAAAGAGAACTTCTGTGCGGCTATCGGCAGCCGGCACGTGCGGCGCGATCTGCTGCTGCGGGGCATAAAGGCAGAGGTGGCCTCGGGCAAGGGGCTGGGGCAGTTGTACTTCGGCTACGGCGAGGTGACCGAGCCGGTGCGGGTGGGCGTGATCGGCACCGGCGACGAAGGCTGCGTGCTCATCGGGGCCATGAACCCGAAGTTCGTCGAAGTCCGCGCAATAGCCGACATCCGCCCGTACAGCATCTACCGCGCATTTCACGGCGAGGTGGGCGTTGATGCCCGGCCCGGCCTGTTGAAGGTCTTCGGCTGGAAAAGCGAAGAAGAAGCCCGCAAGCACGTCAAAGTTTACGACCACCAAAGCGGCGGTTACGAGGCGTTGATCGCCAACGCCAAGCAAGACGGCGTCGAGGCGGTAATCATCGCCCTGCCGCTGCACCTGCACGCCGTGGCTTCAATCAAGGCGATGAAGGCCGGGCTTCACGTGCTGTGCGAGAAACTGATGGCCCACAACGTGGCCGAGTGCAAAGAAATGGCCCGCGTCGCCCGCCAATCCTGGAACGGCGGCAAGACCGGCTTGTACCTGGCCGTCGGTCACCAACGGCACTACAGCATCCTGTACAACAACGCCGTGGAGCTGGTCAAACTGGGGTTGATCGGCAAGATACATTACATCCGTGCCCAGTGGCATCGGGGTAATTTGCCGGGCAACGATAGCTGGCAGCAGCCCATGCCGCGCGAGGCCAGGCCCGAAGACCCGCAGGCCGACCGCTTGTTGCGCGAACTGGAACAGTTTCGCAAGAGCCTGGCCGAGATCGACGAGCGTCTGAAGAAGGAGAAGGACAAGCGGAGAATCGAGGAACTGACCAGGAACCGGCAGATCGCCGAGCAGCGCTTCCAGCAGAAGCTGGCGCAGATAGAAGACAAGGCAATTGTGGATTTGGCCAAACATTTTGGATACGAGGACCGCGAGTTGCGAGATGCTGCTGGCAACGTCTATCGCCGTCCGGCCATCGAGGAGCTGATCCGCTGGCGTTTGTGGGATCGCACCGGCGGCGGGCTGATGGCCGAGCTTGGCAGCCATCAGCTCGACGCTGCCAGCATCTTCGTGGCAGCGATGCACAAGGACAAAGCCAAAAAGCCGCATCCTATTGCCGTGGCTGCTGCCGCCAACCGGCCGGTGTTCCCCATGGACCGCGACATCGAAGACCACGTGTTCTGCATCTTCGAGTTTCCCGGCGAGGGCTATGATCCCAGCGACCCGGATGCAGCCAAGAAAACCATCGGCATGCAATACTCTTCGATCAACGGGAGCGGTTTCGGCGGGTACGGCGAGACGGTCTTCGGCGACAAAGGCACGCTGGTGCTGGAAACCGAGCGCGACGTGATGCTGTTTTTGGGCGCCAACACCACCCAGAAGGTGCGAGTGGAGCTGAGCCGACCAGATGCCCAAGGAAAGCGCGCCCCGGTTCTAGCCCGCGCCGACGGCGGCGATCCGGAGTCGGCGGCCATCGGCCAGTTGGGACTGGCTCCAGCCAAGCGGGGATATACCGAGGAGATCGAGCATTGGGCATGGTGCATCCGCAATCCTGCGCCGGAGAACCAGCCGCGCTGCGGGCCGGAGGTGGCACTGGCCGACGCGGTGGTGGCGCTGACGACCAACATCGCCGCCCGCCGCGGCGAGCGCATCGTCTTCAAAGACGAGTGGTTCGATATCGACAGCGACGAGACGCCCGAGGGCCCCAAACCTAATCTGGCCCGGTACGAGTGATTTTATTGCCTGTTTGCAACAGTCATCGTTGAGGTATCGTGCTAGTGGGCTTCCCGGGCAGCAGTTCGGACTTGCCCGTACTACTTGGTTAAGTCTCTTCGCAAAGTTAAAGTATTTTCGGAAAGATGGGATCGTTTTTGCACTAGTCTTACGCACGATGTGTGCAGGAGGGCGACGTGGAAAAATGGCCGCTGGGTGTGTTCGCAAGCATCGACGCCGGACTGGGTGTTAAGCTGGAGGTCGCCCACGAGCTGGGCGTGCCTACCATCCACTTGCACTCGCCGCACAAACAGTCGCGCACCGCTGAAAATGCCGAGCGATTCCTCAACCGGCTGAAGGAAATGGGGATCACGATCACCGTGGTGTTTGCGGGTTTTCCGGGCGAAAGCTACGCGGACATTCCCACCTGCGTTCGCACCGTGGGACTGGTGCCGCCGGAGACGCGCGCCGAGCGGGTACAGGAGCTGAAGGAGATCGCCGACTTCGCCCGGCTGTTGGGAGTCGATGCCGTGGGCTTGCACATCGGCTTTATCGCCCACGACCCCGGCCCGCAACGCACCGAACTGGTGCAAGTCACCCGCGATGTGTGCGACTATCTGAAGAACAATCGCCAGCGACTGCACCTGGAAACGGGGCAGGAGACGGCCGAGGTTCTGCTGGATTTCATCGCCGAAGTCCAGCGCGACAACCTGTTTGTGAACTTCGACCCGGCCAACATGATTCTGTATGGCTCCGGCGAACCGATCGCCGCGCTGCGCAAGGTAGGCAAGTTCGTACGCAGCGTGCATTGCAAGGACGGCAAATGGGCCGCCCGGCCTGGACAGGAGTGGGGCACCGAAGTCCCTCTGGGCGAAGGCGACGTGGGAATGGAAAACTTCCTCCGCACGCTGGATGAGATCGGTTACACCGGTCCGTTGACCATCGAACGCGAAATCCCACAGGAACCGGCCCGGCAAAAAGAGGAAATCGGCCGCGGCATCCAGTTGCTCAACACCCTGAAGGCCAAAATCGGCTAGACACGGATCGACTGATCGCGTCCACCGCAGGGCTTGGGATAGTGCACTTGATATTGGACCTGGCAGCGGCCGGGCCGACAGCTTGGCCCGATCGGCTGTTCGGCCTAGTGCAACTCGCCGCCGTCGGTTAGCTTCGCGTCGCTGCGGGCGATACCGTCGTGCAGGCGGTTCTTTTCTGCATGGTAAGCAAAACCGCTACTTGGCGCCGGGCGGGTAATCTGCACAACCGCTTCGCACTGAATCGACGGACCGGTTCGTTGGTAGTTTGGCGCCGGCCGTGGCTAGGGTGTCTTTTGTGCCGATTGGTACGAATCTCGGCACTGTGTCAAGCGCCGCTAAATGCCTTTGCCCGGCAACCCTTCGCCGCCGATACGCGCTGTGAGGAGATGTATTTCGGCAAGTTTGTCATTCCAGCCAAGTTACAAAGGCGGCGTTGATTGCAGACGTCAAAGGTCTAAATAAGTCCACAAAATACCGGAAGTGGTCGGACTATTAGCAACCCCGAAAACAAAGGTATTTCGCGCCCTTGTACCACTTTGGCAATTATGTGGATCCTATTTAGCCTTGCTGCTGCGCCTAGCACCGGCCCCATTCTGACCCGTGGCCGGCGGCGCGGCAGACCAGCGACATCGGCCGTCCGGTGCTCTCGGCTGCTGCATTGTTCACCGACGCTATTGCGAGGACGCAACTATGGGCAAAGACACCTTCCGCGTAGTGACTCGGGGCGCAGATGGGCAAATCCGCATTCGTGATTACGACAGCCCAGAAGCATTGCTGAAACGCCACGTGCAAATCGGCGTTGACGACTGTAGTACCGATCTGGGTTTGCGCGGACTGCCCGTGTTTCGCGGCCTTATCGGGCCTATTCCCGAAGGCAAAAATATCATCCGCTACGAATCGCCCGAGGTTTTCGAGACGCTTACCAAGGACTGGACCACTTCCACACCGTCTCGCCGCAGCCGCAGCCGGTCGCGGGCGACCAAATCCTGACGCAGCCTGCGGCCGCAACCGAATTGGGGTATCGGGCGCGGAGGCTGCTGCCACATGGCGGACGCGCTGCGGTCGCGTCCGTTGGGTTTCGCCAGGTCCCGGCCAATCAGCAACGCCAACTGCGGCCACGACGGAGCGTGGCCCTCCGAATCATTTGAAAATACGACGGGTCGCAGCCCGGCAAATCGTTGGAAAACACGATGGGGCTTGGCTCTCCAAATCACCCGAAAACATGCGCGCACGGCGCGCACACGTCAGGCCCGCAGCGACCGCTAACCTTCTGTGCCGTTGCGGGTTCCCACGCAACCGCAGTGCCACTTCAGGCTTTTATGGGTCAACGCCACTTTAGGCTCTGATGGAGCAGTTGCGCGTGTGTCTTAGCAGGCGGCGTCGCCCGGGCGAGCAATTGGGGCAAGTCCACTGAGCGGCAGCGCTGCTGGCGCCATCAAACCTTGATTTCGGCCGTGGTGGCCAGGCTGTCGGAGTATCGGGCGCGGATCGGCTCGACCACCTCGGCCAGGAACTCGTCGACTTGCTGTGGGGCGCGGCCTATGAACAGCCGCGGATCGGTCGCCGCGGCGACGTCTATACCGGCGAAGGCCGGATCGGCGGCAATTCGCTCCAGCAAATCGTTGCGTCCGCCCTGCTGTTTGACTACCGCTGCGGCGGCCTGGCTGTGCTGGCGAATCCGCTCGTGGAGCGTCTGGCGATCTCCGCCGGCAGCCACAGCGGCCATCAATATGTTCTCGGCGGCCATCATGGGCAGTTCTGCGCTGAGGTTGGCCGCGATCACCTGCGGATAGACTACCAGCCCGGCCACCACGTTCTGGCAGAGCATCAGCACTGCATCAATCCCCAGGAACGCTTGCGGCAGCGAAAGCCGCCGGTTGGCCGAGTCGTCCAGCGTCCGTTCCAGCCACTGCACGGCGGCGGTTTGTGCAGCGTTGGCCTCCAGGTTCATCACAAACCGCGCCAGGGAGCAAATCCGTTCGCTGCGCATGGGATTGCGCTTGTAGGGCATGGCCGAAGAGCCTACCTGTTCCTGCTCGAATGGCTCTTCGATCTCCTTGCGATGCGCCAGCAAGCGCAGATCGGTGGCCATTTTGTGCGCGCTTTGGGCGACGCCCGACAGCGCCGCCAGCACCTGGAAATCGACCTTGCGGGGATAAGTTTGTCCGGTGACGGGATAGCCGGCCGGAAAGCCCATTTTGCGGCAGATCGATTCTTCCAGCCGGCGTACTTTTTCGTGGTCGCCTTGGAACAGCTCCAGAAAACTGGCCTGCGTGCCGGTGGCGCCTTTGGAGCCGAGCGCCATCAGGCGGTGCAGCCGATGTTCGATCTCTTCCAGGTCCAGTACGAAATCGTAAGCCCACAAGCACGCCCGCTTGCCAACCGTCGTCGGCTGCGCCGGCTGGAAGTGCGTGAAGGCCAGGCAGGGCAGGTCGCGGTACTGGGCGGCCAGTCGCCCCAGGCTGTCGATGACCGCCACCAGGCGGCTGCGCACCAGTTCTAGCGACTCGCGGATCAACAGCAAATCGGTATTGTCGGTCACGTAGCAGCTTGTCGCGCCCAGATGGATGATTGGCCGGGCGGCGGGGCATACGTCGCCGAAGGCGTGAACGTGGGCCATTACGTCGTGCCGCAAACGCCGCTCGTAACGTTCTGCGGCGGCGAAGTCGATGTCGTCCACGTGCTGGCGCATCTGCTCGATCTGCTCGGCAGTGATTGGCAGGCCCAGCTCGGCCTCGGCCTCGGCCAGCGCGACCCACAAGCGACGCCAGGTGGAAAACTTTCGCCGCGGCCCCCAGATGCGGCTCATCTGGGCCGAAGCGTACCGTGTCAGAAGCGGATTGTCGTAATGCTCGTAATTGTCGCTCATCGCTTTTTCGCCTCGAATGCTAACTTGTGCACGTGATGTTTTCTACAC
>Ga0209101_1000929_pt1 | contig 23358 bp, 22 predicted proteins | sample ConPoolayeCmetaG_FD_185481 | JGI IMG/M metagenome (GOLD analysis project Ga0209101, IMG submission 185481) | Hot spring microbial mat communities from California, USA to study Microbial Dark Matter (Phase II) - Cone Pool mat layer C metaG... ...
GCTCCAGGAAAAACGGAGCGAAGAGGAACTGATTCGTCGCCGGGACGAGGCGGCGGCTCAGTTGTCGGGCGCTTCGTGGGCGGGTCAGGCCCGCGGCGCGTACCTGGCCCAGCCCTGTGGCGGCCCCGCCCAATTGGACTTGGCTTCGGAGGGCTGACGGTCAGGATTTCCCGCCGCGGCGGATTGGGGCCGGCCTGGCGACTTTGGCACGCATTCCGCGAAAGACGACCCATGAACGAAACGCCTTCGGAACCTCGAACCAACGCAACGGAGCACGATCCCGTGGTGACCGACGGCTTGAAACTCGACGCCAGCGCCGATCTTCAGACCGTGCTGGCGGCATGGCACGGGGCCACGCTCCGTTTGGAGCGGACCCACGAGGCGCTCCGCGCCGAGGTCCGCCGCCTGACCGACGAGCTTCAAAAGAAGAACCGCGAATTGGCCCGTAAAAACCGCCTCGCCGACCTCGGCCAGATGGCCGCCCACGTCGCCCACGAGGTCCGCAACACCCTCGTGCCCGTCATGCTCTACTTGGGGCTGTTGCGGCGGCGGATCGCTGGCGACGGGGCGTCGCTCGAAGTGCTCGACAAGATCAAGGCCGGCATGACCGCCCTGGACGCCACCGTTCACGACCTGCTCCATTTCACCTCCGACCGCGACCCGCAACGCCGTCCCTTCCCGCTGCGTCCCTTGATCGACGATCTTCTCGCCTCGCTGGCCCCGCAACTTTCGGCCCAAACCATCTCCGTCCAAGTCGAAATCTCGCCCGCCGATTGGGTCGTGGCGGATCGCGAAATGATCCGCCGGGCCGTGTTGAATCTGGTCCTGAACGCCCTGGACGCCATGCCCCACGGGGGAACGCTCGCCATCCGATCCATCCGCCAGGCGGAAAGCATCGAGTTGGAGGTGGTCGATACGGGGCCGGGCCTCTCCGCCGAAGCCCTCGGCCGGGCCTTCGAGCCGTTTTACACGACCAAGCCGGCGGGGACGGGTTTGGGATTGGCCATCGTTTACCGCATCGCCGAGGTCCACGGCGGCCGAGTCGCCGCCCACAATCACCCCGACGGAGGCGCGCGGTTCACCTTGAGTCTACCGGTTCTCTCCCAGGAGGCCGCCGCATGAACGATCGAAATCAGCAAGGGACTGTGGTGGGCAAGGTGCTGGTGGTCGATGACCACCAACAGGCCCGGGATTCCATGGCCGACATCCTCCGTCAGGCCGGCCACGCGGTGGAATGCTGTTCGAGCGCGGCCGAGGCCCTCGCCGCCGTCGATCGCGCGTCGTTCGACTGCATCGTCACCGACCTCCGTATGCCCGGCATGAACGGCCTGGAGTTCATGATCCACCTCCAGCGGCGACAAAGCGACGCGCAAGTGGTCATGGTCACCGCCCATGCCAGCGTGGCCACCGCCGTCGAGGCCATGCGCCGCGGAGCCTTCGATTACATTGAAAAGCCGTTCCAGGTGGACCAATTGGAACGGCTGGTGGCCCAAGCGATCCGGCACAAGCGGCTCGTGAGCGACCCCCGCGACGCGGCGCATCCCGCCGCGCCCGCCATGGTCGGCGCGAGCCAACCGATGCAGACGCTCCGCGCGAAGATCGCCCAGGTGGCGCCAACGCCGGTGACGGTGTTGATCACGGGGGAGAGCGGGACGGGCAAGGAACTGGTGGCAAGGGCGATCCACGCGGCCAGCGACCGCCGCGAGAAGCCCTGGGTGAGCCTGAACTGCCCGGTCCTCTCCGCCCACCTCATGGAAAGCGAGCTGTTCGGCCACCAGCGAGGGGCCTTCACCGGCGCCGACGCGCCCCGCGTCGGCCGGTTCGAACTCGCCGACGGCGGAACCATCCTTCTGGACGAGGTCAGCGAAATCGATCTGAATCTTCAAGCGAAGCTGCTTCGGGTGCTCCAGGAACGGGCGTTCGAGCGCGTCGGGTCGAGCGAGACGATCCGCGTGGACGTCCGCGTGCTGGCCACCACCAACCGCGACCTGGAGGCGGAGGTTGCCGCGGGCCGGTTTCGCCAAGACCTGTACTACCGGCTGGCCGTGGTGCCGATCCACGTTCCGCCCCTCCGCGATCGCCTCGACGACGTCCCCGCCTTGGTCGAACACTTTCTCCTTCGCTCGGCCGAACGCCTGGGACGCGAACCGGTGACGTTGCAACGATCGGCGATGGATTTGCTCCAGCACTACGATTGGCCCGGAAACGTGCGGGAGCTGGAAAACATCATCACCCGGATCAGCGTGCTTGGCTCCGCCTCGGCGATCACCGCGGACGAGCTGCGCCGCTGGCTGGTCGAAAGCGCGCGGGCCGACCGAAGCAAGCCCTCGCGCGAGACGACTTCCGTGCCCGTCGGTTTGAGCCTCGAAGAAATGGAACGCCGCCTCATCGAGGCCACGCTCGAGCAGTTCGGCGGCCACCGCGAGAAGACCGCCAAGGCCCTGGGGATCGGCGTCCGCACCCTGTCGGGCAAATTGAGGCAATACGGATATGCGCCTCGGGAAAAGACCTTTTTGAGGGCCGGATGACCCTCGGCAACTCTTGCCGGTTCGACCCGCAAGGTTTGCCGATGCGCGATCGCACAAGGGAAAACCAAGGGTACGAATGAGAATCTTGCCAATCGCCGCCTTGCGTGAGCAAGACGGTGAAAGGCCGCAAGTTGGGATAAACGGAGAATCGGTCAAGCCAAGGCAAGGCCGCGTCGGCCGTGCCGCGGCACGGAGTTTGCTGGGCCATCGTTTGCCTCGATGGCGTCGCTGCCAAATCGTCGCTCCTTGATCGCCATGCTGCCCGGACTGTTTCAATCGACGTCCATCCCGATCCTGGAGCAGGTGGTCCAGTTCAGCCAGGCGCGGCACACGGTCCTGGCCGGGAACCTGGCCAATTTGCACACGCCGGGCTATCAGGCCAGGGATTTGTCGGTCGAGGAGTTCCAGGCGCGGCTTCAACGAGCGATCGAGGCTCGGCATCAGGCCCCGTCCGCCGCGTCGCCGGGCGAGTTGGCCGCAAGCTGGACCGACATGGTGGCCGAGGCCGCGGAGAACCCCAAGAGCGTCCTGTTTCACGATCAGAGCGAAAATGCGGTGGAGCTTCAAGTGACCGAGATGGTCAAGAACCAATTGCAACACAACCTGGCCCTGGCGATCCTTGGCAGCCAGTTCCGCTTGTTGCAAACGGCGATCAGCGAAAGGGTATGAGGGGAGAGGGAGAGGCCATGTTTTCATCGCTGGACATTAGCACCAGTGCCCTGGTTGCCCATCGCGTGCGGATGAACGTGATTTCGCAGAATCTGGCGAACGCGTCCACGACGCGGAACGAGGCGGGCGAGCTGGCGCCGTATCAGAAACGGCACGTGAGGCTTCAAGCGGAGGAGACGGTGGGGGGCCGAGGCGCGGCCGGGGTGAAGGTCGCCGAGGTGGAGATCGACGACTCGCCGCCGCGATACAAGTGGGACCCCACCAACCCCGACGCCATTCGGGAAGGGCCGCGCCAAGGCTATGTGGCCTATCCCAACATCGACATGATCACCGAATTCACCGACGCCTTGGCGGTCGCCCGCGCCTACGAGGCGAACCTGGGCGCGATCGAGATCGCCAAGGACCTTGCCCAACAGACCCTGAGGATCCTCGCCTGATGAACGCCATTTCATCCTTGACCTCGCCCGCCACCTCGGCGATGCCCAGCCTGGCGCAGCCCGAAGCAACCCGGGGATCGACCTCCTTCAAGGACTTCTTGCTCCATTCGATCGAGGAAGTCAACGCCATGCAGCAAGCGGCGGATCGGGCCGTCGAGCAGTTGGCCGTCGGCGGCGACGTCAATCCCGCCGAGGTCCTCACCGCCGTCCAGAAGGCCGATCTCGCCTTCCGCATGATGATGCAAATCCGCAATAAGATCGTCCAAGCCTACCAGGAAGTGCAGAACATCAGGATTTGATGACGGATGGATTTCCTCAATAAAGCCTTGGGACAACTGAGCGATCTGTTCCGATCGATGACGGTCGGGGCGCGGATCACGGCCGGGCTGCTCTTGACGGTGGTCGTGGTGAGCCTGGTCTGGCTGTTCCGCTATCAGGCGTCCAGTCCCGACGCGTACCTCATGAACGGCATGCCGCTCTCGGCGAGCGACATCACCGCCCTGGAAGCCGCCTTCGCCGACAAGGGCCTGAAATCGTGGGAGGTCGAGGGGAACCGCATCCGCGTGCCCCGAAGCCAAAAGGACCAGTACATGGCCGCGGCGGCGGAAAAGAAAGCGCTGCCTCGGGGCTTCGGCGGCTATTTCGACGAGGCGATCAACCAGAGCAGCATGTGGGACGTCCCCGGCCAAAGCGGAGAACGACTCAAGAACGCCAAGCAGAAGGAACTCGCCCGGATCATCAGCCAGATGCGGGGCATCGAGACGGCCAGCGTGCTCTTGGACGCCGAGAACAAGCGGGGCTTGACGCAGGAATCGATCAAGACCGGCCTGGTGAGCGTCAAGCCGCTCGGTTCCGCCCCGCTCGACGAATCCCAGGTCGATTCGATTCGCCACCTGGTCGCCGCCGCCGTGGCGGGACTCAAGTACGGCAACGTGAAGGTCGTCGACGAGAACACCGGCCGCACCTACCATGGCGACCCCGAGAGCGGCGTCGGGCCCCGCGATGATCCCTATTACGCCACCAAACGGTTGGCCGAAAAGCAATGGACCGAGAAGATTCTCTCGGCGTTGCCCTACGTGCCGGGCGTCACCGTGGCGGTCAACGTGGAGCTGGAAAAGGAGCTTTCGCGGCGGGAAATCGAGCAGAAGCCCGACCAGAAGCCGGTCGCCCTGCGGAGGAAGGAAAACACCCGCACGCGGACCCGCGACGGGAGCGCCCCCGGCGGCCGGGCCGGCTTCCAAACCAATCAACCGCAAGCCCTGGCCCAAACCACCTCCCGAGGCACGCGCGAAGAGGAGGAAGAAACCACCACCTCGGAAGAGAATTTCCTCGGGACGACGAGCGTTCAAAAGGAGATTCCCGGTCTGACGCCGACGCTGGTGAAGGTGTCGATTGGCGTGCCGACCAGCTATTTCGAGCGGGTGTGGCGGGAGCGCAACCCGCCGCGGGCCGGCGAGGCCCCCAAGACGCCCACCGCGGCCGACCTGGACGCGCTGCGCACGCAAGAGATCGCCAAGATCAAGGCGGCCGTCGTGGGACTCCTGCCGCAGCCGGAGAAAATCGCCGATCCGAGCCAATTGGTCACCGTGACCGAGTTTCAGGACATCACGCCGGAGCCGACGCCGCCCCCGGCGCTGACCATGCGAACCCTCGATTGGCTCATGCAGAACTGGAGCACGCTGGGATTGATTTTCCTCGGCGGGTTCAGCCTGGTGGTGTTGCGGTCCGTGGCCCGTTCGGCGCCCGCCTCCGCGCCGCCGCGGCCGGCGCCGCTGGCGTTGCCCCCTGATTTGGCTTCGCCGCCCGAGAAAACGCCCGAACCTCAAGAGGCCGCCGCGGCGCCGGAACGCCGCCCCCGTCGCGGCGGGACTTCGCTCCGCGACGAGCTTTCGGAACTAGTCGCCGAAGACCCGGACGCCGCCGCCGCCATCCTCCGCGCCTGGATTGGAAATGCAAGATAACCGCTTCGAGAATGTTTCGCGAACGGGGCCTGGTCCGGCCCGCCTTGGCCGGGCGACGGCCAACGCCAGACGCCTCCCGCGCAAGGGAAAATCAACCACCATCCCTCCCGCGCAAGGAACCTGAACCATGACGCCTCCCCCAGACCCGAAAGGCATTCGCAAGGCGGCGATCTTCGTGGCCAGCTTGGACCGAAAGGCCGCCGACCTGGTTCTCGATCAGATGCCGGACGACGTGGCCCAAGCGGTGCGCCAGGCCGTTTTGGAGCTGGACGCGATCGATCCGGACGAGCAACGGGCGATCGTTGCCGACTTCCGTCAGCGCCGTTCGCCGTCCCAGGGCCTGGACCGCGCGTCGCCCTCGGCGGCCGCGCGGCGGGCGGGTTTACGAATGCCCGGTGTCGAGGTCGACGCCGAGTTGGCCAAGAAGTTCATGCCCCCTCCGCGGGAACGGCCGTCGCCCTCGCCCGCCGAGACCTCGCCGCGATCCAATCCCCCGTTCCAATTCCTCCGCGACGCCGAGGCCGATCGACTCGCCCGCGCGCTCGCGGTCGAACGCCCACAAACCATCGCCCTGGTTCTGGCCCACCTGCCGCCGCAGCACGCGGGCAGCGTGCTGGCGCGCTTGGAGGCCACGCTGCAAGTCGAGGTGGTCCGCCGACTGGTCGACCTCGAAGAGACCGACCCGGAAATCCTTCGCGAGGTCGAGCGAGGGCTGGAAATCCGCCTGTCGAAGCAGGTTTCGATGCAGCGGCGTCGGGTGGCGGGAATGGCGGCGGTCGCCGAAATTCTTGAAGCCTGCGACCGTCGGACCGGGGATCGAATCCTCGACAATCTGGACCAGTATGACCGGGACCTGGCCGACCGCCTCAAGCCCGCCGACCTGGCCTTCGACGACCTTGCGGCCCTCGACGACGCCTCGCTCGCCGCCGTGCTTCGCGCGGCGGATGCGGAGTGGATTCAACTCGCCCTGGTCGGCGCGCCGCCCGAGTGGATTCGCCGATTCCTGGACCTGATCCCGCCATCGCAGGCAAGGGAAATTCGCGGCGAACTGGATCACCTCGGACCCACGCGGCTGAGCGACGTGGAGGAGGCCCGCGCGCGTCTGGCCGCGTTGGCCCAGCGGTTGGCCGCTCAGAGACGCATTCGCCCGCCAGTCCGGACGCTGGGAAGCCCGAGCGGTTCGGACTTCCGCGGCGTCGCGGCGATCGGGCAATTTTCGTTGGCTGGGGCGTGAGGTTGATGGCGCATGTCCACGATCATCAAGGCCGGCGATCGCCTTGGGGCAAGCCAAGCGGTGGCGTTCAACTTCGACGACATGGCCGCCAGGGCCAACGCGTACCTTGACCAGGTCCGCGCGGAGGCGGCGCGGATCGTGGCCGAAGCCAGGCAAGAGGCCGCCCGCCTCAAACAGCAGGCCGAGGCCGAGGGTCGCCGCGAGGGCATGGCCGCCGTGGAACGCATCGTCGCCGAGCAGCTTGGCCGGCAACTGGCCACGCTTCGGCCCGCTTTGGAGCAGGCCGTGCGGGAAATCCGTCAGGCCAAACAGGAGTGGCTTCACCAATGGGAAAAGGGGGCGGTCCGCCTCGCCGCGGCCATCGCCGCCCGCGTCATCCGCCGCGAACTGTCCCACGCCCCCGACGTGCCCGTGACCCTCGTCCGCGAAGCGCTCGAACTGGCGGCCGGCAACGCCGAATTGAAAATTCGCCTCAATCCCGCCGACCACGCCGCGCTGGCCAGCCAGATCGAGGCGTTGGTCGCCGAGCTGGCCCCACTGGCCAAAACCGAATTGCTCGCCGACCCCCGAATCTCCCCCGGCGGTTGCCGCGTGGAAACCCGCTTCGGCGTGATCGATCAGCAATTCGAAAGCCAGCTCGCGCGGATCGAAGAGGAATTGGTTTGAGGAAAATGGAAAGCCCAACCCAACCATCGCGTTGAACGGCCAGCCGGAACGATCGTCCCGTTCGGGCGAGGAGGCCGGGCCGGCGTGGAGACGAAGGAGGTCGCGAGAACTGCCATGTGGGAACAACTCGATCAGGTGATGCCCACGGCCCTTTGGGGCACGGTGACCCACACGCTGGGCGCCACCGTGTCCGCGGCGGGATTTCCCGCGCCGCTCGGGTCCGTGGCCGAGATCCACCGCGACGGGGGCGATCCCCTGATGGGCGAAGTGGTCGGGTTTCGCGACGAGTTGACGTTGATCAGCCCCCTGGGCGATTTGAGCGGTGTCCGCCGCGGAAATCGTGTTCGCCTGGCTCGCACCAGCCGCTGGCTGCGCGTCGGAGAGGAGCTATTGGGCCGGGTGATCGACGCCTTTGGCCAGGCGGTCGATCAGCGTCCGCGCCCCGTCCTCCGCGACCGAATCAGTTTCGACTCCCGGCCGCCGCACCCTTGCGCCCGGCCTCGGATCGACGCGGCCTTGTCGACGGGCGTTCGGGCCATCGACGCCCTTCTCACCTGCGGCAAGGGCCAGCGGATGGGCATCTTCGCCGGATCGGGAGTCGGCAAGAGCGTGCTCTTGGGCATGATGGCCCGCTACACCGCCGCCGACGTCAACGTCATCGCCCTGATCGGCGAACGCGGCCGCGAGGTGAATGAATTCATCGAACGCGACCTGGGACCGGAAGGATTGGCGCGGAGCGTCGTCGTGGTGGGCACGAGCGACGAGCCTGCCTTGGTGCGCCGGCAGGCGGCGGCCACGGCCACCGCCGTGGCCGAGTATTTCCGCGATCAGGGGCGCGACGTGCTGTTGATGATGGATTCGTTGACTCGCCTGGCCCTGGCCCAGCGCGAAATCGGATTGGCCGCCGGCGAACCGCCGACCACGCGGGGATTCCCGCCGTCGGTGTACGCGATTTTGCCGAAACTGGTGGAGCGGGCCGGACGCAGCCCACGCGGCAGCATCACCGCCTTCTATTCCGTCCTCGTCGAGGCCGACGATCCCAACGAACCGATCAGCGACACGGTCCGCGGCCTGCTGGACGGCCACATCTGGCTCTCGCGCAAGATCGCCTCGCGCAACCACTACCCGGCCATCGACGTGCTCGAAAGCCTGAGCCGACTCATGCCCGAGGTCGCCGACGAGGAACACCGCCAGGCCGCGCAGACGATCCGAGAACTCCTGGCGGCCTACCGCGACCATGAGGACTTGATTTCGATCGGGGCCTACCGCCGCCAGAGCAACCCCTGGGTGGACGTGGCATTGGACATGCAGGAGCCGCTGCGCGACTTCCTCCGCCAACCGGTTGCGCAAAGGTCCACGCTCGCCGAAACGCGAACCGCCCTGCTCGAACTTCACCGCAATGCCGTGCAGCGTCTGGCCGCCGCGAAGGCTCGCCCAGGGCCGCAAGCAGCGGGGGGATGAAAGCCAACAGGGCAGGCTCGCCCAAACGCCGACAGAAATGACCCAATGGACTGAACAAAAACGGCAACCGTTCACGGGGACTGCCCCCATTTTCGCGGCGGAGTCCGCGGAAATCGGACTGTCCCCCGCGGGGCCGATGATCTCGACCTTCCGCCGTCCTGGACGCCCGTCGATTTGAGGTTCCCCACCCCATGCCCCCTTTCCGGTTCCGTTTGGCGACCTTGCTGCGGCTCCGCGAGTTGGCTCGCGACGAGCGGCGGGCGGAACTGGCCCAAGCCTACCGCGCGAAGGACCTGCTGGAGGAGCAAGAGCGGGCGATCGAGCAGCATCTGGCAAGTCTGCGCGAAATCGCCCGCCAAGCCTGCGCCCCGGGCGAGATCGACGTGGATCGGCTCCTGGAGACCCGGCGGTTCGAGACGGTCCTCCTGGCCCAGCGGCAGGACATCCGCCACAAGCAACAAATGATCGACGCGGAGGTGGAACGGCGGCGATTGGCGCTGGTCGAGGCGAATCGCGAAGTCCAGGTATTGGAGAACCTTCGCGGACGCCAGTACGAGCGGCATCGTGCCGAGGAGAACCGGCGGGAAATCAAGCAGTTGGATGAGATCGCCCAGCAACGCGCGGTCGGGGAGGCGCTGCCGTGATGGGTCGATTGCTCAACCTGGCGATGGCCGCGGTGTCGTATTTCAGTCTCGGCACCCTCATTGCCGAAGCCATCATCGTGGCCCACGTGTGGTCTCAATGGAACCTGAACCGGGAAAAGATCGCGAGGTTGGTGGACGTCGCCCGGGGCATCGAGCAGCAGGCGGCCGCGCCGCCCGCCAAACCCCAAACCGACGAACCCGCTCCCGAACAACCGTCGTTCGCGCAAATCATCGAGGCCCGGGCCGCGAAGGAGATGAACCTGCAACTTCGGGAGCAGGCATTGGCCAACGCCCTGGCCCAACTCCAGAACGAACAAGATCGGCTCGCCCAACGGGAAAAGCAATTCCAGGCGGACCGGACCGCCTACGAGACCCAACTCGCGGCCACCGCGAAAGGCGCGCAGGCCGCCGGACAGGAAGAAGTGCGGCGAATCCTCCAGACGATCAAGCCCAAACAGGCCAAGGAACTCCTCCAGGCCATGTTGGACAACAAGGAGCAAGACGACGTCGTGGCCCTGCTCGCCGGGATGACCGACTCGAAGCGCGCGAAAATCCTCGCCGAGTTCAAGACGCCCGACGAAACCAAAAAAATCGAAGAGGTCTTGCGCCGCATCCGCAAAGGCTCGCCCGAGGCGCCCCTGGCCCAACAGGCCCTGGAGCAATTGCGGCCGGGCAATCCGACCACGCCGTAACATCGACTTTCGAGGTCCCGACGGATTGGGAAGCCCAAAGCGTTTCCCAACGACGCAAAGGAGCAAAAACGTGACGCGAGTCGCAGTCAACCACAACACCGGTTGGATCCTGCCCGAAACGTTGCCCGGGCGAGCGTTGACGCCAGGGCGCGGACCGATGTCGCCGCCGTCGTTCGACCAACACCTCGAACAAGCCTGGAGGGGCAGTGCCACGCCGGCCAGCTCGGCGGCGCCGCTGAGCAGTAATCGGCCGCAGCCGCCCAGCACCACTCCACCGCGGTCGCCCAGCAGTAGTCCACCGCGGTCGCCAACTGGTCCGGCGAGCCAGGCTCCCCCCACCCGAGATGCCTCATCCGAGACCCATGAGTCCCGGGACGCGGCGTCGCGCCAGCCGTCCGATCCGAATCCCGACGCGCCCTCCAATTCAAGCGACCCAGCGCGGCCCGAGAATTGCCACCGCGACGAGAAGGAGCAGGATTCCGATGATTCCGCCGATCCCGCGGGCAGCGCCGTGGCCGCAACCTCGGCAGGCTCGATGACTATTTCAGGCGAGCCGAATGGAACGCCGCCGCCGGTCGTCGACGCACGAGAATGCGTGAATGCCGTGGACGCCGGTTTTGAAGTCGAGAAGCTCAACCAAGCCGCCGTCGAGAAAAAACAAGCATCGGTCGGGAAAAAACCTCATCCTGACGCGACTCTCCAGCAAAAGCCGGAACCGGCTGTCGAGAGCCGGTCCGCCGGTTCGGACAGCGAAGTCCCCGACGCGGCCAATCAAGGCGAAAAAGGCGATCTACCCGTGGAATCGAGCGATAACGCCGAAGTTTCCGCTTCCGACGGGCGGGATGGAGAAAAACCCCTTCGCGTCGTAGACGATGGGCGGACTTCCCTTTCGTCTGCGCAAGCCGAGGCGTCATCCAACGAACCAGTTGCGACGGAAATCCAGGCGGCGGCGGTCGCGACCATCGATTCGGCCCCGCGGCCCACCCCGCCCGATCCCGCGGCAAAAGACGCCCCTGACCGGCCGGGGAAAAACAACGTCCAAGGCATCGAGGGCCGACGCGCCGCGAAGCCCGGTTCCCTGGCGACGCCCGGTTCAGTCCAACCGCGAACCGTGGGGGAAAACGCCGGGGCGCAACCGACCATGCCGAGCGGAGAACCGGCGGCCGCGCCGATGGGCGTCGAGGCGGCGCAGGGCGAGGGGGAGGCGGCGGGCGGCGAGGCGAAAGCCGATCGCCCGACCGACGCGAAGACCGCCGACGCGGCCTCGCCGCGCAGCGGTTCCACGCAAGCCGTTGAATCCGCCGAGCGACGCGGCGAACCGGGAAACTCGGTGGACGAAAGCGAACGGGCTCGCTTCGTGCAGCGCGTGGCCAAGGCGTTTGAATCGGCGGCGGACCGCGGCGGACACGTCCGTTTGCGGCTTCACCCGCCGGAACTCGGTTCGCTCCGGCTGGAACTCACCGTGCGCAATGGCCAGATGCACGCCCGCTTGGAAACGGAAACCGAGGCCGCGCGGAACCTGCTTTTGGACAACTTGCCGGAACTCAAGGAACGACTGGCCGGCCACCAAATCCGCGTGGAGCGGTTCGATGTCGAATGGCGGGGGCAGACGCACGGTGGATTGCCGCGGGGGTTTGGCGATCCCGGCCGGTGGCAAGGGCCGCCGACGGGGCGCGTGGGGCGAGGGCCGGAAGCGGTTTCCGCCAATCCCGCCGCCCATCCCGTTGAAAACGTGGCCCGCAAACCAAGCGCCCAAACCAGTTTTGATGTGGTGATCTGAACCTTGTTGAGGAATCGGCGCGGGGCGGCCGCTCGAAGCCGCGACGTGGCCGAGAGACTGTTCGCCGAGGAGGTGTATCGTGGGATCGACCGCCGTCAATAGCGTGCTGGGCCAGACCGGCCCTCAAGCGCCTGGCCGAAGCGCCTTCGAGAAACTGAATCTGGAGACCTTCACCAAGCTGTTGGTCGCCGAGCTGGCGAACCAGGATCCCCTCAGTCCGATGAGCAACGCGGAAATCATGCAGCAGATCGGCCAAATCCGCTCGATCGAGGCCAGCACCCAACTCACCACGACGCTCCAGGCCGTCCTGCTGGGCCAAAACGTGGCCACCGCGAGCGGGCTGCTGGGCCGCGCGGTCAAGGGGTTGGACGATGGCCAGCAGGAAATCACCGGGGTGGTGGACCGGGTTTCCGTGGCCGGAGGCGTTGCCCGCCTGCACATCGGCCAAAGCACCGTGGAACTGAAGAACGTGTCGGAAATCCTGCCCGGGGAGTAGTCCGCAAGCGATAACCGAATACCGAAGTCAAGACCGTGACAAGGAGGATTCCATGGGCCTCGCATCGTCATTGAGCACCGCGCTGACCGGTTTGACGGCGGCGGAAACGACCATCGACGTGGTGGGCAACAACCTTGCCAACGCGAATACCGTCGGCTTCAAACAATCGCAAGCCGATTTCGCCACCCAGTTTCTCCAGACCCTAAGCCTTGGCTCGGCGCCAACGGACTCTTCCGGCGGCACCAACCCGCGGCAAACGGGATTGGGCACCTTGGTGGCCCAAATCACTCCCGATTTCTCTCAGGGGACCATTCAGATCAGCTCGAATCCGACCGACCTGGCGATCCAAGGCGATGGTTTCTTCATGCTCCAGGGCAGCTCCGGCGAAACCCTGTTCACGCGCAATGGCGTCTTCAAACTGAACTCCCAAAACCAGATGGTGTCGATCACCGGACAGCGGCTGCTCGGCTACGGCGTGGACAGCAACTTCGAGATCGACACCGCCACGCTCAAGCCGATCACGATCCCGCTCGGGTCCGCGGCCGTGGCGCAGGCGACGCGGAATGTTTACCTGGAGGGGCAGTTGTCGCCCACCGGCGACGTGGCCACCAAGGCGGAACGGATCCAGACCGCCGTGCTGGGCAACGGCATCTACACCGCGCCGACAAGCAACGGCACGGCAAGCACGTCGATTGCCCCCAACGTCGCGGGCGCCAACACGCGAGGAGATTCGGACGGCGCCGGCGACATGACGCCCGGCGCGACCTACGAATACCGGCTTGTTTACGCCAACAGGGCGTACAATCCACCCCCGCCCTTCGATCCGCCCGCCCTCTCCGAAAGCTCGATCGCCACCGTCGTATCCGCCACGGTGGCCGCCGGCGAGGGCGCGATCAGACTGTCCAACATTCCCACCGATCCGACGCCGGCCGACGCATACGGGTATGTGCGGATTTATCGCCGAAAACAAGGCGAAGACACGTACCATTACATCAAGGAAGTGCCCGTGGGCACGACCGAAACTCGGGACGACATGTCCGACGCCGACGCCTCGGCCCGCCCCCAATTGAATGAAACGACCATCAGCGGCAAATACCGGTATTACGTCACGTTCGCCACGGCCGCCGGGGGGCCCGGCGCCGGCATCGAGAGCCGTGTGTATCTCGAAGGGCCGACGGCCACGGTGAATGTCCTGAACGGGCGCGTCGTCCTGCACGACTTGCCGAAGGCCAACCCGGCCGACGGCTGGGCGGTCCGCCGGATCTACCGCTGCTTGTCGACCAACGAAAACGAGTTCCATTTCCTGGCCGAGATTCCCAGCGCGACCGACAACGCCACGATCACCGACAATCTCCCCGACGCGGTCCTTGCAACCCGCCCGTTGCTCGACATGGACGGCCCCAAAATCCTCCCGGGAACCAAGCTGGTCAACGTCCTCCGCCGCGAAACCAACGGCTACCGCCAACTCTTCCACGAGGGAACGCTCCGCTTTCAAGGCCAAAAAGGCGGCCGCACCCTGACCGCCAAGGAACTGACCATCACCAGCAACACCACCGTCCAGGACCTCATCGACTTCATGGTTCAGTCGATGGGCATCCAGTCGGTCGGTTCCAGCGAGACGGATTCAGCGGGCGTAAGCGTGCCACCGGGCGGGATGGTCGACGTCGATGGGCGGATCATTCTGACGGGCAACAACGGCGTGGACAACCGCATCGCGATCAATCTGGCCGGCATGACCATGATGTATTCCCAAGGCGGCCAAACGATCAACGAAACCATCGACATGCGATGGTCGCAAAAGCAAGCCGCCGTAGGCTCGGGGGCCATCACCGATACGATCGTCTACGATTCCCTCGGCGCCAGTCTCCCCTTGCGCGTCACCATGGTCATGGAGGGCCGCAACGGCACGGAAACCACCTACCGCTGGTTCGCCGACAGCTCGGAAAACCGCTACGGTTCCACGGCCACCATCAACGTAGGCACGGGCACCGTGACCTTCGACACCACCGGCAACTTCAAGAATGTCTATGACGACACGGTCAACATCTACCGCGACGGGTTTCCCACCGTCAACCCGCTCACCTTCAAACTCGATTTCTCCCGCATCACCGGCCTGGCCACGGACAAAAACAGCCTGGCGGTCTCGCGCCAGGATGGATCCAGCGCCGGCACGCTGACCAGCTTCATCGTCGGCGAAGACGGGGTGATCAAGGGCGTATTCTCCAATGGCATCAACCGCGACCTGGCCCAAATCCGATTGGCCCGCTTCGCCAACCCGTCGGGTTTGGAACAACGCGGACTGAACCTGTTTGCCGTCGGAGTCAACTCGGGCCTGCCCGTCCAGGGAGATCCCGGAACCCAAGGACTCGGCAGCATCGTGGCCGGGGCGGTGGAACTCTCCAACACCGACGTGGGTGGCAGCCTGATCGAGCTTATCCTGGCGTCGACCATGTACCGCGGCAACGCCCGAGTCATTACCACCGTCCAACAAATGTTCGATGAACTCATGGCTCTGCGGCGGTAGCGCGCCCAGATCACGCCTCTTCTTGTTGTGGCCGGATTCGATGTTTTCCTCCGCGCAAATTAAAACCTGGGCAAGTCCGGTTGCAGCCCCGTTGCCCGGGCCAATGTCCGTTTTGAAATCTCGAAGAGGCCCGGTCCCCGCATTCACGTCGTATTTCTGGGAGAGACGCCATCCCCCGCGCCCGTGCATCGGGCCAAGGTGGACCGCGGCCTTCCCGTCGTTGAAGGCACCCGAAAATCTCAGCCTGGTCGTTTGCTTGCCCTCGCAATGCGCGATGAAAACAAAACTGTAACCTGTTTTCTTACAGGAGTTTAACTCCCCTTCGCGAAGGTTACGGCACGCCGGTCAGCCGCGAGCTATATTCCTTTAAGGGGTCCCCCTAAGCACGCACGCGGAACGACCTATGAGTGATGCCGCTGTAACCTCTCCCGCAGAGGCCGCCGCGCAAGGGGCTGGGCGATCCAGCTCGATGTTGGCCCGTGTGACGGCCTTGCTCTTCGTGGTCGCGGTGATCGGGGCTGAGTGCCTCATTGCCTCGTTGTGGCTGCCATCCGGTACCGCAGCCCCAGCAACGGACGAAGCGTCTAAAACACCCGAGCCAGCCGTTGAGCCGGCTGAAAAAGAAAAAAAACACCACGGCAAGGAGAATACAACTAAAGATGGGCACTCATCCGTCGACAAGAAGGGTCACGGAAAATCGGGCCACGGCAAGTCCGCTGAGTCAGAAGAAAAAACCGCCATCGACCCGCAGGACCAGATGGAGGTTGACCTCAATCAATTTGAGATAACCACACAATCGGCTACATCTAATACAACAATAAGGGTGGAGTTTCACCTATTTGGTGTAATCAAAGCCTCCGATAAGGAGGAGTTCGATCGGTTAGCTAAGGCTTGTCAGCATCGGTTGCGGGACCAGGTGTTGATGATTGTCCGCAGTGCGCAGCCGCGAGACCTGAGCGACGCAGGATTGGGGTTGATTAAGAGACAGATTTTAGAGAAAGTTAACGCCCTTCTCGGAAAGCCACTCCTCCGCGAAGTCATTGTCAGCGACTTCTCGTATTTGGAGCAGTGAGTCGGGCTATTTCGAGACCGTCGGTCAGCAGAGGAACGGATTCCGATGGCTGATATGCGAGAACTGATCGGTCAGGATGAAATTGAACGACTGCTAAGCAGTTCGATGGCGGGGTCCGCGGCCCCTCCGCTTGCCTCAGCTCCCCCGGCGAACAACCCGACATCCGCCACACCAGGCACCTCCAGTCCTGGCGTCGCCGCGTTCGGATCTACGAAGGGTGGATCCGGCGCCCCATCCGCGACGGAAGCTCGCGGCTCGCCATCCACCACGCCGCCGGGAATTTCGCAAAGCGACATCGAGGTTCTACTCCAACAAGCGGAAAAAGCGATCGAGTCGATCGAGCAAGGGCCGCCCCAAGACGTGCCGCCGGGCGTGGCGCCGTTCCGTTGGGAAGAGCTGTCCGTTGTCCCAGCCAACGCCGAGAGCGCGACGTTGGATTTGATCCGCGATGTCGAGCTGGACGTGAGCATCGAACTGGGACGCACGCGGATGTACCTCGAAGACGTGCTCAAGCTCCGTCGCGGCGCGGTGGTGACCCTGGACAAGCTCGCGGGCGACCCGGTGGACGTCTATGTCAACGGTCGCCTGGTGGCCCGGGGCGAAGTGCTTGTGCTTAACGACAACTTTTGCGTTCGTGTGGCGGAATTGGTGGCGGGGGTGAACAGCCCGTAGGTCGGCGCCGGGGCCATGAGTTCCATGAGTTCTCCTCGCGATCGTTCCTCAGGATGGAGTGCCAAGCGAGGCCTCCCGTAGGCGGCCGCGCGAAACAATACGGTTCAGCGAGGCAAGGATGCCTTTCAGCAAGACGGCTCGACGGCTGGCGATTCTGGGCGTGTTCTGGTGCCTGCTTGGGCAGGCGGAAGAGCGGAACGAGGCGCCGGAGCGCGGCAATTTCGAGTCGTGGGATACCGCTCGGCGCTACGACCCGACCAACGCCGGGGAACACCAGCAAACTGCCTGGCTGGAGCCGACCGCTCCTCCCCCGGCTCGCCCAAGCGACCGCGGCGTCAAGCCCCTTTCGGCCCCCGATCGCCGCGAGAACCCCATTCCGCTGCGGCCTCCGAGCAAATCGCTCCCGAATGGCGCGGCCACGCTGGCGCCCTCGGCGAGCGGACCGCCGACGTTGATTTCCGTCGTGGGGAGCCTGGGCGCGGTCCTGGGGTTGTTCTTTTTGCTCGCGTGGGCGATGCGCCGAGGCGCATCGGGTTCGCCGACCCTTCTTCCAAAAGAGGCCCTGGAAGTGCTTGGCCGCGCCCCCTTGGCTGGGCGTCAGCAAGTCTACTTGGTTCGGCTGGGGAACAAATTGGTGCTGGTTTCCGTTTCCCCAGCCGGCGTGGAGACTCTCAGCGAAGTCACCGAGCCGGACGAAGTCCAGCGGCTGGTGGCGATTTGCCTTCAAGGGCAACCCAACAGTGCGGCCTTGATGTTCCGTCAGGCCCTGGACCGCTTTGCGGCCCGCGAGGAGTAGCACGATGCATAAGCCGCTCGCGGAATGCCCGCTCTTTACGAATCGCTCTGGGGAGCTAAACCAGGCCCGGACCGATCCGTTTTCGGCAACCGAAGTCGAGCAGGCCCGTGTTGCCGCGGGGCGCCGCCCTCCGATGGCCCATTGGCTCGCGAGCCGGTGGAAACGCTTGTCTGGCGCATCGACGCACGGATGCGTTGCCAAGGGCTTCTTGATTCTCGCGGCGGTGCTATTGGCGGTGGGGCTTGCCGCGCCGCGTGCGCTGGCCCAGAACCCTTCGAATCGGCCGCTGTCGATTCGCGTGCCCGACGGTCTGGCGGGAGGGCCGGAGGCGTGGACCAGTCCCGCCGGTTTAAGCTCCACGCTTCAAGTGATGCTGGTGCTGACCGTGCTCAGCCTGGCCCCGGCCGTCTTGCTCATGACCACGTGTTTCGTGCGAATCGTCGTGGTGCTCGGGCTGTTGCGTCAGGCGGTGGGCACGCAGCAATTGCCGCCGAGCCAGGTGGTCACGTCGCTCGCCCTGTTCCTCACCCTGCTCGTCATGACCCCGGTTTGGAAAAAAGTCTACGACGACGCGATCGTGCCCTATCGCGCCGAGCGGATCAGTCTGGAGGAAGCCTGGAACGCCGGGGCCGCGCCGGTGCGGAGGTTCATGAGCATGCAGATCGAGCACGCGGGCAATCGCGACGACGTCTGGCTGTTCCTCCGCTACATGCCCGACGTCCCAACTCCCAAGGACTACGACGAGGTCCCGCTGGCGGCGCTCTTGCCGGCCTTCATGCTCAGCGAGTTGAAAACGGCGTTCCTCATTGGATTCCAGATTTTCCTCCCCTTTTTGATCATCGACGTGATTGTCGCCGCGGTGATGGTCTCGATGGGCATGCTCATGGTCCCGCCGGCCATGATTTCCCTGCCCTTCAAACTGATCCTGTTCGTGCTGCTCGACGGCTGGCACCTGGTCGTGGGAATGCTCTTGGAGAGTTTTCAAAGTTTTGGGGGATGAGCGGAAGAAAAGAGGGAACGACGCCGCGCCGTGGAAGGGGGTTTGAGCCGCGGGTTGCCCCTTTGGCCGCGGCGGGCCTCGGACCCACCATCGCAGCGCCTCCCTTGCGGGACATGTCATGGACGCGACCCTGATCGTCAATTTGGGACGTGAAGCGATTTGGATCGGGCTGCTCTTGGCGGCCCCCGTGCTGTTGACCGGCATGATCGTCGGCCTGGCGGTCGGCTTGCTCCAGGCGTTGACGCAGGTGCAAGAGCAGACCGTGGCCTTCGTGCCCAAGATCGTCGCCATGGCCCTGGTCATGAGCCTGCTGCTTCCGTGGCTCTTGGCCCGGATGTTGGAATACTCGGAAGGCCTGATTTCCGGAATCCCGGGACGGTTCTAGTGGGCTGGCTCCAGCAGATCGACGCCGCCAAGTTCATGCTGTTCACGCTGATCCTGACGCGGGTGAGCGGGCTGTTGATGACCGCGCCGGTCTATGGCACGCCCGACATCCCACTCCAAGTCCGCGCCTTGTTCGCCTTCGCGCTGGCGCTGCTGGTCGTTCCGACTCAATGGAGCGTCTCGCCCCCCGATCCGGCCAACCTGGTGGAATACCTCGTCCTGGTCGGAAGCGAGCTGGTCGTCGGACTCGCCTTGGGACTGGGGATCACGGTTTTGCTGTCGGGCATTGAATTGGCGGGCCGCTTGATCGATCAGGTCAGCGGGATGTTGATCGCCGAAATCTTCGACCCGGTCCAAGGCGACAACTCCTCGATCCTGTCGCGGTTGATTTTCCTGACCACGGTTGCCGTCTACGTCGTGATCGGCGGGCATCGCATGGCGATGGCCGGCGTGCTGGATACCTTTCAGGCGATTCCGCCGGGCAGCGCCGCCGCGCCGACCCACATGGCCGACACGCTCGTGACCCTGGTCAGCCAAAGCTTTGCGCTGGGGATCCGGGCCGCCGCGCCGGTGGTCGTTTCCCTGCTGTTGGCCAACCTGGTTCTGGGGCTGATCGCGCGGGCCCTGCCCCAACTGAACCTTTTCGTCCTCGGTTTCGGTTTGAACGTGCTGCTGGCCCTGGGCATCCTCGGCGTTTCGCTCGGCGCGGCGGTCTGGGTATTCGCGGATCGGATCGAACCGGCCATTGGCGCGGTCCTGGAGACGGTAGGCGGCGGATAAGAACCGCTCTGGCCGCGCGGTGGCGTCCGGCCCATCATCGCCAGAGCCGGCGCGACGCCGCGAAGGCCGTGGCCGACGCCGCGGGCCGCGCCGTTTGACGCACAGAGTCCATGCCTGACTACAGCGGCGACAAATCGCAGGACCCAACCCCGCATCGCAGGCAGAAGGCCCGCGAGGAGGGAAGCGTCGCGCGGAGCCACGATCTGGCCTCGGCGTTGCTTCTGCTTTTGGGCTTTGGGGCGCTATGGTTCAGCGGGGCCTCGCTGTTGGATTTCCTGGCGGCCTATACGCGCCGCCAATTGGGCGGCGAACCGTGGCTTCGCGCTGACCCGGCCCTGGCGGTGGGCCATTGCACCAACCTGCTCGCCGAGCTTGCCCGGCATGTCCTTCCGATCCTCGCGTTGATCCTGATCGGCGCGGTGGTCGTGAACCTGGTTCAGATCGGGTTTTTCTTCCTCCCGGCGAAAGTGGGATTCGACCTCTCGCGGATCGACCCCTTGGCCGGCGCGCGGCGGATGTTCTCGTTGGACAACGTGGTGCGTTTGGGTTTTGCGATCTTCAAACTCGTGTTGATCGGCGCGGTCGCGGCCGCCTGCTTGTACCAAGACTTGCCCCACATCCTGGCCTTGAGTTGTCGACCACTCCACGAGATTGCGTTGGCGGCGTGGCAGCTCCTTTTTTGGACCGGGCTGAAGATCGGCGTTGCCTTGTTGGTGTTGGCCGTGTTCGATTACGGCTATCAGTATTGGCGGCATGAGCAGGACCTGCGGATGACGCCGCAGGAAGTCCGCGAGGAGATGCGCAACTTGGAGGGCGACCCCCAGATCGCCGCCCGGCGACGCGCGGTCCAGAAGCAACTGGTCGCCAATCGCATTTCCCAGGCCGTGCCCAAGGCCGACGTCGTGGTCACCAACCCCACCGAGCTGGCCGTCGCCATCCAATACGACCCGGAAAAAATGGCCGCCCCGATCGTCGTCGCCAAGGGGGCAGGCCTGCTGGCGCAACAGATCCGCCGCATCGCCTTGGAACACGGAATTCCGATCCTGGAACGCAAGCCCCTGGCCCAGGCCCTCTACCGCGAGGTCGAACTGAACCACCCGATTCCCCAGGACAAATATGCCGCCGTGGCCGAGGTCCTGGCCTACGTGTACCATCTGAAGGGCAAGAAGATCACCCCGCCGCGCGCCGCCTGATCAAGCAAGCGGACGAGAACAATCCCGGGGATTTCGCGGTTTTTCGGCCTTTCCGAAAAGTCCCCTCTCCCGCCGGGAGAGGGTTAGGAAATCGGCCAATGCAAAGGCCCGTTGACGGGCCTTCTCCGCCGTAGGCGGTGTTAGGCCCGGCGTTTGACGCCGGGTAGCGGTTTCGATCCCGCGGCGAACCTCAAGCCCCGTTGACGGGGCTTCTCGCTGTGGCGATGTTTAGGCCGAGTCCTCATCCTGTGCGATCCGTTCGAGCCGCTCTGCCAACGTTCTCCGTACTAGTCGCGCGACATTTTGATGCCCTCACGGAATCCGTCAGGCTCCAAGCCGCGCCAGCGAGAAGGCCCGTCAACGGGCCTCGCGCCGTGGCATTGCCCCACGGATACCCGGCATGAATGCCGGGCCGAAGACCGCCTGCGGCGGCAAACGCCCGTCAACGGGCGTCTTCGCACAACCTTTTACCGGCGATCTTCGCGGTAAAAGGAGACCTGTTGCTTGGCGTCGAGCAGTTGCCGCATCGCGTCGATGAGCACGGGTTCCACCTCGGGGGCGACGTTGCTTGCGCCGGGGCTGGTCTCGTAACCGCCTTCCGCATAGGCCTTGGCGGGGGCGATGTAGCCGGGTCCGCAGTCGCCGTAGGCCGCCATCATCACGTGCAAATCCTTCCGCATCGCCTTGGCCGCGAGTTGGTATTCCACGAGGAGTTCCCCGGGCATGTGCAGCACGCGAACCGTCCCCACCCGCAGACACGCGATCGGAACCCGATGGCCCGCTTTGCAGCGCCGCACCCAAGCCAGCCGATCGGCGTTGTCGAAGGTGCCGCGCAGCGGCTGGCTCTGGAGCGCCTTGACGAGTTCTTCCTCGTTCAAGTGCTTTGCCAGGGGCAGGGCGACGGGGACGACCTGCCAGCCCACGTCCGACGCCGCCAGCGGGGCCTTCTCCATCGACTCGAAGGCCCGCTTCATCCCGTCCGCCAGGCGCTCGGCGAGCACGATGCGGTTCGGCGGACTGCCGTCGTTGTACTTGCCCGCGCCGATGTCCCCGCCCGCCCCCGTGAAATGCACGTGCAAAGCCTCGGGAACCGATTGGCCGCGGAAGAACCGGGCGATGCCGGGAAAGTCGGGGCTGGGCACGCCGGTGCGGTAATAGCTTTGCGGATGGCAGGCGTAATAGGTGAGCACGGCGACGGGCACGTTTTCGTTCCAGAAGGCCAACAGCGACACCTCGGGGTCGATGAGTCCCTCCGGTTCGGCCCGAAGCGCGGGATCCTTGGTGGCCGTATAGCGCGTGGCCCGCACCCGGCCGTCGGGCCCCTTGATTCGCCGGTTCGACGCCACCTGGCGGACCTCGGCGGCGCCCCAGCCGTAGTGGGTCGCCTTCTGCGCGTCGCGCAGCCCAGCCCGCAGCGCGTCGGCCGCCCGGCGGATCACCTCCCGGTGAAACGTCCCCTCGAATCGTCCGCAATCCTTCAGCCCGAGCTCGCGGAGCAGACGTTCGGCCGTGAAGTCGCAACTCGGCGCGTCGTGCTGGTGGACGGCGTGAACCGCCACGCGGTCGGGCACGGTCCCGGCCGCCTCGGCCAACGCCGCCCGAAACGCGTCCTGGCCCTCGTTCGAGATTCCGATCCAGTCCACGGCGCAAAGCACGATCGGCTGCCCGGCGCCCAGAATCGCGATCCCCCGGCAGCGGAGCGTCATTTCACTGAGCCGTTTCACCGGGTCGTAGGCCATTTGGGATCCGACGGGCGGCGTGGCATCGACGTCGAAAGTCGCCACGCGGATCCCCGCCTCCGCCGGTTTCGCGCCGCCCTGGACGTCGGCCGCAAGCAGGCGGCTCGACCCCTCAAACTGGAAAACAATCCCCGCCAGCCAAAGCGCGACCGCCATCCCAGCAACCGGTCGCAATCCAAGCAGATTCCTCATGACGCGGCTCCCTGACAAAAGCGACTGGACCAATCGACTCTTTCAGAGTACCGCCTTCATGGCGGCGACACAAGCCGCGGGCGATTCCCTCGGCATGCCGTTCACGCCCCGAGGGGGCTGGCATATTTTCGCGCGCCTGCGCCGCGAAATTGGCGACAGTCCCCGCGAACGCTTACGGTGCTCGCACTTAGCGCGGGCCGCGCCCGCAACCGATTAGTGAACAATCACTGGACGCCAGGCTCGCACGGCAGGCATGGTCTAAACAAAAGACGGCAGGCTTTTGTACTCCGCACGCGTTGAGATGACATGTCTTTCGGGCGAAAAGCACTCATTTCGGCCGCGCGGAAAATGGCGCGAGGATCGCCGGCAAGAGGTTGTCGGACGACGCCCGTTCACGGGCGTTTGCCGCCGCAGGCGGTCTTCGGCCCGGCATTCATG
>Ga0209101_1000930_pt1 | contig 23351 bp, 26 predicted proteins | sample ConPoolayeCmetaG_FD_185481 | JGI IMG/M metagenome (GOLD analysis project Ga0209101, IMG submission 185481) | Hot spring microbial mat communities from California, USA to study Microbial Dark Matter (Phase II) - Cone Pool mat layer C metaG... ...
CGTGCAGCCCTCCCGCTCCGCCAAAAGCAACGAGCGTGAACTCCCGCGGGTCGTGGCCACGCTCGACGGTGATGACGCGGACCGCGCGAGCCATGGCCGCGGTCACCACCGTGAGCACGCCCAGGGCGGCCTGCTCCACGCTGCTCCCGATCTGGCTGGCCAATGGTGCGAGGGAGGCTCGGGCCCGCGCGAGGTCGAGCTGAAGCTCCCCACCAAGAAACTCGCTCTCGACCAGGCGCCCGAGCACCAGGTTGGCGTCGGTGACTGTCGGTTCGATGCCCTGCCCGTAGCAGGCCGGTCCGGGCACTGCCCCAGCGCTCTCGGGCCCCACGCGAAGCGCTCCCCCCGCGTCCAGGCGGGCCAGCGAGCCGCCGCCCGCACCGACGGTGTGGATGTCGAGAGCCGGCACGCGCACTGGCACACCGGCCACCTGCGTCTCGCTCCGCCAGCGGAGCGGGCCATCGACGAGAGCGACGTCCGTGGACGTCCCCCCCATGTCGAGGGTGACGAGGCGCGCGATCCCTGCTGCCCGCGCGCGCTGCACCGCACCCACGAGCCCCCCAGCCGGTCCCGAGAGGACCGTCCGGACCGGCTCGGCTGCGGCTGTGCCGGCTCCGACGAGCCCGCCGTTCGATTGCATGACGTGCAGTCCGCCGCGCACGGCCGTCGCCAGGCGCGTGAGGTGCCGCGCCATCGCCGGGCCGACATAGGCGTTCACGACCGTCGTGGTCGTGCGTTCGTACTCGCGGTACTCGCGCAGAAGGCGGTGCGAGACCGAGACATGGAGACCGAAGGCGCGCAGCGCGCTCGCGAGCCGGCGCTCGTGCACGGGATTCCGGTACGCATGCAGCAGGCACACCGCCACGGCCTCGGCCCGCGCCTGGCGCACGGCGCGCAGCGCCGCACGCACTGCAGTCTCGCCCAGGGGCACCTCGATCTTGCCGTCGACGAGGATCCGCTCGCGGACACCGATCCGCCGCTGCCGGGGCACCAGCGGCTGCGGCCGGCGAGGCTCGAGGGTGTAGAGCACCGGCCGCGTCTGGCGCCCGATTTCGAGCACGTCTTCGAAGCCTGCAGTCGTCAGCAGGACGACGCGCGCGCCGCGGCGCTCGAGGAGCGCGTTGGTCGCCACAGTCGAGCCGTAGTGCAGGCGCACCGACCGTCCCCCGGCCAGCAGGCGCAATCCCGCGAGAATGGCACGGGCAGGGTCGTCTGGCGTCGAGGGCACCTTGGCGACGCGCAGCGTACCGCCCTCGACCGCCACAAGATCGGTGAAGGTCCCGCCGGTATCCGCGCCGACCAGAACCAGCCGCTCGCTCAGCTTGTCGTGCTCGTCGTCGCGCTCGAGGCGCTCTTCTCGCCTGGGGAGCTGGAGTCGGTCGAGGAGGAGGACGCCGGGCCACCCGTCGACTCGCTGCTCTTCGCGCCGTCCTTGCTCTCCTGGAGGCCCTTGCGCGCGTAATCGGTCACGTACCAGCCGCTGCCCTTGAGCTGAAAGCTCGTCGCAGAAATGAGCCTGGCGACCGCTCCGTTGCACGTCGGACAGTCCGACAACGCAGGCTCGGTGATTCGCTGCGTGACCTCGAACACGCCGCACCGATCGCACCGGTACTCGTAGATCGGCATCGCCGCCGCCTGTAAGCACCACAACCGCCTCTGTCAAGGAAGACTTGCCGTGGCCAGTCGCTGGAGCACCCCATGGGCGGTCTGACCACGCACTAGCAGCTGCTTGTCTCGTCCCCGGTGCCCGCGGCGCACGAGCAGGGCCGAGCGCGGAACCCCGAGCGCTGTCGCCATCGTGGCGAGCAGCTCGTCGTTCGCGGCTCCTTCGACGGGCCGCGCCCGCAGGCGAACGAGGAGCGCATCGTCCCGCACCCCCGCGATGCCGGGCCTGCGTGTCCCCGGCTGCACCCGCAAGCGAAGCACGGCCCCGTCCGGGCTGTCGCGGAGCCACGAGGGGAGCGTCGGCGGCTCGGGCACACGACGCCGCCGGTTCAGGAAAGCCCGAGACCAGGCACGGCGGGCATGGCTGCCATGCGCGATGCCAGGTCGTAGAGGCTGCGGACCACGACAATCTGCAGAAACTGGATCAGCAACAGGACGACCAGCGGCGAGAAGTCGATGCCCGCTGCCACCACGAAGGGCAGCCGCCGGCGAATCTGCCACAGCAGCGGCTCGGTCACCCCGCGCACGAAGCGAACGATCATGTTCGAGGGATCCGGATTGACCCACGACAGCACCACGGCCGCGAGCAGGATCCAGAAATACAGCGAGAGCAGCGTGTTGAGGATCGCGGCGATGCCGAGGACGAGGTTCTGAAGAAGAAACACGGCGGACTCCTCGATCCGTCAGCCTGCGGCCAGCTCGCGCGCGCGTCGCGTTGCCGTCTCGACCGCGGCAATGACCGCCTCGCGGAATCCACGCTGCTCGAGCGCACCCAGGCCAGCCATGGTCGTGCCGCCGGGCGAGGTCACCATCTCGCGCAACTCGCGGACGGAGAGGCCGCTCTCCGTCAGCATGGCAGCCGCTCCCGCCAGCGTGGCATGCGCAAGCTGGGCGGCGAGGCTCTGTGGCAGTCCCCCACGAACGCCGCCCTCGATCAGGCACTCGGCGAAGTGGTACACGAAGGCCGGACCGCTTCCCGAGAGCGCGGTCACGGCATCGAGCAGATCCTCGCCGGTGATCGTGACCGCATCGCCGACGGTCTTGAAGAGCTTGACGATCGCCTTCACGTCCGCGTCGGTCGCCCGCGAGCCCGCCACCGCCACCGAGATGCCGCGCCCCACGAGCACGGGAGTATTCGGCATCACGCGGATGACTCGAGCCTCGCCACCCAGACCGGCTTCGATGCGCCGCAGGGGAAACCCGGCCGCAATGGAGACGAACAGCTTCTTCGGCGTGACCTCCGCCCGGATCTCCTCGAGCACCTGGGCGAGGTTCTGGGGCTTCACCGCCAACACGATCGTTTGCGAGCCCCGCACGAGCTGTCGGTTGTCCCGCGTCCCCTCCACCTTGTGCACGCGCTTGAACCGTCGCAGCTGGGCGTCCAACGGATCGCTGACCCAGAGGTCTTCCGGCTTCCAGCGCCCTGAGCGAAGGAGGCCGCGGATCAACGCGCCTGCCATGTTGCCCGCCCCGATGAAGCCGATCTTCTTCATGAGCCCTCCCGCCAGCTCCCCGACGCGCGCGGCCCGAACAGGACCCGACCGAGCCGCACGAAGGTGGCGCCTTCCTCCACCGCGAGCAAGAAATCGTCGCTCATTCCCATAGACAGGTGGGGCAGTTCAACCCCGAGCCACTTCGAGACATCGTCTCGCAGCTGTCGTACCGCCCTGAAGCAGGCGCGCACCATCTCGGGTGGCCGCCCCGCTGGGCCAATCGCCATGAGACCGTCCACGGCAAGCCCTGGCTCCTTCACGACGACTTCCAGCAAGTCACGAACCTGCTCGGGGGGAACACCGCGCTGCGTCATGCTTCCCGTAACGTTCACTTGGACCAACACCGGAACACGCCATCCAGTCTCGAGAGCCGCGCGGCTGAGCGCCGCAGCGAGCGGCATCGAGTCGAGCGAATGGATGCGGTCGAAGATCCGCACCGCCAGACGGGCTTTGTTGCGCTGCAGACTGCCGATCAGATGCCAGCGCGCCGACACGCGACATGCGCTGCGCTTGGCTGCCGCCTCCTGGACGTAGTTCTCCCCGATGTCTTCCAGACCGGCCGCGACAGCCAGCTCCACGGCGGTGGGTGGCAACGTCTTGGTGACCGCGACGATGCGCACCGCCTCGGCAGAGCGGCCTGTCCGCGCCGCCGCCGCCGCCACCTCGGCGCGCACCGCGACGATGCGCGCCAGGACGGCCTCGCCCGCTTCCGGCACCATGCGAAATGCTCGGCAGGCCTGTCACCCCTGTCAAGGAGCCGCGGGCGTCCCAGTTGCTGGCCCCGGAGCCACGTGGTAGCCCCCCGGCCGTGCGGCGGCCATCGCCGTGGGTGCTGCTTTGCGGGCTGGGGCTCTGCACCGGCTGTGCGGCGCGGACTCCGGAACCTATCGCTTCGGGGGTCGGAGTGGCTCCGCCTCCCTCGACGACCTCGGCCGTCGAGACCCGTCATGGGGAAGCGGGCCTGCGTTCCCCATACGATCTCGCCGATCTCGCGCGGCGGCATCCAGCTCTGGGCGATCTCGCCCAGTACCTCAGCGCTCAGCGCGCTGCCGCTCGGAACGACGTCGGGCAGGTCCGCGATGCCGTGGCTACCCTCGAGGCACGGTGGCCTGACTCGATCTGGCGAGGACGTGCTCGACTCCTGGAAGGGCGCGTCCACCGCCGCCTGGGCCAGCTCGCCAGTGCGCGCGCGGCCCTCGAAGCCGCGATCGAGACTCTTGGCGAACGGGGCCCGCGCGACATCGCACGGCTCGCCCTGGCAGAGGTCGTGGCAGCGCAGGGTGACCCAAAGACTGCACTCGTGCTTGTGCAGCGGCTCCGGGAAACCCGGCCGCGGGGTCTCATCGGTCGGCGGGCGCAGCGGCTCGCTGCCCGGCTCCTGCGTGGGGGCGGCTTCGACAGCGCGGACGACCGCTTGGCGGACGGTGAGCTCCGACTCGTGGAGGGCGACGCCGCTGGCGCCCTCGACCAGGCACGCCGCGTGCTCTCCGAGCCCGTCAACGCCACGCTGCGTGCGCGGGCCCGATGGCTGCAAGCGCGGGCACACCGTGCCCTCGGCCACGGCGATCTCGCCGAGGCCACGGCGCTCGCCCTGGCCGCCGACGGCGACGCAGTCTACGCGCCCAGGGCGCTCGCGGCGGTGGCCCGGTGGAAATGGAACGCGGACGACGACGGCGCCGCTGCCGAGATCTACAACGAGATCCTCCGCCGCTGGCCCGGGAGCGAGGAGACGGCCGATGCGCTCTATGCGCTCGGACGCATCCGGCAGGAAGCGGGCGACCACGACGGTGCCGTCGCGGCGTTCATGGCGCTCGCGGAGCGCTTCCCGCTCCTTCGCACGGCAGACGAAGCGCGATGGCGTGCGGGCTGGGTGCGCTACCTGGCAGGCGAACCGGCGGAGGCCGTTCGCACCTTCTCCACGCTGAGCCTCGATGGCGACCGCCGTACCCGGATCGCCGCCGAATACTGGGAGGCGCGCGCCCTCGAGCACCTGGGCAGCCCCGAGGCCATGGCGAAGCTTCGCCATCTGGCCACCCGTCATCCGAGAACGTACTACGGTGCGCTCGCCCGCGCGCGGCTCGGGGCAGCCGACCTGCCACCGGAGGCTCCATCCTTCGGTGCGGGTCGCCCCCCATTTCCGGATGAGCTGGTGGGCCCCCACGCCGAGCGTGCCCGGATCTTCCATCGCGCAGGATTCGACCGGATCGCACGGCTCGAGCTCGACGCGATCGCCTCCGAGACTCCTGCGGAGGTCCTCCTGCAGGCGTACGCCGCGGTCGAGGCCCCCGAGGCCGTGATCCGCGTGGCGCGGGCGCGGGATGCGGAGCGTCGCTGGCTCTACCCTCTCGGCTACTGGGACGTGGTGCGGCGATACGCCGAGATCCACGACCTCGATCCCTTGCTTGTCACCGCGCTCATTCGCCAGGAGAGCGCCTTCGCCCCCGATGCCGTATCACCCGCGCAGGCCCAGGGGCTGATGCAGCTCCTTCCGACCACCGCCAGCGACATCGCCCGCGCCGCTGGGGTCCCGATCCCGGATGGCGCCGCGCTGCGCACTCCGACCACCAACGTCGCGCTAGGAACAGCGCTATTGCGCCGTCTCCTCGATCGGTATCAGGGCTCCCGCATCAAGGCGCTCGCGGCCTACAATGCCGGCGAGGAGGCCGTCGCGAAATGGGAGCGGCGGTACGGGGAGCGGCCGGAGGACGAGTTCGTCGAGCTCATCAGCTATCGCGAGACGCGCGAGTACGTGAAAGCCGTCGTCGAGCACTACGAAGTCTATCGCGGGCTCTACGCGGCGAGCCCTTCGGCCACGAGCGCGGGCAAGCCCCCGAAGGCGCCGTTCGACATGATGACGATGACGTCGCCCGGGACTGCGGAAGCCACCAGGTAATCGCAGATCGCGGGCACGCCGACGATCATCCTGGCGGGGATCCCGCGCGATCGCACCTCGGCGGCGATCGTCTCCGGAGAGAGCCGCTCCTCCGGCGGAATCGGGTCGTTCGGCTTGCTAAACACCCCGGCCAGCACGGCTTCGTCCGCCGTCGCCAGCGCGTCGGCGAACTGCTGCTGGAAGACCCGTCGCCGACTGGTATTGGAGCGGGGTTCGAACACCGCCCGCAGCCGGCGCCCAGGATACCGCAAGCGGAGGGCGGCGATGGTTCCCGCCACGGCGGTCGGGTGATGCGCGAAGTCGTCGATGACCGTCACTCCGCGGATGTCGGCCACGAGCTGCTGTCGCCGAGCCACCCCGCGGAACTCGGCCAGCGCCTCTGCCGCCTCGCCGAGGCCCAGACCGGCTTCCTCGGCAAGCAGCAGCACACCGAGAGCGTTTCGGGCGTTGATCGCTCCCGGGACGCGCAGGACGAGCTCGGCCACCACCCGCCCGCGCTCTCGCACGAGGGCACGCGTACGGTCGCCATCGTCCGCGAGGTCGGTGATCCGCCAGGGGTTGTCCGTTCCGAGCCCGTACTGGCGCACCCTGGCGTGGCCTCCGGCGGCAGCGACCACCCCGAGGGCGTGCGGAAAGTCGCCGCAGACCGCCAAGGCACCGGCGGCGGGCACGAGCGCGAGCAGACGGCGGAAGGCCTGCTTCACCGCCTCGAGATCGCGGTAGATGTCGGCGTGGTCGAACTCGACAGCGCCAAGCAGCACTGCCGCGGGCCGGTAGTGGAGGAACTTCGGTCCCTTGTCGAACCATGCCGAGTCGTACTCGTCGCCCTCGATCACGAAGATCTCGCCGCCGCCGATGGCGGCATTGGCGCCGAGGTCGAGTGGGGCACCACCGATCAACCAGCCGGGATCCCGCCCGCACCGCTGGAGGACAAAGGCGAGCATCGACGCCGAGGTCGTCTTCCCGTGCGTCCCGGCAACCACGAAGGACCGGCGTCCCGGCAGGAACAGCTCTGCGACCGCCTGCGGGAACGACATGGTCGGCAGTTCGCGCGCGTGTGCAGCAGCCGCTTCCGGGTTGGTGCGCGGCACGGCATTGCCGCAGACCACCAGATCGACCCCCTCGAGGCGCGCGGGATCGAAGCCCTGGTGGACAGTCACCCCGAGCGTTTCGAGAAGGGTGCTGGCGGGCGGATACACGTTTTCGTCCGAGCCTGTCACCTCGTGGCCTGCCGCGCGGAGAAGCGTCGCCAGGCCGCTCATCCCCACGCCGCACGCGGCGATGAGGTGGACCTTCACGCGTCGAGCGCCTCCCAGACCGCGTCGTGCACGCGGGGCCGCAGCTCCCGGATGCCCTCGTTGTCGCGGCTGGGATGGACCCGGTTGCTGAGCAGGATCACGTGCGCATCCCGCTCCAGATCGATCCAGATCGAGGTGCCGGTAAACCCGAGATGCCCGACAGCCGTCGGGCTGATGCGCTGTCCTCCGCTGGAAGCGCCCGCAGTGGGCGTGTCCCAGCCGAGCGCCCAGGTGCTCTCGGGCACCTGCCCGTCGCGCCGCCACGCCTCGCGTAGCACATCCTGCGGCAGCCAGTCGTCGTCGCCCCGCCAGGCGGCGCGCAGGCGGGCGACAATCCGATGCACGTCGGCTGCGGTGGCGAACAGCCCGGCGTGACCCGCCACACCGCCCATCGCCCGCGCATTGTCGTCGTGGACCTCTCCGCACAGCACCCGTCCGAGACTGGGCTCGTACTCCGTGGGAGCGATCCGCTCGTGCACCGGCACCACGCGCCGTGCCTGCAGGGCCGACACGTCGATGAAGCCGACATCGTGGAGGCCCAGGGGCCGCGCCACGCGGTTCGCGAACGCGCGATCGAGCCGCGAGTGCGTGAAGAGCTCGATCAACTCCCCGAGCAGGATGAAGCCGAGATCGCTGTAGATCGCGCGCGTCCCGGGCTCGTACTCCAGACGCTCGCGGTGGATCCGTTCGTAGACGGCAGCGCGCCGCCCCCCGCTGCCCAGCGCCGCGAGCCCTGTCGGGCTGGCGGTGGCTTCGGCGAAGGGACGCCACGCGGCCAGTCCGGAGCAATGCGCCAGCAGGTGGCGAATGGTGATCGGCGATTTGCCGTAGACGCCGAAGTTCTGCAGGAAGCGGCTCAGCCGATCGTCGAAGCGCACCTTGCGCTCGCGGACGAGGTGCAGGAGCAGCGTGGTGGTGACGAGAGGCTTGGTCAGCGAGGAGAGGTCGTAGACGACATCGACGTCGAGGGGCGTCCGGTGGGGGACGAGGCTCCGGGCTCCGAAGGCTGCGTGGTAGACGACCTCGTCACCGCGCGCCACCAGGATCACTGCCCCAGGCACGACCCCGTCACGGACTGCCTGGTCGAGCACATGGGCAACGCCGTCGAAGTTGATGCGCGGTGCGCTCGCGAGCCGTATGGCCATCCGCCCTCCACTTATCAAAGCACAGCAGACGCGAGAGCGCGAAGCACCCCCCGCTCGGTGTCGAGCTCGACGGGCACCCCGAGTGGCAGCGCGACATGCTCGATGTCCGTCTCTGCTGTGCGATGCCCCGCAGGAACGCCGAAGCCGACCGGGAACGGCGCGTCCGCGAACGCCTCTCGCACCACGTCGAGGACGCCGATCCCCTCCTGCTCCGGACACCCCTCCATGGAGCCCAGCACGAGCCCGGCGAGGCCGCCGAGCATCCCGGCCTGGCGCAGCTGCGTGAGCAGCCGATCGACCCGGTAGGGCCACTCGTTGACATCTTCGAGGAAGAGCACGGCGCCGCGCGTCGGGGGTGCCCAGGGGGTCCCCAGCAGTGTCGCCAGGACGGACAGGCAGCCACCGAGGAGCCGACCCGTCGCCCGCCCCGGCCGCACGGTTACCGGCACCGCCACCTCCCAGCAGTAGGTCGGATCGCTCAGGAGGCGCCAGAGATGCTCGAGCGAGGTGGCGCTGAGCCCGGCGGCCAGATCCGCAGCGACCATCGGCCCGTGGATCGCGAGCGTTCCGGCCTCAACCCACGCCATGAGCAAAGCGGTAACGTCACTGAAGCCGACGAGCGGCTTCGGACGATCGCGGAGAACCGAGAGGTCCAGGTGAGGCACCAGCCGCTGGCAGCCGAACCCTCCGCGCGCGGCGATGAGCGCCCGGACTGCCGGGTCGGCCAGCATGCGCTGGATATCGTTCCGGCGCGCCTCGTCCGTGCCAGCCAGATAACCGTGGCGTTGCAACACTGCCTCGCCGGTCACCACCCTGAGTCCCCAGTCCTCGAGTACCCTGACCCCGCGTCCGAGCCGCTCCCCATCCACCACCCCGGCGGGCGCCACGACACCGACGGTGTCCCCCGGACGAATCCGGTCCGGCCGGCCGACCTGCACTTCCGGCAAGCCCTTCTCCCCTAGCGACTGGCGGCCCCGTGTGTCAACGCACGCTTGCACGAACGGCCATCCCCGTCTAGCTGTCGGCTTGTGCTGCCCTCGTCCGCGCAGATCGAACGCGTGGCGGATCAGCTGGTCCGGCGGCTCGTCGACCGCCAGCTGCTGGAGCCTACCGTCGCCGAGGTGACCGTTCGCGAGCGCTTCGCAGAAGCGCTGCGGGCCCATTTCGACGAGGAGGCCACGATCGAGCGCGAGGCACAGGCGGAGGCCGAGAAGCTCGTCCGGCAAGGTGCCCCAGGCATCCGGCGGGAGGACCTTGATTTGCGCCGCGTCGAGCTGCTGGTCAAACAGCGCCTGGCCAAGGCGCGGGGGTTCCCGCTGTGACCCTGTCGGAAGCCCGTCTCTCGTACCTCGCGCACCGACTCCTCGATGTGGTGCGCCAGCAGGCGCTGGGGCGCGTTCGCAACGAGCGGCTCTTCCTGCGGGAGGTCAAGGAAGGCCTCGCCGAAGCCTTCGATCTCGACGCCCGCCTCGACCAGCTGGCACGAGCCCGGATGCCCCGGGGAGTCCTCCCCGGGAGCCGGGACTGGGAGATCCGCTACCGCCAGTACTACGAGGAAGAGCGGCGAAAGCTGGGCGGCCGCTGAGCGCCGGGGGGCGCTGGACCTGCGGCCGGCTTGACTCGCCGCGGGACATGGTTAGCTTTCCGGCCGCATTTCGCCCGGGAAGCCCAGGCACGACAGGAAAGGAGCATCGCGCACCATGAAGATCCGACCACTGCACGATCGCGTGCTGGTGAAGCGGCTCGAAGAGCAGGTCGAGACGACCAAGGGCGGGATCATCATCCCAGACACGGCCAAGGAGAAGCCGCAGCAGGGGAAGGTCATCGCCGCAGGCAAGGGTAAGCTGACCGAGGACGGCAAGCTCCTTCCACTCGAGGTGAAGGAAGGCGACACGATCCTCTTCGGCAAGTACGCCGGCAGCGAGATCAAGATCGAGGGCGAGGAACACCTGATCATGCGCGAGGACGACATCCTTGGCGTGATCGAGAGCTGAACGAGGAGCGGGAGCGATGGCAGCGAAAATCGTCAAATTCCATCAGGACGCCCGCGATCGCGTGCTGCGCGGGGTGAATGTCCTCGCCGATGCGGTCACGGTCACGCTCGGCCCACGGGGACGCAACGTGGTGCTCGAAAAGTCCTTCGGCGCACCCACCGTGACCAAGGACGGGGTCACCGTCGCCAAGGAGATCGAGCTCGAGGACAAGTTCGAGAACATGGGAGCGCAGATGGTGAAGGAGGTCGCCTCCAAGACCTCCGACGTGGCGGGCGACGGAACCACGACCGCGACGGTGCTGGCCCGTGCTATCTTCACCGAGGGGCTCAAGATGGTCGTCGCCGGCCACGATCCGATGTCGCTCAAGCGAGGCATCGAAAAGGCCGTGACGGCCATCGTCGCCGAGCTCAAAGAGCTGTCGAAGCCCACCAAGGAGCAGAAAGAGATCGCCCAGGTCGGCACGATCAGCGCCAACAACGACTCGACCATCGGCGACATCATCGCCGAGGCCATGAGCAAGGTCGGCAAGGAAGGTGTCATCACGGTCGAGGAGGCGAAGAGCCTCGAGACGCAGCTCGAGGTGGTCGAAGGGATGCAGTTCGACCGGGGCTACAGCTCCCCCTACTTCGTCACCGATCCCGATCGGATGGAGGCCGTGCTGGAGGACGCCTACATCCTGGTGCACGAGAAGAAGATCTCGTCGATGAAAGACCTGCTTCCGCTCCTCGAGCAGGTGGCCCGGTCGGGCAAGCCACTGCTCATCATCGCTGAAGAGGTCGAGGGCGAGGCGCTCGCGACCCTCGTGGTCAACAAGATTCGCGGGACACTGGCCGTCGCTGCAGCGAAGGCACCGGGGTTCGGCGACCGCCGGAAGGCCATGCTCCAGGACATCGCCATCCTGACCGGTGGGCAGATGATCGCCGAAGAGCTCGGCACGAAGCTCGAGAACGTCACCTTGAACGATCTCGGGCGCGCCAAGCGTGTCGTCCTCGACAAGGACAACACGACCATCATCGACGGCGCCGGGAAGAAGGCCGACATCGAGGGGCGGATCAAGCAGATTCGGGCGCAGATCGAGGAGACCACCTCGGATTACGACCGCGAGAAGCTGCAGGAGCGTCTGGCGAAGCTCGTGGGCGGTGTCGCGGTGATCAAGGTCGGCGCAGCCACCGAGATCGAGATGAAGGAGAAGAAGGCTCGGGTGGAGGACGCGTTGCACGCCACTCGGGCAGCGGTCGAGGAGGGCATCGTGCCTGGCGGCGGCGTGGCCCTGCTCCGCGCGAGCGCGGCCCTCGACAAGGTGGAGGCCAACGAGGAAGAGCGCTACGGGGTGGCGATCGTCCGGCGTGCCATCGAGGAACCGCTGCGCTGGATCGCCAAGAACGCCGGCGCCGAGGCCTCCATCGTGCTCGAGACCGTCAAGGGCGGCAAGGGGGCCTACGGCTTCAACGCCGCCACGGAGCAGTACGAGGACCTGATGAAAGCCGGGATCATCGATCCCACGAAGGTCGTGCGGATCGCCCTGCAAAACGCCGCGTCGGTGGCGGGATTGCTGCTCACGACCGAGGCGATGGTCGCCGAAAAGCCCAAGGAGGAGACGCCGCCTGCCATGCCGCCCGGAGGCGGGATGGGGGGCATGGGGGGCATGATGTAGGCGTCCCGGCGCCTGGGCCCGGGGAGCTTTGAACGCGCCCCGGTTCCGCCCGTGTGGGCGGGGCCGGGGCGCAGTTGTTCTCGGCTCGCTCGAGCAGGGCCTGGCACCCTGTGAGGGCGCGCTGTGCCGGGGCTGGCACGCCAGGGGTGGAACGCGGGGGCAATCCCCGGAGCCGTTTCTGGGCACGAGCCTTGCGACCGCGGAGCGCTGCATGCCGACCAGCAGCGAGGACACAATCGCTGCCCGCCTGGAAGAGCGGCTCGCGTGCATCCGCGATGCCTGCCCGTGGTGTGCCCTGGGGCACGACGTCATCTACACCTGGGCCCTGCGCGAACGCCGCCCGTCGCTCGGCGCCTGGGCAGGGCTGGGACACCAGACGCCCACGGGCTTCGTTCCGTGCCGGGCGGCGCGAATCTGGGTGCGGCACGTCTCTCAGGGTCTGCCGGCGCTCGACCTGCGGCTGACGAGCCACGAGGCAGCCATCACCGCCTTCCAGTTCGCCGAGCACGAGGGAGCGCGTGGCCGGTCTTCCGGCGGTCCCCGCTCGACCCTGGCGCGGCTGCGCCGCCGTATACCCGGCTGACACGCATCGACGACGGCGTCCCGTTGACCGGCCAACGCGGCCTATGGCAACAGCCCGCCAGGTCGAGGCATGCCTGGCGCGTGGCGCAGTTGCCTGGCGAGCGTCGTGGTCGCCGTCAGCGGGGTGATCGCCGCAGAGGCGCAGAACCATCCCTTCGGGTCGCATCCGCTGTCGTACGCCGCCGGGGCCATTCGTCCGAACCATCTTCCCCAGGCGGCGCTCGACCAGGCGACACGCGATTTCTACGACGCCTGGAAAGCCCGGTATCTTCGACAGACCTGCGGGACGGGTCGGTACGTGGTCGTGGCCCGCACCCGCCGCGGGAACCTGACCGTCTCCGAGGCCCACGGCTATGGCATGCTGCTGGCGGCCCTCATGGCGGGCCACGATCCCGACGCCCGACGGATCTTCGACGGGATGTTCGTCTTCTTCAAGGAGCACCCCTCGATCGTCACCCCGTCGCTCATGGCCTGGTACCAGCGCACATCCTGCGCCAGCGCCGAGGGCAGCGACAGCGCCACGGACGGCGACCTCGACATCGCCTATGCCCTACTGCTCGCGGACAGGCAGTGGGGCAGCTGCGGCCCGATCGACTACGCCGCCGAGGCGGCAGCGCTGCTGGCCGGCATCGCGAGCGGCGAGGTGGACCCGACGGGATCCTACCTGCGGCTCGGCGATTGGACCCAGCCAGCGGAGCCGCAGTACTACGCGGCGACGCGCTCCTCGGATTTCATGCCCGGACACCTGCGGTCCTTCGCTGCGGTGACGGGCATGCCGGCGTGGACGACCATCCTCGACCACACCTATGGGGTCTTCGATGCCCTCCAGACGACCTACAGCCCCGCGACGGGACTGCTCCCCGACTTCATCGCCGATCCCCTCGGGTCGCCGATGCCGGTCGCCCCGCACTTCCTCGAGGGCCCCAATGACGGCGCCTACGACTTCAACGCCTGTCGCGACCCCTGGCGCCTGGCCAGTGATTTCGTGATCTCGGGCGAGCCACGGGCGCGCACCCTCGTCCAGCGTCTGACCACCTGGCTGCGCGGGGCGACCGGCGACAACCCCGCGAACATCAGGGCCGGCTATCAGCTCGATGGGACACCGAGCCCGGGCGCCGACTACCTGTCGTTGGCCTTCGTCGCGCCGCTCGGCGTCGGCGCGATGGTCGATGCCAGCAATCAAGCCTGGCTGAATGCCCTCTGGGACCTCGTGGTCGCGACACCGCTCGAGGCGGGCGAGTATTACGAGAACACTCTCAAGCTCCTCTCGATGATCGTCATGTCCGGCAACTGGTGGGCACCGCACATGGTCTCGGGCGGCTGCGTGCCCCCGCCAACGACGCCGCTCTGCAGCGGCGGCGGCGCCATCGGCGACCTGAGCCTGCGACTCGACAACCTCCTCTCGCCGCCGGGAGCGCAACGGCTGGCGCTTGCGGGCTCGTTGTTCTTCCCTGGGGGCATCCCGGTGACACCGCCGCAGGTGGACGGCGCGCAGATCCTCGTCGAAGACCTCGGCAACGCGGGCAGCCCGCTCTACGAGCTCAGCCACCGCACGACGCCTGTTCCGCCGGAATCCGCAGCGAGCTGTGCGCCCGGGGATGGCTGGGTGCCCGGCCGCGGCCTGTACCGAAATCGCTCGGGCGCGCTCGACCCACCCTCCTGCACCCCAGGATCCGCCAATGGCCTGCGACGGCTTCGCCTGGCGTCGCGCAGCGGCTTCGATGTCGCCCTCCGGCTCGCCGCGCGACAAGCCAGCGTCCCGGTTCCGGTCGGACCGCTCCGCCTCACCTGGGTGCTCGGTGCGCAGCAAGCCGCCGGGGATGCTGGCCAGTGCGCCGTGAGCAGCACCCTCGCGTGCACCGGCAACTCCGCCGGTACTCGTCTCGTCTGTCGCTGAGGCCCGCGCGATCGCCCGGGTCGTTGCGGGCATGGCCGGTGCGATTCTTCTTGACGCCTCGACGCGCAGCCGACTAGCGTCGCTGGGGCTCGCCGAAAGAGGACATAATGAGTCGACATTGTGCGCGTGGAACCTTCTGTACGTTTGCATTCCTCGCTCTCGTCCCTGCCACGCTCGGTTTGGCCAGCACCGCGGATCCCATCCGGGGCGGTCTCCTCTGGGACCGCTGGTGGAAGGTCAATGGTGCACCTCAGCCCAGCGGCACGCATCCTCTCTACCCCCCAGGCGGTCCGCAGTCCGGCAGCGCCACCTTTCGCTGCAAGGAGTGTCACGGCTGGGATTACAAGGGCGTCGATGGCGCCTACGGCACGCCGGGCGGGTCCCACTACACGGGGATCCCAGGCGTGTTCGGCACCACGCTCACCACGAGCGAGCTCAAGGACATCATCAAGACCACCTCGGTCCCCAATGGCCATGGCTTCGAGGCCTACGGGCTTTCGGACTCCGATATCGACGACCTGGTGGCCTTCATCGAGACAGCGATGATCGATACGGACCTCTACGTGGATGCCCAGGGCGCGTTCCTCGGGGATCCCATTCAGGGGAAGGTCAATTACGACGTGCTGGGCTCGTGTGCGGCGTGTCACGGCAGCGAAGGCACGGCGATCAACTTCCGCACGCCGGTCGATCCGGAATGGGTCGGCACGATCGCGGCGGACAACCCCTGGGAGCTCCTGCACAAGATCCGCTTCGGCAACCCGGGCACGAGCATGCCCAGCTGGATCGCCGGAGGCGGGAGCGACCAAGGGGCGGCAGACATCGGGGCGTATGCGCAGCAGGAACAGCCCACGACCTCCCTCTGCACGCCTGCGCCGCGCGCGTCGTGTGTGGAGAGCTCCCGCGCTGCGATCCTGATCAAGCGGCCCGCCAATCCGGCGCGTGCCAAGCTGAAGCTCTTGTGGAGGGGGGCCACGGCCGTCGCTCCGACGGACTTTGGCACGCCGAACAGCACGACGAACTACGCTCTCTGCCTCTACGATACGAACGCGAGTCTCGTCGCCGCCGCGCCGTCGCTGGACCTGCGGCCCGACGCGGCCTGGAGCCCGAAGCTCCCCGACGGCTGGAGCTACCTGGACAACACGCGGCCATTCGCTGGGATCAGGAAGGTCCGTCTGCTGGCGGGTGGCCCTGGCGAGGCGCGGGTGCTCGTCTCCGGAGGCGGCTCGGGCTTGCCCTTGCCGGCTCCCGTGAGCCCGACCCGCCTCTTTGCCCAGGACCCGACCGTGACGGTTCAGCTCGTGAACGAGAACGCACGCTGCTGGAGCGCGACCCTCCCCAGCGCGCGCAGGAACACGGGCCAGACCTTCAGGGCGAGGCTGCCCTGAACGAGGACCGCAGCGCGAGAGCGGACAGCCCGTCTCAGACCCGCGCGAAAAGCTCCGCCCAGTCCTCGATGGCGGTCTCCTGGCCCGGCACGAGCTGGATCGCGAGCTGGTCGTAGCCCGCTGCTGCGAGGCTGCGCACCCGGTCGCACAGCTCGTCGCGCGTGCCCGTGAACGTGGCCATGCGGACCAGCTCCGGGGTGACGAACGGTTCTTCTTCGGGGCGGACCTTGATCAGGTGGTAGCGGTGGAGCTGCAGGTAGCGTGCCTCGGCAGGCTCGAAGGTCTCGTAGAGGCGGCGATAGGCTTCGACGGCCTGCGCGAGGTCCGGCGGGAGCAGCGTGGCGTCGAACCTCCCCTCGACGAGACCGTGGAAGAGCACGGCGATCAGGGGCCCGGCCTGCGCACGGACGCGGGGGCTGGCACAATCCTCCCCCTCGCGCAGCACACAACCGAGCGTGAACGCGGTCTTGTACACCGTCTCCGAGGCGCGGCCGCTGGCCTCGCACGCCGCCCGCATCGCGTCCAGCTCCGTCAACGCCACGGGGAGGAGCGTGAGAAACGTCATCCAGCCGTCTGCCACCTGCGCTGCCAGGGCACGGGCCTTCGGACCGAAGGCCGAGAGATGCACGGGAATCGGGTCGCAGAGATTCACGAGCCCCGCTTCCGGATTGAGAAATCGCACCAGGTGCGTGCGCCCGGCGTGGCGCCAGGGGACGGTCTCGCCGGCAAGGATGCCGCGGACGGTGCTCACGTAGTCGCGCAGCTCGGCGAGCCGCACCGGCCCGAGGCGGATGCGCTCGGTGCGAGCTGCCGCCAGGGCCGCAGCGACGAAGACGTCCGCGCGTAAGGAGCTGCGTGTCGTACAGCCAGGCGTGCCAGAAGCCGCGCTCTTCGGCGCGACGCTCCCGTCGCCACGCGTCGACCCCCGGGGCCAGCGCTATGCCGAAGTCCATACCCTTCCCCTACGCTGCGAACGCTGCTGCCTCGAGCAGCTCCGCGCTGCGGTGTCGCGGCTGGCCGGCGCTCTGCTAGAAGAGGAGCGCCATGCGGCCGATCGAGATCGAGACCCCGGCCCTTCGCTTTCACGCGATCGAAGCAGGCGCGGGACCGCTGGCCCTGTGTCTGCACGGGTTCCCCGACGATGCGCGCACCTGGCGCCACCAGGTGCCGGCGCTGGTCGCCGCGGGGTACCGCGTCGTGGCTCCTTTCATGCGCGGCTACGCGCCCACGGAGCGGCCGCGCGATGGACGCTACGATGCCGCCGTGCTCGGCGAGGACGTCGCAGCACTCCTCGACGCCCTGGAGGCCGAGCAGGCGGTGGTCATTGGCCATGACTGGGGCGCGGTGGCCGCCTGCCTGGGTGCGTTGCTCGCCGCCCCGCGCATCCGCCGGCTCGTCACGCTCGCGGTGCCCTACGGGCCGGGCTTCTTCCGCGCGCTGCGCGAAAGTCACGCCCAGCAACGGCGGAGCTGGTACATGATGTTTTTCCAGCACCAGCTGGCGGCCGAGGCGCTGGCGCACGACGACTTCGCAATGATCGAGCACCTCTGGCGCGACTGGTCCCCCGGCTGGGTGCCGCCCCCAGACGCCCTGGCGGCAGTGAAGGCGACCTTCCGCCAGCAGGGCACGGTCGAGGCGGCCCTCGGCTACTACCGTGCGAGCATCGGGCCCGTGCTCGACGCCCCGGACCAGCGGGAGGCCATGCTGCAGGCGCTGGCCATGCCCATCCCGGTGCCGGCCCTCCACCTCCACGGCAGCGACGACGGGTGCATCGGCGCGGAGCTGACGGTGGGGCTGGAGGGCTATTTTCCTGCCGGGCTGCGGCTCGAGATCGTCCCGTCGGCCGGGCACTTTCTCCATCAGGAACGGCCGGCCGTGGTCAACGAGCTCCTGCTGGATTTCCTCCAGCACTGACCGCCATTGACACCCTGGGAGGCGCCGGTTAGGGTGCCTCGCTTCTCCCTCGGGATACCCTCTGATACCCTGCGCTCATGTTCGACACCCTCGGTGACAAGCTCGAGTCGCTGCGGCGCAAGCTGCAGGGGCACGGTCGCATCACCGAGCGCAACATCGAAGAAGCCCTACGCGAGGTCCGCCTGGCCTTGCTCGAGGCCGACGTCCATGTGGGCGTCGTCCGCGATTTCATCGACGCGGTCAAGAAGGACGCGCTCGGGCAGGACGTGCTGCGCAGCCTCACGCCAGAGCAGCACTTCATCAAGCTCGTCCATCGCGAGCTGATCCGCCTGCTCGGAGAAGCGCCCGCCACGCTCGACCTCGGCGGGGCCTCGCCCGTCGTCGTCATGCTGGTCGGTCTGAATGGCGCAGGCAAGACGACGACCGCTGCGAAGCTGGCGCGCTGGCTGCGCGTCGAACGCAGCCGCAGCCCCTATCTCGTGCCTGCGGACGTCTACCGCCCCGCCGCCATCCAGCAGCTGACGACGCTCGCCCAGCAAGTCGGCATCGCTGTTCACCCCACCACCGCCGGCACGGATCCCGTCAACATCGCCAAGGGAGCGATCGCCGCGGCTCGCGCCGCCGGCCACGATACGGTCATCCTCGATACGGCCGGTCGGCAGACGATCGACGAAGAGCTGATGGGCGAGCTCGAGCGCATGCACGCGGCCGTGTCGCCGCGGCAAGTCGTGCTCGTCGCCGACGCGATGACCGGTCAGGACGCCGTCGCCACCGCGCAGGGATTCGCAGCGCGCCTGCCGCTCACCGGCATCATCCTCACGAAGATCGAGGGCGATGCCCGGGGCGGGGCTGCACTGTCGCTGCGGACCGTCACGGGCAAGCCTATCCTCTTCGTCGGCACGGGGGAAAAACCCGAAGCTCTCGAGGCGTTCTATCCCGACCGCATCGCGTCCCGGATCCTCGGCATGGGCGACGTGCTGTCGCTCGTCGAGCGCGCCGAGAAGGCCTACGACCGCGCCCAGGCCGAGGCCCTGGGTCGCAAGCTCCGGAAGAACGAATTCGACCTCGAGGATTTCCGCGAGCAGCTCCGCGCCGTGCGGCGCATGGGTTCGGTCACCGAGCTGCTCGGCATGATCCCCGGCATGAAAAAGCTCTTCCGCGGTGCCGACCTCGGTGATGCCGATCAGGAGCTGCGCCGGGTGGAAGCGATCATCAACTCGATGACCGCCGAAGAGCGGCGCAACGTGCACATTCTGAACGCCAATCGCCGCAAGCGGATCGCGCTCGGCAGCGGCACATCGGTCGCGGACGTGAATCGTCTGCTCAAGCAGTTCACCCAAACCAAGAAAATGTTGAGGAAACTCGGCTCGGCCAGCCTCCCGATGAGTGGCGGCCTCCCGCGAGGAATGGGTCCATGGTGAAGATTCGTCTGGCTCGTCACGGCAGCAAGAAGCGTCCCTTCTACCGGATCGTCGTCGCGCATTCCGAGGCCCCGCGGGACGGCCGCTTCATCGACCAGGTCGGCTACTACGACCCACGGCAGTCGGGCGCCGAGGTGCACGTCGATGCGGAGAAGGTAGCGGCCTGGCGGGCACGAGGAGCACAACCCACGTCGACGGTCGAGCGGCTGTTGCGCCGGCATCGGCCCGAGGCCGCGACGCCACCATCTTCCGCATGAACTGAGCCGCGCGGGGCCGCAGCAGGCCCCCGGCCTCCACCTCCAGAGGAGCGGCGCGTCCCATGAAGGATCTGGTCTCGTATCTGGCCAAGCATCTCGTCAATCACCCCGAGGCGGTCGAGGTCACGGAAACGGAGGGGGAGAAAGCCTCGGTGCTCGAGTTGCGCGTGGCGAAGGACGACATCGGGCGTGTCATCGGCAAGCAAGGCCGCACCGCGAAGTCGCTCAGAACGATCTTGAACGCCATCGCGTCGCGCACGAACCGGAGGGTCGTCCTCGAGATCATCGAGGAGAAGTGACCTCGTGACCTCCGGCCCGCCCCCGGACCGGCGGACGACCTGCGCCGTGGGCGAGGTCGTCGGGGTCCACGGGCTGCGCGGCCTCCTGCGCGTGCGTCCGTACCATCCACCGGCCCCGAGCATCGCCCCCGGACGCGAGGTGCTCCTGGAGCAGCACGGCGGGACGCGGCGCGCACGCGTGCGGAGCGCGGCGCCCCACGGCGGGGTGCTCCTCGTCGGTATCGAGGGGATCGAGGACCGCAGCGCTGCCGAAGCCCTGCGCGGGGCGCGGGTCGTCGTTCCGCTGGCCGAGCTGCCCCCGCTCGGTCCCGACGAGTTCTACTGGCACGAGATGGAGGGATTCACGGTCGAGACCACCGGCGGCGCGCGCCTCGGCGCCATCGCCGCGACCATGACGACCGGCCTTCACGACGTGTGGATCGTCCGCGACGGCGCACGCGAATATCTGCTCCCGGTCGTTGCCGAGGTCGTCCGGAGCATCGACCGCTCGGCCCGGCGGGTCGTCGTCGACCCGCTGGACGGGCTCCTCGACTAGTGCGCATTCACGTCGTCACGCTGTTCCCCGAGTGCTTCGCCGGTCCGCTGGCGTGTGGGCCGCTGCAGCGCGCTCGCAGCATCGGGGCGCTCCAGATCTGGTTGCACCAGCTTCGCGACTACGCGGCGGGCAAGCATCGTCAGGTCGACGACGTGCCCTACGGCGGCGGCCAGGGCATGGTGCTCAAGCCCGAGCCGCTCGTGGCCGCGATCGAGCACGTCGCCCGCGTGGACCAGCCCCGCCGCGTGCTGCTCTCGGCTCGCGGGCGCCGGCTCGCGCAGGCCGATGTGGCACGGCTTGCGCGGCAGGACAGCGTGCTCCTGGTCTGTGGGCGCTACGAGGGCGTGGACGAGCGCGTGACGGAGTGGATCGACGAGGAGGTCTCCATCGGGGATTACGTGCTCAGCGGGGGAGAGCTCGCGGCGGCCGTGCTGATGGACGCCATCGCGCGCCTGCTGCCCGGCGTGCTCGGCAGCGCCGCCTCCGCTCCCGACGATTCCTTCGCCACCGGGCTCCTCGAGCATCCGCAGTACACGCGACCGTGGACCTTCCGCGGGCGAAGCGTCCCCGCCGTGCTGGGCTCCGGCGACCACGCAGCCATTCGCCGATGGCGCCGCCGGGAAGCGCTCCGGATAACGCTCGCGCGCCATCCCGACCTGTTGACCACGGCCGTACTCGACGACACGGACCGCGAGCTGCTCGCCGAGCTGGCGCGCACGAGCGACCGTGGCTGAGCTCTACCTCGCGCTGCTGCACCATCCGGTGTACGACAAGCACGGCGCAGTGGTCACCACGGCGGTGACCAACCTCGACGTCCACGACATCGCCCGCGTAGCGCGGACCTTCGACGTGCGCGGGTACTTCGTCTGCACGCCGGTGCCGACGCTGCGTCGCCTCGTCGATCGCATCATCCAGCACTGGGAGGTCGGCCCCGGCGCGGCCTACAACCCGACCCGGAGGGCGGCGCTCGCCCTGGTGCGGCAGGCACCGGCGCTCGACGATGCCATCGCGGAGATCGAGCGGGACACAGGCTGCCTGCCCTTCGTCGTGGCCACCACGGCCCGCGATGCGCCGGGACGCTTGACGCATGCGATGCTGCGCCAGCGCGTGAGCGCGGCGGGTCCCCCCGTGCTCCTCGTCTTCGGCACGGGCTGGGGGCTCACCGACGAGCTGATCGCCCGCTGCGACGCCGTGCTCGAGCCCATCCGTGGCGTCGGGGAGTATAACCACCTGCCCGTGCGGGCGGCTGTTGCCATCGTCCTTGACCGAATCCGTCACGGACGCTAAGGGTTAGCGCTTCGCCATGAACCCCATCGACCGGATCGAGGCGGAGCAGCTTCGCAACGACCTTCCTCCGTTCAAGCCCGGAGACACCGTGCGCGTGCACGTCCGGGTGGTCGAAGGCGACAAGGAGCGCATTCAGGTCTTCGAGGGCACCGTGATCGCTCGCTCCGGCGGCAGCAATCGTGAAACCTTCACGGTGCGCAAGATGTCCTACGGGGTCGGCGTCGAACGGATCTTCCCGGTCCATTCGCCGCGAATCGACCGCATCGAGGTTACGATGCGCGGTGCCGTGCGACGGGCGAAGCTCTACTACCTGCGCAAGCGCACGGGACGCGCTGCGCGCGTCGCCGAAGACACGCGAGAGCAGGCGAGCGAGAAGCGCTAGTCCGAGACCCGGACCGGTCGCTTCCCCTCAGAGGGACCAGAACCGGGCCGCGTTGTCGTGGACGATCTTGCGCCGCTCGTCTTCCGGCACATTCACGAACAGCGTCTCGATGGTCTTCCGCGAGTAGGGCCAGTCGTTGCCGTGGTGCGGGAAGTCCGTCGACCACGCCATGTTCTCGACGCCTACCAGGTGCCGGATCGCAACGCCGCTCATATCGGTCATGAAGGTCGCAAGGCAGTGATCCTTGAAGTACTGGCTCGGGACCTTCTTCACCTTCGTGTTGGTCCAGTGCCGGTTTCGCCAGTAGCGGTCGTCGACCATCTCGAGGAAGTGCGGGATCCAGCCCACCCCCACCTCGACGAAGGCCACGCGGAGGTCCGGGAAGCGGTCGAACACGCCCTGGAAGATCAGCTCGATGAGCGTCGGCATCGTGTACATGAACGCCGAGGCGCCGATGGCCACGCTCCCCTTGCTCGAGGCGGTCATCTTCGTCTGCTGTGCCGACAACAGGAGGTGGATCGAGACGGGCATGTCGAGTCGCGAGGCCGCGTCCCAGAAGGGATCGTCGTCCGGGCTCAGTGAGTCGCCGCCGGAGGGCCACGCCGAGAGCGCGACACCCTTGTACCCCTCCTTCTTCGCGCGCTCGAGCTCGGCGACCGCCGTCTCGATGCCGACATTGGGCATCTGGAAGATCCCGACGAGCCGCGTCGGGTCCGCCGCGCAGAATCCTTCTTTCAGCCAGCGGTTGTAGGCGCGAATTCCCGCGAGGTGCGCCTCCCGGTCCGTCTGTTTCATGAAGGTGAGCATGGCGCGCTGGGGCGGGTAGAGGATTTCGACGTCGACCCCGTCCTCGTCCATGAGCTCGAGGCGCTGGGGGCCGCGGTAACAGCCGGGATGAATCTCGCGCACCCCGGGACGATCGGAGGCACCGTAGCGGGCTCCGGTCCACCGGAGCTCCTCGGGCCGCGTCCCCACACAGGTGACCAGACCGAGCGGCTCCGGGGTGGTGGCCCCCATGTACAGCCAGGCATGGCCGCCATCTTTGTCTTCGACCAGCTTCGGCGCGGTGTCCCGATACTTCGCCTCGAGCCACTCCGTCCAGAGATCCGGTGGCTCCACCACGTGCGCGTCCGCCGAGATGACCCGATGAGAAGTCGCCATGTCGTGAGCCCTCCGTCCGATGCCTTACCGGCGGTACCACGAGCCCAGCTGCGACGTAAAGGACCGGCGGGCACGGCCCGCCCGTCCCG
>Ga0209101_1000931_pt1 | contig 23329 bp, 21 predicted proteins | sample ConPoolayeCmetaG_FD_185481 | JGI IMG/M metagenome (GOLD analysis project Ga0209101, IMG submission 185481) | Hot spring microbial mat communities from California, USA to study Microbial Dark Matter (Phase II) - Cone Pool mat layer C metaG... ...
TAAAGAATCCATCAACTTTCCTTCAGGTAGGCGTTGATCTCGTCCTGAACGTATTTGAAGAATTCATCCTTGTTTCCTACGAGCTCCCACACCTTAATCAGGTTTTTCCACCGAACCTGCTTTCCGTCCTTCATATCGCAGATAACCAGAGATTTCGTATAGAGCTGATAATCTTTAACAAAGTGCTTGTTATCGGATTCGTCGATGTTAATGGACTCGAATTTCAACGTACCATTTTCAAGTTCTTTGGTAAATCCTGTCTCGATCGCTTCTCTTGAATAGGCTTCAATCTTCTTGCAGGAAACGCAACGGTATGTGGTATGAAAATAGTAGGCTATCACTTCCGGTGCATTAGTCGTGGTATCCCCGCCTTTTGTTTCCGGGATAGTGCTTGCGGCGGAATCGGCGAATCGGTTACCGACTTGCGAGTCGGCCGTAGGGTTTGCCCCCCATAAAGATACCGAAGCCATCGCTGCCCCTGCCAGCAGCAAGGCAATCGCGATTCGTTTCATGATGTCTGTCTCCTTTTTTATTTCCCGCTACCTAATATCTTCTCCGCCCGTTCATAAGCGCGTACAATATGTTCCTGATCGACCTTGGTTCGTCCCTTTTCCATGCCCATTTCAGAAAGCAGTATGTGATCGAAAAACCGCACTCCTGCCTTCTCCATCGCTGACTTGGCACAGTTCTCCTGACAACCATCGATTACGATTATGCGCTCGGCCGCTTTAACGGCATCCATGGCGAAACCAAACCCGTTGGCCACAGCCGCCAGGCAGCCCATGGACGCCAGTTTCATTCGTGAAACGCGCCGAGCGGCTTGGTCGGCCACCGCACCTACATCCGATGCGCCCGAGCAGGCGAACACCAGCCGCGGAGCGCCGCCGCAACAGCCGCTCTTTTCTGAGTGTAGCGCCGAATCCTCACCAAACGGAACCCCTCCACAACACCCGTTGTGTTTCATTTCCATATTCCAATCTCCATTCGCTCAGCTCATTGCTACGATATGAGCGTCTTCAACTCTTCGATGGACGGCACCTTACCGCTAACTTTAACTTTGCCGTCAACCACCAGCGCCGGCGTCATCATGACGCCATAAGCCGTGATCTTTTGAATGTCTTCCACCTTTTCGATGTCGCATTCCAGATTGAGTTGTGCGGCCGCCTCCATCGTCAGCTCGGTGAGTTTCTTGCACTTGGGGCAGCCCGTTCCAAGAATTTCAATCTTTTTCATATCATCTCCTTCATTGCCTGCACCATAGGGAAGTGTTTATTTCCCACTTTGACCGCCCATCATATAAAAATATGTTGCGGCCCAGTTGCTCAAAATCGTGACTATGCCAAACAAGAACATGCCGATGCTCATGAGAGCCCAACCGGACATGATATTGCCGACGACGCAGCCTCCGGCAAAGGCCGCACCGATTCCTATCATCACCCCTCCGAGCAGGGCGAACAACATTTCATCGGGCGGTTTCGGCAAAAGCTTGGCTTGACCGGACATCCGCGCCGAAACCCACGAACCAAGCGGCAAAGCCAACACTTCCAACACGAGCCACCAGACTATCTGCTTGCCACTCCCTTTCTTTTCCGACGCTGAACCAGTTGGGTTCGCTCCCGCTGCACCGGCGGCAGACGGGCTGGAATAGACGTGTTCGAAACCGTTGTCAAGAAGCAGCAATTCCGCCTGCATTACACCATGCGTTACTCCCAATGGGTAATTGCGCCCGCTGGCCGCAGATGACAGGTAGGCCGGAACCATCAACAGACCTATCGCCAACCCGGCCGCCCAAGGGCGCCATGATCTTGTCATAGCGCGTTGCAGCCAAGGCATATCGTCGTTGGCGCTGTGGGCAGGCAAGGCGGACGAGCGCCTTCTCATTATGGAAATCGCCGCCAGCGTCACCGCCGCAAACAACAACGCCAATACCCAGAACGGGAGCCCGATAAGACCGAAGAGGCTTACCGGCTTTCCGTCGGCCAGCGAAATGATATGCTTTTTCATCCAAACATGCACCCCATTCAGCGGACCGTATTCAACCATCATGACGCCGACCGGGATACCCAGTATCGCGATGATCGAATTCAGATTGCCGGTCGCACCCTTATACAGGCAACCACTTATACAACCACCGGAGAAAACCATGCCGACGCCGAAAATCACGCCGCCGATAATATAATTCAGATACAAAAGCGGCTTCGGACTTAGCTTGACCCAGCCAAGCAGATCCAATCCGGCGAACCCAAGCATGGCCACGACAATCAGTATCCACAAACCGACCATCTTACGAGGATCGCGCATCATGATCGTTTCGCTGAACGCCGATGATCCGCACAGGTCGCCCTTTTGCAAAAAGAAACCGAAGAGAAATCCGATCGGTATCGCCGTGAGCACCCATAATTTCATAAGACTTGCTGCAATCGTTACGCCAGCCAATCCTATCAAACTGACAATTGCGTATGCCTGCCAATTCACCTTGGATGACTTGGTTCCTATCATTCCCTATTCCCCCAACTGCCGCCTAAGACTTAAATATTGTTCCAAAAATCAAACCACTTATAGTCGCCATAATAATCACCAGCGACACGAAAACCACCGTTTTCTTCGTTCCCATAATAGAGCGGATTACCAGCATGTTCGGCAAAGACAGCGCCGGACCGGCCAGAAGAAGTGCCAAGGCGGGGCCCTTGCCCATACCGTTGCCGATCAAGCCTTGAAGGATCGGCACCTCGGTCAGGGTTGCGAAATACATGAAAGCCCCCACCACCGAGGCGAACAAGTTTGCCCACAGGGAGTTGCCGCCGACCGAATCGCTGATCCACCCGGACGGAATCAATCCCTCCATCCCGGGACGGCCAAGAAGCAACCCGGCGACAAGAACGCCCCCGAATAGAAGCGGTAGAATCTGCTTGGCGAAACCCCACGTTTGCGAGAACCATTCACCGGATTCATCTTCTCGCCGACTTGTTATAATCGACAATCCTACTACCGCGGCCGAGAAAGCCAGCAATGGTTCGTGCGGAAAGATTAGAGCGATAATGGCCGTCGCCAGAGCCGTGATGCTAATAGCAATTTGGGACAACTTGAACCAGAAGATCAGCATCGCCGCAAAAACAACTGATATGATACCGGTAACTATCCACTTATAAGAGTAGATGAGATACCAAAAACTGGTTGTCTCGTCGGGTTTGCCCAGGTTTGCGAAGACCAGAATCGCGACCATGGCGGCAAAATAGAGTCCATTCTGCCAGAGGGGGCGGCCTACTTCAGGTTCAGGCATCGCCATCTGAGCGTTGAGTTTTTCTTTTTCCTCTTTGCGGTAGATCAAATGCATCAGCAGCCCGATTATTATGCTGAAGCCAATCGCCCCCACGGCTCGCGCAACGCCCAACTCCAAACCCAAAACGCGGGCGGTGAGGACTATCGCCAGAACATTGATCGCCGGTCCCGAATAAAGAAAGGTCGTTGCCGGCCCCAGACCCGCGCCCATACGGTAGATTCCGGCAAAAAGCGGAAGAACGGTGCATGAACAGACGGCGAGTATGGTTCCAGACACTGATGCTACGCCGTACGAAAGCACCTTATTCGCTTTCGCCCCGAGATACTTCATAACCGAAGCCTGGCTGACGAATACCGCAATCGCCCCGGCGATGAAAAACGCTGGAACAAGACAAAGGATAACGTGCTCTTGCGCATACCATTTGGTGAGTGCAAGGGATTCAATGACCGCTCCACGCAAACGAGTGCTGTCAATTGGCAAGTAAAAGAATATAAGGAAAACCGCCACGATCAAAGCCAGCGGTTTCCACTCCTTTTTCCAATCCATGCTGCTTTATCCCCACAACTGGTGTTCTCTTAGAATCCGCTACCAGTTTTTTGTTTCAACCGCTTACAAAAGACTTACTTCCGCACGCAAGCCGACATCCGTCGGGCATTGGCTATCAAAACGTCCTCGACACAGCCAAAGAAATTCAGGATGCATGGCACCCGCAGCCGATAGAATACTTGTAATCCCCGCTTTTCATCCTCCAATATTCCGGCATCTTTCAGGACCGACAGGTGTTTGGAAACAGTCGAGATGTCAGCGCCGATCATGTCTCGTAATTCACAGACGCATTTTTCACCTCGGGACAGTTCATCCACGATTAACAGTCTCGAGGGGTGAGCCATGGCTTTAATAATCCTCGCTCGCGCTTCGTATTTCTGTTTGGTTTTGTTATCCATGACATTCCTCATATCACTATCGGCTTTGTTGCTTGGCAAAATAACCAAATAGATTAAAATGTCAAGTGATTTTTTCGAGGGTGGTGTTGTGATCTTTGCGGCTGGTAATTTATTGGCTGATGATTTATTATAAAAGTTAGGGCCGGCCTCGCACTCCCTCGATGCTTTTTTGCGACTATCATAAAAATCAGCATTTGGGCCAAGGTTTCTGCGGAAATCGGCCGTATTATACTACTCCCCGGGAATCGAAAGAGATGTTTCTTGTTTCGAGTTGGAATCCGGCTCCGCGATGCGGCGGTGCACCTTGATTGTATCCCCGGGATGAACTATCCCGCCGGCGACGACCCTTGCAAAAATCCCTTCACGTGGCATCACGCAGTCGCCCACCGAATAGTAGATGGCGCACCGCTGATGGCACTCTTTGCCGAGCTGGGTGATTTCGAGAAGGGTCTCCCCGATCGTCAGTGAATCGCCGACCTGAAGGCTCGAAAGATCGATGCCCTCTGTGGTAATGTTTTCACCGAAATCACCGGGAGCAACTTGCGCGCCGATTTGCTTCATCCGCCCGATACTTTCAACAGCCAGAAGACTTACTTGGCGGTGCCAGCGACCAGCGTGGGCATCTCCCTCGATTCCCCAATCCATAACCAGTCTCGCAGACGGCACATTAGATTTGGCGGTTCCCTTCTGGAGGCTTGTCGAAACGGCCGCGACTTTTCCGGATTGCGAGCGAATCATGGCGCTTCCTAACTGAATGAAAACAACTCAATCACTACTTGAGAGCCGCGCGGCAGATGCGTGCTTTCGGCGTCAAAATGGATCAGGCAATTAGCCTGAGCCAAGCCGCCCAACATATGAGACTCCTGGCCACGTACGGCGGCAACCGTCCATTCACCATCCTTCACTATTGCCCTGCCGCGCACGAATTCCAATCGACCGGGCTTCTTGAAAAGAGGCGATGTCAACCTTGCACGAAAGCGGGGAGACACCGGAACGCGACCGCTCATCATTTTCAGGAGAGCGGGTTTGACCAGACAGTAAAAGGACACGAGTGCGGAAACCGGATTTCCCGGAAGACCAAAGACCAGTAGCTTTCTTCGTCTGCCCGACTCGAGGACGCCAAAATAATTTGGTTTGCCCGGTTTCATGGCAACCCGCCAGAAACACTGGCGAACGCCACAGTCTTTGAACACCGACTTTGTAAGGTCATAATCGCCTACCGATACTCCCCCGACAGTGATGATAACATCGGCCTGATTTGCCGCTTTTCCAAAGGCCTCGGTCAGACTTCGCTGATTGTCACCGGCTCGCCGAAGGGCAATGTCCGGTAGCCCAAGCTCCCTGCACCAGCTCGATAAGGCGGGTCCAGCCGAATCAAAGATTCGCGAACCGCTGCGCGCTTTCGCCTGCGAAACCAACTCATCTCCCACAGTGATTATGCGAACAATCGGCTTCTGATACACTCTACAGGATTTTATCCCAAACGCTGCCAGAAGTCCGACCACGGCGGGGGTAATGCGCGTTCCCGCAGGCACAACCTCGTCCCCTTTCCGAAATTCTTCGCCTCGACGGCGAATGTTCTCACCGTGTTCGGCCGAACGCATGATTCGTACCGCCGAGCTTTCATCCGCCCACTCTCGCATCACAACCGCCTCGACTCCCGCTGGAATCGGAGCGCCGGTAAATAATTTCACCGCCGAACCGGGCGCCAGTCCGCGCAACCGGAGTTCCCCCGCGCGCACTGTCCCGCTAAGCTTCAACACCACCGGTGACTTGGTCGATGCGGCAACGACATCCCGCACGCGCACACCGTAACCGTCGACGGCTGAATTGTCGAATGATGGCATGTCAATTGAGGCTTTGAGCGGCCGGGCAAGGAAAAAACCCGACGAATTTCCGAGTTGCACCTGTGTTGTGGGCATAACCCCCGTTTCATTCAAAACCTTTTTTAGGGCTGCATGAAAACTTATCACGTCCGTTCCCCGCCAACGGTTTCCTTATGCCAGCCGTCTTTGCCCCAAAGCATCGGGAAAGCATGAAACAGACCGGGGAAGAGGGCATTCAACGACTCGGACACACCTCTCCTTGAGCCGGGCAGATTGATTATTATTGTGTTTTTGCTAATCCCTGCCCGCCCGCGCGACAGCATGGCGTAAGGGGTGCGTTCGTGACCATAGCTTCGGAGTATTTCAGGTATTCCGGGAATCTCTCGTTCGATAATGCCCATCATCGCTTCGGGCGCATTATCGCGTTTTCCGAAACCCGTGCCGCCAGTGGTAAGCACTAAATCGTATTTCTGGTTATTGACCCATTCGGTTAACAGGGAACGGATGATGTTTGGCTCATCGGGCACGATTTTGTAATCAGCGACGGTGATGCCTTCATTTTTCAGACGGTCAACGATCAATTTGCCGGAAGTGTCGGCCTTATTGCCGGCGTGAACCGAATCAGACATGACCAAAACTGCAGCGGTAAGAGGGCGACTCAAATGCTCGACAAAATCAGATTTCCCGCCCGTTTTAGAAATCAGCCGCACCCGTTCAATTTCAAGAGAATCATCCACCATCTTGAGCATATCGTAAAGCGTGAGGGCGGCTGCTGAAGCCCCGGTCAGCGCCTCCATTTCGACTCCCGTTCGATAGATCGCTTTGACCGTCACGCGCACCGTGATGCGATCTTCTTGCACGCCAAAATCGACACCCACATAAGCGACCGGCACCGGATGACAATAGGGAATCAATCGCGAAGTCTCTTTGGCGGCTTGGATGGCCGCGATCTTGGCCACCTCAAGGGGATTCCCCTTGGGAATATCCTGCCGGCGGATGCGATCAATCGTTGCCGCAGCAGTTTTCAGCACCGCCTCGGCTTGAGCCGTCCGCAGCGTGCGGCTTTTGGCGGAAATGTCAATCATTGATCAGCCTCCGACTTGACTCATTGTTTGGGTATCGCAACTTGCCAGCGACTCCATGCCGGGATGGCGTTCCCATTTGCTCCCCAAAACCTGCCTAACGGCCGCCGCAATCGCTTCGTCGGAAGAGTCGCTGCGCAACAGCGGCCGTAAATTAAGTTCGGGACGGCGGAACAAACATGTCTTGAGGGATCCATCGGCGGCGAGACGGAGTCGGTTGCAACCATCGCAGAATTCCGCGGACATGGAAGTAATGAAACTGATAGTCCCCATGTATCCCCGGATCCGAAAATCTTTCGCCGTCGAGTGATTTTGTTTCGGCAGAGGGAGCAGTTCAAGGCTCTGCTCTATCCGTTTCTTCAGAACATAAAAAGGCACAACGCGCTCACGACTCCAACCGTTCTTGAGCGACGGCATGAATTCAATAAAGCGAACGTTGATCGGCTTGTCCATGACAAAGGCGATGAAATCCAAAATTTCATCATCGTTGACGCCCGCCATGACCACCACATTCAGTTTCAACGGAACAAATCCCGCCGCTAAAGCGGCATCGATACCCGACAATACATCATTCAATCGCTGCTGGCCGGTAAGCTGGGAAAAGCGATCCGGCCTGAGCGAATCAAGGCTTACATTAAGCGCGGTCAAGCCATTATCCTTCAGTTGCCGAGCCTTGTTCCTCAACGTCAAGCCGTTCGTTGTCATGCCGATCGTGCGGAGTCCCGGCAGCTCCGCCAACTTCGCGATCAACCATTCCAGACCGCTTCGCACAGTGGGTTCGCCTCCGGTCAGACGTACCTTGCTTATCCCAAAGCGGACAAGACACGCTGCAACCCGTACGATTTCCTCCAACGTCAACAGCTCTTCACGCTCGCGCCAGGCAATACCGCCGTGAGGCATGCAATAGATACAGCGAAGATTGCAACGATCGGTAACGGAAATACGCAGATAAGTGTGTTTTCTGCCGAATCGATCAATCAGCGTTGGCGTTTCCATGGCTATTAACATCCCAGCAAAGGAGCTATTTCATCAGGAGTATTATAACTCCGAAGAAGCTCGATCGTCCGGCCATCAACGGGGATAGGCCGCAAAACCACCCGTGAGAGAAAGCCAACGACGGAACGCCTTCCCTCCCGCAAATCGCTTTGCACCGAATCGACCAACGTGGCCGGATAGTATCCGGGCAAGGGACAAAGCACTTCGCCTGCGGTATCCGTATAGATTGCCGGAATCGTCCGTTCACCATCGACTAAACGCCTGAGCAACTGTGGCGTGATGAGCGGTTGATCGCATGCCGCAACCAAATATCCATCGGCGATACCGCTGCTCAATAAGGCCTCGAGTCCGGCCATGGGTCCATGGCCCGGGTAATTGTCGGGAATTTGTCGGATACCGGCACTCGTCTTTACGGTGTATCCTGAGCAGGCCCCGACGATTACCACAGACCCGCATACAGAGGCCAAGGCACCGATTACATGTTCTATCATCGGGCGTCGATCCTGCAGCAGAATTCCCTCCTTGAACCGGCCCATTCGACTGCTCCGGCCGCCCGCCAGCACGGCTCCGGCCAAGCTTGGGTAACCGTCATGCCCGCGGACATCCGCAGGCAGCTTCCGAGGGGTGACTCGGTTCATCCGTCGGCACCGTTAAACAAGGGGTACGCCTCTTCCAAGTCGATCATTATTTCAACGATTCCCAAAAGGAATTGCCTTTGTTCCAAACGACCAGATATTTGCCGCCGTTTTTATCCGGAGGTCCGGAACCGAAAAAAAACCACCGTTTACACTTTTACAAGATTGATTTTTGAATCGTAAAACGATACGCTTCCACCTACCGGATCAAGCAGGCAGGTGTTCTTAAGGTAATCGTCCAGACGCATGACAGCATTCGCATGGAAACCGGTCGAACGCCTTGAATCACCCTTGATCTTTTTCCCATCTATGATGATATCCGACGAGCCGGCGGCCCAATGCCCGTGCCCGAGTGTGAATCCAACCACGCCCGGCCGGATCCCTTCAGTCACTTTGACCTTGCCGATTATGACCTTCTTCGTGCCGTTCTTCAGATCGTATATTCCTTCAGGGTTGTTCTTGGATACAAATTTAACTTGGTCGTCATCTTTGAAGCCGAGCCGCGCGGCATCGGCAGCATTGATTACCACGAAGTTTTCGGGACGGACGGTATTCAACCAATAATTCCCGATTGTGCGGCTTTTGGTTTGAGTAATATCTCTGAAAGTGATCAAATGAAGACCAAACCCTTCGTCCTCATCCCTCATCTCGGCACCGGCGACATCCGCTATCGGCAAATAGGCGGCAAGCGCTTGAAATTGCCTTCCGGTAATGGCGGATTTCGCCTTTCTGCATTTCTCCAAGTAAAGATTAATCAACTGGCCGTATTTGTTCTTGAATCTTTCACCCTCGAATGCCTTCTCGTAATCCTGAAAACGGCCGCCGCGATTCAGGACGTAGGCGACCTTTTTCCACCATTGATCGCCTACAATAGCGCGCCACCTTTCCGGATCGAAAACCGTCTTGGGCAAGTGAGAGCGGGCTTCAATGAAGTGCTTGAGTTCCTCTTCGTCTGCGTCATGAACTTCATCGCCGGGTTTGTCTCCGGCCGCCACATTGGCCACCATGCGCAGGTAGAAATCTTCCGGACGGGTCAAGGGTATTCCTTCGCCAAGTCCGTTCGGACCGAATCCGGGGAGGTTCAGCTTTTCCGCAATACCCAGAATCATCGTTTCAAGCGAGAGAGGAAGCTCTTCCCCGTATACTTTGACAGTTTCCGGAATCGGCGCCACCACAGGATTTCTTATTGGTTGGACTTTTTGAGGAATACTTGGATGGCTGCCGTGGAATTCCCAGCGTTCCAGATAACTCAGGTCGGGGAATATATAATCCGCATACATCGACATCTCGCCGATCAGGATATCGCTGGCGATGTAAAGAGGGATTTTACTCACATCGGCTAAAATTTCTATGTTTGTCTGCCCGCCGGGCAATGAATAGGTGGCGGCAGCCATGTAGCTGAAGAGAATCTTTGTCGGGTAGGGGTAAGCATCACCCATCGATGGAATGATTTCCTGATAGATATCGCTGGAAAACGGATACCACTGCCGCTTGGCGGGATATCCGGAAAAAATCGTCGACTCCTCATACTTCACGTCGTGGCGAATAACGCTTATTCCGAATGGAGCGATCTTGTTCGGGTGCATTTTCCCCAGATTGAAAGGCTGTCCCTCTTTCGAACCGTCTATGCCATAGGTGGACGCTTTGATCAATCCACCTTTCCAGTCCCAGTTTCCGACAAGGGCGTTCAGCGTGTATACGGCCAGCACATTGTAGAAGCCGTTGGTGTGTTGTGAAACGCCGCGGTGGGCATCAGCCACCGCCTTTTTCCCGTGCGACGTGAACTCCTTGGCCAGCTCGACAATGTCATCCGGATTGACACCGCAGATATCGGCCCACTCGCTTATGGTTTTGGTCGAGGCCGACTCGTATACCAATTGCAGGACGCTCTTGACCTGATACTTGCCCAAGGAAGCGTCAATCAGCAGATCACCGACTACGGCGCTTTTATCGTCATTAGGATCAAAAGCGACGGGGGCGCCGTTTTTCATTACGACAAAGGCGTCGAACTCCCACTCTTTGCCGTCTTTGGTCTGCCTTTTCTCCTTGGCCGCCAAATCAATCTCGGATGCGCGCAGAAAGGTTCCGTCTTCTTTCACCAACCAGGCGGCATTGGTCCATGACTGTTCACCGCTCGCCGCAGCAGCGGCTTTATTTGCGTTTTCCAAAAAAGTCCTATCGTATCTTTTATTTTCAATAATCCAACGTATCAGGGCCAAAGCAAATGCGGCTTCCGTGCCCGGTTTAATCGGAACCCATTTGTATGCTTTCGAGGCGATCTTGGAGAAGCGAGGGTCGACTACTGCAATCTTGACTTTCCGGTCAACAAGATTCTTCATCAACTTCTTGGCATGATGCGTGGGTCCATAGCCCCCTTCTATGTAAGCGGAACCAATGGCCAGAAGAAATTCGACATTGCCGGTATCCGCCTGCCAATAGAATTTCTGTCCCCCGGTGAACTTGCCTTCCACATACTGATCGCTCATCGCCTTACCGGAAAAGTACAGCGAACCCTGGCAGACCGTGGTATGGCCGTGAGCATTTATGGAACCAAATGAATCGACGATGAATCTCTTGATGAATTCCGCCCTGCCCCCTTTCAATCTTCCCCAGACAAAACTTACCTGATTGTTTTTCGGGCCAAGATCGGGATGATCAGGATCGATCAGAACATTCAGTTCACTTGCGAATGTCTTTTTGAATTCTTCAACGGCCGATTTCTTCTCCTCACTTGTTTTCTTTTTTCGAATGTCGCTTATGGAATCGGACATCGCTTTAGACATTTTGGGGTTCTTTAGGCGGAAGAATTCTTTCAGACCCTCAACCCATCGATCGCTTTCACCCGGAATCCCTTTGAACAAGTAGCCGCCATCCACGATCTCGGAAATCGCCTGTGCAAATGATATTGTTCGCCACTTGCCTTCCCCTCTTTTGCCCGCTCGTTTTAAAACCTTTACTATGCGATACGGGTCATATAGAGTCTGAATTCCCGCTTGACCCTTTGGGCAAAGGCTTCCTTCGATCTTTGCCGTTTCTTTAATCGGTGTCTTGTAGGGCAAGCTCGGGACCATGGTCCATGGGCTGTATGGGTTTCCCTCCAGCTTTACGGCGATTCCGTCGAGCAGCTTCACCTTAAGCCCGCAGCCGGTATTGCACTGCAGGCAGACCGTAGAGAGCATATTCTGGGCCTTGGCCAGCTCATATTCCTCAGCCGCTGTCAGCGTACCGGATTCGGCTTCGGCGAGAAGATCGGCCGCTCGGCATAATTTGCTTTGAAGAAGAACATTCCCCCCCAGCAAAGCCGATGTCTGGATAAATTTGCGCCGCGACGAAGGTTGCAAGGCTTCTTGATGATTGTCAATGTTTGTCTTTTTCATGTTTCCATCCTGCTTTAAGAATGGCAAACCATGCAGGTTTGCTCTGGATCGTCATCAAGATAGAAAATGCTCGGCTCGGTGCCGTTGGCCAGATTGAGTCTTGTTGACTTGTTTTTATTCAAAAGATTCGCAACCAAGCTTTCTTTATCATTTAGATCACCGAAATGCATTGCCTGGCCGGTACAAGCGGTAACACAGGCAGGCAATACGCCGGCATCGAGGCGCTGGGTACAGAAATGGCACTTACGGGTGGAATCTTTGGTATCCTTCCGATTCCAGTTGCGTCCGTATTCTCTGAATAGGCGCTTTTCGTAAGGCTGAAGTGCAGGAGTGCCGTCCGTATGATTTTTCCCTTCATCATACGACAGAGAATGAGGGTATGGGCAGGCTTGGGCGGCGGCTTCAAAGACCCTTGGGCCTTTCATTTTTTTATAGTCTATGATGACGATCCCATCGGGTCGCTTGGACATGGCCCCGGGGATGACTTTGTTTGCCGCCTCGACGCAGGGGGGATTACCGCACTGCATACAATTTGTCGGCATGAAGAAACGTTTAATCGATGGATACTCGCCGTCCTCCGTTTCCGCCACAGTGCGATAGCTGACGCCCGGCGGAAGGTTGTTTTCCGCAATGCAGGCCACGGTGCAGGCGTGGCAGCCGATACACTTACGAGCATCGATGACCATCACCCACTTTCGTTCGGATATCGGCTTTTGCAGGGCGCGTTGCAGATCATTATGCATCAACAACGCTTCGCCGCTTGGGCCGCCCGTACCGGAAGCCCCCGCCAGTAGTGCAACGGTCTTCTTTGCTCCGGATAAGAGAACCGTTGCTCCAACCGTGGCGCCCGCCGCTATTCCAATGAAAGAGCGTCGAGAAACCGATTTTTTTTCAGCTTTATCGGACATGACAACCACCTTTGATATGGATTATAAAAAAGGCCGTTGCGGCCGCTTCGTTCACCTACTTAAGTGTGTAATAGAAAATGACTTATGCCGTGAACAATCACAATAAATTGGACGGGAAAAGCACCGCCCCTATCAGAGATGCTTGTTTGGGCGTCTTTTTTCGTAACCATTTGAAAAAAGAGTTTAAGATATTTGGATAGTATTGTCAAATTAAAAAAGCGGGGAATGACTTGAGGTATTCGGATAGCCGAAGAATTTGAAATGCTTAGTTCCATCGCTGCCGATTGTAATCAATAAAATACGAAAATTGCGGCCCCTCCTCACTTTCTCAAAGCTTTTATGAGATTCCATTTTTCGATCAGGTTACAACAGGTTTATACATGCGGTCCTATCTATTGAAACCCGGATTCGGATGATTGACCTTTGAAGCATCGTTTACTGAACGTCAAGGAATCAAGCAAGTGCTTCGGGATGGTCGAAGCCATCTCGGAGATATCGCTTGAAGTCGGCCAAGGTAGATTATTCGTGTTTCTCGTCCAAAACAGCGCGGGTAAGACCACTTAAATTAAGACGCTCACCAGCCTGGCCAAAGCCGCAGCCATCTCTTAGCTCTGGTTCCGCATCTGCCTATCCTTATTCCGCAGAGATATCGACAACCACCACTTGTTCGCCAGAATTTCGTTCACCATCTGACTACCCGCAACCATTTTCAGCCGAGTCTCCACATCGGACATCCAGCTGGCCAAGTCCTGCCCATCGGTTGACAGGGTGATCCTCTCATTTCCTGCGAGTATCTGTTTGCGAGCATGGACTCCTAAGCGCAGATCAAGCGTTAGCGCCAAAGTGCGCAAGTTGTCAATGGTTTCATGGATATTCCCGCTGTTCATAAATAATCCTTGATCTATTAATTGCATTCTATCAGCATTGTTTGGTTTTGTTCGAACGGATCTTGCCAGATTGTTCGATCGATCTGATCAATCTAACCAGCGATCTCAGGAGCAGCTGTCGGCCACGTTCATATGCCAATAACTGCCTGTTGATCTCTTTCCGGAGAACTGCCCTGAATGCAGTATAGGCATTCGGTTCGGTCAACTTACCATCCGAATAGTCTTTTAGATATCTTTTCAATGATTCGAGCGTGACAATATGGTCATGCCATTTCCCCAGGGCCGTGTATGTCTGCTTGAGCTGGAAAAGGGCATTTCCGGATGCCGGCGTTTTTCCATGGCAGAGGATCCAGACATCGAGGGTGTAGCGGAGAGTCTTTGATAATTTTCGCACGGCATGCAGTCCGTTATAGTCCCTCTGCTTGCGTTCTATTGTTTTGGTCAGTTTCGCCACGAGTTTTAGAAGCCGCTTGTTTATTCGTTGCCTGATTTGATTGTCAGTGAATGCTGCCAGCGCGGCACGGATCTTGGTGCGGTTTTTGGTCAGGGTTGACTCTGAAAAACTATCCGCTACGGTATCGAATTTCCGCCGTTTCTCCAGTTCGATCGTTTTCAGGTGATTGAAGTACTCGCGCAGATCAAGTCGGTAAAGCCGGGTAATCGTGATCGACTGAAAGATATCAATATCCCTTAATGTTCCGGCCGCCCGATACAATTCTCGAAGCGAGCTGGCGTTTGGTTTTGCCGCAAACGATGGTGCGACTTGCTCGATCAGCTTGTAAAAGGCCCGCAGTCGCTTCACTTCGACGCGCAACTGATGTATCCCCTCGACGGCATAGTGCTGCCGCGCCGCCACGAGAGCGGAGAGGAATGCCGCTTGCCGGACGTCGAAATATTCCAACAGCTTGGCAGCCGCCACCTTTCGGGACCGATTAGAGGTCGATGTGCTTGGACCTGACTTTTTCATACAATACGTGAATCAGGCCGTCCGGTAATCCGAGGATCGGCACATGCATTTTCTTGATCCCAGACCATTTCATCACATTGAGATAGATGTTGGCGGCTTCAACGATCACATCGGCTCGGTCTGGCCGCAAGCCGAGCACTTTGATGCGCTCTTCGACCGTGAATGATTCCAGATAGTCCCTGATCTCGGTGATCAATTTGACCGAAAGCGGTTTCCCTTCCTTTTTGCGCGAGAGCCGGAAGATGTTATTAATGCTTCCGCCGGTTCCGACAGCAGCGATAGGGTGATGTGGCGCTACCTGCGCTTTAAGCCAGGCTTTGATGCGATCCAGCTCTCGCTTGGACCGGCCTTTTTGCAGAATCCGCACGGTACCGATTTTAAATGAACCAGATTCAATGATTCGGCTGCGCAACATGAGAGTAACTTCAGTGCTTCCGCCGCCGACATCGATATAGAGCAAGGGGGCATCTGAGCGGAAGGCACGACTGATATGGCTTGAGTAAATGATAGCGGCCTCCCGTTTTCCTTCGATGATTTCGATCTCTATTCCGGTTTGTTTTTTGATTGCTCTGGCAATCTCTGCCCCGTTACGAGCTTCGCGCATCGCGGAAGTCGCGCAGGCGATACAGTCCTCGGCACGGTATGCTTCCACAATCAGTTTGAAAGCCTGAAGAACAGTCGATAACTGCTGGGCTTTTTCCGGAGTGATCTTCTGGTGCGCAAAAACATCTTCGCCGAGCCGGATCGGCACGCGGATTAGTGATTCCTTGATGTAAACAGTCTCTCCTTCGTTTTCGTAAACGCGAGAGAGCATAAGCCGCACTGCATTCGAGCCGATATCTATTGCTGCTAGTTTTATCATAGGCACTTATTTATATTTTTCTCGCAAGTATTCGGCGATAAGCACTTGAGCGCGCAGCTTGCCCGGTTTGACCCTGCCCGGAACGGTGAGCGGGTTTTGATGGGATCTGGCTTTGCAGTTGTCACGCCACTGCAGTTCCAGCAGGTCACGAAGTTCCTGTTTGAGCCCTTGATCCAGTATCGGGCAGGTCACCTCAACTCGCCGGTCGAGGTTGCGCGGCATCCAATCAGCCGAAGAAATGAAGCACTTGTTTGCCCCATCGTTGGCGAAAAATAATACCCGGGAATGCTCCAGATATTTGTCGACCAGACGGATTGCCTCGATATTTTCGCTCTGTCCCTTTATCCCCGGTTCAAGGGTGAACATTCCCCTGACGATCAATCGAATCTTGACACCAGCCTGACTTGCCTTGTAAAGTATCCTGATCATCTGTGAATCCACCAGATGATTCAGCTTGAGTAGGATCCAAGCTTCCTTGCCCGCCAGCGCATTATCAATTTCAGTTTGGATCAACTGCGTCATTCTTCGGCGGCTGTTGAATGGGGAGACGATAAGATGCCTGAATGGGGATACCTTATAGTTTTTCTGTAGGAACTCGAAAATATCCGCCACCTGGCTGGTGATCTTCTGATTGGCCGTGAGCAGAAAATGATCGGTATAGACACGGGCAGTATCTTCGTTGAAATTGCCAGTCCCCACGATGGCAAACCGCTCGACGCCGCGGCCGTGTTTTAGCGTTATGAGGCATAGCTTGGCATGAACTTTTAGTCCCGGTACGCCAAAGACTACTTTTGCGCCGGCTTCCTGCAGTTCCGTAGCCCAACGAATATTCGCTTCCTCATCGAAACGGGCCTGAAGTTCAACCACCGCCACCACCGATTTCCCGTTCTTTACAGCGTTCATCAATGCATTGACTACGCTCGAATTCGGAGCGGTTCGGTAGAGCGTGATTTTGATTGACGTGACACGCGGATCGATCGATGCTTCCCGCAACAAGTCGATGATCGAATCGAATGACTGATAAGGGAAATGCAATAGTATATCCTGTTTGGAAATGGCCTCCAATATACTTTTGTGTCGCGCCAAGCCGCGATGCGGTAACGGTTCGCTGCTTGGGTCCCGCATCGACGGTCGCCCCACATTCGGGAATTTCGTGAAGTCCTTGAAATTGTGGTAACGCGATCCGGCGATAAGGGGATCCCCTTTTTTCATTTTTATGCGCTTAACCAACAGTTTCAGCAAGTCGCGGGGGATTTCGGCATCGTAAACCAGCCGAACCGGACGACCCTCTTTGCGCTGCCGAAGGCTCTTGTGGATCTTGTGAACGTAGCTTTCGAAGATGTCGTCATCAATATCTAATTCGGCATCTCGAGTTACCTTGATTGTGTATGCGGCGAATTTGGTGTAGCCGAACGGAGAAAAGATGGCCTTGAGGTTATGCCGAATGATGTCGTCCATCAAAATAATATAGGTATTTTGACCGGACTTGGGCAACAGGACGAATCTTGGCAAAATGTCAGTCGGCAGTTCGATTAGAGCGTAGTCGGTTTGCTTTTTCTCATTATTCTTTGAGAGAGTTGCTGCAAGGTAGACCGGTTGATCCCGAAGTTCCGGGAATCTATCTCTATGGTCGATCATGATGGGGAATAGCTTGGGACGGACCACTTTATTGAAATAATCCGTGACAAACTGCGCTTGAGCCGATGTTAGCTTTTTCTCGTCGATAATAAAAATATGCTGGCGAGCCAGCTCTCGAAGAATCTGCTTGTAGATCTTTTCAAACAGATCACGCTGCTGCATCACCTGGCGGTGTATGCGCTTGAGCGTTTTAGTCGGATCATGACCGATCAGGTTGATCGCTTTCTTTCGTGGTATCTTGGTCAGCCGCTTAAGCGTAGCCACTCGGACGCGGAAAAACTCATCAAGATTATTCGAGTAAATGCCGAGAAACTTGAGACGTTCAATGAGCGGCACAGTCGAATCAGATGCTTCTTCGAGCACTCGTCCGTTGAAATCGAGCCAACTGGTCTCTTTGGTGGCGATGGTTCGTTTGCTCGTCGCCTGTTTCACAACGGTATCTCTACCTTGTTAAAATCGGCGTGAAACGGTTGCCCGGCGTATCGTCGGAAAGTTGCGATCGATTGAGGGCCGCGGCGCGACGGCGCAAGAAAAATTGCCAACTGCCCCGACCCTTTTCGGATCTTTGCCCAAGGCAAACGAGTGAATGAAATGGCCACGATCCCTCCTTTATCAATCGACTCGCTGAACTCGGGCACAAAAAAGGAAGCCAGTTCATCGAGCATCGGGTTGTGGCCAACCAATGCCAATACCCTGGTTCGCTGTTCTGTCTGTTTGATTCTTTTGATGACCGCTTTGGTTTTGTCCGACGAATAGAGACATGGAACGGGCGCAATCCTTTCGGTCGGGAAACCAAGAGCACGGGAGAAGATATGTGCAGTCTCCAGCGCGCGGTCAGCTGGGCTGGAAAGCATCTGGTCTATGAAATGAACTTGCGATACGAGCATTTTGGCCATTCGGCGACACTCCGCGATCCCGTCGCTCGTCAGAACGCGCTCAAAATCAGACAATCCAATACCCTTGGGTGCCGCTTTGCCATGTCGAATGAGCAAAAGCAACCGCGGCCGACCAAACGCCTCTACCGACCTCTTTCTCATCTATTATTACCTGACACGATTAATACGGTCACTGAATATAAAGGTCAAGTTAGGATAATGTTATCGTCGGGTTACGACATTTACTGCTTGTAACTTCCAACAAGCTGGCAAGTTACGGTAAGCGATAAGCGGCCTGATGACTATTACTGACGAAGAAAGGCCAGGATAGATTCCGGAATTGTCGATTCAAATCAAGCATGAATTTCTTTTAGAGAATCAAAGTGCGCCGAGTCAATCTATACTGCCCCCCTTAATTGACAACCGGGGTTAAGAGAGTATCTTGTGGCTGATTTTACAAAGGAAATTAGTCATGAAGAGACGGCAGTGGGATTCGAAGACGAAGGCGAGGATCGTGCTGTAAGGCTTATCACTATACTGCCGAAACAGATTTAGCGGCTTGCTAAAATTCGGTAAAATGATTATTATAGAAAGAGTCGATTCCGGCTCGCAGTAATCATGTCCCGGTTTCGTTTTGTTCGCTGTATGATTGCCGGGATTGATTGCCGCGGCCGAAACCGCCGCTGACCAGACATGTGAGGTGATAAAATGAAAATGCGCGAATTCATGGAAAATAATTTCAAGCATTTCAACGCCGCCGTCGTAGTCGAAGCCGCCCAGGCTTGGGTGAATCTTCTGGAAAAAGGCGGCAAGATGTTTTTGGCGATGGCTGGGGCGATGTCAACCGGAGAGCTGGGCATATCGTTGGCAGAAATGATCCGCAAGGAAAAAATCCAAGCCATCTGCACGACCGGCGCCAATCTCGAGGAAGACATTTTTAATCTGGTGGCGCACAATCACTACCGTCGATTGCCAAACTATCGCAACCTCTCCGATGCCGAAGAGAAAGAGCTTTATAACCGTGGCCTAAACCGGGTTACCGATACCTGTATTCCCGAAGAAGAAGCTCTTCGCCGAATCGAAAACCATATGCTCTCATTGTGGCAAAAAGCCGATCGGGAAGGGAAACGATTCTTCCCCTACGAATACTTTTATCAACTGCTGCGGAGCGGGGTGCTGAAACAATATTATGAAATCCCACCGGAAAATTGCTGGGTTCTGGCTGCCTGCGAAAAGGATATGCCGATCTGGACGCCGGGATGGGAAGACTCTACGATGGGGAATATCTTTGTTTCCAATGTCATCAAAAAGAAAATAGGGGATTTCAATATCGTCCGAAGCGGGCTTGAACAGATGGGATTGCTTGTGGAATGGTATATCGAAAACGCCAAGGACGCGCCGGTCGGATTTTTCCAGATCGGCGGCGGGATCGCCGGCGATTTTCCGATCTGCGTCGTCCCGCTGATAAGCCAAGATCTGCGCCGTGAATGTCGATTCTGGGGGTACTTCTGCCAGATATCCGACAGCACGACCTCTTATGGTTCTTACAGCGGAGCCGTGCCCAACGAGAAAATCACTTGGGGCAAGCTGGACAGCGAAACGCCCCGTTTCATAATAGAATCCGACGCTTCCATAGTGGCCCCTCTAATTTTCGGTTATGTGCTTGATTTTTAGGAACCGTCGGCTCGATTTTCGAGGCAATGCATCCCGACCGACAGCCGAATCGATGTGACTAAAACGTATCGGTATTTCCGAACGTCTTAACGTTTGATTGTTGACGAAATCGGAACGAATGGTGAACCGTCGTTCGAGCGAATTGTCATTGCGACGGCCTTATATCAGCCGCCTTATCCTTTGCCGACCGTCGTTTCAGCGGTATTCAAGACACAAAGAACAATAGACATTTATCAATTTTGATTTAGATTGAAATTATGCCTGACCGGCCGTCTGTTTGACCAGATAAACGAAACCGCTTATTTTTTCGAGCGTCTTTGCGTAACATTCGAACAAGAATTTTTCCAGCGGCGAAAAATCGGATAGGGTCGATTTCTCGATGGCCTTGAAATATTCATCGCGATGCTCGAAGGGGATCGTATTGTAAGGCATTCCGGCGTAAAGGAGCATATAATTGCTCACCGCCCGCGCTATTCGACCATTGCCGTCCTGAAACGGATAGGTCCAAGACAGCCGAAAATGCGCATCGGCCGAAACGTGCAAGATTTCGAAGAAAGAGGCCGGGGTCACCGGTCCCAGCAGCTTCATCAGGCCATCCAGCCAAGCCAGATGTTGATAAACCAGTTCGCCGACTTTTGAGGGATGCGGCGGACGGTGACTCGACCCCCTTATGCGAACGTCGATATCGCGGAATTTGCCGGCAATGTCAGGCCAACTTTGTTCGAAAAGCGTGCGGTGCCAGGATAATAAGAGGGAAACGCTCAATTCGGCCTTGTCGGCCGCCTCTTTTTCCATCGACCGCAGCATCCGATCATGTGCCTGCGCTTCGAGGAACGCCTTGCGATAGACCGGAGATACCAGATGTTTGCCGTTGTCGCCGCCGTTATAGAGGGCGGTGCGCAGAAAGATCGGATCGATATAGTTCGTCTCTATGGCGCTCGAGTTGCTCACTTTATAAAAGCGAAGGGCCGCCCGTATCTCATCGTTAACACCCGGGATAGAATCGATTATCTCCTTCAGCTCGAAATATAGATCCTTGATCTTTTGGCGGTCTTTGGACTCCATGCGTCCATAAGATAAATGGATTTTGGAGCCGATAGCAATTTATTTTTTCGGGCAAGACCCCTATCGCCTGAATTTCCCCTAAAAAAACAGCCGATACCGGCCGGACCGTCGGCGTCGGAGCATAAAAACTTGTCCCGCCGCAACGCGATTCTTATATTTATAAATCGGCGATAGGGCATGAGACAGCGATAGACCTTTGTTATTATTATCTCCATAGCTTTCGCCGTCGCCGGCCGGATTGAGGCCTAAAGGAATCGGTATGGAAATTAAATACAGGCAGTTCGACCTTAAAAACGAGGATTTCGCCGGGATCACGGCTCTGTTCGAGGCCACCTACGGCGAGATCGACAGGTTCAAGAAACGGTATCGCTGGCAGTATTTCGACCATCCGCAGAGCGGGTTGAACCGCATTCTCGTGGCCGATCATGAAGGGCGTATAGCGGGAGCTTCGTCGCATCTGCCGTTTCCCCTGCTTGTCGACGGTCGGCGGCTCGAGGCGTTTTACGCATCGGACTCAATGGTTCATCCGGATTATCGTCGGCGCGGCATAATGGAAACGCTTACCCGGCTGAACGCCGAATCGCTGCCGGTAATCTATGCTAAGGGGACGAATCCGGGGATGTATCGACTGCGGTTGAAATTCGGTTTTCGCGAGGTGGCGCCGAATAATTATATGTTTTGCATGCTTGCCCCGATCGCCTGGCTGGCGGCGAAAATGAAAATTCACCGTAAACAGCCGGCCTTTATCGACGGTTTACGGGCGAAAAAGTTGGAGGCCCGGCCGGTGAACCGATTCGGCGATGAATTCGACGAGTTCTGGGCCGAAATATCGTCTAAATATCCGGGTATTTCGATAAGAGATAAATCGTATATGAACTGGCGCTATCTGAGTCATCCGTTCAAGAAATATCGGCCGGTATATATCATTGAAAACGGGCGCTTGGTTTCCCTGTTCGTGGCCAGAGGCGAGGGTTACAGCGCCTATGTCGTCGATATCCTGTGGGATTGCGAAAACAAAGATGAGCCGTCGAAAACGATAAGAATCATAAAGCAATATCTGAAAAAATCCGGCTTCAACAAGATATATTTTTGGGCGACCCTGAAAGCCCTAAGGCTGGCCATGAAAAGAAACGGGTTTATCGAGCTGCGGGACACGCCGAAATTCACCGTGTTCGGTCCGGCAGACCGAATCGGCCGCTTGGCCGACGGCGGCAATATTCATTTTGTCGACGGCGATTGCGACAGTGAATATCTGTAGGCGGGTTTTAAGAAATAAATAAATTATACTATTGCTGAAACAAAATCATCTATACCTTCTGAGCGCTCTTCGGGAAGAGGATTATAAAACTTGTCACTTGATTCTATAAAACCTGCGCTTTCCAATACTTGATCGACACTCATTTCGTGGTTAGGAGCAACAACTTCCTGTAGGCATCCTTACTGATAAAAACAGAATATCACACGAATAACTAACATTTCGTTATCTGATTGGTCTGGTATAAAAAGGAGACAAGAATGCGAAGTTCTTTCACTTTATGGAAAATACTGGTAATCATCGGAGTAATCGTCTCGGGTGTCGACAGACAATATCACGTTATTAATGCGGCAGAAGTTACGGATGTCGGTAGTGTTATTTTCATTCATCCCGATGGTGCCGGCGCCTCTACCTGGAACGCCATGCGGATTTTACATTACGGCCCGGATAGCATGTCTTATTGGGACAGGCTTGAACGGCTGGGGATGTACCGCTCGCACCTCTTGAATTCGACCAACAGCAGTTCGAATGGCGGCGCAACCATTCACTCATATGGCGTAAAAGTTCCTTATAATACATTTGGTAGTATGCCCACAAAACCGATCGTATCGCTTTCCGGCAAAAGCTTCAGCATAATGGTCGAGGCGCAAAAAGCCGGTTTGGCCACAGCCCTTATCAACAGCGGACATATCTGCGAACCTGGCACTGCCGTATTCGTTGCTAATTCGGTCGAACGCGAAAACACCGATACCATCTCCGAGCAGGTGATTTACAGCGGCGTGGATATCATCTTTTCAGGCGGCGAAGATTTGTTAACACCAGAAGGTTTTAGGGGAAGACATGGCGGCAGAGGGATCAGAAAAGACAAACGAAATCTGATTGAGGAAGCTGTAATGCTGGGATATACCGTAATATATAATAGAGCCGAATTGCTGGCCCTTGATCCTAATGTTGATAAAGTGCTCGGTGTGTTCGCATCCCGCCACACTTTCAATGATAATACCGAGGAGTATCTGAACGAACGTAATCTTCCTTTATATAACCCCGATTCCCCGACT
>Ga0209101_1000932_pt1 | contig 23326 bp, 14 predicted proteins | sample ConPoolayeCmetaG_FD_185481 | JGI IMG/M metagenome (GOLD analysis project Ga0209101, IMG submission 185481) | Hot spring microbial mat communities from California, USA to study Microbial Dark Matter (Phase II) - Cone Pool mat layer C metaG... ...
CTTCCGTGGATGGACCCGCCAGTTCTTCGCGTTGGGACGCAACTGGCTGGCCGGCACGCGACGAAGTTCCTTGATGCGGTCGCGAATCTTCATGGCAGGGAGCAGGGAGCGGAGAGCGGAGGGCGGAGAGTAAGGAGCGGAGAGCGGAGAGCGGAGGGCGGAGAGCGGAGAGCAAAGCACGTTGCTCTCAAAGCCCAGGGGTTGCAACCCCTGGGCTTGGCCCCGCCACACGCTCCAGCGACCGTTCGGCGTCACACGATCCAGCGACCACTCGGCGTCACGCGCTCCAGCGACCGCTCGGCGCCACACGCTCCAGCGACCACTCGGCGTCACACGAACCAGCGACCGCTCGGCGCCACACGATCTAGCGTTCGCTCGGCGTCTCAATCCACCAACTCGCCAAGCCGCTCGATTACGTCGGCGACCTGGACTTCCTGCGCGTTCAGACGCGACTGATGGTCGATGCACATGCGGAGCCGTTCTTCATGCGACGCGGCCAACTTGCCGACTTTGTCGCACAGCTCGGCGACCTGGGCCGAAAGCACGGCGAGCCTGGCGTGCAGCGACACGATGCCAGGCCCGATCACGACCGCGGCCGAGACGGCAACGCCCAACAGGGAGATCCATTCATTCGGGTTCATTCGAAATCCTCGGTTTTGGCCCCGCGGCGAGGCTTCGCCGCGCGGCCCAGGGTTTTCACGGCACGAGGGTGAATTGGTATTGGTAGAACGGACTTCGGGCGAGGTCGGCTGGCTCGGTCAGGCGATCGGCGAGGAAGGGCACCGGGTCCACGCCCCCGCCCAGCCGATCGGCCAAGGCGCAGGCGTGGCTGCAAAACGGCGGGCGGCGGTCCCGGGCGAGGTCTTCCACGTCGGCCCGCGCGAACCAACGCACCACGGGCAGGTGCGCTAGGCCGACGAGCAACACGCCGCCGTATCCGTAATCGCAGCCCGCCAATCGCCGCATGAAGCGGACCGCGCCGCGGCGGTCGTATTGGGGCCAACGGTCCTCGGGATTGACTTGGAAGACATCGATTCGGCCGGGATACCGGCGGACTTGGCTGGCCAGGGTCACCGCCCGGCCGCCGTGCCACGCGCGGACTTCCAAACAAAACAAGTCCTCGTCCCACCAGGCCGCCTTGGCGGCATGGCTATGCTCGCCCCGGCCCAGGGCCGCGATCCACCCGTGGCGGCGAAACAACAGCAGGTCCCCGTCCCGGATCAGATGGCAGGCTTCGCCGTAGGCCACCCATCGTCGCTTTCCCGACGCCATGGCAACCTCCTTACTCGTCCCACGCTTCGCGGAGTCGGCGGGCGTGGATTTCCTCGTAGCGACGGCGAAACTCGCCGGTCAGCTCGATCCTCAGCCCGTCGTCCGTGGTTGGCTCATCCCGGGGGACGCCCAGGCAGCGGATCCACCGCCGCACGCGGCAGGCGCGGCAGGGCGCCGGGGTGATCGCGCCGCACTGCGGGCAACGTTCCAGCCGCCCTTCTGGCTCGCCGCCGTCGGCCGACCGGCTGGCCCGTTGCCTCCGCTTGCCGCGGGCGATGTTGGCCACCGTGCCGCGGCTGACGCCGGTTGCCCGGGCAATCGCCCTCATGCTTTCCCGTCCGGCCGCCAACCGCCGCCTCACCGCCTCGACCAGGGCTTCGGAAATCATCGCTTTGGTTCCTCTAAATCAGCGACTGTTCACCGATCCGAGGGGGAAAGTCCCCGTGAACGCTTACCCAAATCTCTTCGCGCCTCCAGGGCCGATCGCGCTGGCCAGACGCTAAAAGCCCGCCGCCGAAACCGTTTCCAGCGACGGGCTCTTGCGAAGCCTGGGCAGCGCGGCCCCCGGCCCTACCGATACCCGATAAGTGTACATAAGTATATTAACCCGCCGGCCTCATGTCAAGCCTCTTTTCTCGCCCCCAAAGCGCCGTCGAACTCTGACTGGTGTACCGCGGCGAACCCAAGGGACCGGGCCGGCGAATTCCAAGCGGATGGCGGCTCATGGCGCATCCCCAAACGGGGCATGTTCTCCCGGAATAGCCGGTAATCTCGATTCCGAGGCAGAACGCCGCCGGGCGATAGGCTCCACGACGTTGCGGAGCATCGTTGAAATCCCCCCGATTCCAGCCCATGATGGAAAAAAGGCCCTGCCAAGGTGGTGGAAGTAGCAGCGAGACGAGGCCAGGGCCTTGCTTAACACTTTTTTCGCGGCGGCGACGCGGCCATTCCCGCTCGGCGCCCCACGGCGGCCTGTTCCCGAACGCCGCCAAACGACTTTCGTCCTTCGTGCGGCAACCGAGAGGAGACATCCATGCATTTCGCGATCGTGATGGCGCTGGGACTGTGCGGTCAGAGCGTTGACGTTTACACGGGCGAGGACACGCTCGACCAATGGGAACAAGGCCTGTTGGAATCGAAGTGGGAGTGCCGCGACCCGAAAACCGGCGAGCCGCGCATGTTGCTCGTCATGAAGTACTGGCCCGTCGATTACCGCGTGTTCCAACTCGTGATGCGCAACCCCTGGGAGGGCGCGTCCACGCCCCGGGTCGAGGCGTGGACCGGCACCTACAAGATGATGTCGCGACGCTTCGACGAAAACCATCTCTCCACTCAGGACGCCATCCAGATGGTCCGCCTGTCGTTCGAAAAGCATTGGGTGCCGATCGAGCGGGGGCACTACTGGCCGCCGATCCACGAGGATCCGTTCCGACTGCGCCACGACGGCCTATCGCCGTTGACGCTCGCCGGCGCGCTTCAGGCCGAGAAGCGGCTCCACTGGTCGGAGGAGATCAGCTACATCCATTGGGCCGAGCACGCGGACTTCAAGCAGTTCTTCGCCGAACTGATCTTCGATGCCCCGTTCCTCCGCAAGGACTACACGGCGACCTCGGAAAAGATGAAGTTCTTCCTCCGCTCCGATTCGATCAAAAAGGTCGGCTGGTGGAAGATCGGCGACGAGCAGACGTTCACGGCGCTGAAGAAGCTCCCTCAAGGGGCGGTCCACGGCGAGACCGTCACCGATTGGCGGCCAGGCGAATGAGCCGGGGACGCGGCGGGGTTTCCCCCGGGTCGAAGAAGGCCGCGCTCGTGGCCGCCACCGTCGCCTCGCCCAACCTCGCCCCCGCCACCGAACGGCACAGCCTCGGCGTTCGGACCGCGACCTGAAGGATCACGGCGAAACGGGCCTTGGCGTCGGGATCGGGCGTGAAGCGGCAGCCACGTTCATCGGGCGACGCGGAACCGAAGGCCCAGACGACCCTCGGGACCTTGGTCCGATCGCCCAACCGCACCATCGCGCCCTGCACGGCGTTGGCCTCGGCCAGCGCCCGCCCCGCCGCCATCGCCGCGTCGAGGTTCTGGCGGCCGCCGCCTCGCAAGCCCCATTCCTCAACCGCGGCCAATACCGCCGCCTCGACCGCGTTTTCCAATTGCGTTCGGGCCTGCCAAAGATGGGCCACCTCCGCCACCAAGAACAGCATGGTCATCAGGATTGGCAGCGAGAACAGCGTCCAGATGGTAACGACGGCGCCGCGGCGGAAGGGGGAACGCGGCGCACGGGGACGGCGGGAGTCTCTCGCGGCGTCGGCAAAACCCCGCTCGCGGACCCCGTCTCCGCCGACGCCGAAAAACAGTTCCAACTCCAAAAGCCGCCTCCCCATCACCTGCCCTCCGTCGGCTGCGCCGCGTAGCGGAAGGTGACTGAATCCACCAGCCCTTGCGACGCGAGGTCCAGGCCCAGCGAGCGGAACAGCCTGGGCACGAATCGTTCCAATCGGGCGGCGACCGTGACGCGGACGTACGTCCCTTGAGACGGAGGCGGGATTCTCGGCGGCTCGGCCGAACCCTCGCCCCACGACAACACGCCGCGACTCCCGCCCGCGTTGTGCTCCAGAATAATCTTCGCCGGCGACATCCCGCAGACGGCCAGGTGCCGGCGAGCGGCCTCGACTACGTTGGCGGGCACGGCCTCGGCCTGGGCGAGGAATTCGGTCCGGGAAGCCTCTTCGGCGGCGACGCGGGCGCCGAACGAGACGTGCTGGGCGCTGCCGAGAACGACGCCCAACTCGACCATGGCCAGGAGCGTGATCAGCCAGATCGGGAGGTTCAAGAGCAGCTCGATCGCGATCGTGCCCGCGCGGCGGATTCGACCCGGAGGTAATAGGAACCTAGGCGACATGGGGCGGGGATTCGCGTCGTGAGGGTTGTAGCCGTGGGCGGAAACGCCGGGCAAGCGCCAGGGGCGCACACTATCCAAGATTAGCTTGGAATCGGCGATCCGTTTCGAAGGATCGACCGGCTTTTTGTGGTCCGCCCGATCGCTTGCCGACGTTCGCCGCCGCGAAGGGGCGGCCAGCACGCCTGGAAAAACCGCTCGAATCGTCAACACGCGATCCACCGGCAGGAGCGGAACACAACTTGCGAGCGGTTCCGTAACCGCTTCCAGGAATGGCGTTGATTTTCGCGGCGAGGGCGTGCGACCACGGGACCGTCCCCCGTCCGGCAACGGTTGCCCCGTTCACGGCGATCGGTTGTTTTTCGCGAACCACTCTTGCAGCAAGCGCTGCCGGTCGGTGGGCGTGGGGCTGGGGCGGTGGTCCTTGGGGTCCGGGCCGTGCTCCACGCTCCAGCCGTCCCATTCCCGGAAAGCGTGGTACGTCCAGTCCCAGCCGTGGGCCTCGAAGATCTCGATCACGTCCCGCAGGTAGCGGTACGCGCTGTTGTCCGGCGCCCAGCGGATCGCGCTGAATTCGCCAATGTAGATGTGAACGTTATAGGTCTTCTGAAAGTCGATGGCCGGTTTGAGCACGGCCTCCAATTGGGCCTTGTCCCAGTGCTTGCCGTCGATCTCGCCCGGATAGCGGACCTCGCGCCACGGACTGTGGACGCCCTGGTGGGTGAAGGCGTGGGGCACGTACATGTGGACGCTGTAGACCACGTTGGGCACGTCGATCGGCTGGAAATCCTTGAGCCCGTCGGGGCTGCCCCACTGGGCCGGCTCGACGATGATCGTCCGCACCGGGTCGATGGCGCGGATCGCCTTGGCCGTCCGCTCGGCCAGCTCTTGCCAATCGGCGAGGCCTCCCTCGATCACGCCTTCGACCGGCTCGTTGGCCAGGTCGTACCCCCAGATGGCCTTGGCGTCGCGGTATTTCGTGGCGATCTGTTGCCAAATCTCGACGAACCTTTTCTGGCAGGCGTCGCTGGCGAACAGGCCGTGATCCGAGCCGGCATAGCCGCCGCTGGTCATGCGCCCGCCCGGCGGCGAGTGCAGATCGAGCACCACGCGGAGTCCGTATTTCTCGCAAAACGGCAGCGCGGCGTCGAACTGGGCCAGGGCCGAGGCGAGCCACCGGTCGTAGGCGGCCAGGTCCAGGGGATCGTCGATCCGCCCACGGCGGATCAACTGCCAGCGGATCAGGTTGGCCTTCCACTCCTGGCCCAACACGCGAAGGCTTTCGGGGTCGATGTCGGGGCTGACCATGGCCCCGCGGAGCCGGGGCAGATCATGCCCCTTGTACACCGGCCCCGCCGCCCGCGGCTTGACCACGATCGGCGGCTTGCCCACGCTGACGCGCACGTCGTCGAACCACGCCTTGCCGGTCACCTGCTCCAAGCCGAGATGAAGCACGATCGACGTGGCGTCGGCGGGCACGCGGGCGGCGAAGCTAAACCGCTGCCAGTCGAACGTGCCCACCGGAGTCTCCGCGGCGGGCCATGATCGGCCGTCCGAGGCGACGATCGGGGCCATGAACTTCACCCCGTTCCAAGGCTGCGGCTTGGGAGTGATGTTCTCTGCCTTGATCCGGGCGGAGAAGTAGACCAGATAGCCGCGCATCGCCTCGACCGGGAGGGTGAAGGTGACCGCGGCCGAGCCTTCCGGCGAACCGGCCGGACGCTCGACGCACAGCGACCGCGGACTCTCGAAGCCAGGCCCCAGGCTCGCCTTGCCCGACCACCCCTTCAAGGCGTCGGCGCCCTCAAAATCCGCGGCGAAAAACACATGGCCCCGCGGCAGCGCCGACCGCTCTTGCGACCATGCGGCCAAGGGCAGGAAACACATGAGGGCCGTGAGCAGCCATTTGTTGTCCATCACAATGTCCTCCAGCATGGGGCTATCGAACCACGCAGGTTGAACGCCGTGACAACCCAAATTGATCGCGACGATATGATCTTATACTCCGCCCGGCCGAATATGAGTCCTTCTTATTCGAGAAACGTCTCATTTCAACGCGGGCGGAGCATAAAGGCCCGTTGACGGGCCTTCCCCGCCGTAGGCGGTCTTCGGCCCGGCGTTTCACGCCGGGTCGCGGTGTCGATCCCATGGCGAACCTTAAGCCCCGTTCACGGGGCTTCTCGCTGCCTTCGTGATTTGGGGGCGGGACGCCCGCGCTCCCAGATTCGCGGACGGCGTTTAGGCCGATTCCTCTTTGGAGCGCGGGCATCTTGCCCGCATTGGTCATCGCGGGCGGGACGCCCGCGCTTTGTGTTTTGCCCCAGCGAGAAGGCCCGTCAACGGGCCTCGCGCCGTGCTGTTGGTCCACGGATACCCGGCATGAATGCCGGGCCGAAGACCGCCTGCGGCGGCAAACGCCCGCAGGCGGGCGTCTTCGCACAACCTCTTGCCGGCGATCCTCGCGCTATTTTGCGCGCGGCCGAGAATGAGTCCTTTTCGCCTGAAAAACATGTCATCTCAACGCGTGCGGAGTATAAGGCCCCTTGGCTTCCGCCGCAACCGGCGACGCAAAGGCCACGCTTGCCCGAGGGTTCGCCGCGGGCTATCCTACAGCCGTGACCGCCTGGCATCAGGGAAACCATCCGCACGCCGCAGGTTGTGGAGAGAGGGCGATGAACATGACATTTGCGCGCGTTTTCGTTTTCGTCATCGTGGCCGCCTGGGTCGCGGCGGGCGCCGAGGCCCGTGCCGAGGTCCGGGCCTGGGAGGGCACGATCACCATCCCCACGTATCCCTGGGAAGAGGACGTGAATCCGAAGTTCTGGGCCCTTGAGAGCGGGGCCAAGCTGTCGACCACGATCCGCGGCGCGATCTATTATCCCTACGTGGCCCAAGACCACCTCTCGCGGACCAAGGTCGATCGCGCCTACAAGGCCCTCTTCATCGAGAACGAATATCTCAAGGTCACGTGCCTGCCGCAGCTTGGTGGGCGGTTGCACTCGGTGCTCGACAAGACGCAAAACAAGGAGATGTTCCATCTGAACCGCGTGATCAAGCCGGGGATGATCGCCATGCGCGGGGCGTGGATCTCCGGCGGCGTCGAGTGGAACTCCGGCCCGCACGGTCACACCGTCACCGCCGTTTCGCCGGTCAATGCCTTGGCGGGCAAGAACCAGGACGGCTCGGCCTACCTGGAGATCAGCAACACGGAGCAGATTTTCCGCACGCGGTGGACGGTCCGCGTGACGCTGCACCCCGGAAAGAAATATCTCGACGAGCGGATCCGCATCGCCAATCCGACCGACGGGATGCACCCCTATTACTTCTGGAACTGCACCGCTTTTCCGAACCTGCCCGGCACCCGGTTCATTTACCCGATGAGCCTGGGCACCGACCACAACGCCCGGGAGTTCTTCCGCTGGCCGGTGGACAAGGGCCGCGACCTGACGTGGCTGAAGAACTACGAGACTTACGCCTCGGTCTTCTCGGTGGATTGCACTTACGACTTCTTCGGGGCGTATGACGTGGACCTGGACCGGGGCATCGTCCAGGTGGCCAACCACAACGAGTTGGGCGGCAAGAAGGCCTGGACCTGGGGCGAGTGGGACTTCGGCAAGGTGGCCCAAAAGAACCTCACCGACGAGGACGGGCCGTATATCGAAGTCCAAAGCGGCCCACTGCCCACCCAGTCGGATTACGGCATGTTGGGCCCGCGCGAGCAGATCGCTTGGCAAGAGTGGTGGTACCCGGTCCACGGGCTGGGCGACGGATTCGAGTATGCCACGAAGGATGTGGCCGTTCAGCGAGCGATCCGCGACGGTCGGCTGGAACTGCGGATGCTGGCGACCGCACGGTTTCCTCAAGCCGTTTGCGTGCTCAGCCGCGGTTCCTCCCCTCTCGCGCAAGCGGGAGAGGGGGCGGGGGCGAGGGGAGCCGGAAGCAAGCGAGAGTTGGTTCGCAAAGAAATCGACCTCTCGCCCGGCACGCCAGCCGTCGTCACGCTCGCCGAACAGCCCGACCAACCGGTGGACGTGACCATCACCGCCAAGGACGGCGCGGTTCTCGCGAAGTTCACCACCCCGCTGCCGATCCCCAAGGTCGATCCGCCCGACCCGACCAAGTTCCAAGAGAAGCCGGACGATCAGATGACCGCCGAAGAGCTGTATTTGAAGGGCCGGAAACTCGACCGGGAGACGAACCGCCGCGGCGCCCGCGAGTATTACGAAAAGGCCCTGGCCCGCGACCCCGGCCACGTCGCCTCGCTCCGCGCCCTGGCCGTTCTGGATTTCGAGGCCGGGCTTTACAAACAGGCCATCGCCCGCTTGGACAAAGCCCTCGCCCGCGACGGCGACGACGGCCTCGCATGGTTCTATCGCGGGGCGAGTCACCTGCGGCTTGCCGCCGCAACTCCCCTCTCCCGCCGAGGGAGAGGGGCCGGGGGTGAGGGGACGTTCCACGAAAACTTGCGCGAAGCGGAGCGCTGCGGCTACCGGGCCGCGCGGTGTTGGGGCACGTGGCGGGTGGGGTACGATCTGGCCGGCCGCGCGGCCATGCGGCTCGGGAACCGTCAGGCGGCGGCGGACTGTTTCGCCAAGGCGGCGATGACCGGCGGCTACGACGCCCGGGTCGAGGAACATCAGTTGCTCGTCCGCGAGGCCGACCTGCCGCGCAGCCCGGCCGCCACGATCCTCTCGGACCCGACCTCGCTAGTAAAACGGGCCGCCATCGACCTCAAGAGAGACCCGTCGCTGGCCAGCTTCTCGCGCGATGCCCGGCGGTTCCTCGGCGAGGCGGACTTCGAACTCCTCGAGGCGAGCCTCGTCTTTGCCGAACTGGGGTTGTTCAAGGAGGCCGCCAGGCTCGTCGAGGCGGCGTGCGTCGACGCCGTGCCGCCGGCCGAGCGGAGTTTCATGCCGCTCTACTATCTTGCCTGGTATGCTTCGCGATCCGGCGATGATGTCGCCGCGCGAAAATGGCTCCAGCAGGCGGCGGCCACGCACAAGGAGCGCGTGTTCGCCTCGCGGCCGGAGGAGGTCGAGATCCTTCAGTTCGCGATCCAAGAGAATCCGGGCGACGCCCAGGCGCATTTGCAGCTTGGGTGTTTGTTGGCGAATCTGGGGCGGGTGGAGGAGGCGGTTCCGGAGTGGAAGAAGGCCGCGGAGTTGTGTACGCCGCCCTTATCCCCGCCCCCTCCCGCGCTCGCGGCAGAGGGGAGCAAGACGACCACGCCCACCGCCGCCATCGCGAGCATCGCCTGGCGCAACCTGGGCCTGGCGGCGGCATCCAAGAACGACGCGCCCGGCGCGGAATCGTGCTATCGCAAGGCGATCGCCTCGCGGCCGGGCGATCAGACGCTTTACCGGGACCTGGCCGAGATCCTCATCGCCCAGGGCAAACGGCCCGACGCGATCCGGCTGTTGGAGACGATGCCCGTGTCGGGCATGCGCCGGGCGGAGATCATTGTGATGCTCGCCCAGGCCTACGTGGACGAGCAGCGCTGGGACGACTGCGTCAAGCTGCTGGAATCGACGCCGTATTTCGTCAACTGGGAGGGGCAGGACATCACGTGGCGACTGTTCAATCGGGCCCACATCGAGCGGGGCCGCCAGCGCTTGGACCAGGGCGACGCCAAGGCCGCCCTGGCCGATTTCGAGGCCGCGTTGACCTACCCGGCCAACCTGAACGTCGGCCGCTCGAACAAGCCCGAAGAGGCCCCCGCCCAATACTGGCGCGGCAAGGCCCTGGCCGCGCTGGGCCGGACCGACGAGGCCCGCGCCGCCTGGCAAGCCGGCGCCGCCGGGGCCGACGTCCCCGGCGCTCAAAACGAGTACCGCCAAAAGTGCCGCGAAGCGCTGGCCGCGGGGAACTAAGCCGCCGCGTCGCGGCAACGCTCAAGGGCTTTCTTGCCCGGGGCATCGCGAGCCACTTCCCCGGCGTTCCCGGGGAAACTTGTGGGCAATGTGCCTGGTGGTTATGATGGGTTGTCACGCCTTTAACCAAATCCACTCCCGCTGCATCGAAGGAAACGACCATGCCTCGATCTTCCAAACATGATCTGAAACCATCTTCTTCACGGCGAGATTTCCTCAAGGCGTCGAGCTTGATCGCCGGCGGCGCGCTGGCGGGCGGCCTGAGCATCGGCCGCGCGGCCCATGCCGCCGGGAGCGATGTCTTGAAAATCGGCCTGATCGGCTGCGGCGGCCGCGGGACGGGCGCGGCCGGGAACGCCTTGAACGCCGATCCCCAGGCGAAGCTCGTGGCGATGGGCGACGCCTTTGCGGACGCCATCGAGCGGAGCCTCGGCGGGCTGAAGGCCTACGGCGATCGAGTCGATGTCCCGCCCGAGCGACGCTTCGTCGGCTTCGACGCCTACCAGAAGGTGATCGACAGCGGCGTGGACGTGGTCTTGCTCTGCGAGCCGCCCCATTTCCGTCCCCGGCACCTCAAGGCCGCCATCGACGCGGGCAAACACGTGTTTTGCGAGAAGCCCGTGGCCGTCGACGCGCCGGGCGTCCGTTCCGTGCTGGCCACCTGCGAGGAGGCGAAAAAGAAGAACCTGAGCATCGTTTCCGGGCTTTGCTGGCGGTATCACAACGGCGTGAAGGAGACGATGAAGCGGGTGCTCGACGGCGCGATCGGCCGCATCCTCACGATCCAAGAGACGTACCTGACCGGCTTCCTCTGGGAACGGCCCCGCAGGCCCGAATGGACCGAAATGGAGTTCCAGATGCGCAACTGGTACTATTTCACCTGGCTGTCGGGCGACCACAACGTCGAGCAGCACGTCCACAGCCTGGACAAGGCCCTTTGGGCCATGCGCGACGAGCCGCCGATCCGCGCCTGGGGCCTTGGCGGACGCCAGGTCCGCGTCGATCCCAAGTTTGGCGACATCTACGACCATCACGCCGTGGCCTACGAGTATCCAGGCGTGACCGTCTACGCCTACACGCGGCAGCAGGCCGGGGCTTACAGCGATGTCTCCGACATTTTCGTCGGCACCCAGGGCCGGGCGAACATCCTCAAGCACCAGATCGACGACCTCGACGGCAAGCCCATCTGGCGCTTCAAGGGCGAGGGCGGCAACATGTACGACCTGGAGCACCAGGCCCTCTTCCAAGCCATCCGCTCCGGCAAGCCGATCAACAACGGCCTCTACATGGCCCGCAGCACCATGCTCGCCATCCTTGGGCGGATGGTGAACTACACGGGCAAGGCGCTGACCTGGGAAGAGGCGATCAACTCCAAACAGGACCTCTCGCCGAAGGCCTACGCCTGGGACGCCGAGCCGCCGACCAAGCCGGACAAAGACGGCCGTTACCCCGTCGCCATGCCCGGCGCCACGCCGTTCATCTGAGCAACGCGGCTTTTGCCTGGGGCATCACCTTGTCCTGCCCCTCTCAAGAGGCCGCCGCATCAGGCTCGGCCGATCGACAAGGCGTCAAGGATAGCTTTGGAAAGTCCGCCAGCGGCGCGACGTGGTTTCGGCGGCGGGAGGGCCGCGGTCCTCCGTGGTTCATGCTCCGCCCGGCCGAAAAATGAACGTCCTCCGCCGCACGGCAAAAGCTCCTTTCAACGCCTGCGAGGCAGAGGACGCGGCGAAACAGGGAAGCTGACCAGGGCGCCGTGGCGGCGACGTGGAACAAGACTCCCAACGCCCTACCATGGGCCGTATACTGAACGATGGGTTGCCCAACCCGCCGTGGGTCCGCTTGAACCGTCTGCCTCCGACTCCCAAAGCGAAAGGTTGCTTGCCTTGAGCCGCCCGACGAGAAACCTTTGGGGTGCGCTACATGGCGCGCTGGCCGTGCTGAGCCTTGCGGCCGCGGCGGCAGCTCAACCGGGAAGGTTCGTGCCAGACCGGCGTTACGAGCTTTCGGGGACGGTGCAGGCGGATTCCGCCGATTCCGCGGCGCTTGGGGCCCTTGAGCAAGCCAGGGCCTATCTGGCCGACAAGCAGTTCAACGAAGGGATCAACCTGCTTTTGGCGACGATGGAGACCTCGGGCGAGAAGCTGGTTGCGGTAGGCCCGAATCGTTGCCTTCCCTTGCGTCAGGCCTGTCAATTGCAGTTGATTTCACTTCCGCCGGAAGGCCTGGCCGAGTATCGCCGCCGCGTGGACGCGGACGCCAGGCGGCTTTACGAGGAGGGCGTGACCCGACGCGACGCCCGGCGGCTGAGGGAGGTGGTCGATCGGTATCTGGCGAGCAGTTGGGCCGACAACGCCCTGGACGCGCTGGGCGAAATCTCGCTGGAATCGGGCGACCCTGCCGCGGCGCGATCATACTGGGAACGCGTCGTGCCCGTCGCCAGCGGAGCTGAGCGGCCGTCGGCTTGGCTCGGCGTGCCCGACACGGACCTGGATTTGGCCGCGGTGCGGGCGAGGCTGGTGCTGGCTTCGATCCTTGAAGGTTCGACCGACCGGGCAAGCGAGGAATGGGCCCGGTTCAACCAGTTGCACCCCGAGGCGCGGGGTTGGTTCGGGGGCCGGGAGGTTCGCTATGCCGACGCCCTCTCGGCTTTGCTAACCGAAAGCGCCCAATGGCCCCGGCCCAAGTCGCGCGACGACTGGCCCACGTTTGCCGGCGCCGCCTCGCGCAATGCGGTGGCCGCTTGGCCGCCCAAGGCCCCAGGCCCGACCTGGCGAGTGCCGTTGAATCGTTCGGAGAGGGATGGCGGGCCGGGAAACCGGCAAGCGGAGTGGCCGTCCCGGGTAGTTGAGGATGGCCTGAATCCGTTGAGCACGTTTCCGGTCGTGTCGGGCGGGCACGTGTTCGTCAACCGAGGCAACGAGGAGATCCTGGCCCTGAACCTGACCGATGGACGCCCGGCCTGGGGCCAGTCGGCGACGGTTTACGAGGAAGAGACGGAAGGCGAACTTGCGACCGATGCCCGCCGCATGGGGGCCTTGGGCGTTCCTCGCTTCACCGTCACGGTCTTCGGCGACAGGCTTTACGCCCGCATGGGCACGCCGCTGACGAGCCAGCCTCGCCATGCTTCCTCCTCGGCCTACGGAGGGAATCTCATCTGCCTCGACCTGGCTAGCCAAGGCCGCTTGGCGTGGAAGATGGCGCCGGAGCCTGGCTGGGCCTTTGAAGGTTCGCCCGTCGCTGATGCCGCCAGTGCCTACGTGGCGATGCGTCGCGACGAGATTCAGCCCCAAATCCACGTGGCGTGCCACGCGGCCGACACGGGACGACTCCGGTGGCGACGGTTCATCTGCGCTTCCGACACGCCCGCCAGGGGAGCCTTGCCCGAGATGACCCACAACCTTCTCACGCTCCATGGCGACACGATTTTCCTGAACACGAACCTGGGGGCCGTGGCGGCCGTGGATGTCGGCCGCGGTTCGATTCGCTGGTTGACCACCTACCCGCGAAGTTTTAGAGGAGACCTCGCAAAACCTCCAGCCCACGCCTGGCGCGACCTGACGCCCTGCCTGTACGATCGCGGCGTGCTCTATGTCGCCCCGTCCGATGCCCGTTCGATCTTCGCCCTGGACGCCGCGTCGGGAGGGATGCTTTGGCAAAGCGGGGCGGAATTGGAGGACGCGGTCCACCTTCTCGGGGTCGCGCGCGATTGCCTCATCGCCAGCGGGAGCCGGCTTTACTGGATTCACCTCAAAGGGCCGGAGCAAGGGCGGCTCAAACACGTCTGGCCCGACGGCGCGGCGAAGCTGGGCTACGGCCGCGGCCTCTTGGCGGGCGATTACGTGCTCTGGCCCACCCGCGAACGGATCTATTTGTTCGACCAGACGACCGCGAAGCTTCAACGGACGATCGATCTTCAGTCGCGGGGAGTTCGCGGCGGAAACCTGGTCGTGGCGGGCGGACGGCTGCTGATCGCCGCGTCCGACGAGCTGTTGTCGCTGGGCGGATCGATCGCCACGCCTTCCGGCCCGGAGCAGTCCATGATCCTCGCGCGGCGATGAATCGCGGGAATGCCCTCCAGGAACTCCAAGAATGAACCCCAACCGCGGAACCCCGGCAATGCAGCACGACGATCTCGAAGCGGCGAATCGCCTACACGAGGCCTATGCGTCGATCACGGAGCAACTGGCCCGGGTGATCGTGGGCCAGCGGCAGGTGATCGAGGAACTGCTAGTGGCCTTGTTCGCGCGGGGTCACTGCCTGCTGGTGGGGGTCCCGGGGTTGGCCAAGACCCTGATGATCCGCACCCTGGCCGAGACCTTGTCGCTGAAATTCAGCCGCATCCAGTTCACGCCCGATTTGATGCCCTCGGACATCACCGGCACGGAGGTGATTCAAGAGGAGAAGCAGTCGGGCAGGCGGGAGTTGCGTTTTCTGCCGGGGCCGATCTTCGCCAACGTGGTCCTGGCCGACGAGATCAACCGCACGCCGCCGAAGACGCAGGCCGCCTTGCTGGAGGCGATGCAGGAGCACCAGGTCACGATCGGCGGGCAGCGGCACGTGCTTGGCGAGCCGTTTTTCGTGCTGGCCACGCAGAATCCCATCGAGCAAGAGGGGACCTATCCGCTGCCCGAGGCCCAGTTGGACCGCTTCATGTTCAACACCTTCGTGGATTACCCGGACGAAGAGGACGAGTTTCAAATCGTCCGGCGGACGACGGCCGACGTTGCGGCCGAGGTGACGTCGACGCTTCGCGGCGAGGAGATCGTGGCCTTGCAGCGGATTGTGCGGCGCGTGCCGGTGGCCGATCACGTGGTCCGCTACGCCTTGCGGCTGGTCCGCGCGACGCGGCCCAACCGGCCCGAGGCGCCCACGTGGATTCGCGACTATGTGACTTGGGGGGCCGGGCCTCGGGCGAGCCAGTATTTGGTGTTGGGGGCGAAGGCCCGGGCTGTGCTCCAGGGCCGGTTCGCGGCCACCTGCGAGGACATCCGCGCCGTGGCCCCGCCCGTCCTGCGCCACCGTATCCTGACCAATTTCAACGCCGAGGCGGACCGCGTCCGGCCCGACGACCTCGTGCGCCGTCTGATCGACACCGTCGCGGTTGACGAAGACCAAGCCAGTGGAAAACTTCCCGAACTATTTCGATCCGCAAGTCCTGGCGCGCCTTGAGGGACTTTCGCTGCGGGCCCGGCGGATCGTCGAGGGGTACGTCGCCGGCTTGCACCGCAGCCCTTGCCACGGCTTCTCGATCGAGTTCGCCGAGCACCGGGAGTACGCGCCGGGGGATGACTTGCGCTATCTGGACTGGAAGGTCTTCGGCCGCACCGACAAGTTCTATCTCAAGCAGTTCGAGGAGGAGACGAACCTGGTCTGCTCGCTGCTGCTGGACGCCAGCGAGAGCATGAGTTACCGAGGCCCGGCGGCGGCGATGTCGAAACTCGACTATGCCCGCTGCGCCGCCGCGGCTTTGGCGTATCTTGTGCTCCAGCAGCAAGACAGCGTCGGCCTGACGACCTTCGACCACCAGATCCGGGCGACGGTCCGGCCAGCGAGCGGCGCCTCGCATTGGAAGGAGCTGGTTCGCGTGATGGAGGAAGCGTCGCCCGGCCAAGAGACCGCCCTCGGGCCGATCTTCCATGAACAGGCAGAACGGACGCGCCGCCGGGGCGTCGTTGTTGTCCTCAGCGACCTCTTCGACGAGGTCGACGGGATCCTGGCGGGACTGAATCACTTTCGCCACCGGCGACACGACGTCATCCTGTTCCACGTGCTCGATCCCGCCGAACTGGATTTTCCCTTCCACGAGGTCACGCGGTTTCGCGGCCTGGAGGGCTGGGCCGACGTGATCGTCGAGCCGCGGGCCTTGCGGCGGGCTTATTTGGAGCAATTCGAGCGATATCTCCGCCGCCTGCGACAAGGGTGCCGCCTGGCGGGGATCGACTACGTGCTCTTGCGGACCGATCGCTCGCTGGGTTTGGCGCTGGCGAGTTATTTGGCGTCGAGACGGAAGCGGAGCCGGCAATAGGGCAAAGCGAGTTGTCGGTGTAGCGTCCCTTTGCCGCGGGACGCGGGACGGGCATGAAAGCGGATGGTTCAGGCATGGTGGTGAGCGTCGTCTGCAACTTGCCGTTGTTCGCCTTCGGCTTTGCCCATCCCGCCATGCTCGCCTGGCTGGCCGCCGTCGCGGCCCCGATTCTCATCCATCTTTGGAGCCGGCGGCGCTATCGGGAGACGACTTGGGCGGCCATGGAATACCTGGCCGCGGCCTTGCGTCAGAGGCGTCGAACCTTGCTCTGGGAACACTGGCTGCTTATGGCCGTGCGCATCCTCGTGGTGGCGCTGGTCGTGCTGGCGGTGGCCGAGCCGGTCGTCGAGCAAGGGGGGCTGGCCGCCGCGCCGGGCGAGCGGACCCACCGCGTGCTGGTGATCGACGGCTCCTACTCGATGGCCTACGCGCCGGGCGAGAAATCCCGTTTCGACCAGGCCAAGGACCTGGCGGCGCGGATCGTCCAGGGAAGCTCGCTGGGCGATGGATTCACGCTCGTGCTGATGGGGCGTCCGCCGCGGGTCGTGATCGGCCAACCGGCCCTCGAGACGACCGAATTTCTCAAGGAACTCGCCCTGCTGGAGCTTCCGCACGGGACGGCCGATCTGGCCGCAACGCTTCGGGAAGTCGAGCAGGTGCTGCTGGCGGCGCGGCGCGACGAGCCTCGATTGACGCGGGAAGAAATCTACTTCCTCACCGATTTGGGCCGGGTGGGTTGGAGCTTGGAAGGGATGGACGCGGCGACGTTGGCCGATTTTCGCTCGCGAAGCCAGCGCCTTGCCGAAGCGGCCTTGCTGGTGGTGATCGACCTGAGCCAAGCGGACGCGGAGAACCTGGCCGTGACCGGCATCCAGGCTCGCAAACCCTTCGCCACACTTTCGCGCGACTTCGAGATCGAGGCGATGATCCGGAGTTTCCCCCCCCGGGCCCGTTCCGGCCAGGCGGTTGAACTCTGGGCCGACGGTCATCGCGTCGCGCGGCGGGTGATCGACCTTCCCGCCGACGGACAAGCGGCCGTCAAGTTTTCTCACCGTTTCGAGAGCCCCGGGGATCACGTGCTCGAGGTCCGCGCGGGGGGCGATTTTCTGGAGATCGACAATCATCGCTGGATCGCCGTGCCGGTCAAGGATTCCTTTCGCGTGCTGTGCGTGGACGGGCGGTCCTCGGCCGCCGCCCCCGACGCCGCGACGCGCTACCTCGCGCTCGCCTTGTCTCCCCGCAAGCAAGAGGATTCTTGGGTGCGGCCCGAGGTGGTCGAGGAAAGCCGCTTGCCCGAGTTGGCCCTCGATCGGTACGAGTGCGTCTTCCTGGCCAACGTGGCCCAGTTTACCGCGGCCGAGGCCAGACTGCTGGGGACCTACGTCGCCGGCGGCGGCCGCCTGGTGTTTTTCCTGGGCGATCGGGTCCAGAAGGATCGTTACCAGGCGGAATTGGGCGGGGAGCGGCCAGGGCGGATCCGGCTCCTGCCAGGCCGTCTCGGACCGACCATCGACCGGCCGGAAACCCGCCTCGATCCGCTCGACTACCGCCACCCGATGCTCGACGTGTTCCGCGGCCGGGAACGGGCTGGACTGTTGACCGCGCCCGTGATGAAGCACATCCGCTTGATCTTGCCGCGGCCATCCTCCAGCCCGGACTCGGCGCCTTCGACCGGCGGGTCGCGGGCCCGCGTGGTCCTGGCACTGGCCTCCGGCGACCCGTTGGTGGTCGAAGAACCCATCGGCCGCGGCCGCGTCATCTGGGTGGCCACCTCGGCCGACACCACCTGGACCTATCTGCCGCTCTGGCCCAGTTACGTGCCGCTGATCCAGGAAATGCTTGATTTCCTCCTTGGCGGCCAGCTCGAGTGGCAAAACGTCGCCGTCGGCGAGCCGCTCGCGGGCGTCCTGCCCGCCAGAGTTGGCCAGACGGCCCTTTTGGTGCGCGATCCGCGCGGGCGAACCGAGACGGTCGGCTTGCGGCGGGAGGACGAGCGGACCACGTGGAGCTATGCCGACACCTGGACCAGCGGCGTCTATTCCGTGGAAGCAGTGGCCGCGTCCGGCGGCAACAAAGCCGACTCGGCGCCGGGCGGTGACGCGGCCGCTCTTGGCCGACGCGCGAGCCTGTTCGCCGTCAATGTCGACCCGGCCGAGAGCGACCTGACGCCGCTGACCATCGAACGACTGCGAGACGAGGTCTGGCCCGGCATCCCCTTCGTTCATCAGACCTCCTGGGATCACTTCGATCGGCATGCCCTGGGCCTGGCTGGTCGCCCTAGCCCTTGGGCAAGGAACCTGCTCGGCGGCGTGCTCGTGCTGTTGCTTGTGGAAACGTTTTTGGCCCGGCGGTTCGGACACCATGACTGACCCTTGGTCTCATTGGCTAAAGCGCTGGCTGGGCCTTTCGGCCGAGACCGGCGAGGGCGCGGCCTGGGGCGTGGAATGGTCCTGGACGTGGCCCGCCTGGCTCAGTCTGCTGATCGTGGTCTTGATCGTGGCCGTGGTGACCGCCACCTACGCCCGGGAGAATCGCCGGGCAAGACCGGCGTTCCGCGCGGCCTTGGCGGCGATTCGCCTTGCGCTGGTGGCGATCGCGGTCTTCATGCTGGCCCAAGCGACGCTCACGGTGAAACGGACGGGCCTGCCCTACGTGGCCCTGATCGTCGACGATTCCCTGAGCATGACCATCGCCGACCGCTATCCGGAGAGCGTGCGGGCGGGGCTCCAACCGAGGGTTGCCGCGGCCGGCTTCGACCGCCTCACGCGGTGGAACCTCGCCCGCACGCTCCTGCTGGAAAACGACGCGGCGTTTCTTCGCCGGTTGGAGGAGCATTACCGACTGAAGTGGCACTGGCTGAGCGGATCGCGGGCTTCAGCCGGTTTCGAGGCGGCGAGGGCATCGGAGGCCATGGCGGCCGAACTGCGAAGCCGCGAGCCGTTGGCGGCGAGCACGCGCTTGGGCGCGGCCATCCGCGCCGTGCTCGACGAATTGCGCGGCAACGCTCCCGCGGCCGTGGTGCTCGTGACGGACGGGATCAACACCGAGGGCCCGAGCCTGGCCGACGCGGCCGCCGACGCCCGGCGCCGCGGCGTGCCCTTGTACTTCCTCGGCCTCGGCAGCGACCGGCCTGCCCGCGACGTGAAACTAAGCGATCTGTTGGTCGACGACACGGTCTTCCTGGGCGACGTCGTCCTTTTCGAGGCGAAGGTTTCCGGGTCGGGTTTCGCGGGCCGCACGGTCGAGGTGACGCTCCGCGAGGAAGGGCAATCGACGCCCGTGGCGCGGACCCAGCTCAAGCTCGGGCCCGACGGCCAGTCGCAATCCGCGCGCCTCGCGCACCGGCCCCGGCGGGAAGGCGTGTTCCGCTACGCGCTGGAGGTCGAGCCGCTGGCGGACGAATCGCAGATCGACAACAATCGCCTCGAGGCCGTGGTCCGCGTCCGCAAAGAGCGGATCCGCGTGCTCTTGGTCCAGGCGGAGCCGAGTTACGAGTATCGTTACCTGCGCAATCTGTTGGCCCGCGAGCCGAGCGTCGAGCTGGCGACCGTCCTCCAGGACGCCGATCCGGAACACGCCGGCCAGGACGCGGCGGCGCTGGGGAGTTTTCCCGTGCGGCGCGACGACCTGTTCCGCTTCGACGTGATCGTGCTGGGCGACGTCGATCCCGCGCGGCTCACGCCGTCGATGCTGAGGAACCTGGCCGAGTTCGTCGATCAGCCGGGCAAGGGCGGCGCGCTGGCGTGCCTGGCCGGGCCGAAGTTCATGCCCCTGGCCTTCCCTGACACGCCCCTGGCGAAGCTGCTGCCGATGGACCTTGGCGGCGTGCGTCTGCCGTCCAGCGACGCGGCGGGCGAGAGCTTCGTGGTCCGGCCCACGGAGCTGGGATTGAGTTCGCCGATGCTGCAATTGGCCGACGATCCGGCGGAAAACGCCGCCGTGTGGCGCTCATTGCCGCCGCTGGAGTGGATGCTGGAAATCCGCGAACTGAAACCGGGCGCGAGGGTTCTGGCCGAGCACCCCTCGCGCCGCATGGCCGACGGACGGCCGATGCCTGTCCTGCTGCTCCACTACGTGGGCGCCGGGAAGGTGCTCTTTCAGGCCACGGACGAGACGTGGCGGTGGCGGTATCGCGTGGGCGACGCGCATTTTGGACGCTACTGGCTTCAGACGATCCGCTACCTGGCCCGCTCCAAACTCGCCGAGCAGGACCAGGCGGTCGTGCTCCGCGCCGACCGCCGCGAGTATCGCCAGCAGGACCCGGTGCGACTCCGCGCGGGCTTCCGCAACGAGTCGCTTGCCCCCGCCGAGGATGATGGCGTGGCGGTGGTCCTTGAATCCTCCGCGGGCGGCACGAGGCGCGTGCCGCTTCGCCGCTTCGCCGCCGAGCGGGGCGTGTTCGAGGCCGTGCTGGAGAATCTGCCCATCGGTTCGTACCACGCCTGGATCGCCGTTCCGCAGCCTGCCGGCGGGTCGGCGGCAACCGACTTCACCGTCGTGGCCCCGCCCGGCGAATTCGCCCGCGTGGAAACCGACACCGTTGAAATGCAGCAAGCCGCCGAGCAGAGCCGTGGCCGATACTACACGTTCTTTTCGGCCGACCGCCTGCTGGAGGAATTGCCCGAGGGCCGCCAGGTCCCCCTCGAAGCGTTTCCGCCGCTCCCGCTGTGGAACGCCTGGCCAGTGCTCGCGGCGTTCCTGGCCCTGCTCATCGCCGAATGGGTGCTGCGCAAACTGGGCGGAATGGCATGAACTCGGACGTCACCGTTCACGGGGACTGTCCTCATTTCGCGGCGAAGTCCGCGAAAAAGGGACTGTCCCCCTCGGGGTGCGTTCTATGAACGGTTACAATCGGGTTATGTCCCACCCGCTGGAAACTCGAATCGCCTCGCTGCGGCTCCGGCTCCGCGGTTTGCTGGCCGTGTACGGAGCGGGTTGGTGGATGGTTTGGGCCGTGGGAGCGGTCATGCTGGCGGGTCTGGCGGACTACGCGCTGCGTTTTCGCGATCCTGGCATTCGCGCCCTCCTGGCGTTGGCGGTCCTGGGGGTCTTGGCGTGGTCGGCGTGGCGATTCCTTTATCAGCCCTGGAGGGCACGGCTGGGCGACGTCGATCTGGCCCGCCGCGTCCAGGCGAGGTTCCCTTCGCTCGGCGAGGATCTGGCCAGCGCCGTGGAGTTCCTTCGGCAGGCCGAGGACGATGCGACGGCAGGCTCGGCGGAGCTTCGCCGGGCCGTGGTCGCCCGCGCGACCGACGCGGCGGCCGGAGTCGATTTCCGGCTTGTCGTCCACGCCTGGCCGGCCTGGCGGGCGGGCCTTGCCGCCGCGGCCGCCTTGTTGTTGGCCGCCGTGGTCGCCCTGGCCGATCCCACCTCGGCGCGGATCGCGGTGACCCGGCTGGCGCGGCCCTGGGACGAAATCCCCTGGCCCCAAGTCAACCACCTCAAGGTTCGCAATCCGATCCACCGCGTCGCCCGCGGCCAGGCGTTCGAGGTGGAAGTCGTGGATGCCCAAGGAGCGCGGCTGCCGTTTGAGGCGAGAATCTTCTATCGGTTCGAGGGTCCCGGGGGGGCCAGCCAAGAGAGCGAACCGATGCGATTAGTTCACGGGATGCTGGTCGCCCGGCGAGAGCGGGTGACGCGGTCTTTCTCGTACCGCGTGGAAGGGGGCGACGACCGCTCGATGCCTTGGCAGCCGGTCGAGGTGGTCGATCCGCCCGCCGTCGCCGAGCTACGCGCCACCCTCACTCCGCCCGCCTACACCTCCTGGCCGCCATCGCATTCCGAGGGCAACATCCGTGCGTTGGCGGGGACGCGGGTCGAGATCCGCGCCGCGGCCACCAAGCCGTTGGTGTCCGCCGTCCTACTACTGGATCGCGAATCCCCCATGCCCGCCCGGATCGACGGCGATGGTTGCCAGCTTGTGGTTCCGGCGGATTCCGGCTCGCCTTGGATTTTGGAAAGATCGGGTTCCTATGGGTTCCGGCTCACGGACCGCGAGGGGATTTCCGGCGGCGAGGACGTGCGTTGGGAGCTTCGCGTGGCGCCCGACGCCCCCCCGAGCGTCGCCCTGGAAGAACCCGACGACGCCGCGGAGCCGTTGGTCACTCCCGACGCGGAGGCGCCGCTCCGCGCCGCGGTAAGCGACGATCTGGCGATCCAGCGCGTGGACCTCTGTTTTACCCGCTCCGACCGCCCGACCGATCCGCCGCTGAGGAAGCCGTTGTACGCTGGTCGGCCGAAGCCCGAGCTTCCCAAGCCTGGCGGGGGCCTGGATCTCGCGTCGCCGGATCGAAAGACCGTTCAAACGGTATGGAAGCTCGATGATCTGAAGCTTGCGCCCGGCGTTGAGGTGACCTTCTGGGTCGAGGCCACCGACTACAAGCCGCAAACGTCCAAAAGCCAGGCGAGGCGGTTTTCCGTCGTCGCGCCGGACGAACTCGCTCGGCGGCTCGCCTCGCGCGAGGCCGATCTTTTCGGCGAACTGGCCCAAGTCCTGGCGATGCAGCGGCGAGGGCGGGAAGAAGTGGCGGCGTTGGAGCAGCGGGCCGGGGACAAATCGCGACTGGAGCAACCGGACGTGGACCGGCTCCGGGCCGCGGAACTCCATCAGCGGCAGATCGCGCGGACCCTCGGCAACCGCAAAGAAGGAATCCCCGCGCGGATCCTCCGCCTCCTGGCCGACTTGAACCGCAACAAGCTCCCCCAACCCGGACTGAAACAACGCATGGAAAGCATCCTTTCCACGCTGGAGCGTTTGACGGCTGGCGAGCTGCCGGCGGCGGAGCGGGAACTCACCGCGGCGGTCAAGACCGCCCAAGCCCTCCTTGAATCGGCAGTTGCCCCGCCTCCCGCGACCGCCGTCCGCGAGTCGCTGGCCGCGGCGGGAAAACACCAGCAAGCGATCATCGCCGCCCTGGAACGGATGACCAACGAGCTGGGTCGTGCCAACCGTCTGCGCGAGTTCGCCGGCGACCTCGACCAGTTGGCCCGTGAACAGCGCGAACTGACCGCGCGGACGGGCGAGTTGGCCCGCCGCACCCTAGCCAAGCAAGTCCATGACCTCTCGCCTCAAGAGGCCGCGGACCTGGCCGACGCGGCCCGCCGCCAGGCGGAACTCGCCGACCGCCTGCAAAGCACCGAACAGGCGATGGATCAGGCCTTGAATCGGGGTGGCGACGATCCGGCCGCGGCCAATGTCGCCGAGGGGCTTCGCCGTGCCCAAGAACTCAACCTGGCCGGTCCGATGCGCCTCGCCAGCGAGCA
>Ga0209101_1000933_pt1 | contig 23317 bp, 12 predicted proteins | sample ConPoolayeCmetaG_FD_185481 | JGI IMG/M metagenome (GOLD analysis project Ga0209101, IMG submission 185481) | Hot spring microbial mat communities from California, USA to study Microbial Dark Matter (Phase II) - Cone Pool mat layer C metaG... ...
GGTGCTGGCCGGGGTGGCGCTGGCGCTGGGGGTGCGGACCGTGCAGCGGAACCGCGACTACCGCGACGAGCTCGGCATGTGGGAGGACGTCGTGGCCTGCGCCCCGGACAACCCCCGCGGGCATCGCAACCTCGGAGGCCTGCTCGGGAAGCGCGGCGAGCACGAGCGTGCCATCGCGCACCTCTCGCGCGCCGTTGCGCTGGAACCCCGCTACACCGATGCCCGACAAAACCTCGCCGACGAGCTACGGGTGGCCGGAAAGACGGACGAGGCGTTGGCCGAGTATCTCGCGGTGCTTGCGCTGATGCCCTCGAACCCCCAGGTGCACAACAACGTGGCGAATCTGCTTCAGGCGAAGAACAGGGTCGCAGAGGCCTTCGCGCATTACGAGGCTGCGGTGCGGGCCGAACCCGGCTACGCCGTGGCATGGGACAACTACGGAGTGGCGAAGGTGCTTGCAGACGACTATGCGGGAGCCGTTCCGCTCTTCGAGCGGGCCATCGCGGCCGATCCGACGCTGTCTGCAGCGCATCTCCACCTCGGCCTGGCGCTGGAGGCGCTGGGCCAGACGCGAGCTGCCCTCGGACCACTGCGCGAGGCGCTCCGACTCGACCCACGGGCCCGGGGTGCCATGCGGGGCCTCGTGCGGATCTATGCCATGGCCACAGAGGTCGATGTCCGGAATACGACGGAAGCGATCCGCCTGGCCGAGCAGCTCACGGTCGGGGGAACCCAGGGCTCCAGCGAGGATCTCACGCTGCTGGCGATCGCCTATGCGTACGCGGGACGCTTTGCCGAGGCCGTCGCTGCGGCCGAGCGCGCGCTCGCGCAGGCGGTAAACTCGGGGGAAGACGACGAGCGAGCCCAGATCGAGCGCTCTCTCGAGTGCTATCGCCAGGGCCGCGTCTGTGACGACCGCAGCGCGCGGGAGGGGGCTCCGTCGCGATGGGCATGAGGTGGCGACCGGCGGCAAGTGTTGTGGCGCTCGTGATCGTTTCAGCTGCCTGCGGTCGTGGAGGGGACCCGGCCGGGCCGCCGCGAAACATCGTTGTGATCAGCCTCGATACCACGAGAGCAGATCATCTCGGGTGTTATGGCCACTCCGCTCAGGCGACGCCGAATATCGACGCGGTGGCGCGGGAGGCCACGGTATTCACCCGGGCCGTGTCCTCGAATCCGCTGACCGCCCCGGCACATAGTACGATGTTCACGGGCACCAGTCCGCTCGTGCACGGGCTGCACCGCAACAACCTGCGGCTCGACGACGCCAACGTGACCATCGCCGAGCGACTCCGTGCCCAGGGCATGCGGACTGGTGCGGTCGTGGGAGCGGTGGTTCTGGACGCGGAATTCGGTCTGGCACAGGGCTTCGACGACTACCACGACGACTTCCGCGAGCAACGCCACGCGGGCACCCACCGGTACGCGGAGCGACGGGCCGAGGAAGTGAGCGACGAGGCGATCGCCTGGCTGGAAGCCCATGGCAGCAGGCCCTTTTTCCTCTTCGTGCACTATTTCGATCCGCATGCGCCCTACGAGCCCCCGGAACCCTTCGCCTCGCGCTATCGGCAGGACGCCTATCTGGGGGAGATCGCGTACACCGACCAGCAGGTCGGCCGGGTCTTCGCAGCGCTTCGCCAGCTCGGCCTCTGGGACTCGACCGTCGTCGTCGTGACCGCCGACCATGGCGAATCGCTCGGCGCGCATGGCGAGTCGACGCACGGCTACTATGCCTACAATGCGACGCTGCACGTTCCGCTGCTCATCCGCGTTCCTGGCCGTCCTGCGGCCCGCGTCGACGACGTGGTCGGCCTGGTCGACCTCGTGCCGACCCTGCTCGGCACGCTGGGCATGGCGATCCCGGAGGATCTCGACGGGCGCGATATGAGTGGCCGCATCGGGGGGCAGGGAGCGGCGGCGCCGACGCGCGCGCTCTACTTCGAGTCGTTCGAGCCGACGAGCATGGGCTGCGGGCCGATTCGTGGCGTGGTCGAGAACACCTGGAAGCTGATTGTGACGAGGGCGCCAGAGCTGTACGACCTCGAGCGCGACTGGTCCGAGACCACCAACGTCATCGAAGCCGCTCCTGCGCAGCGCGAACGGCTCGCCGGCATCTTGCACGGTCTCCGCACGGCGGCAGCCGGTAGGAGTCACCCGAGTACCCGCCCCGGGGTGAACGACGCCACGGCCGCGCGCTTGCGTGCGCTGGGGTACGTTACCGACGCTCCGATGATCGTCGGCGGAGACGACGAGGCGAGTCTCGACGAGGCGCGGCAGTGTTTTGGCGCCTTCCTGTCGTATCTCGCGGCTCGAGCCGCTGTGGACGAGCAGCGCTTCGATGTTGCCCGCTCGGCGCTCGAGCAGGCGCTGGCGCAGCGACCCAACGCATGGAGCGCTCTGCTCTTGCTCGGGGCCGTCTCGGTAAAGCAGCAGCGGTTTCACGATGCTGTGACGCAGCTCTCGGCGTTCCTCCAGGGGATCGGAGGGGAGCACGCGCCGGCCGATCTCGCCGATGCCCGAGGACGAGCCATGACCAACCTCGGAGTCGCGCTCCATCGGCTCGGGCGGGCGGAAGAGGCGCTCGCGCACCTCAACCGCGCTGCCGAGCTGACGCCAGGATTCGCCGAGAGCCGCAACAACTTCGGCAATGCGCTGCTGGAGCTCGGTCGATACGAGGAGGCCGCGCGGGAGTTCCGGGCGGCGCTCGCCGCCGACGCCCGTCTGACGGCGGCGCAGCGCAACCTGGCGCGCGCGCTGGTGGCTGCCGGCGACATCGCGGAAGGTATCCGCGCCTACCGCCAGGCGCTGGAGGCCGAGCCCCATGCCGAGGCGTGCAACGAGCTGGCGTGGCTTCTGGCCACCTGCAGCGAATCCGACCTCGCCGAGCCGGCCGAAGCGATGCGCCTGGCCGAACGGTGCCTCCATCTTGCCGGGGCTCGCTCGGCGGATCTGCTCGATACTCTTGCTGCGGCGCAGGCAGCGGCCGGGCGCTTCGCGGAGGCGCGGGGCACGGCAGAAGAGGCGCTGCACCTGGCCCGCCAGCGCGGGGAGTCGGAGCTGGCGCGCGAGATCGAGACCCGCCTCGCGGGCTATCGCCGGGACGAGGCGCACCGGCACGCCTGCGCGGCGCCGGCACGCTGAGCACCGCGCGACTCTCCGCGGAACGAGGCTCAGGGCGGGACGTGGATCGGCGACTCGGCCAGATGGCGTTCCACGTCGATGCCGAGGGCGTGGAAGCGGGCGAGGAGATGGACAGCGTTGGTCGCCACGGCGAGCCCGAGCAAGGCGCCGAACGCCGGCGATCCGTACCGGCCCCAGCGCACGAACAGCGCGCCGCCGAGCAGGCTCGTGGTGGCGGTCCCATAGCTGAACAGGTCCCAGTCGGCGAAGGCACCCTGGACGGCATCCATCAGCAGCAGATAGGCAAGGTAGGGCAGAGCCAGCGTCGCGAGGAAGAGAATCTCGGGCTCGCACCGGCGTTGTCGGAGCGCGGCCGCGCCGCAGACTACCAGGAGCAGCACACCCACGGGATCGACGAGCAGGACCGTGTGCAGCACCTCGCGCAGATGGGTCGCCGAGACCAGCATGGGCCACGGGACGAGACTGGTCGTCGGCGAGTAGCCGAACTCGGTCGCGTTCTCGGCGATCACGTCGCGCACGAACGGCCCCCAGGCGAAGGGCACGACGTAGCCCGGCAGCGTCGCGAGCCCGCTCACCACCAGCGCCACCGCGCTGGCCGCCGCCAGCTGCAGGGCACCGCCCGGACGCCGGGCGACGAGCCACGCCAGGAGCGCAAGCGAGGGCGCGAGGCTCGCCAGACCCTCGTACCAGAAGGGACCGAGCGCGGCGACGGCAAAGGGCCAGGCGGGATGCATCTCGCCGCGCAGAGCCCGCAGGCTGGCCCACAGGTAGAGCGCGAGGATGGCGAGCGCCGAGGGGTAGATGTCGAGGTAGCCAGCGGAAATCTCGATCACGCCGAAGGTCGTCCAGGCGAGGACGGTCAGCGCGACTGCCTCGCCACGGCTGGCTGCCAGCGTGCGGGCCGCGCCCGCCAGGGCGACCAGCGCGACCGCCCCGAAGAGGGCATTCATGCGCAAGACGGTGTCGGAGACCATCCAGACTTGCAGCAAGCCCCGGGGAGCACCAGCAAAGGAGCGCGCTATCACGTGGGCGAACCAGCCCCCCAGATACCAGCGGTTGATCCCGCGGCTCGCGTCGTTGGCCGCGCCCAGGTAGTAGTGCTGGTCGAGCCCGGGCTGGAAGGGCGGAAAGCGCGTCGCCGCGAGCGGGAGCACGATGGCCAGGACCGCCAGCAACGCGAGGGCGACCGGCCACGACCACGGGGGGCAGGGTCGCCGCCACAACCGGGAGCGCACGAGCCGGTGCGCCGCGGCCGGAAGGACGACCGCCAGCCCGAGCGCCGCGAGGGGCAGCGCCGGGTGTCGCCAGAGATGCGCGTAGCTCCAGGTGATGGCCAGCGGCGGTTCAAGGACGTGCAGGAGCAGCACGCTTCCCAACCCGGCGCCGATCACCGCTGCGCCGGCGGTGGCGCGGTGCCCCTGGCTGGTCACACGGCCGTCCTGTAGTCGGCCGTCCGTCGTCCAGCAAGCGTCCCGCGGCTGGTGACCGGCCGGGGCGTGCTGCTAGTCTCTCGCTCGCGATGCGTGTCGGACGGCACCTGGCTGCAGTGGCGCTGCTGGCCTGCATGGCTGGCGCCAACATGCGCGGGTGGCTGTTCCACGATGTCATGCCTCCGGCGAACTCCGATTTCCCGGGCTATGTCGCCGTGGCGGAGGCCGTGCTCGACGACCTCCGTCACGGCCGGTGGTGGGTCCGCTGGGACCCGCGGTGGTTCGGCGGAACGAGCGAGTTCCTGAGCGCGTTCAAGGAGTATCTGGTCGCGCCCCTGGGGGCCCTGGTCGGAGTGAGCTGGGCCATGCAGCTCGTCATCGTGCTGGCGAAGCTCGCTGCCGCGGCCGGCATCTACGCCGTCTTTGTCCGACTCGTCGATGCCCCCGTCGCCGGGCTCCTCGCAGGCTATGCCTACGCCTTCGGCGAGATTGGCAACCGGCTGGCCTGGCGGCTGGATGGCGCACTGACCTACGCGCTCTTTCCCCTGGCGCTGCTCGCCTCGGTGGAGCTGCTCCGCCGGCCGCGGCCGATGGTGGCCCTCGCGCTCGGGGTCGTCGTCGCTGCGCAGTTCCTCAACAACTACTTCCACGTTCTGCTCCTCGGTCCGCTCGGGATCCTGCTCCTCGCCTTGCGTCCATGGCCGCAGGCGCCCAAAGCGATGGCCCGACCGCTGGCGGTCGTTGGCGCATTCAGCCTCGCCGCGGGGGTGGCCCTCGTCCTCTCGGTCTCGCAGCTCGCCTGGCTCCGTCTCGACCTCGCACACCATGTCTTCTTCTCCGAGCCGAGCACCCTCGAGCAGATGACCTACCTGAGCGAGTTCGAGCCCGCGCTCCTGTTCAACCGGGCCGACTGGCTCTCGGAATGGCTGTGGAAGCACCGGCCGAGCGACGTCGGCATCTATTGGGAACGCGAGAGTCGCTACGTGGGCGGTGTCGTGCTGGGGGTCATGATGCTGGGCTGGTGGGCAGTCCGGGACGACCACGCGCTACGACGCCTGTTCCAGTTCGGACTCCTGTTTTCCGTGCTGAGTTACTGGCTCGCGCTCGGACCGTGGACCGTGGTCGAGTCGTTTGCGAGGGGCTTCGCCTGGGGTCCGGACGCCACCGCCAGGATCACCCGGTGCCTGAGCACCGTTGCGCTCGTCGTCCTCGCCCTCGCGGCCATCGGTAGCGTGTTCCGACAGAGAATCGCTGCCCGGCGGCTCGAGGCGATGGCCGGCATCGGCCTGGCCCTGTTGTCCGTCTCGACCTCGCCCTTCATGGTGCTGCGGAACGTGGTGCCGCCGCTGGCCCTGGTTCGCTCTCCGGGGAAGTTCTTCGATCTGGGACCGCTGGGCCTAGCGCTGGCCTTCGGGGTGGCGCTGGTGGGGATGGGGAGGGCCCTCCCGGCGGCCTGGCTTCGCCGTGCCGGGGGGGCTGTGGTCGCCCTGCTCCTAGTCCTGGATTTCTGGCCGAGCACGGCACGCTTCTTCTCAGGCATGCCAGGGAGCTACGTCGAGGAGCAGCAACGGCTCCTGGCGGACCTTCCCGCGGAGGAGGGGAGCTTGCGCACCGTCGTCCTGCCCGATCGGTCCTGGCCCGGGATCTTCGACGAGACCACCCTCGATAGCCTGCTCATTACCCGCTCCGGGCTCGGGGGGTGGAACGGCTGGCTGCCCTGGCAGGCTACCCGCCACTGGCACCTGGTCGGGCAGCGGACGGTGTTCACCGTGCGACGCTGCCGGTCGGGTGAAGAACCGGCATGCGCCTGGCCCTGGCCCCAGCTCGGCCGGGTAAAATACGTGCTCGCGGACAGCCTCGACCACGAGCTGCACGGCTGGACGCGCCTGCGCCAGACGGCGAACCGGTCGCTGTGGGCACAGGACACCGTCATGCCCGTGGCCTACGGTTCGCACACCTGGCTCGGCTTCGTCGACACCGACGACGCGGTGGTCGCCGACGGCGTGCCCCCTGCCGTCGGAAAGCGGGCGGTCCTGCTCTCGAATCTGGAGGGCGAAGACAGCCTGCCGCCAGAAGTCGTGTCCGGGGCGGTCACGGTGTGGAAGGGAGTGACGGAGGGGCGAGGCGTGGCCGAGCGCTCCCTGAAGGTGCCCTCCGGAGCGTGGCTGGATGTGAGCTCTCGTCGCCCGGCACCGGACGAGATCGTGCTCGAGGTCGACGCGGGCAGACGTCCAGCGATCGTCGTCGTCGCGGAGTCCTACCATCCGTGGTGGAAGGTCGTGATCGATGGCTCGCCGGCGCCGCTGCTTCGCGCCTACGTGGGTTATCTCGCGTTCCACGTTGGCCCTGGTCGGCACGCGGTGACAATGCGCTTCGAGCCGCCCCGCCTCCTGCGCGTGGCCGACACGGTGACGGTGCTCGGGTGGGTGGCGGTCGGTCTCCTCGGGCTGGCCTGGGCCGCTCGGCGATGCGCCTCGCGCCGGATCCCGGCCGATCATCCCGCTGGAGCGGGCTGAGCTTCGTACAGCTCGAGCTCGTGCACGCCCCACCACCCCCAGTCGAGATCGAGGCCGGGGACGCGAGCCACGGGACGGACCAGGCGGAGGTAGCGGAACGCGCCGCCATGGAGCGGCACCGCCTGCGCGAGGTCGTGCGGGCGATCGACGAGATCCTCGAGGGGAGGCTCGGCGACGGCCGCGTCGGCCGCCGGGACCCAGTCGACGCCGTTGTTCGAGAGCTCGACGCGATACGTGCGCAGGTGCTCGCCGAAATGCGAGCCGAGCCGGACCACGACGCGGGTGAGGCGGCGGGGGCTCCCCAGGTCGACCTGCAGCCAGGCCTCCTCCTGCGGCCGAACGAGGTCCGTCCAGTGCGTCCGGAGCACCCCGTCGATGGCCGGACTCGGGTCGCTTCCTGCCGAGGTCGTGAGCCGTGCCTGGGCAAGATCGATGCGCCGCTCGGGTGGCCGCGCCTGCGGCGCCGGGGCGCCCACGAGCTCGAGGATGCAGGTCTCGGCGTCGGTGTAGCGGGGGAGCAGATGCGGGATGGGCATCGCCTCGGCGGTGCAGACGGCGCGCTGGCGGCCGGCGACGTGGCCCAGGTGCACGAGGACCCACCGCACACGCAGGCGCGCCAGTACCTCGATCGTCCACGGCTCGGGAAAACGGCCGAGCGCCAGCTGCAGGTAGTTGCGCGCCGGGAAGGTGCCGCTGTAGCCGTTGACGAGCGGTCGCCAGTGATGGGTCGAGAGAAGCATGTAGCGCGCCTCGCGCGCGTTGCTGGCCATCGGCAGCTCGACCACGGGGCCCACGGGCTGAGTCGCGAGCCAGGCATACGCCGCAGGGGGCTGCCTGCCTGACTCCTCTGGCCAGAGGTGCAGCGCCGGCCGCCAGCACTCGCTGGCGACGAGCAGGCAGAGGACGAGGCTGCCGAGGAGGCGCCGGCGGGATCCGCCGCCGTCGAGGAGGCGTACCGCGCCGAGGCCGGCCAGGACGGCCGCTGCGAGCAGGGCCACGCACGCGGCGCGCTGGGGAACGCGCAGGGCGTCCATGCCGGGCACGACCGTGGCCAGCAGCCAGTGCGGCCCCGGCAGGCCGCTTGCTGCCGAAGCGTTGAAGCGCATGCGCGGGCCGAGCGACACGAGCGCGAAGAGGAGGGCGAGGAGACCGTAGGCGAGGCGCGGTCGGCCACGCCCGGCGGCGAGGCCGAGCCCGGCGAGCAGGAGGAAGCCCGGACCGAGCAGGGGGCTCCCGAGGCGCCCGTCGACCGCGCTGCGCTCGAGGACGCGGCGCGGGTCGAGCACGGCACCGAGGTACTGCTCGCCGACCGCCGAGAAGCGGACCGCCTGCAGCGGGTCGTGGGCCAGGGCGTAGATGGCGCGGGCCTCGGCGTAGGGAAGCAGGACGGGGAGCACGAGGGCGAGCGCCACGCCGCCCGCCACGAGCGCACGCCGGCGCGCCCCGGGAGCCACCGGGCAACGACAGAGCGCGTGCAAACCCATCCAGGCGACGACGCCAATGCCTGCGTAGTAGAAGTAGTAGACGCTGCTCAACACCGTGAGGACGAGGGTCAGGACGAAGGCCACAGCCTCGCGGCGCCGCCCGCTGCGCAGCAAGCGCTGCAAGAAGAGAAAGGCGAAGGGCAGCCAGTGCGTGGAAAGCGCATGTACATGGCCGATCTGGGCGAAGCGGAGGGGCCCGAAGGCGAAGAGCCCCCCGGCGACGAGACTGGCCGTCAGGCTGCCGCCGAGGTCGCGCACGAGGAGCCCGGTGCCGGTCGCCCCCAGCGCGAACGAGGCGAGCACGAGCAGGTTCTGGCTCAGCACGGCATTGCCCGAAAGCCATTGAGCGGGTGCGACGAGCAGCGCCCCCGCGAGCAGGTGCTCGGAGAGCGCGAGTGTCTTCGGCAGCGGGTAGAAAAAATTCGCCTCGAAGAGCTGCCAGGGCGCGCGCAGCAGCTGGTGCGTGTCCCAGGCGAGCATCCAGCTCGTGAGATAGAGGTCGGCGACCGCGAGGTCGGAGGGCGTCGCCGTGGTCTCGAGGAAGCCACCGCCCAGGTGAGCGGTGAGCGGCCACGTCCAGACGACCGTGGCGAGCGTGAAAGCGGACGCGAGCGCGGCGAGCTGTCCAGAGCGGCCCATCGGCTGCGCGCCAGATAGCACACTGGCGCCCTTGCGCCATTTGCGCGGCCTGTGTCAGGTCTGCGCGCATGGTCGATGCCGTCGCGCCTACGCCTGCGGCGGTGCCGTCCACCGAGCTGCCGGTCATCGACTGGATCAAGGCCGTGGCGATCGTCAGCGTCGTCGTCACGCACGCGCTGTCGCTGCCCGGGCTGTTCGGTGGCCAGGCCACCGCCGAGCCGACCCTCGACGAATGGCTGCATCTCCTCGTGCACTTCTGCGTGCCGGCCTTCCTCTTCGCCTCGGGCGTGCTCCATGCGCAGCGCGCTGGGGAGCGGGGGCCCCGCGTGGGGCCGCGGCTGGTGCGGATCCTCGTGCCCTACGCGATCGCCTCGCTCGTCGCCCAGCTGACGGGGCTCTCCGGCGCCCAGAACGCCTCCGAGGTGGTCTTTCAGCTCGCGACCGGCGCCTCCCTGTCCATCTATTACTTCTGCTTCCTGCTCGTCGTGTGCCTGCTGCTCACCTGGCCGCTCGAACGCCTCCACCCCCGGGCGATCGACGCTGTCCTCGCGGCCCTGCTGATCGTAGGCGTCGTGCGCACGCTCTGGCCCGGCCCGCCGGAGAGCTTCTTCTGGACCATCCGCAACCCGCTGCGCTTTTACGGCTACTTCCTCGCCGGGCATGCGGCCTGGCGGCACCGGACGGTCCTCGCGCAACTCCGGGATCGCTGGGCCGCGCCCGCGCTCGGCATCTGCCTGCTCGGCATCGCGGGCTACGTGCTCGCGGGCCCGCGCAGCCTCGCCTGGCCATCGGCCGCGATCCTGCGCGCGACCTACAGCACGAGCGTCGTCGGCGTGCTTGCCCTGGCGCTCGAGCGACGGCAGCCGCCGCAGATCGTACGTTTTCTCAGCCGGGCGAGCTATGGGGTCTTCCTCTACCATTTCTTCTTCGTCTACGTGCTGCTTGCACCGACTGCGACCTGGCCGCCGGCCCTGCGCATCGCGACGCGCGTGGTCGCAGGGCTCGTGGGGGCGTCCGCTGTGTGCCTCGGCGCGCGGCGGCTGCTCGGCGAGCGGAGCCGGCTCGTCGTCGGCGCCTGAGGCGTCCCGCCCGCGGGGGATGGCCGCGGGCGGCGTGCAGCTTGTCCCTCGGGTCCAGCGCGTATATGCCAGCCGCCGTGGCGCGCATCGATCTGCGGATTCTGGCGCTGTTCCTGGTGTCGGGCGCGACGGGGCTCATCTACCAGGTGCTGTGGGTGCGCATCCTGACGCTCACCCTGTCGGTCACCGTGTACGCGGTGGCCACCGTGCTGAGCGCCTTCATGGCAGGCCTCGGGCTCGGGGCCTTCGTGGGCGGGCGGCTCGCCGATCGCTTGCGTCGGCCACTCATGGCCTATGGCATCGCCGAGCTCGGCGTCGCATTGACGGCGCTGGTTACCCCGCTCGTGCTCTTCCATCTCGGCCCGGTCTACCGGGTGTTGTACGACACCTTCGGCGGGAGCGGCGTCGCCTTCGGGGCGGCGCGCTTCCTGCTCGCCGCCAGCGTGCTGCTCGTCCCCTGCACGCTCATGGGAACGACCCTGCCGCTGCTCAGCCGCGCGGTGATCGCCGATGCCCGGCACGCCGGGCGCGGGGCGGGCGCGCTCTATGCGACGAACACCTTCGGGGCTGTCCTCGGCTGCGTGCTCGCCGGCTTCGTGCTGCTCCCGACACTCGGCCTTTCGACGACCAACGCGCTGGCCGTGGCCGTGACCGCCACCGTCGGTGCGGTGGCGGTTCTGGCCGGCCGACACACGGCGCAGGTGGCGCACCCCGCCACGCCCGTCGCGCGGATCCCCTGGACACGCACGGGGCTGATCGCGGCCGCCGTGTGGACGGTGTCGGGCTTCACGGCGCTCGGCTACGAGGTGATGTGGACGCGGGCGCTCGAGCAGTACACGCACAACTCCGTCTATGCTTACAGCGCCATGCTGGCCACCTTTCTCGCCGGGATCGCTGGCGGCTCGGCGCTGGCGGCGCGCGTCGTGCCGCGCCTGGAGCAGCCGATGGCGCTGCTCGGGGCGATCGAGATCGGCATCGGCCTGGCCGTGGGTGCCGCCCTGCTGGTCTACGCGCGCCTCGACCAGATCGCGCCAGCCATCGCCAGCGCCCTGGGCGGCCTCCACACCTGGTCGCGCGTCATCGCGCTCATCTTCGCCCAGGTGGCGCTGGTGATGCTGCCGATGACCCTGCTGTTCGGCGCGACCTTTCCGGTGGCCACGCGGGCGGTGGTCGAGCAGCTCGATAGCGCCGGCCGTCGCATCGGGCAGCTCTACGCGGCGAACACGGTGGGCTCGATTCTGGGCTCGGTCGCCGTGAGCTTCCTTCTCCTGCCGTGGCTGGGGCTACGCGGAACCTTCGTGGCGCTCGCCGCGGTCAATGTCGCGCTCGGCATCGGGCTGCTGCTTGCGCTGTCGGGCAGTGTGCGCCGCTGGGGCCTCGTGCTGGGCACGGCGGCGATCGTCGCGCTGGCGCTCGTGCCCGCGGGCCTCTTCGAGGAGAGCTATGCCCGCCGCTTCGGCAAGCTGCTGTTCTATCGCGAGCAAGTCACAGACACGGTGATGGTCACCGAGGACGCGCGGGGCGAGCGCATGATTCGCTACGGAGACGGCCGCGGCACGGCCGGCACCATGACCGCCCCGGAAGACCGGATCTACGCCCACATTCCCCTGCTGCTCCACCCCGATCCCCGTCGCGTGCTCACCATCTGCTTCGGCGTCGGCAACAGCCTCGCCGCGGCCACCTTGCACCCGATCGAGCGGGTCGATGCCGTCGAGCTGAGCCCCGGCGTGGTGGACGCTGCGCCCTTCTTCGCGCGGACGAACCGCGCCGTGCTCCACGACCCGCGGGTCACGCTCACCATTGCCGACGGCCGCAACTTTCTCCTGGCGACGCGCGAGACCTACGACATCATCCGCCTCGATCCGCCCGAGCTGCACACGGCCGGCATCGTCAATCTCTACACCCGCGAGTTCTACGAGCTGGCGCGCGCGCGGCTGCGGCCCGGGGGGATCTTCAGCATCTGGGTCAACATCGTGATGACTCCGGAGGAGGATCTCCGGCATCTGGTGCGGACGGTTGCCGCTGTCTTCCCCCATGTGTCGATCTGGGACGGGCCGTTTCGGTACTCGTGGGTGATCAACGGCAGCATGACCCCGCATCGGCCCGATCTCGCGCGTCTCGAGCGCCGCTACGCGGACGGGACGCTCCAGGCGGATCTGGCATCGGCACGCGCGAGCGATCCCTACGCGCTGCTCGCCCGCTTCGTCATGGGGGACGGCGCGGCGCGGGCCTTCGCCGGGAGCGGCCCGCTGGTGACCGACGACCACACCATGCTCGACTTCACCGTGCCGCGCTCGCTCGATTCGTTCTTCGGCTTCACGAACGCCAACACCGGCGGCTGGCTGACGCAGCTCATGGCGCCCGACACCCCGATCGACGTGGGCGCCTACGTGTTCCTGCGGAAGATCGCGCACATGGGACGCTACCGCGAGCCGGTGCTGCCCTTCGTGACCGGCATCGCCGAGGCGGGCACCGACCCGGCCACCGTGGCGGCCCGCATCGAGGCCGCTCAGCGCGACGGACAGGCGCCCGCGCGGGGCGATGCCGGGACCAGCCCGGCGCAGGCGAGCTGATCGGCCACGGTGGCGGCCGCCACGCCGTGGCCGCGGGCGCTCGGGTGCCAGGCGTCGAGAAAGAGCGCCTCCCCGGCGCGCGCGGCCTCGCGGAAGGCGGGGAGCAGGTCGATGGTGAGGCGGCCGCTGACGCGTCCGAGCGCCAGGAGGCGCTCTTGCAGTCGCGGGGTTCCCGTCGCGTCGAGCTGCCCGGCGTAGGGGAAGACGACGATCGCCACGGGCACGGGTGCCGCTGCTTGCTGAATCGCGTCGTAGTGGCGCTGGAGCCACGACAGCTCGGTGCCCGAGGGATCCTCGCGCGGGGCGAGCGCGGCAGCCAGAACAGCGGGGTCTTGTCCGGCGGCGAAGGCGCGGTGGACGAAGGCGCAGGCGCGCGAGCGCAGACAGGCGCGGAGCCAGGCCGGCGGCGGCGGCTCGCGGCGGCGCGTTCGCGGTTCGGGAAAGGCCGCGTCCGGTAGCGCGTCGGCCCGCAGCGCAAGCAGCGTCGAGGCGTCGAAGTGCAGGGTCGGATCGGCGAGATCGTTCACGCAGAACTGCACCAGCACCAGCGCCGGGGCGTAGTGGCGGCCGACATCGGCGAAGAGCGCGGCCTCGGTGTACGGATTGTAGCCGTTGACGCCGAGGTTGAGCACCTCGACCGGGACGGGGCTCGTAGCCGACAGCGCTCGCTCGAGCTGGCTCGGGAAGGTGTCGTCCTGCGCCACGCCGTAGCCGAACGCGACGGAGTCGCCGAGGACGACGATGCGAAACGTGCCTTCCGCGGGGCGAGGGGAGCGTGGGCGATCCCGGAAACCATCGGCGTTGATCGCGTAGGTGATGTCTCCTGTCGCCCGCAGGCGGTGGACGCTCGAGGGGACGAGACCATAGAGCCAGGGGCGATCCGGCCGCAGCTCGTGCAGGCCGCGCAGATCGCCTGCGGCCGGCGTCAGGACTCGGGCGAGTCCCTCGACCAGCAGGCAGCCGATGGCGAGCCCTCCGGTCGCGAGGGCGATGGCAGCGAGCACGGGTTGCAGCGAGCGCATGGGGCCGGCAGATCCTTCAGGGAGACGGCGTGGCGGGTCTCGCTCGCTGCAAGACGTGGAACATGTCGGCCCGAAAGAAGGGACGGTACCGCTCGGCCAGATAGGCCGCAATGCGCGGGTAGTTCTCCTGCACGGTTCCGGCCTGGAACTCCTCGTAACGGCGGTCGCTCACCACCACGTAGCGCGGGGATTTCGCTTCCAGCTCGTCGAGGAATTGGCTCACGTCGTCTTCGGTCGCGAGCCAGTAGGGTCCGATTCCCAGGTCGCGGGTCGGCTGGCGCGTCTCGGCGAAGAAGTTGATGAACTGCTCCTCGGGCAGGACGGCGACGTACTCGCCCGGGCGGGTTTGCCGGCGCAGGAAATCGATCACGGTGCGCATCGCGGTGGCGTCGCGCGGGTAGGAAGCGATGCTGCCGCGGGGATAGTCGAGCCAGACGGTCTTGCGAGCGTACTCCCGGGCATGGATCGCGCCACTGCTCGCCACCCAGGCGCTCATCACAAGGAGGAGCGGCCAGGGCGAGGCCGGAGCGACCAGGCGCCGGGAAATCTCGCGGACGATCAGGATCGCCAGATGTGGCGCGAAGACGGCATAGAAGGGCGGCCAGGCCGCACGCAGTCCCCAGCGCAGGCACTCGGCCACGCTGAAGGTGGCAACCAGCGCGAGCGGATCGTACCCCTGGCGCACAGCCGACAGGCGCCAGAGTCCGAGCGTGGCCCACACCATGGGTGTCCAGGCGAACTGATACTGCTCCCGGCCATTGCGCACGAGGTCGAGATTCAGGGGATAGCCAGGGGCGAGGGGAGCGAGGAGGACGAGGAGGGCCACGAGGCCGCCGGCCACCCAGCCCAAGGTGCGCCAGGCGGGGAGGCGGCGACGGAGCCATTCGAGGATCGCGACGCGTGCCGGCAGCTCGAGCAGATAGTAGAAGAGCGGCGGCGCGTAGATGGCGACGAGCGAGGGGAACATGAGTTCCTGCAGCTTGTGGGTGGCCGGGCCGAAGGAACGCTGGCGGTAGAGGTTGTCGAACACCAGCACATCCCAGGGAACAACCGACAAGAACACGGCGGCCACCCCGGCGACGAGCAATCCTCCGGGAAGCAGGGCGAGGACGAGGTTTCGCAGCCGTGCGGCATGGGCTGCGAGGCGCGGCCGGAGCACGAGGACGTGGCACAGCACGGTGATCCCGGCAGCCACGCCGTGCTCGATCTTGCTCAGCGTGGCGAGCGCCAGACTCAGGCTCGCGAGCGCGAGGAGGCGACGGCGAGGTCGCTCGCCATCGGCCAGCAGACAGGCGAGGGTGGCGGTCGCGAAGAAGGTGCCGACAGGCGACGCGAAGACGTTCGGGAGCGCCCAGTTGAAGATCTCGGGCTGCAGGGCCAGCAGCACCCAGAACCCGAGGAGCGCGACGAGCGACTCGGCCTGCGAGAGAAATCGGCGGCCGACCCACCAGACAAGGCAGGATTGGGCAACGAGGAGCCCGAGCCCGGTCGTGTAGGCCACGGCCAGGTGGATGCCGAAGAGCCGAAAGGCCGCCGCGAGCGCGTAGGGCCCCACAGGGCCGTAGGGGCAGCGCACGTCGCGGTAGAGGAGCGCGCCTTCGGCGAGCGCCGCCGCCTGGTAGACCGAGGCCCCGCAGTCGACCCGAATGCCTCCGAAGCGGCCCCACGCGAACGCCGCTACACTGACGAAGGTGATCGCGCTGATACCGAGAGCCGAGCGGGACATGGCTAGCGAGCTTCGGGCGAAAAAAGAGGGCCGGGACGCTATGCGCATCCCGGCCCTCTTCCTGGGCGCGAGCAGATAGAACGGATTACTTCGGTCCGACCTTGACACCCGAGGCGAAGGCCTTCCCCGGGGTGGGGGTGTTTGCCAGGACGTCGATGCTGCCGAGGTCGATTTCGATGGTCTCGCCCTCCTTGAAGACCTGCGTGCCGAGGCCGATGGCCGTCTCGGTCGTGGTCTTCACCACTGCCTTCCCCGAGGTTACCGTGCCACTTCCCGTGGGGAAGTCGTTCAGGAACAGCAGGGTGCAGTCCGGATTGATCTGGCAGTCGGTGGTCGTGACCTTCGCGTCGGCCAGGAAGTCGAGCACGGTGCCGTCAGGGCAAATGAGCCCCGCAAGCACGCCCGACACCTTGATATCGGTCTTGCTCACGGCCGCCGCATACTTCCCCGAGCCCTTGGACCCGAAGGTGCAAGCGGAGTTCGACAAAGCAGCAGGCCCGCAGCCCGGAAGCACGAGCGGGGACTGCGTCGAGTCGTTGGTCGGCGAGTTGCAGTCGTCGTACGCCGTGACGAACTCACCCTTGGTGGTCTTCGCCTTCAGTGGCGGATTCACCGCCGCGCTCGCCATACCGGCCGTGACGGCCACGCCGAGCGCCGCAATCATGATTTTCTTCATACTCCCTCCTCGATCAGTTGTTGTTGGTCTCGCTGCGGTGGTCTCGTTGTCTCGCGCCCATTGCGGCCCCGGATCACCCACCGAGCTATGCTTGTCCACACGTGTCCGGGTACCTGTTGCCATGCTCACTGCTGGCGGGCTTGTAGCGCGAGCCGCCGTATCGACGCAAGGGAAAAAATCGATGTGGCTGTCCTGGCGCGAGGAGCCGCGGGGCGACTAGACTTCGCCCGATGCGCAGGTGGCGGGCTACCGACCTTGCCGTTGCAGGGGCCCTTGTCCTGGCCGTCGGGGCCGTGTTTGCCCAGGTGCGCGGCCACGCCTTCCTGAACTTCGACGATCCTCTCTACGTCACCGCCAATCCGATGGTGCGGCGGGGGCTCAGCCTTGACGCGATGCGCTGGGCGCTGAGCGCCATGGAAGCCCAGAACTGGCACCCGCTCACCTGGCTCTCGCACATGCTCGACGTGACCCTGTTCGGTCTGGACGCGGGGGCGCATCTGCTGGTGAACGTGGCGTGGCACGCCCTCGATAGCGTGCTGGTCTACGCCTTGTGGCGGATCACCACTGGCCAGGTCGTAGCCAGCGCGATCGTGGCTGCGCTCTTCGCGCTCCATCCCGCGCACGTGGAATCGGTCGCCTGGCTCTCAGAGCGCAAGGATGTCCTGTCAACCGCTTTCGGCTTCGCCACGATGCTGGCCTGGGTCGCCTGGACCAGACGGCCCGGGCCGGGTCGCTACGCTCTCGTGCTGGTGGCGCTCGCCCTCGGGCTCATGGCCAAGCCCATGCTCGTCACCCTGCCGGTCGTGCTCGGGCTGCTCGACCTCTGGCCGCTCGCCCGGCTCCGCTCGCGCGGCTGGTGGGTCGTCGTCGAGAAGCTCCCGCTGCTTGCGCTCGCGGCCGGCGCGAGCGTGGCGACCCTCGTTGCCCAGGCGGCTGGCGGGGCCATGGCCGCGGTGAGCGCGCTGCCCCTCGAAGAGCGCGTGGCGAATGCGACGCTCGCCTATGTCCGCTACCTTGGCGTGCTCCTGTGGCCCGTCGACCTGGCGCTCGTCTACCCGTTGGAGGTCCCTGTGCCGCGAGCGCCCGCCGCAGGGGCGGGGCTGTTTCTGCTCGCGACGACCGCGCTGGCGGTTGGTGCGGCGCGGCGCCGTCCGTACGTCCTCGTGGGCTGGCTGTGGTACCTCGTCACCCTCGCCCCGGTGATCGGCATCGTCCAGGTGGGCGAGCAGGCAATGGCTGACCGCTACACCTATCTGCCCTTCGTGGGCCTGTTCGTTGTTGTAGCATTCGGGGGCGCCGAGCTGGTGGGCCGGTGGCCCCGGCTACGCCTGGCGGCTGCCGGCCTGGCCGCGATCGCGCTTGCTGCCTGCGCGGTACTGAGTCATCAGCAGACGGCCCGTTGGCGAGACAGCGAGACCATCTTTCGCCACACCCTCGCGGTGACCCGGAACAACCACCTTGCGCATCAGGGCCTTGCCCTCGCTCTGGCGGCCGGGGGGCGGTACGAGGAGGCGGTGGCCGAGCATCGGGCAGCGGCCCGGGTGTGGCCTGACTACTTCGATGCCCACTGGGGCGCTGCGGTTCTGCTCGATCGGCTAGGGCGGCGGGAAGAAGCGGTGGGCGACTTCGGCGAGGCGGCACGGCTGCGTCCCGATGCACCCCCCGTGCGTTATGCCCATGCGAAGGCGCTGCTCGCGGCCGGCCGTCACGCGGAGGCCGTGGACGAGCTTCGCGCTGCAGTCCGGCTGGCCCCGAGCTGGCCGCCGGCAGTGATCCTCCTGGCATGGACGCTCGCCACGAGCTCGGATGCCTCGCTTCGTGCGCCCGACGAGGCCGTGGCCGTGGCCGAACGCGGCCTCGCGGGCCCCGGAGCAGGCGATCCCGACATGCTCGATGCTCTGGCTGCGGCGTACGCCGCAGCCGGCCGGTTCGAGGATGCCGTCGAAACCGCCACCGGGGCAGCGGCCGCCGCCCGCGCGGCCGGGCGTGACGACCTGGCCTCCGAGATCGAAGAGCGGAGAGCCCTCTATGCGCAGCGTCAGGCCTACATCGAGGAGCCAGGATGATCGGGAGATGGGGGAGCGATTTTCCAGAGGCGGATGGTGGGGCCGGGATGATCGAGGGCGATCGCGCCTGCTACCGGGAGATAGTTCTGATCGAAGGGCTCCCAGACGAGCCGCCTCCCGGCTGGCTCGTGCGAGCGGAAGGCGACGATCTCCTCTCCGTGGGCGCGGAGCAGATCCAGCAGAGCTGACGGCGTGCTGAGCGGCGTGAAAACGGCAGCCGGCGGCTCGGCGGTGATCACCACCCCGTTGGAGACCATGGCAGCAAGCTGCCCACCGGACCTGGGGAGGAAGGGGATCGCCCGCAGCGGGCGACGGTGCGTGCAACGTGCGGGCAGAGGCCGGCCGAGACCACCCGGGATCTGGCTGAACGGATCGAGGGCCGCAGCGGGAAGATCGGGCGCAGCGTACGGGCCGCTTGTCAGGTAGAGGGGCGTGTCGCCGGGCAAATGGGCTTCGATCCAGCGGGCCGCTGCAACCCGCGTGTCCTCGGCCAGGGTGAGGCGCACCTGGCCGATGGTCTCGGGAAGGCCGGTGGCCAGCACGGCGGCCGTGAGCAGCAGGCGCGCCCACCGCGCGGGGATTGCCACGACTGCGCGTGCTGCGAGCACCGCCACCGGGGCCATGAGCGGGAGCGCGTAGCGGTTCAGGACGAGCGGGCTCGCTGCGAGGAGCGTCCCGTACCCCAGCACGAACGCGCCCAGCGGCGCGAGGATGCGCTCGCGTTTCGAGAGCGCGACCGCTCCCCCGAGGCCGGCGAGCACCATGACGGGCCAGCCGAAGCCGAGCACAAAGGCGGTAAGGAGGCGGTTGCCGTCGGTGGCGGCGGCCCGTAGAACGCTCGCCTGCCTCGCAGCGAAGGTCGTAAGCTCGTCCCAGGCCCGAAGGGGCTCGAGAACCAGGCCAGGACTGGTGGCGAGGACCGCGACCAGGCCGCCCACGAGCGCCGCGGCGAGACCCGTCCTCCGCGTACCAGGCGCGAGCAGAAGCCCCGCGAGGACGCCGGGCGCCACCAGGGCCAGGTTGTACTTGAAGGACAATGCCAGACCACTACACACGCCGGCGAGGAGTGCCGAGGGCAAGGCGCCCGTCACGACGTGTCGGCTGGCGAAGACCAGCGCCCACATGCCTGCGGCTGCGGCTGGTGCGTCGAGCATCCCGTGCGCGTGCTCGCGCACGAAGCCAGCCGCGGTCCCGAGGTACATCGTCGCGAGGACACCACCCCACGGCCCACCAGCGACGGTGCCCAGCCGCAGGGTGGCAGCGAGGATGGCGAGGCCAGCAAGGGCGGCGAGCGCGCGGGGCACGAGGCGGAGTCGCCAGGGATCGCTGCACCAGAGCGCGAGCAGGTCGTCGACGGTTCCGCTGTCCAGGGGGGCGACAAGAAGCCAGAGGCGGAACACTCCTCGCAGGAGGGTCGTCCACGCGCTGGGATAGACGAGGGTTGCCGGACTCCATCCACCGCGCCCGAGGTCGGCCAGCGCGAGACCGATCGGGATGTCCTGATCCGGATAGAGATGCCGGCCGCAGAGCGGCAGGAACAGGAGCACCGCGAGCCCGGCGACGACCAGCGGGGCGACAACACGGGCGGAAGGTCGTCCGGTCGGGGTACTCCGCAAGCGAGGCGCGTTTTCGAGCACGAACGGCCCGTTTAGCCCCGCCAGGACGGCGTCGAAAGGCCGCCGACGGTCGCGCGTTGCGGTGTTGTTGCTGGACGGCATACGTTCTCGGTCCCGTGGACGATGCTCACCGAACCCGCTGGCGATGGCCGGCGGCCTCCCTGATGGTCGCGCTGGTGACCCTGGCCTGTTTCCTGCCTGCGGTGAGGAACGACTTCGTCGACTGGGACGACACCGCGAACCTCCTGCGAAACCAGGCGTATCGGGGACTCGGGCTGGAGAACTTGCGCTGGATGCTCACCGCGACCCTCGGTGGTCACTGGCATCCGCTGACCTGGCTCTCGTTCGCCGTGGACCATGCCCTCTGGGGCATGGATCCAGCCGGCTATCATCTCACGAATGTGCTGTTGCACGCGCTCACCGCCACAGCCGTCTACGGGACCTTCGTGGTCCTGCTCGAGCGCCTTCCTGGCCTGGCTGCTGCCCGCTCGCTCCGGCTCGCTGCGCTGATGGCGACGCTGCTCTGGGCCCTGCATCCCCTCCGCGTGGAGTCCGTGGCCTGGGTGACCGAGCGCCGGGACGTGCTCTCGGGCCTGTTCTGGGTTCTCGCTGTCCTCGCGTACCTTCGCGCGCAGGATCTGGGTGCAGGGCTCGGCGCGAGGCACTGGTACCTTGCCGTCTCCGTGGGCTGCCTTGCGCTCTCGCTGCTCTCGAAGTCGTGGGGGATGTCGTTCGTCCTCGTCCTCCTGATTCTCGACACCTGGCCGCTGCGGCGCTGGGGGGCTGAGCCCGCAGGGCGGATCCTGCTGGAAAAGGTGCCGTTTCTGGTCCTCGGCCTGGCTTCGGTGGCGCTGGCGTGGCGCGCCGTGCACCCCTACGTCCACGACCTGCAGAGCCACTGGACGGGAGAACGCCTCGGGCAGGCGGCCTTCGGGCTCGTATTCTACCTCTACAAGACGGTCTGGCCGGGCGATCTCGTTCCCCTCGTCGAGTTCCGCGGTCGGATCGATCCGCTTGCCTGGCCCTGGGTCGGATACCTGACAGGAGTGATCGCTGTCGTGGTGGCGCTTGTGGCCGGCCGCCGGCGGTGGCCGGCTGGCCTCGCGGCCGGCGTGGCGTACGCTGCCATTCTCGGTCCCGTTCTGGGGCTCAGCCAGGCTGGCCCGCAGCTGGTCGCCGACCGCTACGCGTACCTGAGCACGCTGCCGATCCTGGCGCTCGTCGCCGGGGGGCTGGCTCGTCTGCTCGCTCGGCCGCGACCAGCGCTGCGATGGACAGTTCTCGGGGCTGTCGCCGCGGTGGTCATCGGGTTGGCGACCAGCACCGTGCGTCAGATCGCCGTGTGGAAAGATACCGTGACGCTCTGGGAGCATGCCGTGACGACCGTGCCCGACAGTGCTCCCGCTCGCTATTATCTCGGACGTGCGCTCGAAAAAGCCGGCCGCGTCGCGGAAGCCGAGGTGCAGTATCGGGCAGTCGATGACATTGCCACAGCGCGGCCAGACGATCACATCGCTCGCACGCACCGCGGATTGACGCTCGCGCGGCGCGGTGTGATCGCCAGCGAGCGTGGCGACCATGCTCGAGCCCGGGATCTGCTCGAGCTGGCCGCGAGCCTCGCCCCGGGCGATATCACGGTCAAGCTCCTGTCCGGCCATGTGCTCCTCCAGGCAGGCGAGCCGGCGAGGGCCGCCGCCCGCTGGAACGAGGCGGCGGCGGGCCAGCGCGACGAGGGGCGACTGCGGGTGGTGATGGCCTCGGACCTCCTCCAGGCCGGAGCCTGGAACGAGGCCGAGCGCATGCTGCGCGCGGCACAGCAGCTCCTGCCCCGCATGCCGGAAATCCCTACCCTGCTCGGGGTGACCCTGTTGCGGCAGGGTCGGCAGGCGGACGCAGAAGCAGCCTTTCGACATGCGCTGGAGCTGGATCCCGGTCACGCCGAAGCGGCGCGCTGGCTCGCCGAGGTGGAAAAGATGGGGTGACTTTTGGCTTCCCAAAGGAAAGCGCTTCGTGCTAGCGCTCACCCCCGGTGCACCCTCGGGTAATGCCGAGGCGCACGAGTTTCGCTCGCAGGGCACGAAAGAGGGGTTCGTGATGAAATTCGGCTTCGGCAAGCAGATCCTGGCGTTGGCGCTTCTCGTTGGTGGGCTCGCTGTCACGGTGGGACGCTCGCAGCCAACCGGGCCCAGCACCGTCGTCGATGACTACGTGCTGCTCGCCGATCGGACCCTGCGCGCCGCTGGAGTGTCGGTGGGAAGCGGCGACATCGGAGTCAACGACGGGTCGCTCGTGTCGACGCGCAAGCTGAACGCCAGGCTTTCCAAGGTGGCCGCCACGGCGGCGCGCCTCGCGCCGGGCTCCACCTGCGCGGGGTTGTATGCGGGGTTCTCCTCGGGCGATGCGCCGGGATGTCCGGAAGCCGGCGGAGCGGCTTCACCGCTGTTTTCCGACCTGGCGGCAGCGTGCGGACTGCCTGTGCCACTTCCGGCCTGTGCTCCGGGGCGAACCGTCGAGGTCGGCCATGGCGACAGCCGGACGTTGTCTCCAGGGGTCTACGGAGATCTGATCGTCCGGGGAGGCGGAAGCGGTCCGGGGACCCTGAACCTGGCGGGCGGATCGTACGTGTTCTGCAGCGTACGGCTCGGGCGGCGGGCACGGCTGGTCGCGAGCGGGGCCGTGCAGGTGGTGGTGACCGGCGATGTCCGGGTGTCGAACGAGGCGGTTCTGGGACCGCAGGCGAGCAACCTCTCGCCGTGCGATTTCGACCTGGCCGTGGCGGGCCGCAAGGTGCGCATGTCGCGTCGGACGAAGGCCTCCTTGCAGCTCTGTGCGCCTGCCGCGGAGCTCCGCGTCGGCGGAGCGAGCCGTCTCAAGGGGAACTTCGTGGCGGCGCGGATCCACCTGGGGCGGGCGACGGTGCAACTGCCGAGCCCGAGCTGCGGCGTCGCGCCGACCACGACGACTACGACGACAAGCACGACGAGCACCACGAGGCCGCCGACCACCACGACGACCACCACGACCACGACGACCACGGTGGGGCCAACCTGTGGGAACGGCGTGGTCGATCCGGGGGAGGAGTGCGATCCGGGCTCGCCCGCGGGCGCGTTCAGTCAGGCGGCCGAGCCACTCTGTCGCCCGGCGGAGTGCCGCGCGGATTGCACCTGCCCGCCCGCGCCGACGACCACGACCGTGGTGCCGACGACCACAACGACGACCACCACCACGGTGGCGCCGACGACGACCACGACCGTGGTGCCGACGACCACAACGACGACCACCACCACGGTGGCGCCGACGACGACCACGACCGTGGTGCCGACGACCACAACGACGACCACCACCACGG
>Ga0209101_1000934_pt1 | contig 23304 bp, 19 predicted proteins | sample ConPoolayeCmetaG_FD_185481 | JGI IMG/M metagenome (GOLD analysis project Ga0209101, IMG submission 185481) | Hot spring microbial mat communities from California, USA to study Microbial Dark Matter (Phase II) - Cone Pool mat layer C metaG... ...
GTGATCGGGCAATTCCGTAACCAGGACCGGAGTAGCGGGGGTCGGGGGCCTGGTTCCAGCGGGAGAGCATTCCGCATGCAAAGGGGAGCGCAACCATGACTCAGAAACTTGGGTTGGAAGAAGCCCTGGAGATCGCCCTGGAGGCTGAACTGAAGGCCCAGGCGTTCTATGCGCAGGCGGCGGTTGAAGTGCAGGACCCACACGGGCGGGACCTGTTAGGACGGCTGGCGGCCTTTGAGGGGTATCATTATCAGAAGCTGGCCGAGCTGGCCCGCTCGCTGCGGGCTGACGGCCGTTTTATCGCCTACGAGCCGCGCACCATCGAGCAGTTTGCCCCGCTGGTCGGCGGTGGCGAGACGGGGGGGACGCTGCTGGCCGAGCTGAAGAATGAGGCCGGCATCCTGAGCAAAGCGATTGACAACGAAAAGATCGCCGGCGAGCGGTATCGGCTGCTGGCCGAAGAGACCGACGATCCGGCCGGGCGGGAGATGTTCAGGCACCTTGCCCAGGAGGAAACGATCCACCAGCGCATCCTGGAGGATGAATTTTTCAGCCTCAGCAACCGGGGGGTGTGGGGCTGGTCGGGGATGTATGGGGAGTAGGCGCGCCTATCCTGATTGTCATAAATGGGCTGACTCCGGGCTGCGGCCCTCCGGTCGGTCGTGCAGCACGTACCAGATGAATTTCCAGTTGCCGATCAGGTAGCGATGCCACAGACGGCGGGGCTCCATGGCCAGGCGCCACACCCATTCCAGGCCCCGATCCAGCATCCAACGAGGAGCACGTTTCAGACGGCCAGAAAGATAATCGAACAGAGCGCCGACGCCAATGCCCATCGCTGCTCCTGTGCCTGCCAGGTATTCGTGCAGCCAGCGCTCCTGGAGTGGATTTCCCATCCCCACCAGCAGCACGTCGGTTCGGGCCTGCCGGATGCGAGACACTACACTCTCATTTTCCTCAACCGGGAAATAACCGTGGTGGGTGCCTGCTATGTTGAGAAGGGGGTATTGCTTCTGAAGTGCCTGGGCAGCAGCCTGGGCCACGCCGGGACGGGCACCCAGCAGGAAAAATCGGTAGCCACGGTCCTGCACATTTCGGCACAGGTAAGGGATAAAGTCGGTACCGACCAGATTCTCGTGGAAGCGAACTCCCTGACGCCCGGCGGCCCATGATACCCCGGTGCCATCGTTGAGCACCAGAGAAGCGCTGTTGAGAATGGCCCGGTATCCGGGGTCCTCCCAGGCCAGGCGCAGGGCATGAGCATTGGCAAAAAACACCCGGTGGGCGCCCCCTTTCTGAATCAGGTGTTCGATGCATTGGACAGCCTCTTGGGCACTGAGGCAATCCAGTTCCACACCCAGAATTCTTACTTTTGACACCTGCTTACCTTTAGGCTCAGTCATGGTTGCTAACGGCAAGAATCTGGCACTTTAAACGCGATCAACGTTTCTGGCCACACCGTGACCCGCTGCCTGATCACCCGGGCTTCAGGGAAGAGGCGTTGCAACTGATGTTGCCACAGGGTGTTAATGTACTCCCACTTCCCTTTCGGATACCAGCCTATAGCCATATGCCGGCTCAGAAACCGCTGAACGACCTTGGGTACAAACTGATAAAACGGCACCTTGAAGTGCAGTTCCAGGGGGAACCCCCTCCACGGGGTGGCCACAAAATACCCTTTGCCCACCCGCCGGATCTCGTCGGCCAGGCGTTGTTGTGCTCGACGACCGCCGACATGCTCGATCACGGCATTACACCAGATAATATCCACGCTGCCATCTTTGAAGGGCAACGCCAGACCATCCCCTCTGATCAGCCCTTTTTGCTGCCATCCTGGAGAGGTGCCGCACTTGAGGTCCACCAGGATCAGGCGCTCTGGATAGGGGTAGACTGAACGCAGGTATCGGCCGTTCCCGCCACCCAGGTCCATGACCAGGTCATCAGGCCGAGGTTGAAAATATCGCATGAAGGTCTCGAACTTTTTTTGCCTGGACGCCTGTTGCAGGCTAAAGAATCTTCGTGTGCCGACGCGCATCGTGCCCCCCTCAAGTCAGGCCACAGCCCTCAGGTCTGAATAGAGCGACAGGAACTGTTCTGTCATTCGCTCCACTGAATAGGCACGGGCTCTTTCAAAACAGGCCGGAGCCATGCGGCGTACAGAGGACGGGTCGGCAGCTACACGACAGAGGGTCTCAATCAGAGCGTTGATATCCCCCGGTGGCAACAGAAATCCGGTGATCCCCTCCTCAACGATTTCCGGGATGCCGCCGGCCAGGGTGGCAATGACCGGTTTGCCACAGGTATATGCTTCGGCGATGACAATGCCGAAAACTTCAGGCCAGACCGACGGCACGACCAGCAGATCGCTTTGGGCGAACAGGCGGTCCTTAGCCTCCCCAAAGAGGGGACCGTGAAAGGTGATCTGCGGGTGCCGGTCATACCTCTGTCTTAGAACCGGTTCCAGGGTGCCCCAGCCAGCGATGTCCAGATGCAGATCGGGAAAATGGACTGCACAACGCTCGAAAGCCGCACAGAGCAGGTCCACCCCTTTCACCGCCTCCAGGCGGCCCAGGTAGAGCAGGTGCATCCTGCCGTCCTGACAAACCGGTCGAGCCATCACCTCTCGTCGGCGTTGTGCCAGTTGCTCCAGGGTCAATCCGTGGGAGTTGGGGACCACCCGCCTGATAGCCTGGGGAAAGAACCGGCGTGCCGTGAGCATCTCCAGCGTGTAGTGGCTGGGGGCTGTGGCCGCGGCGATTCGCCGGGAAAACCAGGCGCGTAACCACTGGTAGGGGCGGAGAAACCAGGCCCCCTGCTGAACCCAGCGGCCCACCTGTCCGCTCAGCGTCCCTTCCGGGCTCATCAGCTCATAGTCACGACAGGTCTGCACCAGCGGGGCCCTGCCGGCCGCCGCCCAAACGGAAGGGGACAGGCCCCGCAACTTGTGCACATGAACGATGTCAGGTCGTTCCTGCGCCAGGATGTGGCGTACAGCCCAGAAAGCGTGCGGATTCCAGACATCCAGCAATTGCCACAACCCTTTCTTCCAGGCAGGTTGCCGGTCCTTCTCCCCGATCCAATACAGGTTCCGGGGGAAAAAACGATAGACCGTGACCTCGCCGCTGCGTTCCACCCCGGCCTGACCACGAGGGCAGGTGGTGATCACCACGACCTGGTGGCCCCATCTGGCCAGATCGTGCGCCAACAGTCGGACAGAGATCGCCGCCCCACCACCGATCTCCGGTTCAAAGAGGAAGGTGATCAGGGCTACTTTCATTTGCTCGCCGCCCTTCTGGGGGAAGCAAGCTTTCCCCCCAGACACCAGCCGAGGGCAGGTGCCCACTGCCGGATCCGCTGCCTGGCCCGGTCCCGCCGCGTCCCCCGCGCCAGCAACCACACACCGCTCCACAGAACCAGGCGCAGCAGATACCCCAGAGCCAGCATCAACCGCGTCAGGAGCGCCGGCAGGATACCATGATGGAGGCGCATGTAGCGCACACGGCTCCTGCTCCACTCAATTTTCATGGCATCCGACCGCTGGCCGGCGGAGCGGTTTTCCAGGTGGATCACCTGGGCATCGGGGTAAAACAGGACCCGCCAGCCGAGGCGCCAGAAGCGGTAGCACCAGTCAATGTCTTCCGCATACAGGAAATACCCTTCGTCCAGGGGGCCGACCTGTTGAATCGCCTCCCGGCGGGCCAGGAGGGCAGCCCCGACCATCCAATCTACCTCTCGTTTCTCGTCATGGGGCCAGTTCGCCAGCCGATAGCGCCCAAAAAGCGGACTGTGTGGAAAGAGGCGGAATAAAAGGGTTGCCTCGAAGAAGATATTGAGCAGGGAGGGATACTCATAACAGGATGACTGAACGACCCCCTCCTGGTCCAGGATCTGAGGGCCGACCAGGCCAACGTCGGGGTGACTATCCAGGCACTGCACCAGGATCTGGAGAGCATTGCCCACAATCCGGGTGTCAGGGTTCAACAGCATGGCATACCGCCCCCGGCCGATGGCCAACCCCTGATTGCAGGCTGCGGCGAAGCCCAGGTTGGCCCTGTTTTGTACCAGTTGGACGTGGGGAAAATCTCGTTTCACCATCTCTACACTGCCGTCATCCGAGGCATTATCCACCACGATGGCCTCAACGACCAGCGAATCGGCGGCCTGGAAGATGGACGCCAGGCAGTCTCGCAGGCAATCGCGCGTATTCCAGTTGACGATGATAATCGAAAGATCGATATCGCCGCTCTGAGTCATGGGGCATTGCCGTTCAGGGGCGACCTGTTCGCCCACGATTGGATCCAGCCTGTACTCCGGCCGATGATCTCTTCGACCTGGAGGATGTCCTGACGAAAGTATTGTTGCAAATAGGCCCTGGCCTCCTCTCCCATTCTGCCTTTGGGGCCGACATTCAGGTCCATCATGGTCGAATGGATTGCCTGACGCATCGCCGGTGGGAGAAGCCTGCGGGCCAGTGTTCGCAACGGAGTCTGTTTGATAAGAAGGTCGGCCACGAACCTGGAACGGGGATACCCCGAGCGATTATAAACCCTGATAGCTGTGGGAGAGAAGGTGGGATCAACCCCCAGAAAGCCGAACAGATCTCGCATGGCTTTCACCGGCTGCGCAAAGAATTCCTCTGCCAGGATGATCTTGACCTGCTGCCGGCCAAACAGTTCGATATATCTCCGGAGCCGGGCAGCGTACAGGGAGCTTTCGGCGTAGCGCCACATATCCCCCCAGCCGGCTGCGCGTCTTCCCTCCTCTGCCTGAAGTGCCTCATAAAACGGCAGCGTCTCCCGGTTGGCCCGAACCAGGTGCATGTATTGGGAAAAGGCCTTTTCGACCGGATCTCGCAGGATGGCAATGATTTTCACCGGTCCCAGTTCGGCCAGGATTGATTCGCTGACCTGGCAAAAGTAGAGATAAGAGGGCGACACCTCCGCTACAATCTTTTCGGTGGTAACACCCCGGAAGTGGCGCACATACTCCTCTTTCGTGCGGCAGACAGGGCGCAGGGCATTTTCGTCGCCAGGCCCCTGCACATTCTGGGCCAGCAGATTGTAGCTGAAGAAATGCAGTTCCTTCTGTCCGGGTAAAAAAACTTCGGGATGCTGCTTGAGGTAGTGATAGAGGGAAGTGGTTCCCGATTTGGGTGCGCCGATGACGACCGCGTTGGGAAGTCGAATCGGTTTTTCCATAGCCGGTCCCTATACCCCTTGCCTCCGATTTGCGCCCCGGCCCTCGTCCCTGCCTCTGCCGGATTCGTCGGCCAGCAACCCCAGATAAGCCGCTTCCAGGGAGTGCATGGCCCGTTCCCAGTCATAATGCTGGCGGACAAAAGCCCGGCCGTTTTCAGCGAATTGCTGCCACAGGCGCCGATCGGTCAACAGCTCTACCGTTTTGGCGGCAAACTCAGCCGGGGTGTCGGCCACACGGAGGTCTCGCTCCGGCTGTGCACCGAGCGTCTGATTCCCCAGCGAGGTGGTGACCACCGGCCTGCCGGCGGCCATGGCGTTCAGGATTTTGACAATGATGCCCCCGGCTGTCAACAGGGGGGCGACAAACACACTACACCGGGCAAAGTGGGGAACCAGGTCTTCTACATAACCGAGGACATGGATGCCCGATTTGCCATCCAAAGCTCTGACATCTGGCGGCGGTTTGCTGCCAATGACATAAAAACTGGCATCTGGCACCTGCCGGCGGATAAGCGGCCAGATCTCCCGCTGGAAATAGAGCACGGCGCTGTAGTTGCGCCACCCCTGCATCGCACCCAGAAAGAACAGGCTGTGGGGCTCCGACGGAGGCGAGTCCAGGGTTCCCAGCGTATCCAGCCCTTCGAACCAGGGCGGCAAGACCATCACCGGCAGGCCGGGGTGGCGGGCCAGGATCTGCCGACGGTCCTTGTCAGACCGGGTGAGGATCAGGTCCATGCGCCGGTACAGGTCGTCTTCGTAGGCCCGGCTGCGGAGCCACTCTGTGAAATAAAAGGCCCGGCCCCACCGCTTTTCGTGGGCAAGGCTGCGTTGTCTGGCCACGGAAGAGTAGACATCTACCTCATCCAGGACGAGTTTGGGACCCTGAACTCGTCGCAGGTAATGCGCCATCCAGATGCGCTCGGCATGGATGAGGTCAAAGGCGCGTCGCTGCAACAGCGTGTCCAGCTTGCGCCGGAACTCCCGCGACTGATGGCGGACGATCCGGTGTGGGTAGCGCAATAACAGCGGCGCACGGGCTATCTTGCTGCCCAGGGTGCGCACCGAAGAGACGGCCTCTACCTCCAGGCAGTAGCGACGCATGACCTCCACCTGCTTCATCTCCTCAGGGCGGGCGAAGGAGATGAGCGATACATCGTGCCGCTGGCTCAGCCATTCGATGTAGTGGAACAGGTCTGTGCCGCCCGAATGGTCCACCGTGGGATAGGGCAGCAGATCGGCGACGAAGAGGATACGCATGTTCCGACTTTATCCCGGGTCTAGATATCCCAGTCCTTCCAGACGACTGGTGATCTCGGCTGCATCCTCGTCGGAATAGGCGAAACTGCTTTCCTGCCGGAAGTCGTAAGGTTCGGCCCGGCGGTAGCAAGGTGGAAACGTCTCCAGGTGAGCCGGATCAAAACAGTTCCGCATGACCTGGCCGTCCATGTCATCGGGGATCTGCTCTTGCAGTAAGTACAGAATAGTTGGGGCTACGTCGGTAATGTGCGCCCCGTCAGTCACCGACCCGGCCCGGATACCGGGGCCGTGGACCAGAAACAAGCCATCAGGTCGATGAAAGCCCTGAGCATCCTCTGCCTGGTGGATAATCGGCCCACCGGCAGCAGAACCGCTGATGCCCAAATAGCGATAGTTGCGGGCACTGATCAGCAGATCGGCTGCCAGCCCTGTCCAGGGACCGTGGTAGATCTCTTCGCGTTGATATACCTGATCTATGAGCGGTTGGCCGTCGGTGGGGTGACGCAAGGCTCCCATCACCTTGAGCAAATGGGCCAGCATCTCTGAGCGGGTTTCTCCACCGGTTTGGGTACATAACCGGACACCCTGCTCCAGGGGGCTGGAGAAATAGGCCCATGTGCGGGTCCAGTCAATACGCCGCCGTGGTTGGGGGTTGAACAGCGAACGGTGCCGCGCCTTGTGCCACCGCCAATAGCGCAGAACGCCCTCCGGGATCAAGGGCCGCAGCCAGCCCTTCAGGCGGCTGACACCCAACGGCTTGAAGCACAGGACTCCGTGGCGGGCCAGCCAGGCGTTGAGATCGAAGTAACCATCCAGGGGGCCGAAACCGTGGTCGGACATCAGGCATAGATAATCCTTACCCCTCAGTCTGGCCCCCAGAACGCCCAGCATTTCGTCCATTTCCCGGTAGCAACGCAACGCTGCTTCGCGGATAACCTGGCCTTCTGGTTGGGCATAGTGCGTGCATCCTGGGTCGAGATATTTCCATAGCTTATGTTGAATGCGGTCGGGCAGGATGAACACGGCGATCAGCAGGTCCCATGGTTCATGGTCCAGCAAAAAATACAGGGCGTCCCGGCGTTGACGGAAAGCATGCAATACCTCAGCCAGGAAGCGCAGGGCATCCTCCTGAGTTTCTATATGGTAGCTCTGAGCTTCAATGTCAATCACATATTCACCGATTGCGTCCAGCAGGCGGCGACCCAATTCCGGTGGATAGATCCAATCCGCTTCCAGGCCCGGGGTCATCATCCCAGAGATTAAAAAACCGTTCACCAGCTGGGCCGGGTAGGTGACCGGGATATTGATACAGCCAACCCGCCTGCCTTGCCGGCTCAGGATGTGCCATAAAGTCGGCGCCCGGATGGAGTAGGAGTTGATGAGGGTCAGGGGAGCGCCTGCTACCTGAAACTGATGAAAGTCAAAAATGCCGTGCTTGCCCGGGTTCTTGCCTGTGGCAAAGGAGGTCCAGGCTGGCGGCGTGCTGGGTGGTATGGTAGATCGCAAGATCCCCCACGCTCCGGCCTTCATCAAGGCTTGCAGGTTAGGCAGGTAGCCTTCTTCGGCCCAAGGACGAAGCAGGTCCCAGGTGGCTCCATCCAACCCGATCACCAGAACTCGCCCTTCTGACTGGACGGCCTGACCGCCTGCCCCCCCGGTTTTCTGTCCCGGCTCCATCTCTGCTACCCTCCTCTGGAAGCTGCACGCTGCACCGTCCTGTGCAGCAGGGCTACATCCTCTTGGGGAAGGGCCCGGAGCAGAAACAGGAGCGCTCCATACAGACCGGTACCAACAGCCAGCAATACGATAAAATTTCCTTTTTTGAACAGAAACAGGAATAGGGCCAACAGTGCTGCGCACAGGGCTGGCCTGATCAATGACCAAAGTGTATCCCAGCCAGCAGCGCGGCAATGCACGGCCCAGCCGAAGGTGAGGACTGCCACCAGAGACCGGGCCAGGAGCATGGCCCAACTGGTGGCAATGTAGCTCCCGGTGGGAACCCACCAGAAGCCCAATCCCAGGTTGAGCGCAATACCCAAGAGCAGAAACCAGGGGATGACCTGTTGTTGATTGCGCACAAAGATCGAACGGCTGAGCACCTGAGTGATGCCCACCGGTACCAAAGCCCACAGCAGGATGCGCAAAGCCGACTCCACACCTGCATATTGATGGCCAAATACCACCTGACCCAACGGTTGAGCCAGCGCCGTACCCAGCACGGCAACGGGCAACATGGCGACGACCAGATAGCGCACCGACCTGGCAGTCAAAGTTTCCAGAACGGTGTGCTGCAGTTTGTCGGTGGACAGGCTGGACATCACCGGGAAGATGGCCGTAGCGTAACTGAAGATCAGGGTGAGCCCAAATTGGGCCAGCCGCGAAGCCGCGCGATACAGCCCCACTGCTGTCTCATCTTGTAGCTTAGATAGGAGGAGAAGGTCGCTGTTCAGCAGAATGGTACTCAAAATGCTGATCAAGATAAAGCTGATTGATTCGCGGGCCAGATGTAACCCCAGCTTAAAATTCATGTCTGTGCGTGACCAATGGCCAGGGATGGACAAATAGCGGTGGCCAAAATAGAAATAGAGTAGCACAACAAACAGTTCCACCGTCACAATCACCCAGGCCACCCCCAACAGGCTGGGTTTCCAGAGCAGAACTCCCAGGCCGAGACCCAACTGGATGGTGTAGGCGATTAAGGTCGTGTAGCTGATGTAGCGCATCTGTTCCAGACCCTGGCACAGGCTTTCCTGCACAAAGGAGATCGAATAGGGGACAAGCATCAACCCCACCACATAGATGGCCTGCATCGTCCGCCGGTCATAGTCCAACAGATGAGCGATGCCAATCAGTCCCACCCAGGCCACCAACGAGACCGGGACAGTCAGACTGGTGACACTGAAAAAGAAGCGGTTCACCAAACTGGGTTGGCGGGCAACCTCGCGCACCAGCAGGTTTTGTAGTCCCATGTTTGAAAAAGTGATAAAGATGGTTACCAACGACATGACCACACCGTAGCGACCGAAATCCTCGACTCCCAGTTTGCGGGCTACCAGGACAGCAAAGGCCATGGATAGAAACTGTCTGCCAAATTTGGCCAGGATCATAGCGACGGTGTTGACTGCAATACGTTTAGTAAGGCTCATATCCTCTTCTCTCTGAGAGCCGGTCTGAAAACCACTAAGGACACAAAGAATTTCTATTCATTCCTTCTCATTCTTTTGTCGTGTGCTTTCGTGGTAGATTTTTCAGACAGGCTCTGAGGCCGCTATCGTCGATCCACCATTTGTCGGAGACGAGACCATCAATCTGGTGTGGCATGGTAGCCGGCAACGCCCAGAGGAACCCGGCCAGGAACCAGAATAGTTGATAAATGGCATCAATACGATAGGCCCAACCCAACAGGCTGTGACTGAAAAAGGCGATGAACCCGGCCAGCAACCCACCCGCCAACCGGGCCTGAAGCCCGCTGCCAGGACGCCAGGTGCGCCAGGCACGCCATACCACCGCGCCCATGACCGCAGTGAAAGCGATGAACCCCAGGAATCCAGTCTCGGCGGCCATCAGGACGAATTCGTTGTGTACCGGCGCGATCCAGCGGCTGGAGATGCCGCTCACATCGAAATCGGGCAGCCGTTCAACAAAGTTGTTGAGACCAATGCCGATAAGCGGGTGGGCCTTGATCATCTCCCAGGCATCGAGCAGCAGGGCGAGGCGTGAATTTGTCGCCGCGGGGGAAGAGAGAAAGAGGCGGGAGGTGATCAGATCGCCAAAGAAGAGATAGATCAGGCCAAGGGTGCCGGCCAGGACTCCCAGGATTGCAAGCCGGGAACGCCATCTAAGCTGCCAACGCACATTCTGCAGCACGACCAGCACAATGCCAATGCCCAGCGCCACCCAACCGCCCCGCGAGAAGGTCAGAATCATGGCCACGCTCCCCAGGGCGAAAGCTGCGATGCCCCATCCGGTCAGCAGACGGTTGGGCCGGGCCAGGAAAAGGGTCAGGGCCAGGGGGAGCAACAGTTCCAGATAGCGGGCCAGGGTGTTCGAGGAACCAAACAGGCCGCCACTCCTGAAGAACCGTTCGCCCGCCAGAACGACCATCTCTTCCTCTTGAGCTTCACCGAAAACCGCAAGATTCAACAGCCCCCCTCTCTGCTGTTGGGCCAGAGCCAATGCCCCCTGGGCCAGGACCCCTATCAGCAGACAGATCACTACGTCCTGGATGTCGCGCTCCTGCCGCACATGATGCCGGACATAGAAAAACAGAAGCAACCCCTTGACCATGCGCAGCAACTCAAAGGCGGTCAACACCGGATACAAGGCATTGAGGAGAGAAACCGTGCTGAGCAAGATCAGGGTGGCTATCAGAAGGTCCATGCGGTTGATCCTGGGCATCGGTTGCCGACCCAACACTATCTCCATTGCCCAGATCAACAACAATGCCGCCAGCAGCAGGTCCATCAGAGAGACAACGACCGTAGCCGGCATTCCCCCGGTGTGGGGAGGGGCAGGGAACAGCCGGAAGTCAATCCGCCACGACAGGGACAGGACCAGGGTGATGAACAGCAGGCGCTCCTTATTCCTGACCAGGAGGAAGGCCAGGCCGGCCAGCAGGCCCAACACCAGGAACGCCGACCACCACTCTCCTGCTCGCCGGGCGATCCAGGTCACAGCCAGGCTGCCCGTGGCCGCAACCACCAATCCGGTGATATAGAGAAGGGTATGGTTGGTCAGCACCCTTTGCCGACCATGAGATCTGTTCGCCACGTCCATCGGCTCTGTCACTCGCCAGCTTCCATCCCGGATACTCTAACCCCCCGGTTCATTACTTCTCCGGAGTACGCAGTCTGGCCAGGTGTTCCGCCGCCTCGCGGCGGAATCGCGCCTCAGGCTGCAGGGTCAGCATATGCTCCCACATGGCAATGGCCTGCTCTGTGTCGCCCAGCGCCTCATAGGTCAGCGCCAACCCACGGTAGATGTGGGGATGCTCCAAGTCGGCCCGGGCGCTCTGGTAGGTGGCAAGGGCCTGGTCCCATTGCCCTTGGGCGCGATAAGCCTCGGCCAGGAGATAGCGATACCAGGGAAGATCGGGCCGCAAATTGATGGCTTCCTGAAAAGCTTCAGCCGCCTGGGCGGGTTGTCCCTGGGCCAGGTAGACCTGGCCTGACTGCGACCAGGCGTGGGCGCTGTCAGGCATGATGACCAGGGCTTGCCGGTAGGCTGCGACCGCCGCCGCCAGGTCCCCCTGCTTCCTGAACAAGCCCCCCAGTTCCAGGTATACCTGGCCTGCCTGGTGGTCAGTCATACCACTCAATGCCTGTTGGTAATGGTCAATGGCTTTTTCGGTCTCGCCGGCCAGCCGATAGACATCACCCAGCCGCCGCTGATACCAGAACTGCTCGCGATAGTCCGGGTTCAACGTAACAGCGCGGACATACTCGGTCAGGGCTTCGTCCGCTTGCTCGTTGGCGATGAAAGCGTCACCCTGCAACAGGTGATACCATCCCCGATCAGGTTGTATCTCGCTCGCCCAACCGGTGAGGTCTTGGGCCACATACGCCTGCCCCAACTGCAACCAGATGCTGCCGCCACTGGTTGTAGTGGCCACCCGCTCGTGGTCGGGTATTGACCCCGCGAAATCCTGTTTCTCAAAAACGATGGCCCCCAGGGCTGTGTAAAGCTGTTGCAGCCTGGTTTTTACCTCTGGCCGTTCCCCGTATGGCCTGAATTGTTGTATACACTTTTGGATGATACGGATGGCATCGTCCACCACAGAAACATGGAGCCGGCTATCTGCACTCCTTTGGACCACGATTAAATTTTCAAACGGCTTGACGATGAAATATTTTCCCAGGGATTTGCTCACCTGAGAGGGGTAGATGACCCACCACACCCCCCGATCGGCGTACGAGACCTTAGCGACGGCCCTGCCTGCCGAGGCCGAATTCAAATAGATCCATTCGACATTCTGGATATCATTGCCGAAATAGTACGATATTCCCAACTTCCCTACCGGCGCAGGAGTCTGGATGATCACGTCGCCTGGACGCACATTCTCTTTCAGGTAATGGATTGCCCCTTTCCAATCAATATAGTGGGCCGGAGTAGCATATTTTCCAAGGGAAAGGATATATATCCCTCCCACGATCACCGGTACAATGCCAGGGACCAGCCTCTGAAATCTGGAGTTGGAATACCTCGTCCCCACAACCCGCCCGAACCATTGGCCAATGGTCGTAGTTCCCCTGGCGACAAACAATAGATAAACCGGTAGAAGGTAAATAAAAAATCTCACGGCATAATATTGAGGACCGGGCCCGGTGATGAGAAAAAAGGCCAGGGGCACGGCAACCAACAACGCCGGCAAGAAGGCCAGTTCTTTCGAAGACAGAAGGCCAAGCAGAAACAAACCCACCAGGAGATAGTCAGCCGGCCTGTGGACACTGTTCAGGCTGTTCAGGACCTCCCCACAAAAATGGAGGAGCAGGAGAAGTGGAGCAGAACCAGGGGCCTGGACCGCTTTGCCGAGCGCAGCACGCAAAGCCGGGAACCTGGGGATATAGAAAATGCCGATAGCCGCCAGGAAGATGACCAACCCCAACAGATAGCCGCCAGCGCTTCTCCAGTTGTGTGTCCGCGCCCCACGATCCACTTGCCTTTTCCGCAGGAAAAACAGGCCAGCAAAGATGGCTTCACTGCTCAGGACAAAAAAGGCAGAATAGTGGTTATAAAGGTTTAGAATGGTCGAGAATGCGAAACCGAACCACGACTTTTTGTCGTTCTTTGTCAGGGCTCTATACAGGAACAACAGCGACAGGAGGGAAAAAAGCAGCAGGAGTGAATAGTATTTTGCCTCCTGGCTATGAAACCGGTAGAATGGAGAAAGAGACAGGAACAGGGCAGCGAGCAGCCCCTCTTGCATTCCGAACATCATCCTCCCCGTCTGATACAGGACCGGGATCGCCAGGATGCCTGCAACAGCCGAAGTGAGGCGGACAATGAACTCGCTTTTGTCGAACCAGGCGATGAGAAAATGATTGATCAGATTGGTCAGGACATGGGCCGGCTTTTTCAGCAGTTGGACGGCACTCATCTCCCAGCGCTGGGCAAGCACCAGCTCATCCTGATACAGGCTTCTTTCGCCGAGATCATGCATGACCAGGACCATAGCGACAAGGATCACGGCCAGCAGGGCAAACTCGAAGAACCCCTGGCGGAGCAACGCTTCTCTCCTCAATGTCGGTTTTCCCCGATCACCCGGTTGGCAGGTGCCAGGATGGGCCATATTACCCCGCATACCCCCACCCCCGCAACCTGTCTTGCACCTCGGCCAGCTCCTGCTCCGCCAGGCCCGGCTCCCCGCCCCCATCCCGGTACACGCTCGCCCGGCTGTAGACCACCGGCCGGGCCAACGGCGAGGCCGGTGCGAAGGCTTCGCTCAACACCCGCCCATCCAGCTCTTCAGGCACGGCTACCCCCAGAGCGTGCAGCAGGGTCGGGGCCAGGTCCAGGATGCTGGCCTCCTCCAGCCGCGTGCCCGGCCTGACCCCCGCCCCGGCCAGGATCAGCACCCCCTCCGGCCGGTGGTGGCCCGACAGGCCGGTGATCTCCTCGACCAGCCGGTTGGAACCAAAGTCGGCATGGCCAAAGGCCATATACTCCCACCCGCGCGGCTGGACGAGCAGATCGGGGGTGCGGGCCAGATAGAGACCGCTGTAGATCTCCTCCCGACGATAGATCCGCTCCACCAGCGGCTCGCCCGTGCGCGGATCGCGCAACGCCAGCGCCTGAGCGGCGATCCACTCCTTCAGCTCCTCATACTCGCGCCCCGGCTGCACAATGCCGTGAGGTCGGGCACCGGCCAGATTGATATACACCTGGCCAAAGCTGCCGATGCTGAACGCCCGGGTGCGCGACCAGTCCACGTCGTCGAACGACAGGAACAGGCGGTTGACCAGGCTCGCCTTTTGCTGGAAGCGCACCTTCTGCCGCAGATGGCCTAAGCCCAAGGCCCGGGCGAGGCGGAACATGTGCAACGGCGTGTAGCCCAGCCGGAACAGCAGCCGCTTGAAGGCCGTCCGCGGATTCCGCTTGAACCGGAGCAGCCCCAGGCTCACCAACCAGTTGTTGGTCAGGAAAAAGCTGTGCACCGGCCCAAAACCATGGTCCGACATGACCACCACCAGGCTGTCCGGGCCGGCCTGGGCCACCAGGCGACCCACATCGGCGTCCACCTTGCGGTGAAAAGCCAGGATCCGTTCCCGCCAGGTTGCGGCCTCAGCCGGGTCATGGCGCGGGTGGTTGGGGTCCAGGAGCCGCCAGGTCTCGTGCTGGACCATGTCGGTATCCCAATAGACGACGGTGAACAGGTCCCATGGCCTGCTGCGCATCAGGTACAGCGCTGCCTGGGTGCGGTTCTCCACGCTGGCCGTCAGATCGTCCAGAAAGCGGTCCAGACGGGCCGTAGAACGATAACGCTCGTCCGGCGCGAGCAAAAAATCGCCCAGCTCGGCCAGCAACTCCTGCTTCAACTCGGGCGGATAGGCCCACTCGCTGTCAGGGCCGGGCGCCAGGAAGCCGCTGATCATAAAGCCGTCCACCGGCTCCGGCGGATAGGTGACCGGGATGCCCAGCAACCCCACCCTGTACCCGGCTTCGTTCAACCAGTCCCACAACGCCCGCGTCCGGCGGCTGGTCGAGTTGATCATCGTCACCTTGTAACTGTCGGCGCCGGGATAGACAAAGTCCACCACCCCATGTTTGCCGGGATTCACCCCGGTGATAAAAGAGTTCCACGACGAGGAGCTGATGGGCGGCAGCGTGGTCCGCAGCCGGCCCCATGCCCCCTCCTCCATCAACCGCCGCAGATGGGGCAGTTCGCCGGCCTGGATCCAGGGGCCAAGCAGGTCGAACGTGGCCCCGTCGAGACCAATGATCAGCACTCTCAAGTCTACCTCGTTTATCTACCCGGCAGTCAGGGATTCTGTCTGTTTGAGGTGAATAATAATCCGTCGCTCACCATCGAGGACTATGCCATTATTCCGAATGGTGATACCCGTAACAGCGGTCGTCGGCAACGCCAGAACAGCTTCTCCATCTATCATTTCGCCAGCAAGCTCCAAAGGATAAAGCCGTTTTTCCTCGTCAAGCCGTGCCAGGAGATCAAAGAATGTCTCGACCGATACCTCTTCAAAGTCACGTTCGATGAACCTATCCATCATTATTTCGAACTCTTTTTGATCCATGCTATCTATAGTCTTCTCTCTCATTTTACTCCCTCTTGAGTCTTTGCAAAGCCCTGACTCGATCCTTCCACACTTTGTAATCAAGGACCACAAACCGTCCTTCCACCAGGTCGATCTGCACCGCCGAAGGGAAGAATTGGGCCGCCTGCCGAATGTCAGCGACCAACACATCACCATTCAGGTCTTTCCAGACGGCGGGCCGCATGAGCACAGCGCATACCCAGGCTTTACGGCTGGTGTCGAAAAGCCTGGTGATATAGAAATCATGGGGCAAAGCACTGGTTCGGGATGCGTGTAAAAAATAAGTAGAAGTTTTGATATCACCCTGCCATCCTTCGATTATCAGGTCGCAAATAGCCAGACGCTCAGTCGGATCAAGGATGTTGTGTGCGGTGTAGAGAATGCCTGCCGCGTCCAGGTCGCGGAAGATACTGACCTCAAAGATATACCCTTTGGCAAAGGAATCCCACCAGTAGTATGCATAAGCCAGCAGATACTTACTGCCAGTTTCTTGGGGATCGTACCAACCATTTGCAGCCAGGTCAGTCAGGATCTGTCGGGCTATCTGAGCTTTCAGAGGGATGCCTTCGTGCAACGGATGGGCCATGGCTAAGAGTTGCTCAAGGAACTGTGTCGCATACCGACCTTCGATGGCATGCCGATAGATCTCCTCAAAAGTCCAGACGCGATTCCCCCTGACAAGTCGAGCTTTTCGCAAAAGGTCAAAGGCCTCCAGGAGTATCCGCCAGCCATCGTTGTCGAGCGTGCGATAGTCTTGCAAGTAGGCGTGCACAGTCATTTTGTGCAGTAAAGTGAAATCGGGTGGCAAGTCAATGGCCATACTGTTCTATTTATCCCAAATACCCCAGGCCTCGCAGCCGCTCCATGATCTCCTTTTCCCCCTCCTGGGTGTAATCCACCACTTCGGTCGGGGCCAGGGTGGCCGCCGGTGCGCTGAAATGGAGGGGAAAGGCCTCCAGATAGCCGCCAGCAAAAGCCTCGGCCAACATCCGGCCATCCATGTCGGTGGGGACCGGCAGGCCCATGGTGTGCAGCACCGTCGGCGCGATGTCCTGGATGACCGCCCCTTCAAGCTGAGCGCCCGGGCGCACTCCCGGCCCGTTCAGGATCAGCAGCCCATAGTCGCGGTGCATCCCCGAATAGCGATAGACCGTCGCCACGGTCCGGCGGTGGCCAAAGTCGGCCAGGCCGAAAAAGATGTCGGACGGTTCCCTGGGCCGCAGGATCAGGTCGGGAGCGCGCTCCAGGTAGGGACCGGTATAGATCTCTTCCCGGCGCAACACCTGGCCGATGAGCAGCCGGCCGGTGCGCGGATCGCGGAACTCGTAGGCCAGACGCTCGATCTCATCGCGCACCGCTTCGTACTCGGCCCCCGGTGCGACAATGCCCTGCGGCTCACGCCCTTTGAGATTGATATAGATGGACCCCAGGTGTCGGCCAAAGGAGTAGGCCCGTGACCGGCTCCAGTCCACATCCAGGAAGGAGAGAAAGGCCAGCTTGAGCAGGTGGTCCACAAAGTAGCCGGCTACATACTCCGCCTGGCGGGCCAGGCCTACCCGATCCAGAAGGCGGTGGACATTGCGCAGGGTAAAGCCGCGCCAGAACATCCACTCCTTGAGCCGGGTCCAGGGGTCCCGCTTCAGGCACAACATGCCGATATCCAGCAGCCAGTTGTTCAGGACGATAAAGTTGTTGGCCCGGCCCATGCCATGATCCGACAGGATGATGACCAGCGTCTCCTCATCGGCGTACTCCAACAGCCGACCGATGCTCTCGTCCACCTGGTGAAAGTAATCACGGACCACCCACTCCCTGTCCTCCCGGTCGGTCCGCCACGGATGGTCAGGGTCCAGGTAGTGCCACAACTGGTGCAGGACCCGGTCGGTGTCGAAAAAGACAACCATAAACAGGTCCCAGGGCCGGGTGCGGGCCAGATACAGAGCGGTGCGCGTCCGCATCTCCAGCAGGTCGTAGGTGGCCTTCAGGAAGCTCTCCTTGCGGTTTTCGGCAAAGGTCTCGGTGGGATAGATGCGATAGTTGCCGATCTCCCGTTCCAGTTCTCCGGCCAGATCGGGGGGATAGATATAGTCGGTAGCCTTGTAGGGCGTCATCCAGCCGCTGACCATAAAGCCGTTGACCGGCTCCACCGGGTAGGACATGGGGATGTTGAGCACCCCCACCCGATAGCCGGCATCGCTCAAATAGCGCCAGATCGTCGTCCCGCCGCGCAGCGAGGCGTTCACCGGCGGAAAGCTATAGGTCCCCTCACGGCGGTACAAAAAGTCATAGATGCCGGTTTTGCCCGGATTCATCCCTGTCACAAAGGAAGACCAGGAGGGTCCCGAAGTCGGCGGGATGGTGGAACGAAGCTGCCCCACGGCGCCGCCGTCCATCAGCCGCCGCAGATTGGGCAGGTATCCGCCCCCGGCCCAACGCTGGATCAGGTCAAGGGGCACCCCATCCAGACCGATGATCATGATTTTTCGGGCTTTGTGCATGAGATCACTTTCCAGGTTCCAGGTCCCGCAGGGCTTGCAGGGCCACAGAGTTCTCCGGGTCCAGTTCCAGGACCCGGCGGTAGGTTTCGATCGCCTGGGCCGTCTGTCCGTCGGCCCGATATGCCGCCGCCAGGCCCAGACGGTAGGCCACATTCTGCGGTGCCAGGGCGACCGCCTGTTCATACTCCGCGATCGCTTCGTCCAGGCGCCCCTGCTGCCTGAAGATGCCGCCCAGTTCGGCGTGCGGCCCAGGCTGGTCGGCCGCCAGCTCGATGGCATGGCGCAACGCCTGCCCGGCCTCGTCCAGGCGGTTCAGGCGGCGCAAGGCCCGGCCCTGGGAAAACCAGGCCCAGAACTGACCAGGCTGGAGCCTGACGGCGTGTTGGGCCAGGTCCAACATCGCCGCATAGTCTTCCCGGGCATAGGCCAGGTCCGCCAGCCGCAGATAGGGCCAGGGGTTGCCGGGGAGCAGATCGGCCGCCCGCCGCAGTTCGGCCTCGGCCTCCTGGTTGTGCCCTCCGGCCTTGAAGAGATACCAGCCGTAGTCGAGATGATATTGCCCCTCATCGGGCACCAGGGCGACCGCCTGGGCCAGCGCGGCGCCGGCCTCTGCCCAGCGACCGGCCTCGGCCAGGAGCCTGCCCCGCCGGGCGTGCGCCGAAGCGGCCAGCCGGCTGTCGGAAGTCAGAGCCACGGCCTGGCTATAGGCCTCCAGCGCTCGCTCCGCTTCCCCTTGCGCCCGGTACAGTTCCCCCAGGCCATACCAGGCTGTCGCCGCCTGCGGGTCAAGGGTCAGCGCCCGCCGGTAAAAGACTTCGGCTTCAGCCCAATTCCTGTCCCGCTGCTGCCGGTCGCCGGCCTGGACGAAAGAGGCTGCCGATTGCCCGGCCCCGCGCCACAGGCGGACCAACGCCGCCTGGCGGCCCGCCTCATCGTCGCCACAGGGCTGGCCGGCGATCCCCTTCAACTCGGAAGCGGACACCCGTTCACAGGCAGAGGCCAGTTGCCAGTGGCCCAGCGGGTTCCTGGGGCGCAGCGCAAGGTAACGAGCCAGCGCCTCGGCCATGGCCGGCCGATCCCCTTGGCGCTCGTGGAGTACAGCCAGAAGGCGATAGGCCTGAGCATTGCCGGGAAACAGGCGCAATGCCCGTTGCAATGCCTGGCCGGCAGCCTGGTCCCCTGCCGGGCTGTTCAGATCGAGATGTCGCCCGGCCTGCTCCACAAAGCAGGCGCTGGCCGTCCAGGGGAAGAGGAAAAGGCCGAGGGCCAGCAGAATCAGGCCAACCGCCAGATACCCCCTCCACCGGCGCCCATGTCGGCGGGGCAGCAGTTCCGATTCAGCCTGCATCGCCCCTGGTCTCATCCCCGGCCACTGTCCGCCGCCTGTCTGCCAGTTCCAGGAGCAGGGCCACTGCCAGGCCGACCGCCAATCCCAGCCCGGCTCCCAGGACGGTGTTCACCAGCTTGCGGGGGCCCACCGGTTTCGACGGCACGGCAGCCCGGCTGGCCAGCCGCCCTGCCCCGCCCGGCGATTCGGAGGCGATGCGGGCTTCTTCCGTTTTGCGCGCCAGGCTGTCGTACAATGAGCTGGCAATCCTGACCTCCTGGGTCAGACGGTCCCCCTCGTTGGTCGCCGCCTGGAGCTCCTGCTGCACCTTCAGAATCTGCGGCTGCAAGGCCGCCATCTGGGCCTCGATCTCGGTCAGGCGGGCCGACAACAGGTTTTGCAGATCGTCCAGAAAGGCGATCTGCCCGGCGACGGTCCGGCCCTGAACCGCCTGGTCCAGTGAGATCTGGAGCAACGGCTGGGTATCCTGTTCCAGCAGGTTATAGGCCCGCAACTGCAACAACAGCGAGGTGAGTTCATCGGCCGGGGAGAGGGTCCGGCTGGCCGGTTGGGCGGCCAGTTGCGCCCGCCAGCCGGCGATCTGGCCCTGCAGCACCTCGATAGAGTTTTTAGCTGCCAGATAGTCGTCCACAGCTTTGATTTTGGCCGTCAGTTCGCTGGAGAGCATTGCCGCCGGGTCGCGGGCCTTGAACTCGGCCAGCGCCTGCTGGGCCGCGTCCAGGTTGTGTTGGGCCAGGGACAACTGTTCGGCAAAGAAGGAATACTCCTCCCCCTCACCACCATACAGCCGACCAAGCATCTTCACATACAGATCGGCCCAGGCGTTGGCCAGGGACGCCGCCAGATGGGGATCGCTGTCGCGAACCTGCAGGCGGATCACCCCCACATCTTTGCTCGCCTTAACCGACATCTGGTTGCGCAGCCGTTCCAGGTCTGGAGCCGGCCTGCCGGTCATCGTCGCCAGCGCCTCCGCCACCTGTTGGATCAGCTCATCGGTCTGGGCCAGCTCCGGATAGGAGGCATAGATCGAGGTCTGAAGCCGTTCCTGAGCCAGCGGCTCGAACTGCTGGCTGAACTGCATCAGGTACTTGGGCGGGGTAATGGCCACCACCGCCGTCGCCTCGTAGGTCGGGGCCAGGACGAAAAAGCTCACCAGAGCAGCCACCGCCGCCGCAACGGCCGTCGTCAGCACGATCCAGTACCAGCGCCGCACAAGCAGGTCCACATAGGGGCGCAGATCGATCTCGTCGTCAAACAGGCTGATTTCCTTCTCACTCATCAGATTACGCTTCCTCACCAAAAAGTGGGCTGAAACGACAGAAAACTGCATAGCCGATCAGCAAGATCAGCAGGCAGGTCACAAAGGTTCGCAGGAAAAAATCGGGGCCGGTCACGTGGCCGTAGTAGAGCACATCCTGATAGGAGGCCACCAGCGAGGCCATGGGGTTCAGGCGGCGCAGCCAGAGCTGGAGGTTGACCGTCAGGCCCAGGACCTCTTTGCTGTTGGGCAGGATGCTGATCGGGTAAAAGATCGGGGTCAGGAAGAACCAGGCCTGCAACAGGACCTCCAGGATGTGCTGCGTATCCCGGTAAAAGACGTTGGCCGTCGCCAGCAGCAGGGCCATGCCCAGGGCAAAGATCACCTGGGTGAGAATGACCAGCGGCAACATCAGAAGCGCCGCTGTCAGCCTGATCTGAAAGGCCAGGAGCATGGCAAACAACACCACCAGAGCCACCAAAAAGTTGACCAGGTTGGACAGTACGGCTGTCAGGGGCAAGATCTCTCTGGGAAAATAGACCTTTTTGATCAGCGACGCATTGTTCACAATGGAGCCGGCGGCCGCCGTCGTCGAGGCCGTAAAAAAGCTCCAGGGCAGGAAGCCACACAGGAAAAAAACCGGATAGTTGGGCAGGTCACGGTTGGGGATCATCAGCGTAAAGACGATGGTAAAGACCAGCGTCATGAGCAGGGGGTTCAGCAACGACCATAACACTCCAAAAACCGAATTCCTGTAGCGCACCTTCAGGTCGCGGATAACCAGGTTCCTGATCAGCTCGCGGTAGCGGACTAACTCACCGATTCGACGGATCATGGGACTGTCATTCCAGACCGGGGTGTCGGCCCTTCGGTTTCGGACAAACCTGTTCATAGGCCTGCACAATCCTGGCTGCTGCCTGTTCCCAGGAATAGTCTTGCAGCGCCATGCGTCGCAGGGCCTGCCTCCGCCGGCCGTTGGCGCCGTCCGACAGGCCCCGCAGCAGGGCTTCGGCCAGGGAGAGTGGGTCGCCCGGAACCGCGTACAGGCCCTCGTCGCCCAGATATTCGCGGCTGACCGGCGTGTCAAAGGCCACGGTCGGCAGGCCCATGGCCATGTAGTTGAGGATCTTGCCGCTCCCCTCGGTGGCCGACAATTTAGGGGCGACGGCCAGGTCACCCAGAGCCAACAGGTCGCGGGCCCGGGCATAGGGGACTTTGCCGGTGAAGGTGGTATGGTCGGCGATCCCCAGGTTGCAGGCCATCTGCCGGTAGTACTCCACCGCAGGAAAGCCCATGATCAAAAAATGCACATCCTGGCGCTGCTGCAACAGGCAGGCCGCCGCCTGGAGCAGGGCATCGGTGCCCTGATAATCGGCCAGCAGACCCAGGTAGACGATCACCTGCCGTCCGGGGGGGATGCCCAGGGCTGCCCGGCGGGCCGGCAGGCTGGCCCGCTCTTCTTCACTCAGCGGGCGGAATATGGTGGCATCCACACAGTCGGTCACCGGCTGGACCTGCTCCGGCCGGCAGCCAAACTCGCCGACCAGCAGCCGCCGGGCGTGGCGTGAACTGGTCAGGATGACCGGCGACAGGTGGTCAATCTCCCTCTCCAGCCAGCGCAAAGGACGATAGAACAGGCTCTCCTGGCGCAGAAACCTGTGATCCATCATCTCGCCGGTCAGGCTCCCCTGAAAGTCGAAAACCATCGGCAGACGCAGTAACCTGCCCACCGCCAGGGCGATGAGTGCCCCCTCGTGCATGTGGCCGTGGAGCAGGTCGGGGCGATTTCGCAGGGCGGTGGTCAGCACCGTCCAGAATAGCAGGAAGTCAAACCCGATCTTGTGCAGCGACGAGCCGACCTCATAATGTCCACGGAACGGGATGCTGGGGGTGCGGCGGATGGTCAGGCCGGGCACAGCCTGGCCGTTTCGGTATGTGCAGATCGTCACCTGATGGCCCAACCGTTGCAGCACCCGTGCCTCTTCCAGAATACGCACCGAGCAGCCATAATCGGAAAAGAATGAGGTCGGGGCTATCATCAGGATTCTGTATCGCTTTGCACTCGCCTCTGCGTCACCCACCGAGATCGCCCCTGTCATGGAACTGCCTGCCCTTCCGCAGATTTGCTTTCTAACCTGCGGGAGGGTAGCGGCTACATCCCCCACCAGCTCACGGGACGCGCAGCCCAGATTGTACCCCATCTGGCAGGGAAATGCAAACGCCGGCGGCGGGGAGAAAACAGGAGCCCGGCTCCTGAGAGGCCGGGCTCCCGAACAGGCCCAGGCTGGCCTAATCGCCGGGCAGCATCTGGAAGCGGATGCCCAGGTAGGGGCTGCCGGCCATGCGGGGCATATGCATCAAGTTAAGGCACATCGAGCAGCAACTGATAGGTACTGGGATGTTTCTTGCGCCGATTCAGCCGGCAGGTAGCTATCAAACACGACCGCAGGCGAGTCAGCACCGAGACCAGGGCCTC
>Ga0209101_1000935_pt1 | contig 23273 bp, 19 predicted proteins | sample ConPoolayeCmetaG_FD_185481 | JGI IMG/M metagenome (GOLD analysis project Ga0209101, IMG submission 185481) | Hot spring microbial mat communities from California, USA to study Microbial Dark Matter (Phase II) - Cone Pool mat layer C metaG... ...
GTCCTCGGGCAGGTTCCAGGGGCAGATTCTCGGCTTTGATGTCGAGGTATTCCTCTTGCTGCCAACCGTTGATGTCCAGATGCTGCTTGAAATACCCCTGGTCGTAAAACAGACCGACGGCCACTAGCGGCACGCCCAGCCCACTGGCGCTTTTGATGTGGTCGCCGGACAGAACCCCCAACCCGCCCGAGTAGATCGGCACCGACTCGTGAACCCCAAACTCCAGCGCGAAGTAGGCCACGGGCTTGGAACCCAACACGCCCGCGTTGGTCCGCGCCCAGTGCGGCACGTCGCTCATGTACTCCTTCAACCGCCGATACGCATGGTTGATGCGGCTGTAGAGCACCAATTCCGCCGCCCGCATTTCCAACCTCTCGGGGGTGAACTCCTTCAGCAAGGCGATCGGATTATGGTCGAGCTGCCGCCAGCGAATCGGATCCAAATCGCGAAACAGGCTGATGACGTCGGGATGCCAGCTCCACCATAGATTGCTTGCCAGCGTCATGCACTTGTCGTAGAGGCTTTCCGCGCTCAACAGCGGAGGGAAAGTAGGGCGAGGACCCGCGGAGGAAACCGTGACCGTCTGACTCATGGCAAGAACACCTATGCGTCCAAATCGCTGAAACTCAACGCGAAGGAAGAATTATAGCGAAACCTGACCCGCAAGCGAACCCATTCCACCCAAAAGCCGGGATTATCGCAAGCCGACGCATATTTACGGCCGATTCCCCAAACAGCGACCGGCCCTTTGGCCGTGCTGGATTGCATCGGCAAGGCCCTGCATTGCCAAAGCGCGCCATCCGCAATTCGGAGTCTTCGGCCCGGATTTCATCAGACGGTGAAGGCGCCGTGTACGCTCGTGGTTCACCGTTCGGACGGAGACCCACCCTCGTTGGGCACCCATGCAGTCGCGGGAATGTCCGGCAAAGCGGGCAGTCGGGGGAGACTCCGCCAATCAGGAAAACAGGACAAGACGCCTGAATAGGGTGCTCGATGGGGGCTTCTTTGTGTCCGCGCAACAAAAAGGGCCGGTCCCTGGGGACTGGCCCTTTGTCTCAGGCGGTGAATGGTTGACTTGTCTTGCGTCTGTCCGCTTCGATTGTCGAACCGCCTCAGTCCCACCACCATTGACCCGGGGCGAGTTTCAAGGCGGTGTCCTGATGGAGTTTGGCCACGCTGCTGTTTTCGTCGGCGAGGATGTTTTCCGGCTTGATGGCCATGAGGGCCTCGATGCGGACGCCGCCCGCGATGGGCGTCATCAACCGGCTCCCGCGCCACACCGTGGCCACGGTCGATTCGACTTGTTTGGGGGCGTTGTAAACTTCGGTGGGCATGGCCTGCTCGTTGCCGAAGATTTCCATCTTCCAGCCCGCCTTTCCATAGTAGTCTTGTTTCTGGATGAAGGCGGCGGCCACGGAGAGATCGATCAGGTTGCGGAGTTCGGCATAAACCGGCGAGCGCTCGGCCAAGATCGGATATTTTTGGGTGAAGCTGGTCACGAACGCCTGGCTGGCCAAGTTCGAGCGGCCGGAAACCACGCGCGTGCCGCCTTCGGCCACCATCTCGTCTTCGCCCACTAGTTTCACCCCGTCGCCGACCAACTCCATGGCCAACCCGTCCTCGCTCGTCCGAACACAGTGATAGTCCGGCACGAAGAACCAGCGGAACAAGGCATTTCGGGCGACCTGGCTGGGATTGACGCGGTCGATGAAGCTCGTCATGCGGACCGGCGGCTGTTCCAGCCCGATGCCGATCAGCTTCATCCGATAATCCGCCTCGACAAGCACTTGGGCGAAGTGGGTTTTTGGCGAGACGCCGTTGACGGTCACGTTTTGCATTCCGAGGCTGCTTTTCAAGCCTTCGACGAGGCGAGGGGCGACGGCCATTTCCTGGCCGCGCTGGAACGTGGTGGGATTGCTGCGGAGGAACTGTTGCAGGGCCTCGAGTCCCTCGGGCGTCGGATCAATCGAGCAACCGATGACCTTGGCTCCCTCGCCGCCGGGCGGGAACGCCCGCAGCGCCACCACCAGGTCCTGAAGCTGAATCACCGGCCGACCGCTTTGAACTCCGACGATGCGGCCGGAGCCGTCGTCGATCCAGCCCTCCGCTGGCCCGGCAATCACGATGTCTTTCGTCTGCGGAAAGAAAAAGACGAATCGCAGCCGTTGCAACCCTGCGAGGTAGCGCATCTCGTCGGAGAGCACGCCGTTGGCTTGTGCGATCGCCCGTTCCAATCTCGTCAGCGAGACCTTGCGGAGTTTGCTGGGGGCGAAGGCGTCGCGGCCGCTGGCGGCCCGTTGCGCGGCCAGTCGCTCCCGAGCCGTCATGCCGGCGGTATCGACGATGGTCTTGGTTCGCACCACCCCTTGGGCGTCAACTTCAATTCCGGACACGAGGGGGGCGTTTTGCTGGTTCTGGTTCTGCTGTTGGGCGTGCGCCGCCGAAGACCACTGCGCGACGGTCAGGGCGACGGCCACCATAAGAAGCGTCCGGAGACGGAAGACGCGCGAACGCATGAGCTGGTACTCCCTCTGGGCGAAAATGGTCCGCCACGCGCCCAACCGTGCGGCCCAACGACCGCGATGGGGGCGCAAATAGTCATCAGGACTGGGCCACTCTTTTGATCTTAATTGGCGAAATTGGGTAAAACAAGCAAGTCGCCTGGATTTTAGTGGCCCTACTATAAAGCTACCCCAAAAACCACCCCCAATGACCGGGGCGTTCCGAAGCGGTATCTGCAAACCGTAAAGTTCAGAGGTAAAACAACTTACGGATTGTCGCCTCACTGGCCGTTGGATCGCCCATTCTGCCCGTTGGCGAACCGCCCATTGGCTTTCCCGTACTTGCGACCGCCGTTGCCATTGGCTCGGGAAGCGGCCACGAAACGGACATTCTCGGGCCCGAGCAATTCGGCGACACGTGTGCGGAGTTCCAGGCTAGGCTCGATGCGTGGCCGTTGGCAACGGCACTTCACCTGGGCGCCATCGGCCAGCATGACGACGAGTTCCACGTCGCAGGAACCGGGATAAGCACGGAGGATTTCGTAAAGCCGCTCCAGTCCCGCCACGCCGTGGGCCTCTTCGTGAACCCGCAGCACGACGCTTTTGGTGCGTCGGGAAGCCAATTCCTCCAAGGGGATCAATTCGTTGACGATCAGGTTGGCCTCGTCGCCGCCGCGTTTGTCGATGACGCCGACGACCGCCAGGATGGCATCGGGCTGGACCAAATCGGCGAAGTGCTGGAACGGCTCGGGCCAGAGGATGCAGCGGATCACGCCCTCGGCGTCCTCCAGGTCGAACATCGCGTAGCGCGTGGGGCTTCCAGGCCGAGGGTTCTTGGTGTGCGCCAGCTTGATCGAGGAGATCATCCCGCCCAGCGTCACCTCCGCGCGATGGGCGAGTTTCGCCGCCTGGGTCGTGCTGTGCGAACAGAAAGCGGCAAGCGTCGCCTGATGTTCGGCCAGAGGATGGCTCGATCGATAAAATCCGAGCACTTCCTTCTCCTTGGCGAGCTTGTCGCGATGTTCCCATTCGGGGACGTCGGGCAGGCCGGCCACGGCGGAGGTTTGAGCCGGTTCCTCCTCGTCGCCAAACAGCGCCAATTGGCCGCAGCGTCGATCGGCCGCCGCCGCCGCCCCGGCCTGAAGCGCGCGGTCGATGCCCTGAAAGAGCTGGGCTCGGTTCGATGCGAGGCTATCGAACGCCCCGGCCTTGACCAGCGACTCGATCGCCGTGCGGTTCACCACGCCGCTTTCGAGCCGCTCGCAGAAATCGAAGAGGCCGCGGAACGGGCCGTGGGCCTGACGCTCGGCCACGATGGCCTCGGCCGCGCCGACGCCGCAGCCCTTGATCGCCCCCAGCCCGAACAGGATCCTGCCGCCGGACACGGTGAAATCGGCGCCGGAGCTATTGACGTCGGGAGGGACGACCTCGATTCCCATCCGATGGCAGTCCTCGATGTGTTCGACCAGCGAGTCCTTTCGGGTGAAGTTTCGGGCGGGCATGTCGCTGGACAACAGCGCCGCCATGAACTCGACTGGCCAATGCGCTTTGAGATACGCCGTAATGTAGGCGATCAGGGCGTAAGCGGTCGAATGGCTCTTGTTGAAGCCGTAGCCCGCGAATTTCTCGATCAACCCGAACAGTTCCTCGGCGTCCTTCTTGGACAGTCCCTGGGCCTGGGCGCCCTCGATGAACTCCTCGCGGAACTTGGCGATGATCGCCAACTTCTTCTTGCTGATCGCCTTGATGCAGGTATAGGCGTTGGCCAGTTTGATCCCGCCGAGCCGGTTGAGAATCCGCATCACCTGTTCCTGGTAGACCATCACGCCGTGGGTCTCTTCCAGGATTTCCTTCATCACCGGGTGCTTGTACTCGGCCTTCTTCCGCCCATGCTTCACCTGGATGTAGTCGTCGACCATGCCGCCTTCGAGCGGGCCGGGCCGATAGAGGGCGTTGGTGGCGATGATGTCGCGGAAGTGGTCGGGCTTCATCCGCTGCAACAGGTCGCGAATCCCGCCGCTTTCGAGCTGGAACACCCCTTTGGTCTCGCCGTGGCAGAGGAGGGCGAAGGTCTTCGGGTCGTCGAGCGGGAAGCAGTAGGGATCGATCCTCTGGCCCGTCGTTTGCTCGATCAGATCGACGGTCTTCGAGAGGATCGTCAGGTTGCGCAGGCCGAGGAAATCCATCTTCAAAAGCCCTGCCCGCTCCACGTCGGCCATCGCCCATTGGGTGATGATTTCCTCCTTGCCTGTGCCGCGTTGCAAGGGAAGATACTCGATCAGGGGTCGGTCGGCGATCACCACGGCGGCGGCGTGCGTGCCGACGTTTCGGGCAAGGCCCTCGACTTGCCTGGCGAGGTCCAACAGCTCGCGGACTTCCGGGTCCGAGTCGTAGACCTTCTTGAGGTCCTCGCTGATTTGCAAGGCTTTTTCGATGGTGATTTTCATTTGCTCGGGCACGAGGGAGACGACGGCGTTGACCCTCGGCAAGGGGAGGCCCAGCGCGCGGCCCACGTCGCGGATGGCCGCCCGGGCCGCCAGCGTGCCGAAGGTTCCAATCTGGGCGACGTTTTCCGTGCCGTATTTCTCCTTGACGTACTGGATCACCTCGCCACGGCGCTGTTGACAGAAGTCGATGTCGATATCCGGGGCCTCGCGCCGGTTCTCGTCGAGGAACCGTTCGAAAAGCAAATCGTACTTCAGCGGGCAAACGTGGCTCAGATACAAGCCATAGGCCACCAGCGACCCTACCCCCGAGCCTCGCGCCGTGGCCGGAATCCCTTGTTCCCGCGCAAATCGCACAAAATCCCAGACAATTAGGAAATAATTGGCGAATCCCAACTTGTTGATGACGTCCAGCTCGCGGTCGAGCCGATCCATGACCTCTTGGCAAAGCTGCCCGTCGCGGCAACGCTGCGGATCGTTCCGGTACCGCTCGCGCAGGCCTTCCAGGCACAACTGGCGGAGGAATTGCTCGGAAGTGGTGCCCTGGGGAGGGACAAAGATGGGGAAGTGGCGCTGCCCGATTTCCAGCTCCAGCTCGACGCGGTCGGCGATTTCCTGGCTGCGGCGCAGGGCGTCTTCGTGACCGGCGAAGACCTCGTACATCTGTTGAGGACTGCGGAGATAGTATTCCTTCGAGCCCATCCGCATTCGTTTGGCGTCGGCGCGGAACTTGCCGGTATTGACGCAGATGAGGATATCCTGGGCGTCGGCGTCCTCGGGGTTGACGTAATGCACGTCGCTGGTGACGACCAGCGGGATGCCCGTCCGCCGGGCGACCTCGACCGCCCCTTGCATCGCCGCCCGCTGTATTTCCGTCCCGTTGTCTTGAATCTCGATGTAATAGCGGTCGCCGAACACGCCGCGATACCACTCGGTGAGGCGGACGGCTTTTTCGATGTCCGGCTCGGATCCCGCCAGCAGCGTCCGGTTCAGTTCGCTCGAAGCGCAGCCACTCAAACAGATCAGCCCCTCGTTGTGGTCGGCGAGGAGCTGCTTGTCGATCCGCGGGCGAAAGTAAAAGCCCTCCAGGAACGCCGCCGTGGCCAGCTTGAGGAGGTTGCGGTACCCGGTCGCGTTTTGGGCCAAGAGCGTCAGATGGGAGCTGGCCTCCTTCATGCTGGCGGCCTCTTTGTGGAACCGGCTGCCCGGCGCCACGTAGGCCTCGTAGCCGATGATCGGCTTGATCCCCGCCGCCTTGGCCTTTTGATAAAACTCCAGCGCGCCGTAGAGGTTTCCGTGGTCCGTCAGCGCCAGGGCGTTCATTCCCAGGAGTTTGGTCCGTTCGATCAGCCGGTCGATCGAACTGGCGCCGTCCAACAAGCTGTAATGGCTATGGCAATGCAGATGAACAAAAGGGGGAGCGATCATCCTGATTCCTCCAAGACGCGCGGCCCAGACTTTCCAAATCCGGCCGGCCCACAACTAGGGCTTCCGATGATTCCCAGCCCGTGGAATATCCCCGACCCGCCAAAGACGGCTTCGCTGAGGCCTCGCTGGAAACCAGGGGCGATTCTACCGCGCCCGGCGAGAAATTATAGCCGCCCCCCAGACAAGAGGCGTGCGTCGCCAGGAGGGTGGTACCCGACACGCAAGCCGGTGCTCACGCTTCCGGCTCGCCGATGGCCTTGATGTAGGCGGCCAATCGGGCCTGGAGGTCCACCAGGTTTTGCCACTGTCGCTGCTCAAGCGTCACCCGGTCGCTTCGCGGCGAGCAGCGGACCGTCTGGATCAATCCGCGGAGCCGGAGATGGAAAAACAAGAGCAATTCGGACAGTTGCGCGGCCTGACCGGGCTGGAGGTTGGCGGGCAACTCGGGCGGCAAGAGCGTGTGGAGGATGGCTCGGGCGTCGTCCGGGTCGCCCCAGTGCAACTCCTCTTCCAAGGCGAAGCTTGGCTCGTCCTCGTCCCCAATGTCGTCGGCGTCCAGGGGCACGCCCGTCGAAAGGTCCGCCCCGCGGAGCATCGCCAGACGCTGGGCGATTTCTTCCCGCGACCCGAACAAAAGCATCGTCCGGCCAACAGAAACCACGTCGCCATACCGCAGCACCCACATCTGCACGCTTTCCCCGTTGACTTTCGTGCCGTTGGTGCTTTGCAAATCGGTGAGCACGAGCTTTTCCTGATCCTCCTGAATCTTCAGGTGGAACCGGCTCACCCGCTCGTCGTTAAGCTGGATCGAGTTCCCTTCCTCGCGTCCGATGGTGACGGGGGTGGGAAGTTTTTCAAAGACTTTTCCCCGGTCGGCTCCGTCCAAAACCCGAAAGGTGATCAATGCCATGGAAGAACCACTGGAAGCAAGACGGGGGGCCTCGTCTGCCGCGCGGCGTGTGTGAAGGACGGCCTCGGTCCCCACAGTCGAGGCGAGACACACCCAGCCCGAGGCAGCCCCTCAAAAAAGACAATTCCTTCAGCCGTGCCCGCCCGCCCCTCCTTGTTGCCGCCCGGCAAATTTCACCCTTGTATATCATGCGAACGAAAGGAGGGTCAAGACACTCAGGCCACAATCCTGCTCGCCGGTCCAACGGCAAGGGGACTTGCCCCCGGTAGAGCGGCCTTCCCGCTGGTGGACAAAGCCGAAAATTCGCCTTGCCACCGCAAGACGGACAACTGCGGGAACTCACCTGTTTTTTGGGGCTTGAGTGGGAACGGTAACGATGCCAAAGGCGGAAAACAGGGGCAAACAGCCGATGTCCCATGGCCTGGCCAATCGGCCTCAACGTTCGACATCGATCCAACAACCGCCGGCCGCGGAACGCAGCACGCAGTCCATCAAGCGTTCCAGGGCGATGCCTTGTTCGAGGCCCGGCGTCGCGGGCCGACCTTGAGCCACGGCCTGGAGGAAATTCGCCAGACAAGCGACGTGGCCGCGGATCCAACCGATAGCCGCCTTGGGGCTGGGAAAAGTGGTTGCCGGGGGAGAGTAGCGATGCCCGGTGTCGATGCGGGTCCAGCCGCGGAGGCCCCCGTGGGGTCGATCGACGGCCGCGGCGTCGTAAAACTCCAAATGGTGGGGATCCATGCCGTTGAAGCGCACGGCGCCCCGCGAACCGTGGATTTCCACGCGGACCTCGTCTTCCGTGCCGCTGGCGATCTTCGTGGCCTCGATCGTGCCCACCGCGCCCGAGTCCAGTTCGGCGAGCAGAATCACGCAGTCTTCGGCATCGACCTTCAGTCGCCGCGCGGGATTGTCGGGCGAGGGGCGTTCGGGATAGGCGATGTGCGTCAAGGCGCACAGGCGGCGAATCGGGCCAACGAGCCAGTCCACCAGGTCCAAGACGTGGGAAGCCAGGTCCGCCACCACCCCGCCGCCCGCCGCCGCCGACAGCTTCCATTTCAACGGCGCCGCGGGGTCCGCGCTGCCGCCATGCAGGTAGCAGGCGCGAAACTGAAGCGTCTTCCCCAACACGCCCGAGTCGATCAACTCCTTCGCCCGAATCGTCGCCGGAAAAAACCGATTCTGCAACGTCATCTGGGCGGTGCCGCGGTAGTGCTTCAGCGCCGCCTGAATCTCCGCGGCTTCCGCCAGGGAACCGGTGAGTGGTTTATCGCAATAAATATGCTTCTGGCCCCGCATGGCCGACAAGATCGCCTCCTTGTGTAGATGGTTGGGCGTGCAAATGTGGACAATGTCGATGGCGGGGTTCTCGGTCACTTCGCGATAATCGGTGGCCGCCACCTCGGCGCCGATGAGCTGACGCCCTTTCTCCGCGGTTTCCTTGCGACTGGCGACGACATGGGTGATGCGGGCGGCAAGGGGGACCGGATCGCAATAGAACGGCAAGGCCGCGTAGCCGTAGGCGTGGACCTTGCCGATGAAGCCAAAGCCAATGATTCCGACATGATAGGTCTTCACAGCGATGCCCTCGTACTTCCTCGAATCCTCTCCAGAAGGTTTGGGTTATTTCCACCCAAGGGTGGCATTCATCTTCCCAGTCGGTCCAGATTTATCACCAAACGGAGATATTAAGAGCCTATCCCGAAAGTTCCTTCTCCCTCCGGGGACGGGACAGGGCAAGGGCAAACGCGCATCAAGATCGGCCTGAAAGACTCGTTGCGACCTCAGCCGCCCTCACCCCCGGCCCCTCTCCCGCAAGCGGGCGAGGGGTTGAAGGATAGGCTCTAAGCCCCATCGTTGTATGTATCCCATCGTAAATCATGGATATTTCTCACTGAACCGAGTCCTGCCAGAGCCAGCCGCGCAAGCTTGGTCGGTTGAACGTTTGAACCGAGACTGGTTTGGCGACGTAGCGTACCAGTGTGGCGTCGCGCGCCCAAGATGGCTCCAAAGGGGAGATTTGCCTGATTGGACGTGTGCAAATTGCGTACAATTGGGTGATAGGCAATACATCAATACGGGGGGCGAGGGCTGGTTTCGGGAGAAGAGGGACAGACGACTTACCTGGGTGATCACTCACGGCGACAAATCCTACCATGCTGCTTCAATTACGCGAGGTCAAGAAGTCGTTCTTCCAGCCGGATGGAAGCGAGTTGCCGATTTTGGACATTCCGGAGTTTAGCGTGGACGCGGGTTGCCAGGTCGTGCTCGTGGGACGCAGCGGCTGCGGCAAGACCACATTGTTGCACATCATAGCGGGGATTAGTCGCCCGACGTCCGGCCGGGTGAAAATCGACGGCTGGGACATCGCCCTCATGGCCGAGTCCGAGGTCGATCAGTTCCGCGCGGAGCGGATCGGCTACGTTTACCAGACGTTCAATTTGCTGCCGAGCTTCACGGCGCTGGAAAACGTGCTGTTGGGAATGACGTTTGGCCGGGTGCGTCCCGACCGCGAGCGGGCCAAGGCCCTCTTGAGGCGGGTCGGGCTGGAACACCGGCTGACGCACAAGCCGCCGATGCTGTCGGTGGGCGAACAGCAGCGGGTGGCGGTGGCGCGGGCGTTGGCGAACCGGCCGCAACTGATCCTCGCCGACGAACCGACCGCCAACGTCGATGTCGGCAACCAGCAGCAAATCATCGATTTGCTCCGCGAGACCTGCCGAGAGGAAAACGTCGCCCTGATCCTGGTCACCCATGCCCCCGAGGTGGCCGAACAATTCGAGCGCGTGGAATATCTGGAAAAGATCAATCTCGTGCGAGTAGGCCGATGAGTCTTTGGAAGATAGCCTGGCGGAGCATTCAACAACGGGCGTTGGCGTCGGCGCTGACGGCGTTCTCGATGGCCTTGGGCGTCGCCTTGGTGGCCGCGGTGATCGTGATCCACGGCGTGATCGACCAGTCGTTCCGCCGCGGGGCCCAAGGATATGACTTGATCGTCGGGGCCAAGGGAAGCCCCCTGGAACTGGTCCTGACGGCCGTCTATCACCTCGGCCGCGTGCCGGGCAACATGTCGTACGACGCCTACGATGAACTGGTCAACGGCCAGTTCGCCGCCGACATCCAGGTCGCGATTCCGATCTGTTTGGGCGACAATTTCAAGGGGTTCCGCGTGATCGGCACGACTCCGGACATGTTCGCCCGCCTGGAGTACCTCGACGGACGCAAGTACGAGTTCGCCGAGGGGCGAAATTTTTACGACGACGCGCTAAGGGAGGCCGTCATCGGGGCCACCGCGGCCCGAAAAACCGGCCTCAAGGTGGGCGATAAGTTCCGGCCCGTCCATGGCTCGGCCGCGGCGCGCGGCGAGGAGCACGAACCGTTCGACATCGTGGGCGTCCTGGCGCCGACCGGCACCCCCAACGACCGCGCCATCTTCGTCAACATGGAAGGTTTTTATCAGATGCACGCCCAAGCGCCGGAGGAGGCCGAGCGGCCGCTGCCGGCGCTCAAAGACGAGGCGAAGCCCAAGCCGGAAGCGAAAGACGAGCACAAGTCCGACGGCCAAGAAAATCAAGGCCCTTCGGCTGAGAAGCCGGGCGAGAAACCGGCCGAGAAACCGAGCGAGAAACACGAGCCGCACGCCGATGGCAAACACAGCCACGGCTCGGCCCACGACGAGCATCGGGAGGTCACGGCGGTGCTCGTGGTCCTGAATCCCAAAATCCCGCCCACGCGGCGCGTGGCGCTTCCCAAGCTGGTGTCCAAGCAGTTGGACGTCCAGGCCGTCGCCCCGGCGGAGCAGATCGACCATCTGCTTCGCGGCATCGTCGGCAATGTCCAGCTTATTCTGCTTATTTTGGCGGTCATGATCGTGGTGGTGGCCGGGATCGGCATCATGGTGAGCATCTACAACTCGATGAGCGATCGGCGGCACGAGATCGCCATCATTCGGGCGTTGGGCGCGCGGCGGACGACGATCATGATCGTGGTGCTCTTGGAGTCGATCCTCCTGGCCCTGGGAGGAGGCGCCGCCGGATTGGTGCTTGGCCATGGGCTGACCGGGGTTCTCTCGCCGTTGATCGCCGACCAGACCGGCGTCTCCGTCAATCCCTTGCAGTTCCAGTTGAGCGAGTTGATCTTGATTCCAGGCCTGATCTTGTTGGCCACCGTCGTGGGCTATTTGCCCGCCGTCGTGGCCTATCGGACCGATGTAGCCCAGTCCCTCATTTCTTCGCCTTAGCAAGCCATGCCCAAGCGTTCGGACTTTGCCATCCAGCGGGTCGCGATTCTCAGCGACGATTCGGTGCAGATGCAGCAGACGGTCGAGACGTCCTACCGCGCCCTCAGCGGTCTGGCCGTCACGAGCCTGGTCTTCGGCTGCCTTTCGGTGCTCACCTTTCTAGGCTGGTTGATGGCCCTGGTGCCCGTGGTGGCGCTCGTGTTGGGTTGGCTCGCCCTGCGGCGGATTCGCCGCAATCCGACGGAAAGCTTGGGCGAGCATTTGGCGATCGCGGGGATGGCCCTGGCGGCGTTTTTCTGGATCGCAGGCTACGGCTGGCTCGCCTACGGATACTTTCACCAGGTGCCTGAAGGCTATCTGTTGATCTCGTACGAGAGCCTTCAACCGGATCCCAATCGGCCGGACCAACGGGTCTCCGAGGAAGCCGAAATGCTCGACAAGCGGAAGGTGTTCATCCGGGGATACATGTATCCGGGACGGCAGCGGACCGGCATCAAGGAGTTTCTGCTTATTGATGATATGGGCACTTGCAATTTCTGCAATCCCCAACCCCGCCCGACCCAACTCATCCGCGTGAAACTCGTCAACAATCTGAAAATCGAATACACCACCCGCCAAATCGGAGTGGGCGGCGAATTTACCGTGTTTCGCGATCCCACCGACGAGGCATCCGGCGGGTTCTTGTATCAGATCGAGGCCGATTGCCTCCGCTGAGTTGCGGCAATCTTATCGCGTCCATCCGGCGCGGAACTCTGCTGGGTGTCGAGGACGGGGGAGTCGATCGGCCGCTGTTTGGCAGGGGCTCCCTCGACCGGCTTCCACGTCGCTCGCCTTGCTTTGCGCCCATCGTTTCCGCCACCTGGGCCACGAAACGCCTGGACCATTCATGCTTCCGCTTCGCGGCTCGGGGGGGTATATTGGAGGTGAGTGCTGGATTTGCCTTCACGGTGTCGAGGAATGCCAAACTATATCGTGCGATTCGGGGCCATGCGCCTGCTGGGGACGTTCTCGCCCCCAGGGGAACAGCAGTTCAAACGGGGCACGAATGTCATCGTTCGCACTGACCGCGGATTGGAAGCGGGCCAAGTGTTGTGCGAGTCGGAGTCGCCTCAGCAAGAGGGCACGGCCACCGTTCAAGGGGCTATTCTCCGGGCCATGACGCCCGAAGATGCCCGGGAACTCGCTCGCATCCATGAGCAGGAACGGACGGAGTATCGAATCTGTCTGCGATCGATCGAGAAACTGGGCTTGGACATGCGGTTGGTCGCGGTGGAACACTTGTTCGGAGGAGAACGGATCATCGTCTATTACCTTGCCGAGGGGCGGGTCGACTTCCGCGAGTTGGTCAAACTGTTGGCGAGCGAGTTTCAGACGCGGATCGAGATGCGGCAGATCGGCGTCCGCGACGAGGCCAAGCTCCTGGCCGACTACGGCGATTGCGGCAAGCCGGTCTGCTGCAACACCCACCTGACCGAGATGCCCCCGGTGTCCATGAAAATGGCCAAGCTCCAGAAGGCGACCCTGGATCCGACGAAGATTTCGGGGCGTTGCGGGCGGCTGAAATGTTGCCTCCGCTTCGAGTACGAGATGTACGAGAAGATGCAGAAGGAGTTGCCGCCGTTAGGCTCTCGCGTGAGGATTCGCGAGGGGCCCGCAAGGGTGGTTGGACACGAGATTCTGGCCGGCCAGCTTCTCGTCGAGACCGACGACCGCCGCCGTCGCCTGGTGCCCTCGGCGGAAGTATCGATTCTCGAGGTTTCACCCCCTCGCGAGGCCTTTCCTCCCGAGACCCCATGAGCGATTCCTTGAAATCCTTCTACGATTTGCTCCGTCGCGATCGCCGTTACCGGCCCGAGGCCTACCAGTTCATCTGGGAGGCCCTCCACTTCGCCCAAGAAGAGCTGAAGATGGGGAAGCTTTGGCAGAGCGAGCCGCTCCCCGGCGAGAAGGCCCAAACGCACTGCAAGCCCGAGCGGCACGTCACTGGTCCCGAGCTTTGTGAAGCCGCCCGGCAGTACGCCCTGCGCCAATACGGCATGTTGGCCAAGACGGTACTCAATAGTTGGGGCATCACGAGCACCAGTGACTTTGGCGAGATCGTGTTCAACCTGATCGGCATCGGCCACCTCCGCAAGACTCCGGAAGACCGCCGCGAGGATTTCGACAACGTCTACGACTTCGACGAGGCGATGGAACGACAGTTCCGCATCACGTTGTCGGAATCTTGAAGGGCCTCGCGATGGGCCACTTTCCGTCCTGGGAAACGGCGTCTTGCCGCCTCACGGCCTGGCGGTTGCCTCGCGGCGCCGCCGCGGGTGGCACGGTTGGCTTGCCCAACCGTGTGACCGCACTGCTGGACAAGCCAGCAGTGGCACCCGCGCGTTGCGGCGCCGCGGCTTTCCAGTCCGCCTTGCGCGATTCCCGCTAGCCGCACCCGCCGCCGACCACGCGCCGGGCGGCAGGCGCTTTGACCTTGGCCTGAAACGATCTGGCTGGAATCATGGCGGCCGGCGGCCGGGCGACCTCGTGTCGGGCCCCCAGCGCCGCCGCGAAACGGTAAGCCAGACGATCTTCGCCTGACGCGGGAACGTCTGGTCCCGGCACCTCGCCCCGTTTCGCCTGATAAACGTCCAGCCAGCGGTTGACGCCGCCCGCCAACACGTAGGCGCGGCTGCGATCCGTTACGGGCCGGTAGGGATTCGGGTTCAACAGGACCGCCAGTCGCTTCCAGGCCTCGTGGGCGCCCGCTTCGTCGTTCGACATGACCACGACCACCGCATTGGCTGGCACTTGAGAGGCCCATCGTGGCGTGAGGTCCTTCAGATCGACGCGGCGGGCGTCGAGCAGGTGGAAGACATTGAAATCGCTTTCCGGCCGGACGTCGAGCAAGACCAAAGGCATCTGATTGCCGTGCATCAGGGCCAGCAACTCGGCGGGATCGATGTGAACCGCCCGACTGCGAAGCGAGGCGTCCAGCGCGCTTTCCGCCCAGGCCACCTTCCGTTCCAGCGACGGCTGCCCGACGAGCAAGGTGGCCAGGGCGACGCTCAACGCGGCCGCGAGGGCGACCCGTCGCCAGCGGCGCGCGGCGGGGCGTCGGCCTGTGTCGGGCTGGGCAGGGCTGACTGGCGATTCGGGGCGAGCGAACTTGCGTTCCAGGAATTCGGCGAAGGCGAAGGCGCCCACGGCCATGACCACCACGCCCAGGACCACCCAGCCTGCGTCCAACCCCAAAAGGTCCGCCCAGGTCATTCGCCCTAAATGACCCGCGGCATTGAAAAAGTACCAAAACATCGGCGACGTCTCGGCAAAGGCCAACAGCCCTGCCGCCACGCCCAAAACGAACGCCATGCCGTCGAGTTTCAGGGTGGCCGCGGCCACCAGCGAGGTGCCGGGGCAGTACCCGCCAAGGATGAAGCCCACGCCCAGCAGCAGGCCGCCGAGGATGGCCGGCCCGAGGTAAGTCGGCGGCACGGCCACCCGTTCGAAATCCAGCCACCCCAAGGCCGTGGCGAAGAACACGAGGAGCATGGCGGTGACGATCGCGGTGAACATCACCTTGAGCACGCGCATGTTGTGCAGATAGAACTGGGCGGCGAGGTTCCGCGCGTTGCCAAAGCCGGCCCGTTCCAACACGAAGCCGAAACAGAAGCCGATCAGCAAGGTGACGGCGATTTCGACGTGGGGAGAGAGACTCCAGGGGGCCATTTCGGGATCTCCTTCAATTCCAGAGCCTTCGCAGCGGATAGGCGAGGGCGTAGCCGCCGGCAAAGACCATCATCATGAAGGCCCAACTGCCCACGGCGAGGACCGCCCCGCCGGACAAGGCCTGGCCCGACGTGCAACCTCGGGCCAGGCCCGCGCCGTAGCCCATCAACGCCCCGCCCAGGATCGCCAGGCCCCAGCGGACGCCCTTGGAGACGGCCGGTCCCCGAAAGGTCTCGACTTTCATCCGCCCGGCCAACCAGCCCGACACGGCCCCACCCACCACGACCCCGGCAATCATCCAGACCATCCGATGTTTCAAGGGCAAGTTGCCGCCGGCGGCCATGGGGGCCAGATAGGGATTGCGGTCCACGCGGTCGGGAGTGAGTTGCCGCTCACCGAAGGCCACCACCCGGGCCAGTCCGCCGGAAGCGCCAAGCCCGTTGCCGGTCACAAAAATCGATCCGAACAGGACCAGACCAAGCAGCACGCCCGCCGCGTAGGGATTCCAGTAATCCAAAGCCTTGCCGTCGCGGTTCATATCAGACCTCCGAGGCCCCAGCCGGGGCGCATTGCGAGTGAGACGGGTAGTCCACGGTGCGCGGCGTCTCCGGTTGCTTGCCGCTGGACACCGGGACCTCGTCCGAATATCCGAAGACCATGCCCTTCAAGTAGGACAGCGGCGTCGGACCGGTGGTCGTCAAATAGACGTGCATCACGAGAAACGCGGCGAAAAGCCACGCCCCGAGGGTGTGGACGGCGGCCAGGACCGGCAGGCCGCCCAGCCAGTCCATCGCCCCCACCCAGGCCTGACCGCCGAACATCAACAGGCCAGTGCCGATCTGTAACGGCAGCAAGACGTTGAGGATCGCCAGGTACGTTGCCTGTTGCAGGGGGTTCAATCGCCGGGCGGGATCTCGCAGCTCGGGATGAGGGGCCGCGCGAAAGATGCCGCGAAGATAGTAATCCGCGACTTGGGCGGCGCGGGAGAAGAAATGGTCGGGATCGGGAAAGAATTGCCGGATCGCGCCCGTGGTCGCGTAGTAAAACAGCCCCAAGAACGCATGGACCGTAAGCAAGATTCCCAACGTGTCATGCACGACGATCATCCACGCGAACGGCAGGCCCAGGCTCAAGGCCGGCCAGTGGATTGCCGCGCCGGAGAGCAACAAGGCCCCGATGCCCGCCGCCTGCAACCAATGCCAGATGCGTTCGTGGATGCAATAGATTTGCCGCCGTTCCGCGTTCATGACTTTGTCTCGTCAACTCTCTCGCTTCTTGTCATTGACTTCTGGTCGCCCCAGCCCGGCGGGTTGCGCCGTCACGAGCTAGTTAAGGCCAGTTCGTTGGCCAGTCGTTGCAGGGGAACTTGGTCGCCGTCGGGCGGCCCGGACACGCAAACCCGCGTGGACGCCCGCTGAAAGCGCCACGGTCGCCAGGATCGCCGCGCCGAACCCGTCGATCCATTTCCAACGGCTGTGTCCGAAAACATAAGCGTCGCCGCTCGCCGGATCGGAGAGGATCGAATTCGGCCCGTGGCAGCTCTCGCACGCCCGAACGGCGGTCCGTTTAGGTCCGACGCCGTGGTGCAGGGCACGCTGTTCCAGCGAGGTCGCCAGTGCCGGATGGGCAACGCCCACCGCCGCCAAACGCCGTCGGGCGGCCTCGATTTTCTCGGGCGAGTCCAGCGCCAACTCGGCGTCGGAAAGCTTTCCGTCGCCGTCGCGGTCCAGGGCCTTGAGGATTTCCGGGTGATGGTTGGGACCGTCCAAAAACGCCTTGCGAAGCGCCTCTTCCGGTACGGCCTCGGAACGAGGGGGGCCTTCACCCTCGCCCTTTGCCTGCGTCCAAAACACCGTCCTTACCACGTTGACGGGAGTGAACCGCGGCCGTCCATCCGGATCGGGCCTGGGCAACATTTCGGGCCGAAAGCCGGTGATTCGCACGAGCGGGTCGCGGGGATCGCCCTCCAGGCCGCGCCACTCGGCGCGAGGCTTGCCCCGAACGTCCAACATCGTCCAGTCCACCGTGCGAAGCGCTGGGGCGTGAATTTCCGCAATGTGACAGGCCTCGCAAGCCAGCTTCGCAAAATGAGCCTCTCGATAGGGCAACCACTCGTGTTTGGTCTCGGCGCGGTGGCAATCCTCGCAACGCCAGGTCCTGTCGCCCGACAGGGAGGAACCCGCCAGCCGACGGCTCGCCACATCCAGCGGCGCCCGAAGCGTGACCAGGGTCTTCGTCGGGTGATCCATCGAGGGGTGACAGCTCGCGCATTCCAGCAGGCGTTGGGCGTGGACGTCCCAAGGCCGGGTGAGGGCCGACTTGCCGACCAGGTTCAATGCCGAATCCGCGATCCGCTGCGGCGAGAAGATCATGCCCGTCGCCGCCCCGCGCCAAGCCCCCGGCGACAGGTCCAGCTTCACCGGTCCCGTGTCGGCCGGTTTCCCAGCCTTCGCCGCCGAGGCCACGCGGTAGCGGTCGGCGCCGATCCAGTTTTCGGGGCGGAAGGCGGGATCGCGTGGGTAGCCTAGACGCTCCCAGTCCATCCGCCCGTTCGGCGAGTGGCAATCGAGACATTGCAAGGCCTTGCTGGCCGATTGCACCATGTGGGAAAGCGGCCAATACATGACCGTTTCGACGAAACCATACTCGCCGCTGTACGGCAGGCCCGTCGCTTGGGAACCCAGCCGACACGCCTTGTCCCAGTCGAATTCGGTCCAGTAGCCGCCCCGGCCCCAAGTCTGGGGCGTGAGGAGGTGCTTGTATTTCACGTCGTGGATTTGCTTGCCGCGATGGACCTTGAAGGGCCAGATTTTGGCGTTGGGATCGCGCGGGCCGCCCAGCGGCCGATTGATCGCCACGACGCCCGACGGATCGATCTTTTCGCCCGTCAGGTAACGCTCGCCCGTCCCGTTGTACCAGTAATACTCAGGCCGAAGGTTCTGGACGTATTGGAAGCTGCCTTTTCCCTTGAGGTACACATGGGGATCTTCCGGGCGGCCGTCCTGGCCGGCCTGCGACCAGTCCCAGTAGGTCTTCGTGGGAGCATCGATGGCTACGTAAGGGATGTGGCAGGTCTGACAGGCCAGCGTGCGGGCGTGGGCGTCGAGTCGCGCGTCGCGGTGGGGCTGCTCCAGATGACAATCGGTACAATGGACCCGGGAAACCGGATCGTCCGGCAAAGCCATGCGCGTGCCGGGAATCTCGTGGTTTCGCGTTCGATGGCAGTCAACGCAATGAAGCCCCTGGCGGCCCATGTGCACGTCGATCCGCTCCGAAGGGAAGAACATCGACCCGTCCATGTCGCCGTGCTTGACCGCGTCGCCCCCGCCGCCTTTGAAGTGGCACTCGCCGCAGTTCTTTCGGGTCGGTCGCCCGACGCTTTTCGCGGCCGCGAGCAAATCGACGCCTTTCTCAGGATGGCCCGCCAGTCCTTTCTGGTAGCTCCCCGTCTGCTCGTGGCAAACCAGACAATCGACGTTCTCGGCATTGCCAAAGTCGAACGTGTGGTCCTTCCAGCCGTAGCCGACATGGCAGGAAGCGCATTTCTCGATATTGGGACCGGCGTGGATGCAGAAATTGTTGATCAGATTCCGCTTACCGACGGCGATCACCTGCTGGGCGCCCGGCAGCCGGGCCTTTTGTCCCGCCCAGGTCCAGTGCCCAGTTCGCATCACGTGCTCGGCGGATTGGGGATGGCATTGGAGGCACGCGCGGGTCACCGAAGGCCCGTCGGTGAAGGGGCCGGTGAGCAAGGGGGCGTGATCCGTGTGGGCAACACGTGGAGGCAGATGCTTTCGCGGCGCGTCTTCCTCGCCTGCCGCATGGTCGCCATAGGCCCCGACGCCCACAACGATGGCGCGAAAGATCAGCATGGCCGTTGCGTAAAACCGTATTCGCATGGCGACTTCCCAACCCAGTTCGCGCAAACTGACCCAATAGGCTGTTTCCCCGGAGTTTTCGATGCGCGGGTCGCGGAATCAGTTACGGGCCAGAAGGAGAATGTGCGAAAAATGGCAAATCCACCATTTTGGGTGGATTGATTGACAATGGCCGTTTAAGCAATTCATACTGCGGAGGTTGGCGAAATTGAGTAAAAGGCAAAATCGAGGAAAACGTTTCGTTCGTTGAGGCAAGCTTTTCAGGGCAATCCTTAGGAGACCCTTCCATGCCTCCCGCCGAATCCGACCCGCTGGCCCAGGCTGCCTCGTTTCGGATGCACCTGACCACGATCGGTTACGACTACTTGCTGCATCGGCAGCTCTTCGGCGAGTTCTTGGACGCGATCGTGCCTCTGGCCGAGCAGGTCCCGTCGCTGGTGTTTCACAGCCGGACGGATTCGCAGATCGAGTTTAGTTTTCTCGGCCAGGGATATTGCATCTGGCACCGATACGACGGCGAGAGCAAGACGAGTATCCTGCGATCCGTGGTGAAGACCCCGGGCGACAACGGAGGGTACACGCCCCGTCATACGCTCACGATGGACAAGTCGGGCAACCTGTCTCGGCCCAACGAGAAACCCATTTGGTCGGTGCGCGGGGGAAGCGAGCGGGCGTTCTATTACTTGCTGCTTGGCCAATGAGCCGTGGCGCCGGCTGGCCCGCGACCTTGCGGGGCGGGCGACTCGGAAACCACCTTTCGGCGAGGAGACGGCGATGAACCAGTGGTATGTGCAGTTCGCCGACAAGATCTACGGGCCGATGACGTTGGACGACTTGCGTCGCCGCGTGGCCGCCGGTCAAATCCCGCCGGAAAGCCTCGCCCGCGACGGCCCCACGGGCCAGTGGATCGCCGTCTCGCGTCTGCCGGCCCTCCAGACGCCGACGTGGCCCGATCCGATGCAACCCATGCCGAAGACATCCCGCGAGCAAGATACCGCCGCTCGGCGTGGTCCGCTGCCTTTGCGGCCGTGTGCGGACTGTGGGGAATATGTCTCGCAGCAGGCCGCCGCGTGCCCCCGCTGCGGACGATCGATGACGCTGACGACGATCGAGGTCCCCTATCGCGGCGAACATCCGATCGCCGTGTTGATCTTTTTCGCCATGCTGGCCGTGGTCTTTGTCCTCACGACGCCCGTGCTCGTGTACTTCGGCGCCGATTACCTCAGTGCCAGCGCCGGCGTCAGCGAGGCGGCCCAAGGGCGAATCGCGTTTCTGGCCGCGTCCGCCTACACGATCTCGATGGTCGTATGTTCGGTGCTGGGCCGCGCGGTCGGGGCGGCCCGAATGGCCTTCTACACCGGAATGCTGCTAGGATTGTTTTTTGGTCCGATGGGCGTCCTGGTCGCCTTTGCCGTGGATAAGCGGACCCAGTGCCCGAATTGCTTCAGCCGGCTGGACGGCCTGGCACGGCAATGCCCTTTTTGTCGGGTCATGCTCCGTTGGGAACAGCGACCACGGTGGTACTGAGCGGCCCTGGAAAGCCCAAAACCCAGATGACCAATCGCGATTCGGCGACAGCAATCCTGGCGGGCCGCGCTCCGTCACGTCCCTGGTTAGGGCCACGACGGCGCGTGGCCCTCCAATTCCTCTAAACTATGCTTTGCGCGGCCAAAAAGGAGTGCTTCGCGCTCGAAAAAGCTCTCCTTTCAGTGCGTGCGGAGTATAATCGCCTTCTCATGGTTGTTTTCAATCCCACGATGGCCCTGATCGAACTACGCGACATCCGCAAGGTCTATCGCATCGAGGAGATGCAGGTCGAGGCCCTGCGCGGCGTCTCGCTATCGATCGAGCAGGGAGAGTACGTGGCCTTGATGGGGCCTTCTGGGTCGGGCAAATCGACGCTGATGAACACGCTCGGCTGCCTCGACCGGCCAACCGAGGGCAGCTACCGGCTCGATGGGATCGAGGTGGCCACGATGTCGAGCGACCAGCGGGCCGCGCTCCGCAATCGAAAGATCGGCTTTGTGTTTCAAAACTTCAACCTGCTTGCCCGAACCAGCGCCCTGGAAAACGTCGAACTCCCCCTCCTTTACTCCCGAAAAATGACCAGCCGCCAGCGACGCTCGCGTGCCCGCGAGGTGCTCGAACTAGTGGGCCTGGCGGATCGGATGGATCATCATCCGGGCCAGCTCTCGGGCGGCCAGCAACAGCGGGTGGCGATTGCGAGGGCCATCGTCAACCAGCCGGCGATCCTCATGGCGGACGAACCGACCGGGAACCTGGACTCGCGGACCAGCAAGGACGTGATGGCGCTGTTCCGAGAACTGAATGAAAACCGCGGCATCACGATCATCTTGGTGACCCACGACCCAACCGTCGCCCGATGCGCGCGACGGATTCTGGTACTCCGCGACGGGCAGGTGGTTTCCGACACCCCCGATATCTCCCAAGCGGTACAAGCCCTTCATTTTACCAACGGCGAGCAGTGACGGACCACTTGATCAACGACAAGGTAAATGGAATGTGGTGATCTCGCGCCAGCAAGAGAACACCGAAGCTGACGGGACGGGACCATCTGTTCGGGGTATTCTTTCCCCTTGCGGTCGAGCGACGGGATAGCTATCCTATGGCCCCGATCTTACCAACCCCAAGACTTTAAGTCGCACGTGTCCGCAATGAAGTCCATTGCGAAGATCGCTCGCCCGGTGGTCCTGCTGGTGATTTTTATCGGAGCGGGCTGGCTTTTATACCACCTGTTGAGGGATTTGGATATCCATGAGCTAGTCAAGCATTTGACGGCGATGCAGCCGAGACAGATCGGCGTCGCGATCTGTCTGACAGCGCTGAACTATGTGGTTCTCATGGGTTACGATTGGCTGGCCATACGGTACCTCGGTCACGCGCTGCCGCTTGGCAAGCTGGCGGTGGCCTCGTTCATTGGCCATGTAAGCAGCTTCAACCTGGGGGCGATGTTCGGCGGGTCGTCGATGCGCTACCGCATTTACTCGGCATGGAAGTTTTCCATGGTCGAGATCGTTCAACTGGTGGCGATCTTGGGATTGACGTTTTGGTTGGGCGTGCTGGCCTTGGCGGGGATGATGTTTCTCCTGGTTCCGGTGCCGATTCCGCAAGGATTCCTCGCCCTGCTGCCGCCCTGGGCAGCCGACTGGCTGGCCTCGCGGGGCTTGCCCTGGCTGGGCGTAATCCTCTTGGCCCACGTCTTCGCGTATCTGGGGGTTTGCGCCATTCGGCGGAAACCGCTGCGGATTTGGCGTTGGGACCTGCCCTTGCCGCCGCCGGGCCTCTCCCTGGCGCAAATCGGCGTTTCCTGCGCGGACCTGATGATCGCGGCCTGCGTGTTCTATGAATTGCTGCCTTCGGGAATATCCGTGACCTATCCGGTCTTCCTCAGCGTGTTCCTCTTGGCCTTGGTGGTCCAAGTGTTCCTGCACGTTCCGGCTGGAATTGGCGTCTTCGACGCCGTGATGGTGGCTTTCTTTCTGGAACAAAAAGAGGCGATGACGGCGGCGCTGCTTGTGTTTCGCGGGGTGTACTACCTCTTGCCGCTAGCCGTTGCTGGACTGGTCTGGCTGGGATTGGAAATCACCTTGGGGCGGCAGTTCCTCCGCGAAGTCTCGGCCAGACTCAAAGCCGCGCAAGCCGGAACGGCCCCCTCACCCGAGCAAAGCGCCAATTATACTCCGCGCGGCCGAATATGAGTTCTTCTTATTCGAGAAACGTCTCATTTCAACGCCTGCGGAGCATAAAGGCCCGTTGACGGGCCTTCCCCGCCGCAGGCGGTCTTCGGCCCGGCGTTTGACGCCGGGTCGCGGTTTCCATCCCGCGGCGAACCTTAAGCCCCGTTTACGGGGCTTCTCGCTGCCTTCGTGATTTGCGGGCGGGACACCCGCGCTCCGGGATTCGCGGACGGCGTTCAGGCCGATTCCCCTTTGGAGCGCGGGCATCTTGCCCGCATTTGTTTTTGCGGGCGAGACGCCCGCGCTCCCAGATTTGCGGGCGAGACGCCCGCGCTCCCAGATTTGCGGGCGGGACGCCCGCGCTTTGTGTTTTGCCCCAGCGAGAAGGCCCGTGAACGGGCCTCGCGCCGTGGCGTTGGTCCACGGATACCCGGCATGAATGCCGGGCCGAAGACCGCCTACGGCGGCA